>Ga0193751_1000012_pt1 | contig 165342 bp, 139 predicted proteins | sample L1c2metaG_FD_143050 | JGI IMG/M metagenome (GOLD analysis project Ga0193751, IMG submission 143050) | Soil microbial communities from a riparian zone of the East river system, Colorado, United States - L1c2 | ecosystem: Environmental > Terrestrial > Soil > Riparian zone | place: USA: East... | reverse complement strand
CGCCGCGACCGAGCGAACGGAAGAGGAAGCGTCCCAAATCAACTTCAACTCTTATCGACCAGCCTTATGACCTAACAAACCACCTACACACTCGCCCGCCACACTTGACATCTTACATAGGGGTTAGGCATGATTCACCTTGCGACAAAGGCAACTGCCGGCAGGAAAAGCGGTACAACAGCGCCGGCAACCGCAAACCAGTGCGCGTACCATCGAATACGCCACCCACGCCACAAGCTAACCGCAGCCAAGGCAAATAGTAGTGCAACTGGTGCAGAGTACACGACTGCGGCCATAAATTCCAAAGCCCCAGAGTCTACGTTGTGACCGTACCGACGAACTGTATCAGCGGCCGCTTCATTTGACGCACGGACTAACCAGCCAAAAAGCGCGGCGTACATCAGTGCAAAGCCTCCATCGACCCATGCTACCTTGCGACCCGGAGTCATCGTTTTGAGGCCTAACTACAATTCGACGAAAGTCTGTTTCGCCTATTTCGGCCTTTGCCCCAGAAGGACCCAGCGTAAAGCGAAACCATTGCTTCTCCTTTTAACGGCGCGTCCAACCCGCACAAGCTCAAATTGCTCGACTTGCCTCGACCAACCTTTGCAGGCGACACGCCTGCCGCCACAGGCGGGAATTATTTTTTTCTGTGGCCGAGCATTTCGCCGTGCAACGTGCGCTCATCGACGCGGGTGAGGTTTTTTTGCATTGCCGGTGTGAGCAACGAAATGTGCGGGATTTCGCAGAGGTACTCGGCGATGAACCAGACCCGTTTTTCGGTGGTCATCCAGTTTAGATGATCGAATCGCGCCAGGTTCACCGGGCGTGAATAGCGCCGGAGTGTGCGTTCGCCGCGCAGGTTGAAGTAAATGTTAAAATAACTCATGGCCAGCTCGCGCAGGGTGCGATAAACGGGTTCGCGATAACGGCAGCCGGTGAAATTGGATTTCGCCACCGCGCCCCAATGCCCGCGGACTTTGAAAATCGCGACGACATGGTCGGTGTCCTGTTCCGCTTCCAGATCGAAGATCAGCGCCGGGAATCCGATGACACGGAGCGCGGCCGCTCCGAAAATTCCGCCCTCTAGACAGGACGCGGTGCGATCGTGCAGAACTTTTTTGGGTGAGCGCGCGGTATAACTCAGGTTGTAAGGCAGCTCGTCGAGGAACTTCTGAATGCCAGCGGGCGTTTTCAAACCGCGCAACTGGCGTAACTCCGACGAGGTGAAACCGAAAGTGTCAGTAACTCGCACTAAAGAAGCTGCAGCATCCAGGCTCGCATCACAACCCGACAGGATGCCTCGCGTCAAATCCGCGGGGTGGGCGATAGACGGTTTGCCAGCGCGGCGCCCATTTGCCGGTGTAACGATCGAATGGTGTTGTATCCAGTCGCAGCCCGGCAATGACTGCAAAGGTGTGACCATCGCGCGCGTAGATGGTGATCCATTTGCCAGGACCGCGCTCGCCGTAGCCGCAAAACTCGGTTGAGCTCAGCGGTGAACTTATCAGACCGGCTGCGCCGAGCACGTAGGAGACAGTTCCGGAACAATCGTAGCCGTGGTCATCGAAAGATTTGTGACCGCCACCGTACCGATACGGCTTTGAGCGAAGTTGATTAGCGGCCCAGATCGCTCGTTTCACTGCGAGCGGCGCATTTTTCGGCGCGGCCGCACGACCAAACCGAAGATGGGCTGTTTTCCCCGAGACTAATGGTCCGGCATCCGGAAAGGGATCGGCCGATGCCGGTGGAACGATGAATATCAAAACTGCAATTGCGAGTAGCAGCTGACGATTAGCGGGACAGATAAACTCCTCCGAGGCGGTCTTCTACAAAACAAGAGGAGCAGTTGGAAAGAAAAAATTTCAGAAATTTTGTGCAGCTTGTGGCCGGAAGCGCTGAGACAGCGCACGCTACAGCCGCTCCAGCACCAAACTGCTGTAGTGTCCGCTGTCCTCAGCGGATTCGCGGATCTGTGGTAAACTCGCGGTATGCTCCGCGCGGTCGCGTTGCCGGTCATGCTTCTGGCTGCAGCGATGGTAACAGTCGCCGGCGATCCGTCGGCGAGGAACAAATCCGACGAACCCGAGGCGTTCGATATCGAGCCGCCGATATTGAAGCAAAACCTTTCGGCTGAGCCACTGCCCGCGACAGGGACACCTGACGCGGAGGTTGCGCGTTTGGAAAAACAATTGGAACGCGCAAAAAGAAATGCCGACGGCGCGGAGCGCCTCTACAAAATTGGCGTGCTCGCAAAGGTGGAAGTGGAGCAACGTTTGTTGAGAATCGTTCGAACTGAATCGGATCTCGCTACTGCGCGGGTCACACGGGCCAAAGAAAAAGTCGCCGAGGAGGAATCTCGCGTTGCGTCTGGTGAAAATGTGAAAGACGAGCTCGATGCGGCCAAAGCAACGCTGGCGCAATTAACCGAAGCCGCGCAGGTCGCAGTGGCAAAACGCGAGCGCGCCGAACTTGAAGCTGCGGAAGCAAACGTGCGTCGCCAACAAAAACTTCTTAAGTTGGGCAGCGCGGATAAATCCGATGTTGATCGGGCACAAGAAAAGCTCGCCGAACTTAGAGCGCCGAAAAACTAATCACGCCGCAACGCCACTGCACCTGAGCGGGTAGGGCGCGTCACTCCGTGCGCGCCATCTTCGACTTTAAAAATGGACGGCGTGTCCCGACGTGTCGGGGCCCGCCCTACCAATTGGTATTATGGTGGTTTGGAAGGTAGGGCGCGTCCCCAACCGCTCTAATATCCGGCTGTCATTCCGTCTTTGCGCGATTCACTGGCGCCGACATAGACGCGCTGGCCGTCGTGCATTTCGACTTTGATCGCCTGGTAACCGCCATAGCCGCCGACATCAAAACGAACGTCGTGACCCTTCTTGCGCAGTTCGCGCACCGTTTCGTACGGAATGCCGCTCTCGACTTCGACGTAGCCGCCTGACTCCGTCATTTTTTCGCCGGTCGGTTCGTTATCGCCTTCGTGTTGCCAACGCGATGCGTCGCCGGCTTCCTGCACGTTCAAACCGAAATCGATCTGGTTCGTAAGCACTTGGACGTGCCCTTGCGGTTGCATGCCGCCGCCCATAACGCCAAACGCCTCCCATGGTTTGCCGTCTTTCATGACGAAACCCGGAATAATCGTGTGGAACGGCCGCTTCCCGGGCACGTAAACATTCGCGTGAGTCGGATCCATCGAAAAAAGTTCACCGCGATCCTGAAACATGAAACCCAAACCGGGCACTACGATCCCGCTGCCCATGCCGCGATAATTGCTTTGTATGAGCGAGACCATGTTGCCTTCGTCGTCAGCTGCGCAGAGATAAATCGTATCGCCATGATCGAGCGCCGGACTGCCTGCCTCGACCTTTTTCGCCGCGTGATCTGGATCGATCAATTTGCGACGCTCCGTTGCGTAGCTTTTCGAAAGAAGGCCGGTGAGTGGAATTTTCGCGAACGCAGGGTCGGCATAAAACTTCGCGCGATCAGCCCAGGCGATTTTCTTCGCTTCGATCATGGTGTGCAGTGTCCCGGGCGAATTGCGTCCCATTGCGCGCAGATCGAATCCTTCGAGGACATTCAATATCTCCAGCGCGGCGATCCCCTGACCGTTTGGCGGCAACTCGAAGACGTCGTATCCGCGATATCTTGTCGAAACGGGCTCAACCCATGTTGAGACGTGCCTTTCGAAATCGATTTTCCGCAGGAAACCGCCATTGGCCCGCATGAACGCGTCGATCTTGTCCGCGATCTCGCCTTTGTAAAAAGCATCGCGACCTTTTTCGCCGATCAGCCGCAAACTTTTCGCGAGCGCAGGATTTTTGAAAATATCGCCCTTCGCTGGAGTGCGGCCCTTCCCGTCGAGCGTGTAAGTTTCCAGAAATGCGCCTGGCAATCCTTTATACAGGCGCGGCCCAAACGCCCAATAGTAGGCGATCAATTCCGTGACCGGAAAACCCTCTTCAGCATATCGAATCGCAGGCGCAAGGTCATCGCTCAGTTTCAGTTTTCCAAATTTTTTATGCAGCTCCGCCCATGCGTCCACTGTTCCAGGCACGCTGATTGGCAACATGCCGACTGGTGGAATCGTTTGGCGATGCAGCTTTGCCAGCTCGGCCTTCATCTGATCATAACTCAGACCCAGCGGCGAACGGCCGCTTCCGTTGATCCCGTAAAGTTTGTTTTCCTTCGTGCTGTAAACGATTGCGAAAAGATCGCCGCCAATCCCATTTGAGACTGGTTCCATCAAACCGAGGGTTGCGTTTGCCGCGATTGCCGCATCCACGGCGCTGCCGCCCCGTTTCAAGATCTCAACGCCGACCTGCGTCGCCGCTGGAACGCTGGTGCAAACCATTCCATGCCGCGCAAGAACTTCCGATCGCGTGGCGAAATTTTTTCCCGTGATGCGGTCGATCTGGGCGTCGACCCGAAGACCAACAATTAACAGAATCAGCGGGGCAAAACTTAGTGGCTTAGTGCAGCGCACCAGCCACATTAATGCCTCCCGTTTAAAGAGTGCACTTGAATTTTAGTATTTAATTGTATTTGATTGCTGGCCGCGAATGAAAATGTCTTCCGAGGACCAAAAAGCAATCGGGCTGATACTCGTCTGCCTGGGATTTCTTTTCTTTCTGATCGGCCTTGCTGCACGGCTCAAAGAAGGCTTTGAATCTCGCGCCGAAATCTCAACCGTGGGCTTCACCGCAGCAGCGATTGCGGCAGCGCTCGGCGTGATCATCGTTTTGTTTTCCTGGAGAAAGAAACGAGGCTGAAGCCGACCGGCTATCGAGAAAGCTCACGTCTTTTTGTTTTCCTGTAGCCGGGGTCGTTGACCCCGGCCGCGGTCAACGCCCGCGGCTACACGATTGTGTTTTGCATGCGCCACGGTTTCTACGCCAAAAAAGCGGCGGCGACCATGTCCCGGTCGCCGCCTTTTTCCCCATCGCTCTGAACGAGCGTAACTATTCCTGCATTGCGTCGTGCAGTTCTTTGTGCGCGTTCATCATGTCCTGATGCGCTTTTTGGATTGCATCGAGCTTCTTCTGTTGATCAGGGTTCAGCAGCGGCCGAATTTGGGACACCGCGCCGTCGATCACCGTCTTGGCTTTCTGCATCGCCTCCTGATGAATGGCGGCGATTTGCGGTTTGGCCTGATCAAGGATCGGTTGAACCTTGGTCTGTTGATCAGATGTCAGGTTCAACTGCTTAGTGATTCCCTGAAGGCCGAATGCATGACCGTGCGGGCATCCGGGCCCACCGGGGCCAGGTTGTGCCTGCACAACGACGAAGCCGCCGAGCGCGATCGCGCTGGCGACCACAAGTGTTAATAGATTTCGTTTCATAGTTTAGTGTTTGTTATTTTCCTAGGCGCTCATCGCGCTTTTCAAGATATGACCGGATGCAAACAACAGCGGTTACAAAATTTTTTGTTACTCCGCACGTTGTGGCGGCGGCTTGTGTCAAGTGCCGAAACTTGCGACAGGTGCTTGGCACAAGCACCTCTACACACAAAGTTGTAACCGCAACGCGCCATTACCGGTCACTGGTAATGGTGTGGATACGCTCTCGACCACATGGATGATTCTGACGCAAGCGCGCTGGTTCAGGCTGCGCTTAAGCATGATGATCAAGCAGCTCGCGCGCTGGTGCGGAAACTGCACCCGCTGGTGGCCAAAATCGTCCGGGCGCATCGCCCGCGTCGAACCGCGGAGGAGGACCTTTGCCAAATGATTTTCATCAAAGTTTTCCAAAAATTATCGCAGTACTCCGGGAAAGTGCCGCTGGAGCACTGGGTCTCGCGCATCGCGGTCAATACGTGCCTGAACCAAATCGAGTCGGAGAGGATTCGCCCAGAACTTCGTCACGCCGATTTGAGCGTGGAGGAGCAGGCAGTCGTCGAGAATCTGGCGACCTCTACCGAAGAGTTGGCCCCGGACCAGCGTTTTGCTTCACGCCAACTCGTTGAACATCTTTTGGCGGGGCTAAAGCCAGTCGAGCGGCTCGCGATTGATTTGCTATACTTGCAGGGGCGTTCGGTTGAAGAAATCCGTAAGATCACCGGCTGGACCGCGGCGCTCATTAAGGTGCGGGCCTTTCGAGCGCGACAGAAGATGAAACAACAGCTCACGAAAATTTCGGCAAGAGAAAAACAATGAAGAACGAGAAAATCTATCGGTTATTGCGATCTGCCGCACAGGCGGGTGATCAAGTCGAGGTTGCAATGCCGTTCGGCTTTGACACACGTGTGATTGCGCTCTGGCGCGCACTTACGCCGAGGCCCAATGGTCTCATATCCCTGGTTCGACGCGTGGCATTAATATCGGCAGCTGTCATCGTGATTTCGACAATCGCCGTCGTTCGTGAAGCGAGTCAGACCCGCGAAATCGGTGAATCTTTTGCGAATGAATTCGCCATCGCGGACACCGCCATTCAGAATGAATTCTCGCAATGAACCGGGCATTGAAATGGAAATTGATTGCGGGATTCATCCTTGTGTTTGTCGCCGGGGGAATCAGTGGCGCGTTCCTTGGAGGATTGTATGCCCGGCATCTTTTCTTTGGATTTCATCAGCCCGAGCAGATCGGCGCACGCATGAAGGATAGGCTACGCGCCGAGCTCAATCTGACGCCGGAACAAGTCGCCAAAATTTCGCCGATCATCGACAAAGCGGCGCTGCAACTTAGAGAGATTAGGCGGGAGACTGGCCGGCATGTTCATGAGACGATTGCGGAGGCGCACCGGCAAATGGCAGTCAATCTCACCGACGAACAACGCCAAAAATTGCAGCAAATCGAAGAGCGACACCGGCGTTGGCGCGATCGTGAATTTCACGAATCTCCCGCCGAATCGCCGTCGGCAACTCCGTAGGCAGGGACGCAGCGCTGCGGTCGGCGCGGAGCGCCAACCCCTACCAATTATACCCCTTAAAAGCGCAGCGAACTCGACGAGAAATTACGCTGGCGCGCCGCCGAGGGCGCCGGGAAGGGGCGGGGTAACGTCGGGAGCGGCTACGACTTGCTTGGGCGGTTTTTCAGCTGGCATTTTTTTGCCGGGCGGCGGCGCTGCGCCTGGCGGCGGATTGATCAGACGGCCGTGCTCAACGATTTCTTTGATTTGCGAGCCGTCGAGCGTTTCGTACTCGAGCAAAGCTTTTGCGATTACTTCGAGCTTGTCGCGATTTGCTGTGAGCGTTGTCTTGGCGAGTTGATAGGCGTCGTCGAGGAGTTTTCTTACTTCTTGGTCGATCTGTTCCGCAGTCGCTTCGCTGTAATCGCGCGCGCGAGAGATGTCGCGCCCCAGGAAAACATAATCCTCGTGGTCGCCATATTCGACCATGCCCATTTTTTCGCTCATGCCCCACTCGCAAACCATGCGGCGCGCAATTGCAGTAGCGGTCTTGATGTCGCCACGCGCGCCGTTAGTGATGTCGCCAAAGATGATTTCCTCCGCAACGCGGCCGCCCATGCTGACTGTAAGACCTGCAAGCAACTCGTTTTTGCGGTTGGTGTATTTGTCTTCCTCGGGCAGCCACATAGTCGATCCAAGCGATGGCCCACGCGGAATGATGGTCACCTTGTGTAGCGGCTCGGTATGCGGGAGAAGTTCGAGCAACAGCGCGTGACCCGCTTCGTGGTAAGCGGTGTTCTGTTTTTCTTTTTCGCTGAGCGCGAGGCTCCTGCGCTCTTTGCCCCAGCGGACTTTGTCTCGCGCTTCTTCGAGTTCTGCGAGCGTAATCCCTTTTAACCCGCGCCGCGCTGCAAGCAATGCCGCTTCGTTGATCACATTTGCCAATTCCGCGCCGGAATAACCGGGTGTGCCGCGCGCGACTACTGCGAGATCGACGCCTTCGGCCAGTTTCACTTTCTTGGCGTGGACGCGCAGAATTTCTTCGCGCCCTTTCACGTCAGGCAGATTGACCGTGATTTGGCGATCGAACCGTCCTGGTCGCAACAGAGCGGGGTCGAGCACATCGGGACGGTTCGTGGCGGCGATAATGATCACGCCTTCCTGCGTATCGAAACCGTCCATCTCCACGAGCAACGCATTTAAGGTTTGCTCGCGCTCATCGTGGCCGCCGCCTACGCCGTGCCCGCGGTGGCGGCCGACGGCGTCAATTTCGTCAATAAAAATGATGCAGGGCGCGGATTTTTTTCCCTGCTCGAACATGTCGCGGACACGGCTTGCGCCGACGCCGACAAACATCTCAACAAAGTCCGAGCCGCTGATTGAAAAGAAGGGGACATCCGCTTCGCCTGCAATGGCGCGTGCCAGCAGCGTCTTGCCCGTGCCCGGCGGGCCGACCATCAAGACGCCCTTTGGAATGCGGCCGCCAAGTTTCTGAAATTTTTTCGGATCACGCAAAAACTCGACGAGCTCTTGCACCTCGTCCTTGGCTTCCTCGACACCGGCGACATCACGGAATGTGATTTTGTTTTTGTCACGGGCCAGCATGCGCGCCTTCGATTTGCCGAAATTAAGAGCGCCTTTTCCGGCCATCCGGATTTGCTGACGAAACAGGAAATAAAGCACGAGCAGGAAGAGGGCGATCGGCAAAAAACCAACCACCGTCTGCGCGAGCATGTTTGATTCCGTTTTGATGGCGGGTTGCATGCCGGCGGCAGCGAGTTTCTCCTGCAGATTGTTCGTGAAACTTAGATAGACTGTGGTCCGGAACGGCATCGGCTGAGCGGGCGGTGAACCCATCCCCTGGCGGATGTACGCGCCGCGCAACGTCTGCGTTGGCCGGCCATCCTCGACGACCAGCTGGAGCGGGTAATTTTTGTCGTTAACGATCTGCTTGTTCTCCAGCAGCTCGAGAAAACGGTTATACGGCACGTCTTCGACCGGCTGCATCCCGCCCCGGTAAAAGAGCATCGCCATCGCAATCAGACTGAAGGCGATCACGATGAGGATGACGCCGCGCCAATTAAAATTGGGTTCGCTCCCGCGGGGTTTATTCTCCCTTTGCGAGTTGCGATCGAATTGAGCCATAAAAACTGTTAACGGGGTCCAAAATTAACATGAACAAATTGCCAATGCAAAATGGCGGCCGGCGCGCGCACGTGAGGTAATCATTGGTCATTACGTTAGTCATTCCTTCGACCTTCGTCGTTCGGATTTCGTCATTCGTCTTCACTTGTATGTTCGTGGCTGCGCATTGCGCCGCTCGCCGGTTTCGGGTAAAATTCGCATCCGAGTATCAACATGACAGAGTTCGTTTCATCTGTGGCAGATAAGATCGATCGCGCCGTGCAGCGGGTGACCCCCTTTGCATATCGGGTGCGACGGACTGGCCGCCGCTGGATGCGGCGGGCACTGCGCAAGCCGCGCAGCGTTTCGGAGGGGCCAAATCTGTTGCCCTTGCTAATCCAGGTCCTGGCAAGTTTCACCAAAGCGGACGGCGTCATAATGGAAGAGGAGATCGACTCGAGCCTCGGTTTCCTCCGTTACGATTATCCCGAGGCGGTTTACTCCGAGCTGCGACAGTTATTTCGGCAAGCGCTTTACGAGCAGCAGGACCTTGCCGTGATGGCGCAAAAACTCGGCGCGCAACTGAGCACCGAACGCAGGATCATGCTCGGAGTGCAGCTCTACGACCTGATCTCGCAAGCCGGTTTGAAACAGGAGGAGGTGGTGGCGTTCTATTCGTTCATGTCGCAAATGGGCATGGCTGCGCAGGCGATCGACATCGTTTATCAACTCAATGCGTCAGAAGACTCGGACCCATCGATCTATCAGCACGGTGCGTCGCCGCTGGAATCGCTCTCTTTCGGACCCGACGGCAAGGCCGACATCATTCTCAAGAACCTCAGCGAAACGGATCGTTTGATGGCCTTTCGTTATCACGATCTGATTTTGTTGAAGAATTACAGCGGTCAGAACGTCTCGGTGCGCGGGAGGCCATTGGCGCGCGGCGGCTTTTGTCGAATTTATCCCGGCCAGCGCATTTTGGTAGGCGACCAAGTCCTCAGCTACCAGGAACTGGCGCAATATTTCAACGCTAAGAAGAACGTTTCGCTGCCACAGATTTTCATCCGTGTGAACAGAGATTCGGATGAAGTGCAATTGGAACGATCACGGACCCGTGACAGCGCGCTTCGGGTAACCTTCGGGTTGAACGTGCGGGTGAAGGCATTGCGAGATGTGAATGCCGAGCTCAACGGAGTCAGGTTGAAAGCCGGGACACGGGTCGAAGCGACGCTCGAAGACAGAATCATTTTCCACAACGACAGCGAATTGGATTTGAACGATCTTCGCCGGCGGGCTCGCGCACTGGGCGGTCGGTTCCAACTCAAAGCGTCCAAGTCGGAATATTTGGTCTCGAACGACCCGAGCCGGCTCCAAGCTGACGACATTCTGCTTTCTCCGGGCACGAGTGGTGATGTGGTGCTAAAAATTTTCTGCGATTACGATCAGCGGGTCGGCCAATTAGAGGTGATCGAAGCGGATCGGCCGATCATGGTTGGCGACGAGCCCGTGCGCACGACTGCGCAGCTCAAGGACGGCGATACGATTCGAATCGACGTCGGACAGGTTCTGCGTTGCAACTTTTCGGAACGGATCATTGAGGAAGAGCGAAACATCATTCGCACTCTCGAGGTCAACGAAATCACGCACCGTTTTAGCAAAGGCGAGATTGGCCTCGATGGAATCTCATTTAGCATCACGCGCGGCGAGCTTGTTTGCGTGATGGGGGCGAGCGGCTCGGGAAAAAGCACGCTACTGCGAGTGCTTGCCGGTCAGCTGCAGCCGACCAACGGGGATGTCATCCTTAACGGACAGTCCCTCTACCAGAATCTTGACGCGCTGAAGCAATACATCAGTTACATGCCCCAGCAGGACGCCTTCGACGAACACCTGACGATCGGCGAAAACCTGCTGTTCGCGGCAGCGATTCGTGCGCCGCACCTCTCACGACGCGATCGCTCCCGACGCTTGGAAGCAAAACTGATCGAGCTGGGATTGGGCGAACGCCGGGACGCTGTCGTGGGCAGCCCGGAGAGCAAAGCGTTGAGCGGTGGCGAGCGGAAACGCCTGAACATCGGGCTCGATATGATCGGGATGTCGGACGTTTATCTGTTCGATGAACCGACTTCCGGCCTGTCTTCAAAAGATTCCGAGCACGTTATGGAAATCATTCGGGGCCTGGCACACAACAAGATCGTCATTGTCACGATTCACCAGCCGAGCTCGAAAATTTTCCAGATGTTTCACAAGGCGATCTTGCTCGACAAGGGCGGGCGCCTCGCCTTTTTTGGAACGCCGTCCGACATGTTGCGCTATTTCGCGGAGGCGGAACACCAGCATCAGTTCGGCGCGGAATTGGGCGCGTGTCCATCGTGCGGAACCACCCGGCCGGAATTCATTTTTGATGTGCTGGAGACCCCGCTGCGTGATTTAAGCGGCGATATCATCTACGAAGAAAACAGCCGCGGCCAGCTCGTCGCATCGCGCCGTTATTCGCCGGACTTCTGGCGTGACAAGTACGAGGCGTTCCGATTGATTCAGGACGTCAAACAAGTTTCGCTGCGCCAGGAGCCGGCCGCGCCATTGCCTGTCGCGCCAGTCGAAAGAAAACGGCTCCCGCTTCGCTGGCACGATGAGTGGACGCAATTTCGCACCCTGCTGCGCCGCTCGTTTATAAGCAAACTGCGCAACCGCGCCAACCTGGTCATTACGATCGGGGTTTCGCCTGTGTTGGCGCTGCTGATTGCGACGATCCTGCGCTATTCAGAGAATGGGACATACGATTTCGCTTCTGCTTATCACATTCCGACGTTTCTGTTTCTCGGCCTGATCGTGGCGATGTTTCTTGGCCTGACCAATAGCGCCGATGACATCATCCGCGACCGGCCTGTGCTCCAACGCGAGCGCAATATCAAGGTTCGCTTGTCGTACTACGTCATTTCGAAGACGCTCACCCTTGGCGTCTTTGCCCTCGTTCAATGCATTCTTTATGTCCTGATCGGCAATTCGATTCTGCAAATCCGGGGAATGTTCTGGATCGATCTCGGGATCATGTTCATGACTGCGATGAGTGGTGTGGCGCTGGGTCTGCTCATCTCTTCGTTAGTGGCCGACCCGAAAACCGCCGCCAACATCGTGCCGCTCGTTTTAATTCCGCAGATCATCATGGGTGGCGCACTGATCAAATACGAGGACATGAACCGGAACCTCGCTCTGCTCTACTCGCTCTCACATTGGTTCTCCGAACATCCGAACACGGACAAAACCATAAAGTCGGAGAGCAAGCTACAGGTGCCATTTGTCTGTCAATTCATCGCCATGCGCTGGTCCTACGAAGAGATGATTGTCGCTCAAGCCAAGCTCAACCCGCTCACACGACGCCAGGATCGGGCTAATGACGAAATTCAAAAGCTTGCGCCCAACGCGAACACCCCTGAGCAACGCGCGCGTCTCAATGATTTGAAGGACGTTTTGGCATTGCTTTCGGGCCTCGAAGGCCCTTCCTCGAAGGAAATCGATCACTATCTAAAGCTGGTCGACCCCGTCATCGCCGGGAAACAGAAGTTCGATGGCTCGCTCCTTAACGACGCGAAGGGCCCGATCACAGCCGAACAACTCTACGTTAACCAAAAAGTGTCCGACCTGATCTCAAAGGCCGAGATGGAACAGAATGATTATCGCCGCGGTAAAAAGCCGAACGTGTTCTTCGGCCTGCAGAAACGTTATTTCGGGCAAAAATTTAGGGTTGAATGTGGCGTGTTTACCTTCGACACGACTGTCCTGATTGCATCCATGCTTGGATTACTTGTGCTGCTGCATTGGATTTTGCGAAAGCAATTGGAAGTGCGAAGGAGTTAGTGGGACTTATTATTAACACCGCGCTTCAGCGCGGTGCCCATCGAACATCAGACGGCGGAACCGGTTCAGCGGTTTTCTGTGCCGTTCAGGGAAACTGCTAAAGCAGTTTGAGAACGAGTTCGCGCTTTCCGCACCCAGCTAAAGCAGGGTGTTAATGAAAAAGTTGCTCCAGCGAAATTGCCGATGAAAGCTACAGGCCACCATGAGCAAACCAAAAACCAAGCCCGCCCGCCTCATCGTCGCGGCCAGCGAGACCGACCCGGACATGCTGTATGCGACCAAATTCTGGGCGCCCGATCCATTTATTTTTCTACAGCGCAACGGCAAGCGCACGCTGGTGTTGAGCGATTTGGAAATCGATCGCGGCCGCAAACAGGCCGATGCGGATGAGTTTATTATGTTCAGCGAGCTCGAGCGCGAAGTGCAGGGAAAATCAAAGAAGGCGCCGCCATATGAAAAAGTTCTCACCCATTTTCTCAAAAAACGCGGCGTAAGATCGGCAATTGTTCCCGCGAATTTTCCGCTTGGTTACGCGGAGGAACTCGCTGCGAACAAAGTCCGTGTCCGCGCGACGAACGGATTGTTTTGGCCGCAGCGGGAAGCCAAGTCGGACAAGGAAGTCGAAATGATGGGACAGGCCTTGCGGATCACGGAGCGTGGACTCAAACGCGCGATCGAAGTCTTGAAAGCGTCCAAACCTGGTTCTGGAAAACGGTTGCGCTGGAGCGGTAAAACACTGACTTCCGAAATGCTTCGCGCGGAAATTGATTCCGCGATTTTGCGCGCCGGCGGCATCCCGACAGGCACAATTGTCGCAGGTGGTGATCAAGCTTGTGACCCGCACGAGCGCGGTTTCGGACCGCTTTACGCCGATTCACTGATTATCCTGGATGTCTTTCCGCGCGACGCGAAAACAGGATATTTTGGCGACATGACCCGCACGGTTTTGCGCGGGCGCGCGAGCGACGCGCAACGAAAACTTTGGAACACGGTGAAAGCTGGGCAAGCGCTGGCTCTAAAAAGGGTCAAAGCGGGCGTGGACGGAATGACGATTCATAAGGCGATCCAGGAATTTTTTGCCAGCCGGGGTTTTCCGACCGGGATCCGCAAAGGCCGTCGCGTCGGGTTCTTTCATGGCACTGGTCATGGACTCGGGTTGGAAATTCACGAGCATCCGCGTTTGCAAAAAGTCACGTTGAAAGATCGGCAAGTGCTCACGGTTGAGCCGGGGCTTTATTATCCCGGGTTGGGAGGAGTGCGCTTGGAAGACGTGGTTTTGGTTACCAAAACGGGTTGCAAAATTCTGTCCCGGTTCCCGAAGCAATTGGAGATTTAGGTGGAACGCGTTGTCCTCAACGCGTTGGAAAGCGAATGTGCCTTCGGCGCAGAATTTTGTATCGTCTTCGGAGAAGCTGATCCACCAAATGAACGCGCAACGCGGCGGAGCGTCTAATTGTTCCAGCGGTAAAGTGACAAGTCACTTTGCCTCGCTAAATTAAGATCGACATGTTTTATCCGTACGGTTTTGGTTTCGGGTCTCACTGGCTGCTTTATATCGGCGTGCCGTTGATCCTCGGAATTTGGGCGCAGATTCGTGTCACCGGCGCGTTCCGGAAATGGGGCGAGGTGCGGGCAAGCTCGAACATTACCGGCTCAGAGTGCGCGCGCGAAATTCTGCAGGCGGCCCAAATTCAGGATGTGGATGTCGTGGAGACAAACGATTTTCTCGGCGACCATTACGATCCGAGGGACAAGAAACTGCACCTGTCGAGCAACGTTTATCACACACCTTCAGTAGCGGCGCTGGGCATTGCTGCGCACGAGACTGGGCACGCCATTCAACACGCCAGAGCGTACGCGCCACTGAAGGCGCGCATGGCGATTGTGCCGGTGACGATGGTCGCATCGCGGATGTTGCCGTTCATCATTATCGGCGGCCTTTTCTTCCGGATCACCGGTCTAATTACGCTCGGGATTTATTGTTACCTGATCCTGGTGGTTTTCCAATTGATCACGTTACCGGTGGAATTCGATGCTTCACGCAGAGCGAAAATTATTTTGCGTGAAATGGGAATCGTGCAGCCAGGAGAGGAAGCTGCCGGTGTAAACAGCGTCTTGAACGCGGCCGCGCTTACTTACGTGGCGGCATTTATCGCTGCGCTGGGGAATTTGCTCTGGTTGATGTCGCTCCGCGATCGGCGCTGATTGAGTAGATCGCTGCTAAAAATGGATCCCGCTCTCGCATTGCCCGCTCGCCGGATTTCTGATTTGTTATCGTCCGGTTTGCAGGCTCGTGCTAAGTCTAAGCGCGAGGCAATGGATCAGCCAAGAAGCGACCCAGATCAGGAGTTGGTCAAGCGCACGCAAGCGGGCGATGCCGCCGCGTTTGACGAGTTGGTCGTCAAATACACGCCGCGCCTCTACGGTCTTGTCTATAACATGACGTCGAACCACGAGGATACGAACGATCTTTTGCAGGACATTTTCGCCAAAGCTTACAAAGCGATCCGCGGTTTTCGGGGAAAATCGTCGTTCTACACCTGGATCCATTCCATCGCGGTAAATATGACGCTCAATTTTCTGAAGAAACGCGGCCGGCGGTTTCACTTGAGCCTGGATGACGTGGACGCGAGCATTCAAAACGATAAGGAATTCATGGAAGCGACGGCGACCAGCAGTCCGGTGCGCGAAGCGGACCTCTCCGAGCTACAGCGAAGATTGAACGAGGCCATGATGAAATTGTCTGATGATCACAGAGCTGTGGTCACCATGTTCCATATCCAGGGGATGCCTCACGCGGAAATCAGTAAAATCTTGCGCGTTTCGGAAGGAACGGTACGTTCGAGGCTCTTCTACGCGAATCGGCAGTTGCAAAATTACTTGGACGAATTTCGGAAAAATCCTGTTTCGTAAGGGGCGCAAAAAAATGGACGAATTTGACGATAGCGAAATCGCGAGGCTGCTTCGGTTGAAGCGCTACGAGCAACCGCCACCAGGCTATTTTGAAAATTTCCTGCACGAATTTCATCGCCGGCAGCGCGATGAATTGCTTCGCCAGCCGCTTTGGCGAATTTGCTTGGAACGCGCTCACAATTTCATGTTGCTGCTGAATGTTCGTTCGTTGACGTCATATCCTGCCGCCGTCACGGCGGTCCTGCTTTGTGCCGCTATAATTTCATTAAAGATTTATCAACAACCCGACACGGCTCGCGTCGCTCTCCAGAGTCCGCCGGCCTTGTCGACGCCGGTGAATGTTGAGGAAGAATGGACCCTTGCATCTCCGCCGGTCGCAACGCAGATTCTCAGGACGCAGCCGGTTCGCAGTTTTCATGAAAGCGCCCAGACTCACCGAGCCGCCCCCCCGCGCTACGTGCTCGATAGCGTCCCCGTGAGTTATGAGCCCACTTTCAGGTTCTAGGCACAGCGTAATTACACTCGCGCTGATTTTCCTCTCAGGCGGGAGTCTGCTCCTTGCTCAAGACCAGCCCGCCACGGCAATCAGCCAGCAGGTTAAAGAAATCTTTGAGCGTGCCGCCAAGGCGGTGGTGAAGATTCATGGCGTTGATGAACACAGCGAAATTTGCGGTACGGGATTTTTCATCGACCCCACAGGCACGCTTTACACTGCATATACAGTCGGAGGTGAAGCGGGCAATTTCACCATCGAATTTGAGGGTAAGAAATATCCGGCGCGTCAACTTCTGGCAGACATCCGTAGCGGGACGGCCATGTTAAAGGTGGATGAGGCCACGCCAGCCCTGCCGATTGGCAAATCAGAAGAACTGGAAGTGGCGACTCCTGTCGTGGCTGTCGGTTATCCTTTGGATTTGCGGGAAACGCCTAGTTTCGGGATGGTCGCAGGATTCGATCGGAAATGTCTCGGCCGTTATTTTTCCACGACCCATCTGCGCGTCAATCTCCCGACACAACGTGGAGAAGCAGGGGCGCCGCTGTTGAACATGAAGGGAGAGGTCGTTGGTATTGTGGTCAGCAGTCTGGAAAACAATTCGGCGTGTTACGCCGTCCCGATCGAAGCTGCAGAGAAAATCCGCAGCGATTTTGTTCGTTTCGGCGAGGCGAGGCATGGTTGGGTCGGGATCAATGTTTCGGAGGCCCCTGAACCGGTGGAAGGTTCGCGCGCGGAAATGACGCAGATCATGGAGGACACACCGGCCGCCCGTTCCGGAATCAAACCCGGAGACATTCTCTTGCAAGTGGGTCGGAAAAAAGTGACTCGACCAGAAGATGTGCTGGACGCGTCCTTTTTCATCACCGCAGGTGACAACGTTCCGGTCACGGTGATGCGAGGAAATCAGAAACTGACTTTTCATGTGCAGGCCGAACTTCATCCGGCCAGCAAAAACGTGCCCATGCTTTCCGACGGCACGCGTGTTCCCGCGGCAGCCGACGCGAACCGTTCGATTCCTCTAAGGCTCGAGTCCGCAGCGCAAACCACGCCGTAGCGGATCTGAGCAACGCTTCGCACAGCGAAGCGGCTACAGCATTTTTCGGAACTCGGCTTCATCGATAATCCGAATACCTAGTTCCTTCGCCTTATCGAATTTGCTGCCAGGTTCGGCACCGGCGAGGACGTAATCGGTTTTCTTGCTCACACTGCTGGTGACGTGCCCGCCGAGCGCTTCGATTTTTTCGGTGACTTCCTCGCGCGTCATCGAAGGTAGCGTCCCGGTCAGCACAAAAGCCTTTCCCGCCAGCGGTAACTCCGCTGCTTTTTTCGCTGAGACTTTTTCGCTCTTCGGATGAATGTCGAGCTCCTTCAGTCGTCGCAGAATTTTCTTGCCGGTCGCCGAGGCAAAGAAATCAAGAACGCTTTCAGCGACGACTGGCCCAACTTCGGTGACGATGCCTTCTTTTTCCGCTTTGCTCTTGGATCGCTTGGCAAAGCCACCTTTGATTAATCGTTCGGCGATCTCTTTGGCAGATTCCTTTTCATCCCATTTCTGGTGATAATCCCAGACGCCGCGGAGCAAATGTGAATGAGCCACGTCGTCGATGCTCTCATGAAATCGGGCGAGCTGTGTTGCAGTCGTTTTTCCCACATCGGGAATCGCGAGAGCGTAAAGCCATCGCGAGAGCGGCAACGTCCTGGCACGCTCGATCGCGTTAATCGCTTTAGTGGTGTTTTTCTCGCCGAAGACGCGGGGCGCTTCCTCCGTTCCGAGATTCAATTTCGCCAATTGCTCGACCTTTAGGTCAAAGAGATCGAGAGGCTCGCGCACGAGTCCACGCTCGACCAGTTTGTCAGCGACAATGCCGCCCACGCTTTGGATGTCGAGCGCGCCGCGCGCGGCGAAAAATTCCACGCGCCGCGTGGTTTGCGCTGGGCAATGCAGATTTTCGCAACGCCATGCGACGAACTCCGGGTCGCGTCTAATGGGCCCGCCGCACACCGGACATTTGCCACGGATATGCTTCGAGAAATTAAATGGCTCGGCCCCACGCGGGCGTTTCGATTTTACCACCTCGATTACCGCTGGAATTACTTCGCCCGCTTTTTCGATTACCACGGTGTCGCCGATTCGGATGTCCTTGCGTTTGATTTCGTCCTCGTTGTGCAATGTCGCGCGGCCAACGGTGCTCCCGCTCACCAGCACGGGTTCAAGCACGGCCACCGGAGTCAAAATGCCAGTGCGCCCGACTTGAATGATGATGTCATTCAAACGGGTCTCGACGCGTTCTGCTGCGTACTTGTAAGCGATCGCCCAGCGCGGCGATTTGGCGGTAAAACCCAGAAGCTCGCGCTGCGCAAACGAATTCACTTTCACGACCGCGCCGTCGGTTTGATAAGCAAACTTGTGGCGGATGCCGTCGAGCTCGTGAATCGCATCCAAAATTTCCTGGACCGACTCGGCCACCCACCAGCGCTCCGTGGCTGGCAAGCCTAGCTTCTTGAGCAAGGGAAAAATTTTCGAGTGAGCCTCGATATCCACGCCTTCGATCGCACCGGTTCCATAAACGACGACCCCCAGCGGGCGTTTCGCCACGATTGCCGGATCAAGTTGTTTGAGCGAACCGGCAGCGGCGTTGCGCGGATTTGCAAACAGCGGCAGTCCCTGCTTCTTGCGTTCGTCATTCAGTTTTTCGAAGCCTTTTCTGTCCATGTAAACTTCGCCGCGCACTTCCAGAAGTTTCGGCGCGCCATCGCGCAGGCGCTCCGGCACTGAGCGGATCGTCCGGATATTTTGCGTGATATTGTCGCCCACATTGCCGTCTCCGCGTGTCGCTGCCTGGCGCAGCTCGCCGTTCTCGTAAATGAGCGAAACCGCAACGCCGTCCACTTTTGGCTCGATCACCATTGGAATTATTTCGTCAGGCAAAAGCCGCTGGATGCGAGCGTAAAAATTCTTCAGTTCCTCTTCCGAGTAAGTATTGTCGAGGCTGAGCATCGGGATGAGATGCGCGACCTCCTCAAATGCCTTGAGCGGCCTCCCACCAACACGCTGGGTAGGCGAATCTGGCGTGACGAGATCAGGGAACTGCGTCTCCAGATCGACGAGCTCCTTGTAGAGCCGGTCGTATTCGCGGTCGCTGACTATCGGGGCGGCCTCTTCGTAGTAGAGCCGGTCATGCTTCCGGATTTCATCTCGCAACTGCTCGATACGTTTTGCAGCACGCGCCTCGTCGTTCGCCATGGAACACGATACAAACGGGCAAAATCTCGGCAATGCCACCATCGTCATTCCAAGCGAAGTCGAGGAATCCCGCGACAGAGCCCATAGTGATTTCCACTCAGGATGACGTTGCGGTGTTGAAGCTTCCCAAATCGCCGAAAATCAGCTAAGCATAAACAATCGTGAAACCCGGTGAGCGCATCCTCGGGGTCGAAGGCGGCGGCACGAAGACCGCATGGGTCCTCGTAGAAAATGTCTCAGGCGCGCACGCGCCTGCGTGGGAATTTCGGATTCTTGAGCATGGCAAACTGCCCGCATCCAATTTCCGGCTGACCTCGCCCGAACGTCTGCGCGCGATCCTTGCTGAATTGCCGAAGCAGCTCGATCGCGCGGGAGTTTTCCTTGCCGGTTGCGCCACAGAGGAAGACCGCCGCTCGCTCAAGGAAATTTGTCTCGAGATGTGGCCGAACGCGAAGATCGCAACGGGCAGCGACCGTGACTCTGGCCTTGCAGCCGCCCTCGATCATGGAGACGGCATCGTCGTCAACGCCGGAAGTGGTTCCTCGGTTACCGGGCGCCGTGGCGACCGAATCGAGAGAGCGGGCGGGTGGGGACACATTTTAGGCGATGCCGGGGGCGGTTATTTTCTTTCCATCCAGGCGCTCCGTCTGATCTTGCGTGAACACGATTTGCGTCACAGCGAGATGCAGTTCACTGCGAAAATTCTGCAGGCGCTCTCGTTGAACAATCTCGATGAACTAGTTCGCTGGGTGCAAACGGCGGACAAAATGGAGATCGCAATGCTGGCGCCCGTGGTCTTTGAAGCCGCAACTGGAGGGGATGCGCGTATGATGGAGATCGTCGAAGAAGGCGCGCGCGTCCTCTGCGAGTACACCGAGGCTGTCGCCTCCCGTCTGCATCTGCTTGCGCCCAAAGTCGCGCTGATCGGTGGCCTTTTCCATCGCGACTCAATCTACACGCACGCGTACCGGCGGAAACTGAAGAAGAATCTTCCTGATGCGCGCGTAGCAATCGCAGAGCGCGCTCCTGAACTAGGCGCCGCATGGATGACAACAGAAGCGCCCGATCACGCCGAATTTCAGCCAATGCCATCCGAAAACGAAATCGATAGTTTGGCGGCTGCGCTTACCGAGCAACGCAATCCGCGCTCGGAGAGCCTGGAAAAAATGAGCGCGCAACAGCTCGTTGAAGTGTTTGTGGAGGAAGAAAAGTTTGTTCAGGAGGCCTTGCGCGCCGCGGCCCGCGAATTGACCAAAGCGATTGAGATTGTGGCTGAATCGCTGCGAAATGGTGGCCGCTTGTTTTATGTCGGTGCTGGCAGCAGCGGACGCATCGGCGTTCTCGATGCAAGCGAAATCCCGCCCACTTTTGGCGCGCCGCGTGATCTTGTGCAAGGCGTGATCGCCGGTGGCGTGATGGCGCTTTATCGCAGCGCAGAAGGCGCAGAAGACGACGAAAGTTCCGGCGCATTGGCTTTGGATGAGCGCGGAATAAAGGGGCCCAATGTTGTGATTGGAATTACAGCAAGTGGCCGGACGCCCTTTGTACTCGGCGCGCTTGCCCGGGCAAAGTCGTTAGGCGCAAAAACGATTTTGCTCACCTGCAATCCTCACGTGTGCTATGTAGATGTGGATTTAGTGATCGCGCTCGCCGTTGGGCCAGAACTCTTGACTGGATCGACCAGATTGAAGGCTGGGACAGCTACAAAGGTTGCCCTCAATATCATCAGCACCGGGGCGATGGTCGCGCTGGATAAAGTCCGCGGCAATCTGATGATCGATCTGCATGCGACCAGCACCAAGCTGCGTGATCGCGCCGTGCGAGTGGTCGCCGAGCTGGCGCAGTGCGATTACGATTCTGCACGCGCGTTGTTGGAAGCGAATCATTGGAATTTGCGTGTGGCGCTGGAGAAAGTGTAGGAATTTCCATTTCCCGTAAGCGCAACGGAAGTGGCTCGTGCGAAGCTAGGTATGACTTAACCGAAAGGAACAACCCTATGCTCTGGACAATATTTGTTATTTTGCTGGTCCTCTGGCTGCTTGGATTGGTCAGTTCATACACGCTCGGCGGGTTTATTCACATCCTGCTCGTCATCGCGATTGTGGTGCTGATCATTCAGTTGATCTCAGGCCGGCGGCCCTTGTAAGCCCAAACTAATGAAACCGGCCGTGATCATCGGAATCGTGCTGATCATCGTCGGCGTGATCGGCTTTGCTTGGGGTGGACTGGGTTGGACGACACAAAAGAAAGACGCCCAGCTAGGCCCGCTTGAAATTACGCACACGGAAAGTCACGGGTTCGCTTTTCCGCCGATCGCGAGCGGCATTTGTCTGGTCGGCGGGATCGTTCTTGTAATCGTAGGCAGCCGAAAAAGCTAGCCGCCGGCTTTTAGCACCGCGAAAGTCTTGGTGCCTTTGCGGTCGAGGTACAGAAGCACGCCGCGCTTCGGGTCGGCCTTGTTGAGGGCCTCGCGGAATGATTGCAGATTCGTGACTGGTTTGCCGTCCACTTCCGTAATGACATCTTCGCGCTGAATGTCCTGGGCCGCGGCGATGCTGTTGTCCTCCACATCCGTTACAATCACACCTTTCTGGGCCGGAAGCGTCAGGCGTTTCGCAACCTCCTCCGTCAATTCCTGCACCTGCAATCCAAACTTGCCGACATTTTCTTGTGACGGTTGCCGCGGCTGGATCGGCAACGCATTTGATGCTTGTGTGATCTCGTTAGGCAATTCACCGGTCTTGATGGGCACTTTAATCGTCTGGCCTTTGCGCCAGACAGTCAGATGGACATTTTGGCCGATTTTCTTTTTCAAAATCTCATGCTGAAGCTGTGAGTCGGTTTCGATCGGTGTTCCATCCACCTGCGTAATTAGATCGAACGGCCGCAAATCGCTCTTGGAAGCGGGCGCATCCGCTTCAATTGTGCGCACCACGACGCCTTTATCAGCGCCTTTGAACAAATCGCGGATCGCCGGGTCGTCGCCCAGAGTTTCGATTCGAATGCCCAGCCAGGGGCGCATGATCTTGCGGCCGGCAGCCAGCTCGGCGCCGATTTCTTTTGCCATGTTAATTGGAATGGCGAAGCCCAGCCCGCGGTTCATCCCGTTGATCAGCGTGTTCATCCCGATCACTTTGCCGTCGATATCGCAGAGAGGGCCGCCGCTGTTACCGGGATTAATCGAGGCATCAGTCTGCAAATAATCGGAGATGGAGTAGTCGCCTGTCTGAAACAATTTGCTTCGGCTTTTGCCGCTGATCACGCCGTAGGTAAATGTGTAGTCGAGCCTGAACGGCGCACCGATCGCAAACGCGAACTGCCCAACCCGCACAGCGTCGCTGTCGCCGAGTTGGACGACCGGCAGATCTTTCGCGTCGACCTTGATGACAGCGATATCGGTTTTCTTATCGGTGCCGACCACCGTTGCCGGAAAATTCCGCCCGTCTCTCAACTTCACGTCGATTTTGTCTGCATCTTCGACCACATGAAAGTTCGTGAAGATGTAGCCATCGGGCCGCACGATAAAACCCGAGCCTTCGCTTTGAACCGGGCGCAGCGCGCCCGGATTGCGCCGCGGATTGTTCTCATCCGGCGGCCCCTGAAAAAACAGGTCGTCGAGCGGCGAGCTCTCGCTGATCTCGTTCTTCTTGGAAATCTCAATAATGACAACGCTCGGCGCCACGGTTTCGAAGACTTTTGCAAAAGCGTTGTTCAATTGATGAACCACGTCCTTTCCTGCTTCCGCCGCAGCAGCAGGAACGCTGGAGGTGGGGACGGCCTCTGGTATCGCCGCAAACGATGTACTGAGTGCAACGCACAGGGTCAAAATGGATAAACGCATCGGTTGGAATTTGGACAGCACTCAAGATGCAACGTTCAACTGGATACGTCCAATCCCAGCTTACTCAAAGGCGCGCTCGCAGTTTAGTCGCGGAAGTAATACATTCCTTGACGAAGCTCGTATAATCTCTAGCCCAACCCGGTTTATGCGCGCGTTTAAGAGGCGATTCATCTTTGCGGCAGGCGTCGTGCTTTTGGTATTGTTTTGGGCGATCGCCGTTGGCCCCGAGCCGCCGGCGCGAATCTCGATCTCGCCCGAGGAACTGGTTCGGGCTATCACCATTCAGCGCGATTCGTTGATCGACTTGTGCCTGATCGAGCATGTCGATCCAAACGGGCGCGACGCGCAAGGGCGCACGCCGCTACTGATCGCAACGTCACAACAGGATTGGAAAACGGCGCGCCGGCTCGTGGATGCCGGTGCAAAGGTTGATCTTGCCGATAAGAACGGCTTTACGCCGCTTATGGCGGCAGCAATGCACGGCAATGTTGCGATGTTCCAGTTGCTCTTGACGCGCTCAACCAATCTTCATGCCGAAGCTCAGACGAAGGACGGGCAGGATCTCCTGGGATTGGCGCTCGACGGTGGAAATCCGGAGATCATCAAGACCGTGGTCGAGCGCTTCCCGCAGATGCCACAGTGGCAAACCAGTACGCGGCGCGCTCTGAATGCAGCGCTGCAAGCCGGGAACAAACAACAAATCCGATCACTGCTTGGCAAACATACAACGCCTCCGACGCCTGAAGGCAGGAACGTGCCGTTTCTTGCTTATTCCATCGCGAGAAACAACTCCTCCCTTTTTAGCACATTGCTCGAATGCGGAGCAGATCCCAACACCGTTCTGCCGTCGCGTTGCGATAAGGATTTTCTCGCGCTGCTCTCATCGAAGGCGCTTCGCAGCTACGTGGAAGAAGACAGGAATCTTACCGTCGTCATGCTCGCCGCGGGACTTGGACAGGACGACTATCTGCGCGCTCTGCTCAATGTAGGCGCCAACCGGAACCGACTGACGAGCCGGGACAAGATGTCTGCGTTGGATATCGCGGCGGAAACGGGCCACTGGCGCGCCGCACAAATTCTTCTCGGCGGCGGGCCGTCGCCGGATCGGTTGCGCCTCGAAATTTCTCTCGCCCTGCAAAGGGTCGCTCTCGTTAAGGATGGTGTGCCGGTGTATCGCACGCAATGTTCCACTGGCCGACCAGGTTATTCCACGAAAAGGGGCGAATTTGTGATTACCAACAAGGAACGCAACCATCGTTCCACCATCTACCATGTGGACATGCCCTATTTCATGCGACTGAGCTGTCTTGATTTTGGGATGCACGCTGGCTACGTGCCGGATCATCCGGCGTCACATGGCTGCATTCGGCTGCCCGAGGACGCTGCTCGCAGATTTTTCTCTGAACTTCCAGTCGGTACGCTTGTCACGGTGCAATAAGGATGCGTCGGTGTAGCGGCGATCGCCGGTCGTCGGCATGAAACCTTTGATCTTGTTTGCTCCCGGCGCCGGCGCGCCTTCGTCGCATCCCTGGATGCAACACTGGAAAGAGCGTTTGTCCGAGATCGGGGACGTCGAGACCTTCGATTATGACTACATGCGCGAAGGTCGAAAGCGACCGGATCCTTTGCCGAAACTCATCGCAGTCCATCGCGAAGCATTACACCGCGCGCGGGAGCGACATCGCGCTGAATCAACCATCCTCGTCGGCAAGAGCATGGGTGGACGCGTCGGATGCCATGTATCGCTCGAAGAAAAAGTAGACGGACTAATTTGTCTCGGATACCCGCTCTGCGCCATGGGCAATAGGTCAAAGCTTCGCGAAGAAGTTCTGCACGCCTTGACTACACCCATCCTGTTTGTGCAAGGCACGCGCGACTCGCTTTGCCCGTTGGACCTTCTGGAGCGCGTTCGAGCGGAGATGAAAGCGCCAAATTTCTTGCACACCGTTGAAGGCGGCGACCATTCCCTGCGCGTGCCTAAACGCCAGCTCCAAGGAACAGGCGAAGCGCAGGAAAACGTCGATCAAAAAATTCTCAAAGCCATCGTCGCCTTTGTTGACCAATCAGCCGTGACCGCGGATTAGGTGAATATGAGGCGCAAGCCCAGTCACGTTTCTATCCGCGCTGGTCAGGTCGAGTTCGTCAAAGTGGGGACGGACGCCTGGAGGTGGCGCGATGTCTATCGCTGGCTGCTCGGTTTGAAATGGCCGCGATTCGCCGCGTTTGTCGGCAGTCTTTACGTCGGGCTGAACCTTCTTTTCGCCGCGCTCTACAGTTTTCAGCAAGGCAGTATCGCCGGCAGCACTGGTGGGCATTGGTTTTTTGATTGCTTCTTCTTCAGCGTGCAAACGCTGGCCACGGTTGGCTACGGGCACATGTATCCGCAAACGCTGTACGCCCACATCGTCAGCACGATTGAAATCATGACCGGGATTTTTTTGCTCGCAACGATGACCGGCCTCATCTTCGTGCGCTTTTCGCGCCCGATCGCTCGTGTGGTGTTCAGCAAATCGCTGGTCATTGCGCCGTTGAATGGGAAGCCGACGCTGATGGTGCGAATCGGCAACGAAAACCAGCACAGCATGGTGGAGGCCGAGTTCCGGATCATGTTCTCGCGCGATGAACCGTTGCTCGAAGGCGGAGATTTCCGCTACTTTTATGTTCTCAAACTCCATTTCGATCGGCTGACGGTTTTTCCCGCGGCGCTGACTTTGCGGCACACGATCGACCACAAGAGCCCGCTTTTTGGCGCGACTGTTGAATCTCTCAACGCCAGCCGTGCGTTGTTTATCGTATCGGTCGTTGGAATCGATCCGGTGATTGCAGCGTCGGTTCAAACGCAAAAGGATTACAGCTGGCGCGATATTCAATTCGGCCACCGCTTTGTCGAGATCTACACCGAGCACGGCGGCGGCCGGCTCACCGTGGATTACGGCCGCCTTCACGATACCGAACCAGTGTCGTAGGCTTTTTGTCGCTACTCTGGATTCGAATCCGAGGGCGTGGCGCTTATTCAGGCGGCATCAAAATAATGCGCATAAACTGAAACATTGCGCCGGTAAGTTGGAAAACGATTCCAGTGAAGAATGGCCAGAATGCCCCGAGGATGCCGGCGTTGTACAATTGCAAAAGCATCACCGCCGTCCCAAGAATCCAGAACAGATTAAACACAAAGTGCGTAGCGCGTCCGTAGCTTTGTAATTGGCCGAGATGGAGGCGACGAAAGATCGTAATGCTCGTGACCGCGAATAGGACGAGAACCACAAATGCGAATACGCTGCACCAGTTCCAGATGCCTCCAGGGAGCGGCTTAATAGTTAGGAGAAGCAGCCCAAGCATGCAGAGGGCGAGTGGAAGCACTGAGTTCATAAGCAAAAGTCGCAGCCGGAATTTATCGAGTGGCGACCATTCGTGAACGGATTCGCGGCGAAAAACGACAACCACGCCGGCAAAACCAGCCAACGCGACCGCGATCTGCGCGGCAATACCAAGAGCTTCGCCAGGTTCCATCGTTAGATCAGTTCAACGGGTTGTCGTCAGCGTGTTATTCTGGGTCTGTAGCAGCCTGCATGCAATGAGTCTCCCATCTTTTTGCGCGGACGCAGGTTCGCGTAACGGATGCGCTGCTCACCGCGCTTGTCATTCCGAGCGCAGTCGAGGAATCTCTAATTAAAAGCGAGGTTCGAGAGATGTCTCGACCCCGCTCGACATGACAAAAGCAAGGAAGAATACGCAAAGTTCTAGGTTGCCTCCACGGTGTCCTCCATTGCGTTCTGCGCAGCCGTCGCCTTCGTCGCAACCGCCCCGGCGTCGTCGGCTGTCAGGCCTTAGTCCTCCGGCGTCGCGGTGATCTTGTCGCTCGCGGCCGTGAGCAGCGTGATTAACGCGGCGTCTTTCGCGAGCAATTCTACTCTCAGTTTGCCTCATTTTTTCCTGAGTTTTTGTTATTCCAACACATGATTCTATTGCGCCAGCTTGAGTTTTCAGAACAGATTCCTGACATTTTGTTGCACCGGCAGAAGATTTTGTCCTGCGGGGACAAGGTGGAGCTACATTTTGTTGTCCCGGAGGAGCAAAACACAACACAGAACTCCGGAAACATGACACGGAATGGCTCCTCAGAGCTGCGCACCGGCCTCGCTGTGCAAGGCTGTGACTCGGTGGAACGCGTTGTCCTCAACGCGTTGGCAAACCCACACGCGGCTTGCGCCTCCGGCGATTGGTTTGGCATCGTCTTCGGAGAAGCCGATCCACCTATAACTACATTATTGCGGCCCGATCACGCACTGAAATGGCCACATGAGGGCGTGATCAAACCGTTTTTGACGGTTCCAGTAAAATTTGTCTTGCGATTGTCGCGCGAAAGACGGCAACATTGCGCCGATTTGTTAGGACTCAATCTCAAGACTTGCTGAGTCTGTGAAAACGAAAAGCGAAATTACCGCTTACATTCTTCGCGGTAGCGTAGCGATGCTGCTTCTTTCGTGCGTGATTGTCGCTCTCTCCTCGGCGATCAGCCTGCCTAACCGTTCTCCGAAGCTTCCAGCTCCACAGAATAACACCGTCTTCGGAGAGAATGCACACGAGAGCGCCGCGCCCGTGGCCGCGTCTGCGGTCCGAAAGAAGCAAACGCTGACGTTTGCCGATCGCGTCGCGTATCAGCGGGCGATCGAGGAAGTTTACTGGCAGCATCGCATCTGGCCGAAGGCGAATGCCGACCCCAAGCCGCCGCTGGAGAAAGTGATATCGCAACCGCAGATCGAGAAAAAGGTGGAAGATTATCTGCGCGACTCACAGGCGCTGGAAGATTACTGGCAAAGGCCGATCACTCCCGACCAACTGCAAGCTGAGATGGAGCGCATCGCCAGTCACACCAAGCAGCCTGGAGTGCTGCGCGAACTCTTTGCCGCGCTGGGCAACGATCCCTTCGTGATCGCTGAATGTCTGGCCAGACCTGTCCTGGCCGAGCGTTTGCTCACAGAGTCGTACGCTCACGACCAAAGATTTCACGGCGAGTTGAAGCGACGCGCCGAAGCCGAACTGCGAACACACAGAAGTGTCGGCGAAATGAAGCAGACCAGTGGCATACACACCGAAATGGAGTGGATCAGGAGTGAGTCCGCTAAAGAAGATTCTGCTCCGGCCGACACAAAGAGCGTCGAGGCGGTCAAGATGAGCAGCAGCGAATGGCAAGAGAGCGTCGAGAAGCTAGCAGCGCAGTTCGGGAGCCAAGACATGGTAGGGCAAGCGCCTCGCTTGCCTAACGGAGGATTGGCAAGCCGGAGCGGCTGCCCTACAACCTGGTAGGCCGCGACCGCCGGGCGCGGCGGGAACAGGGGTTCCAGACGCGTTGGCGCAAATTAAGACCGACGCAATGAGCCCGCTACAAGAAGACGACGCGCATTACTACGCCGTAGCGGTAATGAAGAAAGGCAAAGACCGGTTGAAACTGGCCACAGTTGCGTGGCTGAAAGAACCGTTGCGCTCGTGGTTGGCTAAAGCTGAAGCACAAGTGCCGGTTACTATGGCGGCAATGAGCGCGAGCTACACGCTTCCCGTAATAGCTAGCCCGTCGGGTGGCTGCACTGACAACACGTGGACTCCAACCAGCCTCACCAACGCGCCCGTTGCCCGATCTGGTCACACACGGCAGTGTGGACCGGCAGCGAAATGATCGTCTGGGGTGGATCTAACGGCACTTCTTTGAACACCGGCGCAAGATATGACCCCAGCACCGACAGTTGGACAGCGACCAGTATCACCGGCGCGCCTAATGCCCGATATGATCACACGGCAGTGTGGACCGGCAGCGAAATGATCGTCTGGGGCGGACACAACGGCAGCACCTATTTTAATACTGGCGGGAGATACGATCCGAGCATCGACAGTTGGACTGCGACCAGCACTACTGGCGCCCCCGCTGGCCGAGAAGTTCACACGGCAGTGTGGACTGGCAGTGAAATGATTGTCTGGGGCGGAACCCCCGATGGGGGTTTCACCTATTTGAACACTGGCGGGAGATATGACCCGACCGCGGACAGTTGGACGGCCACCAGCACGAGCAGCGCACCCGATCCCCGAGCCGCTCACACCGCGGTGTGGACCGGCAGCCAAATGATCGTCTGGGGCGGAGTGGGCGACAGCGGCTTTTTGAACACCGGCGGCAGATACAACCCCGGCAACGACAGTTGGACGGCCACCACCATCGCCGGCCCCGCTGGTCGTGCAAATCACACGGCAGTGTGGACCGGAAGTCAAATGATCGTCTGGGGCGGCTATAACGGCAGCGATTTGAACACTGGCGGCAGATACTGCGCGCAATCCGGTCCCACACCAACGCCAACCGCAACGGCCACTGCAACGGCTACGGCAACAGCCACAGCTACGCGAACGCCGACGCCGACTCCGACGGCGACAGGCACGGCGATGGCCACGGCCACACCTACTCCGACCGCTACTCACACGCCGACGCCTACACCAACGGCTACTCCGACAGCTACGGCCACGGCTACGGTAACAGCAACACCTACCGCGACAGCAACGCCAACACCTACGCCGACGCCGACCCCATGCACGGGGAGATGTTCACCCACGCCGAGGCCGCGCCCCGGTGCGAGTGTGCGACCCACCCCGCCTCCTCGCCTGACGCCGCTTCCGACACCTTCAGGGTCACCGCCTTCTCCAGGGCCGCGGCCTACTCCGCCGCCTCGCCTCACACCGCCGCCGACGCCTACGGGCTCGCCGCGCCCAACTTCGGCACCTCGACCTTAGACGCAAAGTGACGAGTGACCCGCCTTCGCCAACCAGCCTTCGCATGAAGCTACTGCGGTCGAGAGGCTACGGCGGGCAGGCAAGTGAGGAGTGACGAGCGACTGGGGAACAGCGAATTCCGAATCTTCTGTCTTTTTGCGCGGACGGGAATTTGCAATAGTCTTTCAGAAACTACGAAAGGAGTAACAGATCATGGCTACCTATGTCGGGCTGATTCAGTTTGCAGATCAAGGGATTCGCAACATCAAAGATACAGTGAAGCGCGGCGAAGCTGCGATAGCTGAGGCGGAGAAAATGGGGATGAAAATCGTGGAGGAATTCTGGACGATGGGCGCTTATGACGCTGTGGTGGTGTTTGAAGCGCCCGATGACGAGACGATGAGCGCATTCATGCTTAAAATCGGCTCACTCGGCAACGTCAAGAGCACCACCTTGCGCGCGTTCCGCCGGAAAGAGATGGAAGGCATTCTCGCGAAGATCAAATAGCTCTGTGTGATCCGGGATGCGCGATGCGTGTTACGTGATGATGGACGCCGTAGCCCAGTAAAACCGATTGCAGTTGGCTGCGGCTGAAACAGCATGTATGTTTTTAGCATGAAAATCGCCGCCCGATGTTTGATTGCCCTCATAATGCTGTCTGCCGCGAGCTTTGCGTTTGCCCATCCGTGGAAGAGCAAGATGGTCACGACTTCGCCTCTGATGATCACAGTGGCTGATGATCAGGTTCTTAACATCAAAAATTTCTCCCAGGAAGGAGGAACTGATCGCGGTGTCGTTTCGGTCACGTTCACCGGAGAAAATAGTGGGACGGCCAATGTTCTCACCGCGATACGGATCGACTTGAGTACTGGGAGCAATTCGCAAAATTTTCCGGAAATTGCTAACCGCGTGATAATCGCGGGTCCGGCCCAAGTGACGGTCGCGCCGGTGACCGGTGCAACGCTCTTCATCAGCTATAGAAAAGAATCCAATGAAGGCGGCGGCGGCGGTGGTGGAATTATTGTGTTCGCCAGCCCTACGCCTGCCGCTACTGGTACACCCATCATCTTTCCTACACCAACACCAACGCCAACAGCATCCCCCTTCTACGGGTTGGAGCGGTAGCTCCGTGCCTCACATCTTTCGCGCAGTAATCTCTCCCAGCAGTTTGACCTCTGAGCGTTTGGCCCCCTGATTTATAATCCTGGTCGCGAGCTAGCCCGCAATAGCGCCGACCGCTTTCCATTCTTCCCGAGTCAGCTGGAGCTTTGCAGCGGCAACATTTTCTTCCAAGTGCGCCAAAGACGACGTCCCCGGGATGGGCAGCATCACTGGCGACCTTGCCAGTAGCCAGGCCAGCGCGACTTGGTAGACGCTGAGGCCGTGCGCCTTGGCCGCCGCATTGAGCGGGTTCTCAGGTTTCAAACGGCCTCCTCCTCCGATAGGGAACCATGGCAAGAATCCAAGATTTTCTTTCTCGCAATAGGCCAGAACATTTTCCGATTTGCGATCCTCAATGTTGTACCGGTTCTGCACGCTTACGATCGGAACGATCTTGCGCGCCCGTGTGATTTCTTCCGGATGCACGTTGGATAATCCGATGTGCCGAATGTTGCCGGCGTCTTGCATTTGCTTGAGCGCACCGAGCGATTCCTCAATGGGGACTTTGGGATCGACAGTGTGCAATTGATACAATTCGATCCGCTCCAGGCGCAGTCGCTTCAGACTTCCTTCGACAGCTTGTTTGAGATGTTCGGGTCGGCAATTTGGCACCCACTCGCCGGGTCCCGGCCGTGTGAGACCGCCTTTTGTCGCGATGACGAGTCCTTTCGGATAAGGATGGAGCGCTTCGGCTATGAGCAATTCGCTCGTGTCCGGCCCATACGCATCGGCTGTGTCGATCAAATCGACACCCAGTTCGGTTGCGCGTCTGAGAACCTTAAGTGCGTTCTCTCGATCGGGCGGCCAACCCCAAATGCCTTCGCCGGTGATACGCATTGCGCCAAAACCGAGCCGGTTCACTGTCAGGTCGCCGCCCAATTTTAAAGTTGTGTTCATAGCCATTTTTGGTGTCGTTGAGGACTGAGCTCCAAGGATCACATCGGATTTCCCAGCGAAAAGCGCGGCTCCACTTGCCAGGCTCATCCCAAGAAACGTTCGCCGGGTAACGCTGCGCCCTTTTTGCGGTTCAGGAAATTCAGTCGTCATCATGCAGGAGTACGTTTATTGAAAGCGTTGTTAACGCAAGGAGATGATTCCTTTCGCTCATGCATTAGAACGACGAATGCTTCTTCGAGATCTCTGCCGAACGTGACAATACCTCCTTCGTGCCCGGCCATGGCAAGAATCTTTCTGCTGTGCAGATCGGTCACTCTGAACAGCCGCATTATTTCGTACGCCATTTCCGGTGTGCCGTACTTAACAGTCTTCGACGTTGTCGGAGCCTGATTTAGAATAACCGCCCACGATCGCGAATCGTGGCAATGAATAACCGCCCCGACCTTTGCATCGGATTCGTAAATCGCAGCATGCGTTAACGATTCCGACGAAGGAATCGTTGACCCTTCATATCCCACCCAGTTCCTTTCGAAATCGTAAGCCAGGACTTTCGCGCAATCCGCCAGCGTCAGTTCAGGTATTCCAGCAGTCGCCGATCCGGTGATATAAAAATTTTTGGTCGCGCCGTCTCGCACGCTCAGGTTGCCGAACCCAACACCATTAGAGTCCACGCCAATCAGTCGCAACTCACGAAGCTGCCGCCTGTATGCATTCAATTCGGCAAAGCCATCGAACGCAGTGAACTCCGCGTTTGTGCGTTCACATGTGAACTTTACGTATTCGCTCACGGTGCGTGCTCAGGAAAAAGGGAGAAAATACTTTTCTCGTTTGCTTCGCACACGCCGCGTTCGGTAATCAGTCCGGTCACCAAGTGTCTCGGCGTAACATCAAATCCATAGTTTGCGGCGGGACTCCCCTTTGGGGCAATGCGCACTTCGATCTGTTGCCCATCAAACCATCCATCAGCGTGTTTTATTTCTTCTGCGCCGCGCTGTTCGATCGGAATTTCTTTCAACCCGTCGCGCATCTTCCAGTCAAAGGAAGTCGAAGGCAGTGCGACGTAGAAAGGAACATTGTTCTGCTTCGCCGCCAGCGCCTTTAGATATGTCCCGATCTTATTTGCAACATCTCCCGTGTAAGTGGTGCGATCGGTCCCAACAATTACCAGGTCGACTTCGCCATGTTGCATCAAATGGCCAGCTGCGCTGTCAGCGATTACCGTGTGTGGCACGCCATGCTCGCCGAGTTCCCAGGCAGTGAGCTTTGAGCCCTGATTTCTGGGTCTGGTCTCAGCCACCCATACGTGGACCGGCAACCCGCGATCGTTCGCGGCGTAAATCGGCGCGGTCGCGGAACCGTAATCGACAAACGCGAGCCATCCGGCGTTACAATGGGTAAGCACATTGACGGGCTTTCCGATTTTCTTTTGAGCGATTTCCTGAACAAGCTTCAAACCATGTTGCCCAATCATTCGACAATGCTCTTCATCTTCTTTGGCGATCAGTCTGGCCGTGCTCAGAGCAAGTGCGATCTTCTTTTCTGCGGTTTGTCCATCGCCGATGCTCTTTAGCTGCCGCTCGATCGCCCAGGAAAGATTGACTGCTGTTGGTCTTGTCGCCTTGAGTTGTTTCGCTGCCCGGGCCATGTGCGCGTCGAATTTTGCAGTTTCAGGACGCGACGCACCCTCAACTGCTGCAAGATACATCCCGTATCCTGCGCTTGCGCCGAGCAATCCCGCTCCGCGAACATGCATTTCACGAATTGCCGTCGCCATCTGCTCGACCGTGCGGACTTCTTCGATCACGAAACGATGCGGCAAAAATCGCTGGTCGATCAGCTGAACGACGCGTTCATCCTCCGGTTTAAGCCAGATGGTTCGAAAATATTTGCCGCCTACCTTCACAGGCTGTGGTTATGATCTTAGACTCACCAATCGCTGCATTGCCTAAAGATCAATTCCCATCGGAACAGCGCCCGGAATTTCCTCCCAGCCATGATGCTTCCAGAATTCCGCACCGCGCTGGTTATCGCCGGCCACCAGGATAATAACGCGTTGCATCCCAGCTCTGCGTAAGCCATCGAGGCATTCAGCCAGCAGACGCTTACTGAGCCCTCGTCCCTGATAAGCGGGATCAACGGCCAGATGATAAATGTGTCCGCGGCGTCCATCGTGACCGCATAACGCCACCCCAACAATTGCCGATCCGTCAACCACCACTCTGCTAAGCCCCGGGTTTCGCGCGAGAAATTGAGTGATGCCTTCCTTGTCGTCCCCCTCGGCGATCTCGACACCTTCGACGCGCTGCCAGACCTGAACCGCCGCATCATAATCGCTGATGGAAAATTCTCGCGTGTCGATCTTGCCACTCATTTTGTAGCTGGGAACTTTAGCATGGAGCGGCATTTTAGCTGAGAATTGCGCGAGCGCGGTTGCAGATTTCGGAGAATTGTCCGACTGAACAATGTGAAGCAATTCAGCCTTATTCTTCTGGCGGTTCTGGCAGCCCTGACCTGCGGCTGGGCTAATTTGGGTGACGGCAGCGACAAAATTGATGACTCATACGGCAACCTCGTGCAGCGACGTTTGCGTGACGACGGAACGGTGAGCGTTCTTTACCATAAAGATCGCTACCTTTACCAAGTGGTCTTCGCTAATGGCAGGAGCGTTTCGGAAACGTATTTCCACGTGAAAGGCACCGATCTATCTGAAAAAGAAATCACGACATTTCTGAAGGTAAACGCCGCCAAGGCCACGTGGACGCCGGGCAATAGTGCCAAGGAACGGCGCTTCAAACGCAGCGACGGCAAAGCTGAGGCGACGTACGGAAACGTGAATGGCCGGCCGGCACTGACGGTGCGCGAACTTCGCGGCAAGAACGGGCAGCGCGATCAGTGATTCGCGGCCGCCTGGCTCAGGCCACGCACGAAAAGACTAGGCTTCGTATTGACCGACATGTCAGCATCTGCCGCGCAATCAAACACAACTATGCTACACATCATTTGGTACATCATTGTCGGTTTCATTGTCGGTTTGATCGCACGGGCCATCATGCCGGACGCGCAGCATATGGGCTTCATCATGACGACTCTGCTTGGCATCGCTGGGTCGGTCATTGGCGGACTGATCGCACGCTTGTTTTCGAAACCGGAACCAGGCGCCGCGTTTCATCCGGCGGGCTTCATCCTGTCGATCATCGGCGCGATCATTTTGCTCTTTATTTGGGGAAAATTGGCGCCGGGCTAACGAAGCGAAGCAAGCGATTTCAGGTTTGACGATCGCGGCGCGCGCTCGGGGAAAGACCGAGGCAGCCGACGAGGAACAGACTTAAGGCGCGGTTCGCACCGGCGTTTTCCGGAGCATGAACGTCGCAACAACCCCTACAAGAAAGAAACTGACGATCTGGATGAGCATGTAGCTTCCCGTGTAAACCGAGGGGAAACCGTACCAATTCCAGTAGGAAACATTCGTCGTGATCGCCGCCAGGATTCCGGCAACGAGCACAAAACCGAGCCGCCCGGCAAAACTCACAATGCGCGTTTGGGCCAAAAGGAACACCACCAGGATGGCTTCGAGCAGTTCGGTGCCGAATTCGATCCCGAGCCCTTTGCCAATCGTGAACGGACGCCCGGGCGCGTGATACATGAAAATGCCGGAAGGGTTGGCCGCCATTTTTTCAGCCACGTGTTTCATCGCTTCGTTCTTTTCCTGTAGAGTTGCGTTTTTGCCAACGCCCGGTCCGGGAAAAATGTAAAGAGCGGTTTGGTCGCCGATATTGCTCTGCATTGCGCTGAGGACGGCTGATTCGTTTGGAATTTCGCGAGTGCCAGCTTCGCCCAGAGGCAGCGCCATGTGCGCGATAGACGTCCAGACAAACATGACGATTCCACCGAGAATGCCGGTAAGAAGAATTTTCATTTGAATATTATTTCGCTTACCGACAAACGCTTCGCAACATCTTGACAAACGGCTCTTGTTGCGATTGAATATTGCGCGTTAGTTTCCCCTTCTCGCTAGCCATTCTCTTGGCGAGGTGTTGTTAGGAAATTCGCAGGTCTCAATTAGCAAATTGCACAGAATCCGCGCGTATGTCGGGACATAGTAAGTGGTCGAAGGTCAAGCGGTTTAAGGGCGCGATCGACGCGAAACGCGGCAAGATCTTCAGCAAATTATCGAAGGAAATTACCATCGCGGCAAAAGCCGGCGGAGGCGATCCGAACGGCAACCCGCGCCTGCGCAGCGCGATCCAGGCTGCACGGACGCAAAGCATGCCGAACGATAATATCGAGCGCGCGATCAAACGGGGCACGGGCGAAGACAGGGACGGCGGACAATTCTATGAGATTGTTTACGAGGGTTACGCGCCCGGCGGCGTGGCGATCATTGTTGAAACTGCGACCGATAACAAGAATCGTACGGGAGCGGAGATTCGGAGAATTTTCACCCAGAACAATGGCAACCTGGCCTCGAGCGGGAGCGTTTCGTACATGTTCCACCGGAAAGGCCAAATCACTGTTCCCCGGTCGGGCATTGACGAGAACCGGCTATTGGAGATCGCTCTGGAGGCCGGCGCGGAGGAGTTGACAACCGAGGAGGATCAGTATGTTATTACCACTTCCCACGATCAGCTCTACGCCGTAGCTGAGGCGCTCAAAAAAGCAGGCGTCACCACCGATGGGCAAAAGTTTACGTTTATCCCAGATACTACAGTCGCGGTCAGTGACGAGGCCGTGGCGCGGCAGGTGCTCCGCTTGTGCGACGCGCTCGAAGAGGACGACGACGTGCAAAACGTCTATTCAAATCTAGATATTCCCGACGAATTGCTGGCCAGGTTGCCAGCCTGACCGAAAAAAGATTGCCGCTCAAATTTGTGAAAGCTGTCCGCCGCGGCGGACGAAGAAGGATCTTGCTTATGGACGAAAACAATAACGATAATCAACCTGCGCCCGTAGAAGCTGCTGCTGACCCGGTTTTGCGGGAGCAACGTCAGCAGCGCCCGCGTCGTCGTTTCCCACGGCGGCGCTATCGCAATCGCGGCGACCGCTTTGGCGGCGATCGTTCCAATGAATCGCAAGGCCCGGCGGGAGATACCGGCGTGGAGACATTAGATCAATCCGCCTCGGGAGGACCCGCGACCGGTGGGGCTGAGACCGAAAACGGCGAACAAGTTCAGACTGAGCCGGAGTTTGGTGAAGGCATCATTGAAATTTCCGGCAAAGGCTTCGGGTTCCTGCGCGATCCGAAACGCAACTTTGTGCAGACGCCGCAGGACATTTTCGTCACTCCTGAAATTGTGCGTCGTTTCGCCTTGCGCGACGGCATGTGGATTTACGGTGAAACCCGGCGCGGCAGCCGCGGCCCGCAATTAGTGAAGCTACTCACGATCAATGGCGAAGAGCCGGCGAAATATCAAGGTCTCCGCCCATTTGAGGAATTGACCACGATCAATCCGAACAAAAAAATCAAGCTCGAGACCGTGCCGGACCGTTACACGACACGGATCATGGACTTGATGACGCCGCTGGGAATGGGCCAGCGCGGTTTGATTGTCGCGCCACCGCGCACAGGTAAGACAACGCTACTGCATCACATCGCCGATGCGGTCGCAAAAAATCATCCGGAAGTGATCCTGATCATTCTCCTGGTCGATGAACGCCCGGAGGAAGTGACCGATTTTCGTCGTTCGCATCCGACAGCGCAATTGATGGCGAGTTCGAATGATAGCGATATCAAGAGTCACACGCGCATCTCGCAACTGGCCATCGAGCGCGCAAAACGGTTGGTCGAAGCGGGCAAGCACGTCTTCATCCTGCTTGACTCAATCACGCGTACCGCGCGCGCATTCAACAACGCGTTGTCTGGAGGCGGCCGCACCATGAGTGGCGGCATCGACGCGCGCGCCATGGAGATCCCGCGAAAAATTTTCGCAGCCGCGCGAAACACAGAGGAAGCAGGTTCTCTAACAATTGTCGCCACGGCGCTGATTGAAACTGGCAGCCGCATGGACGAGCTGATCTTTCAGGAATTCAAAGGCACGGGGAACATGGAAATGGTGCTCGACCGAAAAATCTCCGACCAGCGTATTTATCCGGCGATCGACATCTTTCTCTCGGGAACGCGCCGCGAAGAGCTGCTGCTGCAACCGTGGGAACTTGAGAAAATCAATCTCATCCGGCGCGGCCTTGCTGGTCACAAACCGGAAGAAGCGATTCAACGTCTGCTGATGTTCGTCAAAAAATTTCCGACGAACACTGAGATGCTCAAGGGCATTCCCGGTTAGGAAAGTTAAAGTTCGAGGAGGGCTTAATCGCCGTTCCTTGGCTTTATCCGCTGTTCGTAGAGCGCGTGAATCGCCTCACGCGCGTCGAGGTAATCGCGACGAAACGTTTCGAAGTCATCGTAGCCAAGGCGAACCGAAACTTTTTGCTGTTCACTCGGGTCGCGGGGAAGAGTTGAGACAGCTTTATGCTCGTAACGTCGCAATGCGGATTCGTACCGGCGGAGCAAGCCGTAAGCTTGTTTGAGTTTCGCGGCTTTGGCATTGGTCAGGATTCCGTGCTCACGCAATTGATCGACCGCGTGTTCCCAGTTCGGCTGCCAGATATTTTCGCGCATTTGCAGTGCTTGCACGAGAAATTCGGCTTCGATCATGCCGCCGACGCCAGTTTTGAAATCGAGAAAATCTGATCCGCTCCCACGATCGCGTCGAATGCGCTCAAGCATGTTATCGATTTGCTCGAAGAGATCGGTACGTTGGCTGGCTTTTCTCCAGTAATGTTGTGCCATCTGGATGAATTGAGCGCCTAGCGGACCGGCAACCGGCCGCGCGCGAGTCAGCGCGTGTGTCTCCCAGAGCTGTGCCCGATGCTCGAAATACGCCTGGTAAGTCTCCAGAGGACAAACCAGCGGACCCTTCTCGCCTTCAGGACGCAGCCTCGCATCGAGCACCCAAATGTTTCCTTCGGAAGTCGGTTGCGCCATGTTGACGACTAAATTTTGCGCGGCGCGAATCTCTTCGCCCGCCTTGGTCTCACTACTGTGCGCCCGGCTTACGAACAAAACATCAAGATCGGCGCCATAGCTGAGCTCGTGTCCGCCAAATTTCCCGAGAGCAATCACAGTTAACTGCTTTCCTGCGAGGAGGCGGATTGTAAAGAGCAGGCAACCTTCTGCTAAATCAGAAAGCTCAGGCCCCAAGTTTTTTGATGTTGCCGGTCTGCCGGAATTAAGGACATCGCGTAGCATCACGCGCAGGATTTGCCGCTGCCGGTACGCACGGACGGGGTCGAGGTGGAATGCGCTCGTCCCCAGGGAATCGAGGCGTCGCAGATGTTCGGCCAACGATCTGGCGTCGGAGAAAGTTGGATCGCGCGTAATTTCTTCAAGCAGTTGCGGACGCCGAATCAACAAGTCGCCGGCGAACCGGCTGACGTCGAAAGTCTTGATAAGCAACTCAAGCAATTTCGGGTTCGCAACCAGCAATTCGAAGAGCAAACTGCGCAGGCCGTAAGCTTCCACGAAGCGAACAAATTGATTGAGAGTTGCGTCCGGATCCGCTGCCTTCACCAGCCAATCCAGCAAGATCGGCTGCAACTTCCGAGATATTTGTCTGGTCCGCTGGGCGATGTGGAAACTCCCCGGGCCACGTTCAAGGTCTCCCAGAGCTTTCGCTGCGCATTTTGGGTCATTAAAAATTTCCAGATTGATCTTGCCCAGCTCCGCAGGTGTTTCGGAGATAATCCGTTGAAAAATCGGACGGACCGCTCCCATTCGCGCTTGCAGTGCTGCGCTGAAGTCCTCAACAGATGAAAAGCGGAGACTGCGTGCGAGGCGCCCCAATGCTTCCGGCTCTTCCGGAACCGTGTGGATCTGCCGTTCGGCCTCGATTTGCAGACGATGCTCGACGCGGCGCAGAAATCGATACGCGCCATCAAGAACCAAAACTTCCTCGTGAGGGAGAAAATTCAATTCACGCAGTGCTCGCAACGCCTTGAGCATGCTCGGTTCTTGCAGGAACGGATGCCGCGCTCCATTGATGAGTTGCAGTGCCTGCACGATGAATTCGATTTCGCGAATGCCGCCGATGCCAAGCTTGACGTCGCGATGGAGCTTGTCCGGTCCAACCACATCGCGTTCGATGCGGCGCTTGATGTTTGCGATCTCTTCGAGCAGATCCGGTGTCGCGCTCTTCGGATAAATAAAAGGCTGATGTTGCCGCAGGAATTCATACGCCAGCTCGCGGCTGCCGGCGATGCCTCGCGCCTTGATTAATGCGAGGCGTTCCCACGTTTCGCCGAAACCGGCATAATAGTTTTCCATGCTATCCAGCGATCGCGCGAGCGGGCCTGCCGATCCTTCCGGGCGCAGCCGTAGATCTACCCGAAAAAGTGATCCTGCCGGATGCGGAGTGGAAAATGTTTCGAGGATTTTTTTTCCCAGCCGGTTGAAGAACTCGTGATAGGAAACGTGCGGCGTGAGCTGACCTTCCTCGCTGTAAAGAAAAAGAAGATCAACATCTGAACTGTGATTCAGCTCGCAACCGCCGAGTTTTCCGAGAGCAAGAATGGAAAATTCCGCCTTGGGCGATCCGTGGCGTTGTCGCAGGTCGGCGTTCCAATGTTCGAATACCCGACGGATGCAAATCTCGGCGATCTGTGAAAGTTCGCCGGTCGTTTCTTCAAGCGGCGCGACATTCGCAAGTTCGCGAAGCGCAACGCGCGTCATTTCGCGGCCTTTCCAGAAACGAAGCGCTGCAAAATCTTGCTTTGCCACTGAATCGCCCGCCAGCGAGTGTAGCTCGCTGAGCATTTCCGCGTAGCCGCGTGCGGCGAGACACACTTCCGGTTGGAAGAGCCACAGGAGCGTCTCGGGATTCCGAGTCAATCTCGTCGCGCAAATGCTCGAGACTGCCAGGAGATGCAGCAGGGCCGGTTCGCCTAGCGGGAATTGTTCGATGACACTGACAAGGGGCACCGCGTTTGCCGGCCATCGTTCGCTAAGCTGGATCAGAGTAGTCTGGACCTGCGAAGGGTTCAGCGATGCCGCCGCTTTCCGCCGAATCCAACGATTTCTGTCTTCCATCGCGCAAAACATCACGCGATTTTGCTGGAAAGACCAGTTAACGCGTTCTGCTCGATTACGACGCCGGAAGAGGCGCCAGAACGCGAAGCGCTTTGTGCTGGATCTGGAATTCAACCGGACAGTTGCCGGCCAGCTCGCCATCGAGCTCCAGGGGGACATCTTGCTCACTCGTTATACGCAGGCGGCGAGTCTGAAAATATTCAACCTCGGGAACGCGAATCTCGGAGCTGAATATAACATCCTGGAGATACTTGATGATTTCGAGATAACCGAGTCGTTTGAACGCGACGACATCAAACAAACCATCATCGATGATGGCGCGCTTGAAAAATGGGAACGGGCCTCCGTAAAGGCGCCCATTTCCGATGAGAATAAACGATCCTTCGCCCACCGATCCGCTCTCGGACTCGATATAAAGTTTCGGCGGTTGCCGCGCCGCAATCTGTGCTGCCGAGATGAGATAGCTTAGCGGACCGAAACTGCGCTTTGACGCAAGGCTGGTTTCCTTGACGACTTGTGCGTCAAGCCCAACGCCAGCAAGCTGAACAAAATATTTTCCATTCGCGCTCGGTAGATCGACCAGACGCACATTCGCGCCCTCGATGATGTCCCAGCAAAGCTGCAGATTGTGCAACGGTAGACCAAGCTCCGTTGCGAAAACGTTCACTGTGCCCATGGGCAGAAGACCCAACGCGGCATAAGTGCCGGCCAGCCCGTTTGCCACTTGGTTGACTGTTCCGTCGCCGCCCGCTGCTACGATTCGTGCAAAGCCCTCCTCGACGGCGCGCCGAGCCAGCGCTTCCGCTTCGCCCGCACGCGAGGTAACGCGGATTGGGCAGCCGCGGGCGATCGATTCGACGCGCTCCTGCCAAGCCCGGAGGCTTTCGGGACTGCCTGCCGCCGGGTTGAGAATGACAACTGTATCGGTCACACGGGAAAGTAACGGAGGGCTTTGATCTTTTCCTCAAACTCGGGCTGCGTAACGTCTCAGTGGTGAAAAAATTGCGCCGGATCGCGCTGATTGCTTTGGGGGCGATGATTGCACTCGGCGTGGTTCTCTTGATCGGCGTGAACCTGTATGTGCAATCGCAGGGCGCACAAGCAAAGATTCAGCAGGAACTGAGCCGACGCCTCGGCACCCCGCTGCAAATTCGCAGCATGAGCGTGACCCCTTGGGGCGGACTAGAGTTGAGCGGCATTACAATTGCGCAGACTTCCTTAGTGGATCCAAGGCATTTCCTCGAAGCAAAAACGTTTCGGCTGCGCGTGCGCTTCCTTTCGCTCTTTTCTCGACGGCTGGTGATCAAGGAAGTCGCCCTGATCAATCCAAACGTCGTTTGGCCGCAGGACGCGGAAGGAAAATGGAGATTACCCAGCTCACGAGAACTACAATCGCCTGCTGTTGCTGCGAGAAAGGGTGCGAGCGTCTCCCAGTCGCAAGTAGAAAGCGAATCTGTCCAAACGAACGCGGCTCCTGTGGTTACCGCGACACCGGCTAATCCTCCCCTTGGGTCTGAGGTCGCCATCAACAGTAAACCGCCGAGAGAGGAACGAAGACTGGCGGTGGCTCCGGAAGTTCGACGAGTCAGTATTAAGAATGGCAACTTCAGTTTCCTTAATCAGGCCGGCGCATTGCTCGCGAGCTTTAGTGGCGTGGATTTTCGTACCAGCATCCGCAGCGCGCTGGCGCTTCATGGCGACACCGAGGTTGCAAGAATTTCGTTGCGGGATCGCTTTTTTCTGGAACAACTGCGTTCCCAGCTTCGCTACGAGCCTGACGTGCTGGAGCTTTCCAAGATTTCTGCGCGCGCCGCAAGCGGTGACGTCAACGGCTATTTTGCCATGCAGCCGGAAGCAGAGGATTCTCCATTCACAACGAGCGTGAGGTTTCGTGATGTGCTAGCGGATCAGATTGTCGAAAACGCCGGCGGCCCCAGGGGAATGGTTAAGGGTAAGTTGGAGGGAAGCTTCCAGGCTTCCGGGAAGACTGCCGACCCGAACGCGCTCATCGGCACCGGCGAAATTTTCCTGCGTGATGGGTGGATTCAACAATATAGCTTGCTCGTGTTACTCGGGCAGGTTCTTCAGATCGAAGAGCTAAAGGAGCTTCATCTGGAGCAAGCCGAGGCGAAATATCATTTGAGCCCGGGCTTGGTCACGGTCGACGAGTTGATTTTGCGCTCGCCAAATATCCGCCTCACTGCGTCGGGCACAGTCGCCTTTGATGGTAAGTTGAAACTCGATTCTCAGCTCGCGATCAACGATCGAATTCGGGGCCAGCTGTTCAAAGCGATTCGCGAGAATTTTCAACCCACCAATGAACCGGGTTACTCTGCCATCGACTTTCAGGTTGTCGGGACCGTTGATCGGCCCAGCACAAATTTAGTGGAACGGCTGGTCGGGCGCGACCTCAGCAGTGTGCTCAACAGTCTGTTTGGCGGAAAAAGGGACCGATCAAAAAAGAAAAAGAAACAGGTCGAAGGAGCCGCGCCCGCAACGCCAGAGCGTAGCGATGCGGGCACGGCGATGCCCACTGTGCCATCGTCCTCTGCTTCGCCGGAGGAAGCGCTGCCGCAACCGACTGCAACGGCAACGCCGATCGCGTCGCCATGAGGGTGATCGCCGGCGGCGCCGGCGGGATCCGCCTGGCCGTTCCCAAGCGCGGTGTGCGACCGACAATGGACCGCGTCAAAGCTGCCGTCTTTTCGAGCTTGGGCGACGCGGTCGCCGGTGCGTGCGTCCTCGATCTTTTCGCGGGCAGCGGCGCACTTGGAATTGAAGCGCTCAGCCGCGGCGCGTCTTCGGCCGTGTTTGTCGAGGAAGATCGACAATCGGCCGAGATCGTCGAGCGCAATCTGGCCAAGACAGAATTAAAGGGACGTGTTCGACAGCAGGACGTTTTCGATTTTCTCCGGCAGGCCAGTGGTGCGGAAACATTTCAAATCATATTTGCCGATCCGCCCTATGAGAAACCAAAGTACGGCGAGAGCTACACTGCGAAGCTTCTGAGCAACGAAGCGTTGCCACGATTGCTGGACTCCAGCGGCGTTTTCGTTTTGGAGAAGCGACCGAAAGAAACTCTTCCCGAAATGAAACTCTGGCGCATCATCCGGGAAAAAACATACGGCGCCACAGAGGTCTTGTTTCTCTCCGCAATCAAGTGATCCGTTTCATCTACAACTTATTCTGGCCAATCGGCCTGCTGTTCTTTTTGCCAAGCTATCTGGCGAAAATGATTCGTCGCGGCGGCTACCGCGAAAAATTCGGACAGCGTTTGGGAATTTACGATCGCGCACTGCGCGCGCGCCTGTCGAAGCAAAGATCAATATGGCTACACGCAGTGAGTGTGGGAGAAGTAAATGTCGCGCTGAAATTGGCCAACGCATTGCGTGCGCTCGAACCGGATTTTCGCTGCGTTTTGACCACTACGACCACAACCGGATTCGCCCTGGCTCGCAAAAACGCTCCGCGATGGATTGAAGTCATGTACACGCCGCTCGACTACTGGCCCATTATGCGACGTGCGTTTTCTGTCATTCGGCCTGCTCGGATCGGTCTGGTTGAGGCGGAGATTTGGCCAAATCTCGCCGCTGAAGCGCACGCGCGTCGCATTCCGCTTGCGCTGATCAACGCGCGGTTGTCCCCGCACTCTGAGCGAAGATATCGGCAGTATCGATTTTTTATCGTGCCGACCTTCCGGCTTCTGGATTTGGTTTGCGTCCCAGAAAAGGAAGATGCCGACCGCTGGGTGGCGCTCGGCGTTTCGCGAAATCGAATCCGGGTGACTGGCAGCATCAAGTACGATTCTGCCAGTCTTGACCAGGTATCAGAAATTCAAGAGACCGCACATCCGGCGCCCTTGAATCATCTGGATCCAGAGAGGCCCATGCTCTTCGGTGGCAGTACGCATCGCGGTGAAGAGGAAATCCTCGCCACAGTTTTTCTGCGCTTGCGCCAGCAATTTTCGTCATTGCGGCTGTTCATTGCGCCGCGCCATGTCGAGCGACTGCGCGAAATCCGGGCGCAACTGGACGCGCTAGGGTTGCGCGTCGCGCTCGCCAGCGAAGCGCGTGCTGGCCGCGAAACCAACGACCCGGATTGCCTGCTTCTCGACACGACTGGTGAACTTCAACGCTGGTACGGTATCGCCACGGTTGTATTCATGGGGAAAAGCCTAACTGCGCACGGCGGGCAAAATCCTGTGGAACCGATTCTAGCTGGCAAACCTGTCGTGCTAGGTCCACACATGGAAAACTTCGCGACACTGGCGAAAGCGCTTGTCTCAAAGAAGGGCGCGATCCAAGTGAACGATGTCAGTTCACTCGAACGCGCGCTCGCCGAACTTCTGCGCGACAGCGAAGCGCGTGAACGACTCGTCCAGAATGCGCATGAAGTTTTGAGCGAGCACCGCGGCGCAACCGCGCGTGCAGCCGCCCTGATTCATGGGCTTGGCTCCGACCGGGGCAACAACAAGTCGTAAGGCCGTCTGTGCCAGGCGCCCTCCAGCGAAGTAACGTTGCCAATTTGCCTTGCGTGAATCAACGGCAGTTCCGATATTGCCCGGCTTTTGCGACCCTATCGTCTAGAGGCCCAGGACACCGCCCTTTCACGGCGGTAACACGGGTTCGAATCCCGTTAGGGTCGCCACTGATCTTCATAGGTAAATCTGTCGTTTAGCGGTCGATTTCAGATTGTGCGTGACAAAAACGTGACAAATCGGCAAGATCTGAAGCGTGAAAACGAAACGCATCGAAGTCAAAGAGGGAAACGTCTCCGTTCCGATTTACGAGTTTTCTGACGGGCGCTTTTGCGTCGATACGCTGCTAGGAGAAACGCGGAGGCGGATTACGCGCACTTCACTCGCCGCGGCGAAAATCGAAGCGCGCAGGCTCATCGCGCAAATTGCTTCGGGTCGCGCCCATGAGAAGCGAATGACGCTTGCCGAGGTGGAGGATTACCGCCTCGCGAAAGATAAGCTCGCACCATTTGGCGTGTCACTACTCGGGGCGATTGAGGAATGGGTCGCGGGACGCGGCAAGATTCCGCGGATCATCCCGAAGACAGCCGCCGAAGTCGTCGAAGAATTCCTCACGTCGAAGCGCGTGGAGGGCGTGAGCTTCTTCCATTTGGAAGATCGAAAATACAGGATGAACAAATTCGCCGCTGCTTTTCCCGGCCACATCGATCAAATCAGCACACACGAAATCGAGGTTTGGCTGAATGGCCTCGGCATCGGTGGGCGCACGCGCAACAATTACCGCAATGCCGTTCTCCAGCTTTTCCGCTACGCGCGCGGCAAGCGATACCTGCCGCGGAACGAGCCCACCGCTGTCGAAGACGTGGCATCAGCAAATACGGGCGAGGGCGCGATTGAAATCTACACGCCGCAAGAGCTGCGGTTGCTCCTCTCACATGCTCCGGTGAAACTACTGCCGTTTCTTGCGATCGGCGCGTTCGCCGGTCTGCGGAGTCAGGAAATCATGCGGCTCGATTGGAGTGAAATTCGCTTCGAGCAACACTTCATCGAAGTTGCTGCGGCCAAGGCGAAGACAGCCTCACGCCGTCTTGCGCCGCTGCTGCCCGCGCTCGCAGCTTGGCTGTTGCCGCTGCGCCAGAAGACAGGTCACGTGGTCGGCTACACGCGTAACGACATGCTTTGCGAAGCGCGGCAGCGGCATTGCAAGAGCGGTATCAAAGTGAGAGGCGAGGTTTTTGAATTCAGGTGGAAGCCGAACGCGCTGCGGCACAGTTACGCAAGCTATCGACTGGCCGACATCAAGGATGCGGCGCGGGTCGCGCTGGAGATGGGCAACTCACCGGCAATGCTCTTCCGTAATTACCGCGAGCTTGTGACCGAGAAACAAGCGGCAGAGTGGTTCGCTGTACTTCCCGAAATCAAAAGATCGGCGAAACCAACCCCGAAAGAAATCGCGCGGCAAGCCGCTTAACTGCGCGATTTGATCAAGAACTCCTCCATAAATACGACGAGTTCTTGAAGGCGATAGCGCACTAAATGTGAACTGACCTTGCGCGGATGAATATAGCCAAGGCGCACCCACTCCTTGAACTGTGATTCGCCGACGGAAAGAAATTTGCACGCGCCTTTGAGATCGACATAGCCGCTGAAATCATTGATACGCGAAAGCTGTTTTTCGACAGCCTCGCTGACGGCGCGAATCAGCAACTCGTCTTGAATTTCAACGCGCAGCATCGTGCTATTTGTTCGGTGCGATTTCGCGACGGCACAAGTTTTGTGCGCAAAGCATCAGTTGGACGCACTGGCTGCAAATTCGCTGACGAATTTTTGCGTCGCACAATTCAGCCGTCGCGTCGCGGATTGTATTGTGGGCACTGAGAGCGAAAAACAACTCTCTCACTTCCACTCTCAAAACCCGCCGGAGATAACAGAACTCACGCCGCAGCCGCGTGCTCCTCGACCGAACTCGATTTCGATAAGTGAAGGTTCTCATGCTCGAAGTTTAGCTCAGTGCCAAGGTCTTCGTGCGCTCGGTCCGGCGCAGTTTTGGCTCCGCTGAGTTGGGGAACTGCGAGACGCTACGGCACGCGGGTACTCAACGTGCACCAAGAGCGATCCGCACGCCAAAACCTGTAGCAGTGCTTCGTCTGAAAGCGCGTGTCGAACGCGCACGAAAGCTGAGGCGACTTATCGCCAATCGGGTCGCATCGGCGACCCAAATTGTTTCGCCCACGGAAGAGATCGTGGGCTTTGTTAGGAGAGACGCCCTACCCCTTAGCGAAACTAAGGAAATTCCGGCCTGTCGCTAAACCGCTGCTGATTCGCTCAGCGACGCCATTCATAGCGCCACGTCCACGCAACGTTTGAACCGACGCTGTTCGCGCATTCATGCCGCGATCACCGACCCGACATCGCCAGATTGATAACGCTGACAAACGGTATGGTGAAGCGGCGACAAAACGGAGCCTAATTCACGGTCATTCACGAGTTAGCCACAATGGCAGACGTGACTGCAAACACTGCGACGATTGCACGCTTCTCGCTGAGGTCACCGATACTTGAACACCACCACGAGAGGGTCAGCGATTCGTGCGCGGACGCGGTCGTGTTCAGAACGTGAATCATCGGCGAACCTATCGCCGTTCCGGCGATCATCGCGTCCTCGACAACCGCTCGATCACAACCTCGACACCGCTGAGTGAACTACCAGCAGCACTCCACGTACGCGCCAATCCACGCATCGCAGATCCTCGCAATCGCGATGCGAAGCACTTCTTATGAACAAACAAGGTTCATCGCCGTGGCCACCCCAATGTCGCAAAGACATTGAGCTTCTTCGTTCGGTCTTCCGCGCGGCCACGCGGCTCCTCTCTGCGAAAGCTCAAAGACTTTGCTTCCCCCTTTTTCCGGAGATGCAGTCGTCGCGCTTTGTTTTCCCTTCGCCTCCGCTTCGCTGCCCGCTTCATTCCAACAAAGCGCGATCACTGCGGTGTGCTCAGAAGTTGCTTCGCCAAATGCTTCGAAGCAGTCGCTCATTACTTTAGCGGATCTCGCAGCCGTATCCTGGGACAATCTTTGTCCCAGCCCATAGATAACATTGCCCGCGAAAAGAAGTCCGTTTAAAAACATCCTGGTGCAATGACCTCCGGGAACATCCATGAGTTCTTCCGAACTGCATTCGGGTACGAAGTCACGCCGTTCGACTATCAAGCGAGGCTCGCTGGCGACAAAGACGGCACAAAGTGCGAATCGAAACTCATCAACATTCCAACGGGTTGCGGCAAGACTGGCGCGGTCGTTCTTGCATGGCTCTGGAATCGGGTCGCGCTTCAGCGTGCTGATTGGCCGCGCCGGCTTGTCTATTGCCTGCCGATGCGCACGCTGGTCGAGCAGACAGAAAAGAACGTGCGCGAGTGGTTGAACAATCTAGGCAACCTCGAATGGAAGCCGGGCAATGATCATAACAACCGGATCGGCGTGCACATTCTCATGGGCGGCGAAGAACGCGAACCCGATCCGTGGGACATTTACCCCGAGCGCGATGCTATCCTCATCGGCACGCAGGACATGCTTGTCTCGCGCGCGCTCAATCGCGGCTATGGTATGAGTCGCTACCGTTGGCCGATGCACTTCGGGCTGTTGAATAACGACGCGCTTTGGATCATGGACGAGACACAGATCATGGGCGTAGGGGTGGAAACCAGCGCGCAACTCAACGGGTTTCGCCATGCCGAAAAGTCTGCCGCGCGGCTCGGCTGCCGCACCTGGTGGATGAGCGCAACGCTCGATGATGCTCAGTTGGCGACCGTCGATCATCCGAGGCCGGCTGGCGGCTGGCCTGCGATTAAACTCGAAGATGAAGATCTCGCAATGCCTGCTGTGCGCGAGCGATTCAATGCGAAGAAAAAAATCGCGCCGGCCCCTCTCTCGATCGATGCAACGACGAAAGATTCGGCAAACCATCCTTTGCAGAAAAAACCACGGATACCGATACTATGACAACACAAACAACCGACCAAACCCAACAACTAATCAAAGGAAAGGCCGCAATTGAGGCGCTAAAGAGTGCGTTACAAACCGGCCTTGATGATCTCTGCGCCATTACAATTCAGGATGCACTGGAACCCGCGCAGCCGGGCGACAAAGTGTTTCCCGCGACCTACCTTGGGAAGGATGAGAACGGGAATGACGAGGCGACTTACGCTTGGGAAGAGGTGGGAAACGGCGAGAATAAGAGGCGCCTTTTCCTGCTAGATAGCATTCCCTCTCAAGCACGGCGACTGGCGACCGCGCTCCTTAAGTTGAGTGCTCCGCCGGTGCCGCGTCTACTGTTGGTGGACGGCGTCGACAAACCGATTATCGGGACTGACCACCAGCCAGTCTCCACTTTAACTGCCAATCATCGTCTTTATGACATGGTGTTTCAGTCCGGGAAGTTTGCCAAGAGCGGCAACCCTTCGCCGGAAACCACTGCCGCAAGTGGTGAGAAGTCGAAACCCGAACTCACGTTCTTTGCTGAATCCTACTTTGGTCGCGCGTTGCTGGGAGCAAATCAAGCCAACGCTTCGCCGGTGTTCGAGTTTTGCCCGTCAGTGTTGCTGTTTGGCGGATGGAATAGCCGGCTATCAAGTTGGGGGACCAAATTCCGGCGGGCAATTACATCGCGGATCGTCGCCGAGGAATTGAGTTCCGGGCGCCGGACGGCTTCGCGTGTAGACATCCTTGGGATCGAACACGTCGGCACAGTCGAGTATGACAAGAAGACGCCTCACCGTTGGAAACTGCTGAGTGCAGAGGATGCGAAAAGCAAGGCTGCGGAAGGTGCGGAGCGAAAGGAACTCAGTAAAATCGGCCTGGGTTTCATTCCACCAAGCGTCGAGTCACAGGGTGGCATCTATGCTGAGAATGTCACTCACTCGGTAGTCCTCAACATTGCGGAACTTCGTCATTTGAGATTCAACTCTCTGTCCGGCGGCGCTGATGAAGCTGCTAAGAAGGAAACGGAACAACAAAAGCCTGCGCGAAACGCGCTCGCTCGCAGCGTCCTCGCGACCCTCGGCCTGCTTGCTTATGCGATGCAAGCCCAAGGCGGTTACAATCTGCGCGCCGGATGTTTGCTCCGCCGCAAGCAATCCACCGTTCAAGTTGTGCTACGTGGACACTCGCCGGACAAAGACAAGACGCTCATGTTCGAAACTCTCGACGAACTACTCGCTCCGCTTAAGGAACTGTATCTGACACTGACGCAATCTGAGGGCCTCAAGACTGTTGGCCTCGATTGGTGCGCGGAGGAGAATTTTCCGAAGGTTCGCGTCGGTGACGAACTGGCCAAAGTACTCAAGATGGTCGGCGTGGAGTTTGCCGAGGAACCCACGCCTGCAACCTCCTAAGAAAGCTCCGATGGTCGCGATCTCTATCGAACTGCTCGACGGGCAGTACGCTGGCACCGCTGCCGAGCGAACGCGCTGCGACTGGCCACCATCGCCACAGCGGCTGTTTCTAGCGTTGGTGGCCACTGCACACCACGCCGGCTTGCGGGAAAATTGTGCGTCGGTATTGGCTTGGCTGGCTGGGTTAGAGACGCATCCCGAGATTCGTGCTGGCTGGGTCAACCAAGCACAACTGACCCGCTCACTCGGTGTATTCGTACCCGCAAACTATGCGTTGAGCGAAGAAAAGCAGTTGGAGCAAGGCTGGCTCCTAGGACGCAAGGAACTTTCTGTATTTTCGGTTACGCCTTCTGACCGTCGGCTCGTCTATGCTTGGCCTGCCGAGACCGTGCCGCCATCGGTTGAGCCATGCCTGCGTGAACTGCTGGCTCACGTTGCATATCTTGGACGATCAGAATCTCAGATTCGAGCGTACCTCTGCTTGGAAGAGGCCGAGATGCCACCTTTGCCTGTTACCTACTCTGCGACCGGTGATTCATTAGCTAGCGGGATAAGTCTGGCCGCGCTCTTCCCGGGAATCCTCGAAGCGATCGAGGAGCACTGGAACCGTGGCACTGCGGATTACGAGGCGGAAGTCGCGCGGCAGGTGGGAAAGAAGGCGCGTAGTAAGAAACCCCAAGCTACCGCTCCGCTACTCGATACCCCACGGGCGGAAGTTCTGCCCTTTCCTGAGCAATTGCCGGTCATATACTATCGACGCGGAAATCAATCTGAAGCCCTTCAACACCTGGAGAAGCCACCGGCGGCCACTGTCGAATGGCTACGGACGGTTCGGCATGAGGTTGGCCGCTCAATTCCTTTGGCATTCGCCCCTTTGTTGGCCGCGGACATCCGCGAGCGGTTGGTGCAACGTCAGCGCGGCGGCTTAATGGTAGTGCCGCTGCCATTTGTCGGTCGTCCGAATGCGGATGGCTTGCTTAAGGGAGTGCTTTTTCTGCATGACGAAAAGAGTTCCGACGCCGCCGAAGTTTCTTCGTTACGTCAGTTAACCGGGCAGTTTCGAGACGCTGTTCTGCCAAACGGCGACCACCATTTCATCACGCCCTCGACGATTACACCGACGCTTTCGCTTGAGCGCTGGAGCGGGCCGTCTCGGCTTTGGGCTTCGGTGACCCCAGTCATTCTCCCAGTTTTTCCGAAGCCGAAGCGGTTGGTTGAAGATGTGACGGAGGCAATTCGGGTTTGTTGTGAGTTTGCAGGCATCAGCGAGTCGTTCGAGTTGGAGTTTGATCGTTCCTCGCCGCTGGCCGGTGTGCCGCGGACCGAGCGGTTCCGCCTGCCGGAACGATATCGGCACCGCGCCGTGTTTCATATTGTGTTGCGGTTCTCTGGGCTCGTACGTGGCCCGCTCGTCTTGGGGGCCGGGCGTTTCTTAGGGATCGGGTTATGCCTCCCGCTGCAAGAATCATGAACGACGAGCCAACGAAGACCGACCTAGCTCCACTCACGGCGGATGACTTCACCGCCTTTTTCAAGACCGTGAATGCCAAGAGCGGCACGAAGGACAAAGCGCAACCATTCCGCTGGCAGGAACGGCTTGTTGCTGAAGTCATTGCTTCCGGTTTGCCTTCGAGAATTTCTCTTCCTACAGCCACGGGTAAGACGAGCGTTCTGGACATATTTCTGTTCGCGCTGGCTGCCATTCGCTCCGGGGCCCCACGGGAAAAAGACGCGCGTCCTCTACCACGTCGCTTTTTCTCCTGTGTGGACCGCCGGCTTATCGTCGATCAAACCGCCCGACACGCGGTGCTTCTTCTGCAGGGGTTGGGGAGGAGTGACCATCCGACGGTTCGTCGTGTTCGACACTGGCTATCGGAGGGACGCGCCGAACCTTTCGCCTTGCTCAATTGGCGAGGCGGACTGGACCTGCCCACGCGCTGGGAACCAGACCCCATGGCCGTCGTCATCTGTGTCGCAACGGTGGATCAAGTTGGAAGCCGGCTGCTGTTCCGAGGCTACGGTTCCAGCGCTAAACACCGTCCCGTGTTTGCTGCGATGGTCGGCTTGGACAGTGCCATCGTCCTCGACGAGGCACATCTTTCTGCGCCCTTTGCTCAAACCGCACAGTCTATCGTTCATTGGCAAGATCAGTGCGGCAACGGCGATGGGATTCCCGCGCCGCCAATGCAGTTTGTTCAAATGGGAGCCACACTCGATCCGACCAATAATTCCCAGCCCCCTTTCGAGTTGCGCGAGGATTCCCAGCACCCGAAGCGTGATGAGTGGCAAGACCCTCTGCTGCGTCCACGACTTATCGCCTCGAAACGCCTGCACGTCGAAAGCTCCGACAAACCACTGGTAGCGCGAATTTTTAAGGATGCTAAAGCGGCGGTTGGGAAAGCGTCGAAAATTGGGATCGTCGTGAGTTCTGTTCGGCTGGCGCGTGATCTTTTCCAAAAGATGGGGGATTACTTGGCGGAAGCGAGTGAGTCACCAAAATCACCGCGACTTTTTCTTCTCACCGGTCGTAACCGGCCGTTCGTGCGTGATGCGCTGGCAAGGGAATTGGACGAGGCTCTCGCGAACGCGACGCCGGAGTCCCCGGTGATACTCGTTGCCACTCAATGTGTCGAAGCAGGATACGACGTTTCCTTCGGCTACCTTATCAGCGATTTTGCGCTAATCGCTTCGCTGATTCAGCGGTTGGGGCGGCTGAATCGATGTGGCGAATGTACAGGGGAAGCCGTCGCTAAAGTTCATCACCGGCCAAAGGAAGGGACGGTTTACGGTGAAGCACTGACTGAGCATTGGAATTGGGTAGAGCGGTATTGGAAATCGGATGATGGCACTGATGTTTCGCCGCTGGCTCTGCGTGAACAATTCCGAAAGCACCCGCCTCCAGTGCTGAGGCCACCGCATACTCCCATGATCCTGGCACTACATCTCGATGTGCTGGCCCTGACCAGTAGGCCGCTCCCGGCAGCCGATCTGGACGTTGATACTTTCCTCCACGGTCAAGACGAGGGCATCCCCGATGTCCAAGTTGTCTGGCGCGCCGACCTTAAGACGGATAATTTAGCGCTTTGGCCGGAAATCATCAAAGCTGTGCCACCTCGCGCACAGGAAGCGGTCTCGGTTCCGATATCTGCTGCCCGCCGCTGGCTCGCTGACATCTCTGAACAAACTGACGAACTCTCTGACACCGACCGTAATCCGCATTATGACACCGAAAAGACAAGCTCACGCATCCGCGAAGCCGTGCTTTACCAATGGCAAGGGCGCGACGAGGAACCTGACTGTGAGCTTATCGGAAGCGCTAAGAAACTTCGGCCCGGCGTGTTCATTATTGTCCCATCCAGCTACGGTGGCTGTGACCGGTTCGGGTGGGCTCCAGAATCTCAGCAGACGGTCGAAGACATCGCCGACCGGTTGCCGTCGCGCCGCCACCGCCGGATACGTCTGCATCCCGCCATTCGTCCCCAACTTGAGCATGCGAAGCTAACGGCTCTCATCGGTGCGCTGCGACTTCAAGAACAAGACGTAGAGCTGGAGTTCGATCCTTTAGCAACTGCGCTGGAGTTGCTCGAAGGCGTAATGCTTGCGGGCGGCATCACGAATATCACGTGGAGCGCAAGCGCCAAGCTCGCACTTGAAATACATCCCGACGGTCGAGGCGTTATTCTGCACGTCCGAGAACCATCGCCGTGGGCCGATGCCAAGCAATTCGAAGTGTTGCTCGACCGGCATCAAGAGAATGTTTCACAGCGGCTCGACCCGTGGCTCGTCGGCTTCGCAAAAGACATTAGCGACGGGCTGCGTTTCGCGGCTTTGCACCACGACGAAGGCAAAGCCGACCCTCGGCAGCAAGCCGATTTCCACGGCGGTGACACGGCAGAGGCCGAAGCATGGATGACAGGTGGCCGCCTGCTGGCAAAACCACGAGTCACAGTACCGGCAAGTCGAAAACTACCACAGTATTGCCGTCACGAATTGGCAAGTGTTGCGATTGTTGCTGAAATGCCTGAACTCCAGAGGCTGCGCGAGCGCGACCTTGCTCTATCGGTCATCGGTTCGCATCATGGTCGCGGGCGCGCGATCGTAGTTCCACACGACGATCCAAATCCTGTCGCAATCGAACGGTGCGGGATCCGCATCAGTTCGCTGCACGAATGGCTTACACTTCGGTGCGGGTGGCTCAAGATGTTTGCGGCTTTGAATCGGCGGTTCGGGGTGCATCGGCTGGCTTATGTTCAAGCTCTGCTTGTGCTCGCTGACGAACATCAATCAGCCGTTGAACAGGAGGACGACGAATGAAGAAGGAGCATACCTTAACCGCGCTAAATCCACTCAATCCCGCGGCTTTCCTTGCGGCCGTTGGAACCTTGGCCGCAGTCAGCCGTTATCGTGATGGCAAAGATGGTTGGGACGGCGCGACGCTTCACTGGCCTGAAGCTGCGAGAGCGAACGCCTCCGATCCTCTCCGTCCAATTCTGACCGTGCATAACTCAGAAACGGAACTTGAAGAGATTCTTCTTCGAGTTTTGGCAGTTCCCAATCCGCGCTGGCCTGATGCTGGTGATGGGGGATTGGAAGAGATCACAGAGGGCGGCAGCGGGCTCTTGAAAGATCAGTTTCGGCGAGCAGCCGAAGCCGGCAACGAGCCACTCGTCTCCGGTGACAGGAATGATATTCGGCGTGTGATCGTCATTCTTACTGATCCGTCGCCGAAGAAAGATTCTGAGAAAAAGAAACTGGAACGCAACCAACAGTACTTCAGCGTTAGACTCGCCGGTTTGCCTCAGAAGTTGCCGAAGGAAGCCAAGGAGGTGGAAGCGCTCTTGATCCGCCTCTCCCGTTCACTGAAATGCGGCAAACCGTTGTGTGTCGCGGTAAAGAGCAAAGCGGTTGCAGAAAAGCTCAGGGGCTTCGAAACGTATCCGTTCACTATCATTGAACCCTGTGGCACGGGTCCGCATTTCTATGATCTATCGCGCCGCGCCACAACGGTGAGTGCTGCGGCACAGTTGAGTTGGTTAAGTAACGGCTGCTGGAACAAGAAGCGGAATGCGGAACCCACGGCTTGGCAGTTTGGAATAAAGGCTGGATTATTGGGGCCACTTCGCGATGCATCCCAATTCTTTCTTGACGGAAAGTATCAGGCTGAATTCTCGGCGGACAAGCTCTCGAAAACCGAAATAAAGAGACGAGAGAAATGCCGTGTTGCCCTGCACGAGTTATTGTTCGGCCCAGCTTGGCCCTATGATACAACTGGCCCAATGCTCGGGTTGGACTCTGACATATTGACGGACGGAGCCCGCACTGCGCGCACAACGGACGGTGCAAGTCCGCCGCAGTTCTTGGCAGCGCTGCGCCTTATCGGCGAGGCAATCCCTCTTTTCACGGTTGGCGCAAATCGCCGGGTCGGGCCAATTTCTCGACAAGCTGTGGAAGCGGCGCAGCCAGACATTGCCCGTGCAGACCGATCCATGGAAGGTTTCCTATATCCGCTTTGGTCAGCGCCTCTAACACTCGACGAGGTAGTCCTCTTATTGAACTATCCGTGGTATCGGCTGCTCGGCTGCCGGCGGCAGCTCCGATGGCTGGGCATCTGGGCGCTACTGCTAGCCCCAAGCCAACTGAAGGGAAGCATGGGGGACCCAAGCGAGCGACAATTATCGCGCGCAGTTCGAGTCTTTTAATCGGACTGTCATGATCCCCCGCATTCAATCCCGCCCGGAACTAGGGTTCAACCGTTACGACTCCGATCCTCCGATAAATCGTACTGGCGCGAGTAAGATGACTCCGCCTTCACAACCCGCATCGGTTCCGCGTGTCGCGCGCTATGCTGTCGCGAGCGCTGTGCTGCCGCGCATCACGCAGGCGATCTCGGTGAGCGAACGCGTGCATCAATCGCTGGTAAAGTTTTCCAATAGCGCGCCAGTGTTCACGGGCCGCGGCGCCGATGGAGCGCTGATGACTGGCCACCGTCACGCACACATTTTTTGCGAAAGCTCCGGCGAACGTCGCAACGCGATCACGCACGTGACGGTTTACGCGCCGATGGGGTTCGATGCCGATGCGCGCGTCGCGCTCAAGCGCTTGCGCTCGGTATGGGGACACGGTGGGCACGATTTGCAGCTCGTGCTGCTCGGTATCGGCGACCCGCGCGAGTTCGGCGGCGACGGCTCGTTGTTTGAGGAAGTGAGCGCATGGCAATCGCTCACGCCGTTTGTGCCGACGCGGCATCCGAAAAATCATCGCGACGGTCGCCCGAAACTCGATGCCGACGGATGGCACATCGGCTCGCCCGAACACGACTTGCGGCGGCTCATCATCGAACGCGGCGATTTGCCCGCGCCGGTGAAAATCGGACTTCGGCGCACGATCGAAGTTTCCGGCCACTCGCTACGTTGCATCCAATTTCAGCGCGAGCGCAAACACGGCGACGGCCTGCGCGGCGATGGGCTTGGATATAGCTTTCGGGTTGTATTTTCAAAGCCGGTGCCGGGGCCGCTCGCATTCGGCTACGGCGCTCACTTCGGTCTGGGGTTGTTTGTTCCGATCTAGAAACTGCGTGCCGTCAGCAATAGAGGAGTCAAGTCTTCTGTCTCGTACGCAAGACAGATTGCACACAGAAACTCAGCGCTCGTCAAGCACAGGAACTGTGTTCAGACTCAGTCGCGGTAAATGGCGAAACGTCTTACATCTCTAAAGCGCCGGGGCAAACGCGGCGCGAAACGCGAGGCGAAAAAAGATCGTCCTGGCGATATTCTACGCAACGAGATCGACGCGGCTCTCGCGTCAGCGTTCGAGGTTGTTAGTCTGCCCACGGAAGAAGCCATAACTCCTCCGACGGAAGTCGCACCGGCTGCGCCGACAGAAATTGCGATTAGCTCAGCGGAATCGCCGCCTGCGATAGATCAACCGGCTTTTCCCGACCCACTATCAGCGACTCCCACCGAGCCTTTACCGGCGCGAATGCTGAACGAGTTCGTCTATTGTCCGCGGCTTTACTACTACGAGTTTGTCGAAGGCGTCTTTGTCCATAACGCAGACACGCTGCGCGGCGTAGCGATTCACACGCGCGTCGATTCCGGTTCGGGCGCGATGCCGCCCGCCGAGGGCGGGAAATCGGAAACAGAAGAGCCGGAAATAATTCACAGCCGCTCGGTGTCGCTCGGGTCAGATCGACTGGGCGTGACAGCCAAGATTGATCTCGTAGAGGTGCGAGCCGCGCAAGTAGATGCCGTATCGGACGAGCCTGACCTTTTTTCAAAAATTGAAGTCTGCCCTGTCGATTACAAAGCCGGTGCTCCGCGCGAAAGCGAAGAGGGGAAGGAACTATGGGACGCGGACAAGATGCAACTGGGTCTCCAATGCCTGCTGCTGCGCGATAACGGCTACGCTTGCAACGAAGGAATCATCTATTATCGCGCGACCAAGCAGCGCGTGCGGCTCGTTATCACGCCGGAAGTTGAGGCTTGGGTATTGCAAAAAATCCGAGAGGCCCGCCAGTGTGCCGCCGGACCCATCCCGGCACCGCTCGTCGATTCGCCAAAGTGCCCGCGCTGCTCACTTGTCACCGTCTGTTTGCCTGACGAAACGCGGATGCTGTCGCAGCGAGCGGCTATGGGCGAGGCCGACCAATCACTTCTTACTGCTCGGCAAGCTCCCGTCGGTGAACCCCGCCGTCTCATCGCCGCCCGTGACGATACGCGCGCGCTTTATCTCAACTCGCCCGGTCTCTTTGTCGGACGCAGCGGCGAGGTCTTGCAGGTAAAGGAAAAAAAGCAACTCCTGCAGGAGGTGCGGATAAACGATCTCTCTCATGTCGCCCTTTTCGGCAATATCCAGATTTCGACGGCGGCGGTTCAGGCATTATGCGAGGCCGACGTGCCAGTGACCTACTTCTCAATGGGCGGCTGGTTCTATGGTTTCACACGCGGGCACTCGCTCAAGAATATATTTACACGGGTCGAGCAATTTCGGCTGGCGCGCGATCCAAAGGTGCGGTTGTGGCTGGCACGCAGCTTTGTCATCGGAAAAATCCGCAATCAGCGCACGATGCTTATGCGCAATCATCTGGAACCGCCGCAGCCAATTCTCGCGAAGCTGAAGAATTCCGCCGGTACGGCCCTCGCTGCGCAAAGTATCGAGGAACTCCTCGGAATTGAAGGCGCTGCGGCGTCTTTTTATTTCGGGCAGTTCAATGGGATGATCAAAGTCGAGGATGAACTCGCTGTCTCTGAGCCATCAGAGCTAAAACCGCAGCTTCGGTTCAACTTTGATTTTGCCGGACGCAAACGCCGCCCACCCACCGATCCGGTCAACGCGTTGCTCTCGCTCGCTTACAGTCTGCTAGCCAAGGATTGCACGATTGCCGCGCTGGCTGTCGGCTTTGATCCATATATCGGGTTCTACCATCAGCCGCGCTTCGGACGGCCCGCACTTGCACTTGATGTCATGGAAGAATTCCGACCACTGATTGCCGAGTCATGCGTCCTCACGGCGATTAACAATCGGATGATCACGGAAAAGGATTTCGTACGGGCGGGCCGCGCTGTGAATCTTAGCGCAGCCGGCCGAAAACAATTTTTTGTCGCATATGAAGCGCGAATGAATCACCTCGTCACTCATCCGATCTTTGACTATAAGGTGACTTACCGCCGCGCGCTGGAATTGCAGTTTCGAATTCTCGCCCGCTATCTGACAGGCGAGATTGATGAGTACGTCCCGTTCATGACCCGGTGAAACATCGAGATGAGAACGACCTATCTTGTTTGCTACGACATTTCGAATGACAAACGGCTGCGCAAAGTCTTCAAGACGTGCCGAAATTATGGAGATCACCTGCAATACTCAGTGTTTGAATGCGACCTCAACGAAACCGAGATGGTGAACCTCGAACGGGAACTTGGCGAAATAATCAACCATATTGAAGACCAGGTGCTCTTTGTCGCACTAGGACCCGCCGAAAGCCGCGGTGAGCGTGTTGTCCGTGCGGTCGGGCTGCCCTATGTTAAAATTGACGCGCCGTGCTATGTAATATGAAACGACGACGATAGTCGCCGGATCGAAAAGTTCTTTGAGAGAATAGCCGTGCTGGCAGTCGCGACTGGCCATGTGGCGACGAAAAGCCCATTGCCGCTCGCGCTTGCGGTTTACGGAGATAAAAATGAAATGAAAAACAGAGATTGCACTGAAGATCGAACTTTTTGCCGATTATGAAAAGATGCCCGCTCGAAAACGCTGCTTTTGGCGGCTCAAAGCCAAGGACTTACGGATCGACCATTTCCGCGCTCACGTGAGCGCGGCCCCATTGAAGCAGTATAAAGAATTTTGTTTGCCTTCGTCGGGGTCTAAATTTCCGCGCTCACGTGAGCGCGGCCCCATTGAAGCGGATCGCCGCTGGGCACAAGGATGGTGGTTTGGGTGGTATTTCCGCGCTCACGTGAGCGCGGCCCCATTGAAGCGGCGCATGCACGCCGCCTGCAGCCACCATGCAAAAGATTTCCGCGCTCACGTGAGCGCGGCCCCATTGAAGCCCCCGGCTTCGAGGCGTGGCCAACGGTCAACGGCAACATTTCCGCGCTCACGTGAGCGCGGCCCCATTGAAGCTCGCAAGAGGACATCGTGTGCGATCTCTCCAAAGAGATTTCCGCGCTCACGTGAGCGCGGCCCCATTGAAGCGGCTTAGGCGTCGCGCTGCCGGTCATAGAGAACAGCATTTCCGCGCTCACGTGAGCGCGGCCCCATTGAAGCGATTTAATCCGGACCGCTTCATCGCCGGCAACGCAATCATTTCCGCGCTCACGTGAGCGCGGCCCCATTGAAGCAAGAAGTCATCCGGCAAGCGCGCCGCGACCGCTTCGGTATTTCCGCGCTCACGTGAGCGCGGCCCCATTGAAGCGTCGATCATTTCCTGCGTCAGCTCGTCGTCTTCGACCGATTTCCGCGCTCACGTGAGCGCGGCCCCATTGAAGCAAAAAATTTATGAAAACAACAACCAACGGAGAAACTGATTTCCGCGCTCACGTGAGCGCGGCCCCATTGAAGCCGTAAGCAGGCGCAGTGGTATCATCAATATGCATCGCATTTCCGCGCTCACGTGAGCGCGGCCCCATTGAAGCTAATTGTAGGTGTAGGACCGCGTCCGCTTCGACACCATATTTCCGCGCTCACGTGAGCGCGGCCCCATTGAAGCGGCTCATTAGATTCAAGTAATGATGGGGATATGGCGTCAATTTCCGCGCTCACGTGAGCGCGGCCCCATTGAAGCGCGACCCATTCGAACTCGGGTAGCCGCTGTTTTTCGCATTTCCGCGCTCACGTGAGCGCGGCCCCATTGAAGCGGGTCTGGCTACGCTCACTCCAGGCTCTGGCATCACATTTCCGCGCTCACGTGAGCGCGGCCCCATTGAAGCCAACCGAGTTCTGCGCACAACCGCCGTTTCAACGCTACAAGGCCTCATTTAGAAAAAATTCAAAGTGGAGTCTGGATGGCAACTGATGATTTGACCAATATTGCGTAAGCACGAGGATCCATTGCGTCATCCGAAAGCTTCGCCGAATCAGCGATGCGGAAAAACAACGTGCGTTTTCGGCGGCACAACGCTAAGAGTTCTTGATGATCAATCTTCCGCTACGGCAGCAACGGACATTTGCTGAATTCTTCGCCGGGATCGGTCTGATGCGAATAGGATTAGAGCGGCAAGGCTGGAAAATCGCCTTCGCGAATGACATCTGCAGCGACAAGTATCAGATGTATGCTGCGCATTTCGAAGACGCCGATGATCATTTTGTCGTCGAAGACATTCACAAACTCAAAGCAGATGAGGTGCCCACGGTTACACTCGCCACTGCATCTTTTCCTTGTAACGATCTCTCATTGGCTGGCGCGCGCGCCGGGCTAAAGGGCAGTCAGTCATCGGCATTCTATGGATTCATTCGCATTCTGCGCGAAATGCGCCACCGGCGACCGCGTTTGGTACTTCTCGAAAATGTTACCGGTTTTTTGACATCGCATTCCGGTGCAGACTTTCGATCGGCGCTGCTCGAACTCAATCGTCTGGGATACGTTGTTGATCCTTTCATAATCGACGCAATCCACTTTGTACCTCAAAGCCGATCGCGCCTTTTCGTTGTAGCGGAGTTCGTAGCCGACTCAGAAGTTTCATCTATTGAAGAAAAACCGAAGGCAGCTGAATTCTTCGAGAGCGAGATTCGGCCACGTGCGCTGGCCCAGTTCATTTTTAACAACCCGGGCATCAACTGGCGACTACGCGATCTGCCGCCGTTGCCGAAATCGCGTCGACGACTGGGGTCAGTCCTCGAAAATCTGCCGCACAATTCGCCAGAATGGTGGAGCGAAAAACGCAGGGCTTATCTTTTGAATCAGATGAGCCAACGCCATCGAATCATTGCGGATCGAATGATCAATTCCGCTGGGTGGTCGTTTGGAACTGTGTTTCGTCGAGTGCGCGCGGGTGGTTCTATGGCTGAGCTGCGGGTGGATGGGATTGCTGGATGTTTACGCACGCCCCGCGGCGGAAGCGGGAGACAAATCCTTGTGAAAGCAGGATTCGGAGAATTTCACGCGCGACTGCTAACGCCGCGCGAATGCGCACGATTAATGGGAGCGGATGAGTTTGTCATTACCGGCTCACTCAATCAGGCGTTATTTGGATTTGGAGATGCAGTATGCGTGCCGGTGATTGAGTGGATCGCCGACCATTATCTCAATTGCGTTGCCGATGCGGACGAAGCGAGCGTTGAGCGTTCTTCAAAGCGCCTCGCTTATGCCTAAACTTGGTGTTTCGCCGGAAGTAGGCGCGATCCGCGCTGAGATTCGGCGGTTTCTCGACACGGCGGATTTTTCAGGGCGCAAGATCGGCAACGCGAAGTACGGCGCATATGCCTTCTATGATTACGACGGCGAGCCGATCTATGTCGGTCAAACCGAAGAGAAACTGCGTTCGCGAATTGCACGACACCTAACGAATCAACGGACAGACGCGGTGGCAATGAATGTTCTCGATCCGTTTGAAGTCGCTGAAATAGAAGTCTGGCCCATCTATGCAGAAGATGTGAAGGGCGACATCGAGAAGATTCTTAATGCCACTGAGTACACTGTCTTTCAGAAAGTTTTGAAAGAATCCAAATTAGGCGCAGTCCTCAACGAGAAGGATATTCCAAAAGCTCGGCTTGTGAAGCTGCCGCGCTCATATCGCGGGAAAATAATCCCTAAAGATCTTTATGAGCTTCGCAAACATCCCGATACGCGAATTGCTCGGCGCGCGTCGACTATTGCCAATCTCGCTCGCGTTATTAGTGAACGAAATGTATCCAAAGGTTTGCGACGAACCCTTCTCACACAAGCGAGGCGTTTAGAGCGATTAGCTCGACAGCGCCTCGCCGATTTCAGTGCAGATTATCCACTTGAAGAAAAAGGCGAAGAAACCGGCGAGGAAGTCGCCGAGTAGGAAACAAATCCAGTACACCATGTCCCGAGTCCGCTCATCTGGCTCGGAGATTGAAAACATCTTGGGAAAAGCGTTGTGGCTCGCTGGAGTTCGATATCGCAAACAGTACCCGATTTTTGGTAAGCCGGATTTCGTAGTCGTTAAGTCGCAAATAGCAATCTTCTGCGACAGTGAATTTTGGCATGGGTATCGGTGGGGGATTCGCAGGCGTCTAGAACACAAGACCAATCAGTCTTATTGGTTCCCGAAGATAGAGCGCAATCGAGCGCGCGATCGCTTGGTGAATCGCCGCTTAAAGAAGGATGGCTGGATTGTTCTCCGATTTTGGGAACGAGAGATTCTTCGTGACCAAAACCGGTGCGCGGCAAAGGTCTTAGCCTTAACAAATACCGTTTCCTGAATAAATGAAAGATTGACAATGTCGCTACTCCGTTCGTGATCGCGAGCAAAGCTGAAAATTGCAATCTGCGAGTACGCCCAATTGCAGAACAGGTCAGATTTCATCAACATCAAAAAGATAATGCGTTTCTGAAACGACTCCGCGCTGACGGTCCTCCATTTTATCGCTCGCTGCGCGCCGTAAAGGTATTGCTCGCTGCGCTGCGCTCCACCTAATACCGGTTACCCGAGTTGTTCATGGCCGAGTGGGCAGGAGCTGCAAGAAGCTCGGGGGTCGGCTGTGAACAACTCGGCGCGGGCCGTTGTGAATGACTTGGTGTCTGGCTCACAATGGCTGCGGCGCTCGAAACGAACGCCTCGGCGTGAATACGGTCCTGCTCCACCCATCCTCAAGAGGATTGAGTCAAGAATACCGGTTCGCGCCGCAGGCACTGTGCAACACATCTGAGAGAACGCCGCCCCGCGAGGGCCATGTATTAGGACGATGAGCCACAGCGCGAGCGCACGACAAACAAACCTCAACCGGAGAATCAAAAAATGAAATCATGGAAAGAGTTCACGCACTTCGCCGCGTTGGATTGGGCGAAGGACCATCACGACGTGGTCGTGGTCGATCGGCAGGGCACTGTCCTCGCCGACTTCCGCATCGCACACGATTGCGCTGGTTGGCAATCCTTCGCTGAAAAACTGCGCCGCTTTGAAGCTGTAGCTGTCGCAATAGAAACATCCGAAGGACCGGCCGTCGAACAGCTGTTCGCCAGCGGCTTCGATGTTTATCCGATCAATCCAAAGAGCGCGCGACGCTACCGCGAACGCAAGCGGCCAAGCGGTTCAAAGACGGATCGGATCGACGCTTGGAGTCTGGCTGATGCACTGCGGATGGATGGCCACGGATGGCGGCCATTGCAACCAGTTGATCCTTTGCTGTCCGAGTTGCGTCAGCTTTGTCGCGACGAGATCGCCTTAATCGAGGAACGCACGGCTTTGATTAACCAACTGCAGCACGCGCTAGGTTACTACTACCTGACCGCGCTCAAGGCGTTCGACGATTGGGCGCTGCCTTCCGCCTGGGCCTTTGTGGAAGCCTTTCCCACACCCGAGGCCCTGCTCCAAGCAGGCCGCCGCAAATGGGAAAGATGGCTGCACGCCAACAAACTCTTTCATTCCAAATCCAATCAGAAGCGCCTTGAATTGTTCGCACGCGCCGATGAGTTCCGCGCCAGTTCTGCCACCACTCTCGCTAAAAGTTTGCTCGCTCTCAGTCGCGCGAAAATGCTGCGTCTCATCGAGAGGCAACTCGCGCTCTATCGGAAGCGAATCGAGATGTTATTTGCCCAGCATCCCGACCACGAGTTATTCGCATCGCTGCCCGGCGCGGGTTCGAAGCTGGCGCCGCGGCTCTTAAGCGAGATGGGAGAAGATCGTGAACGGTTCCAAGATGCGGAGTCCTTGCAGTGCTATGCAGGGACAGCTCCGGTCAGCTTTCAGTCGGGCCAAATCTCTCGCGTGATGGTTCGCCGATCTTGTAATCTTCACCTTCGCCACGCGATCCACCTTTGGGTCGATTTGAGTCGCAAGTATTGCCTCTGGGCGCAAACTTATTACCGCACCCACCGCGAGAAGGGTCAAAGCCACGCCTGTGCTCTGCGGTGTCTTGGCCAGCGCTGGCTGAAAATCCTGTGGAAGATGTGGCAGACGAAAAAGCCTTACGATCCGGAGCTGCATCAGCAGAACCAAGTCAAACATGGCTCATGGGTCTTGCAGCTAAAAGCCGCATGAATACTGCGCTCGGTTGTTGCCGGCGATTTGAATAACTGCCCCGCCTTCGCTCTCCAGTTCTTCACAACCTCCGCAGCTAGAACCGGCCCTATGTGAGTGGGCCTCGCTGCTCCGGTTGCCATCGCCAGAACAACCCATCGCCAAAACAACAATTAACCGTGAATAACTAACCGCGAAAAATCGCTTGCAAGCACAGAGAACTTCTTGACTGTGCTCGCTCCGCGGATGGGAGGTCTCTACCGGTTCGCGTTGGAAGAGCAATTGCTGATTCCTCCGCCGTGACAAAACGTGACAGAAATCAATGAATTCCGTGCCCTTTTGTGACCCATTTCAAATTTCAACGAAAAATGATTCTAAACATCAAGTGGCTCATATTCAGTTACTTACAAGGAACCAATCGGTCACGAAAAATTCCGTTCCATCGGGTTCGAATCCCGTTAGGGTCGTTTCTTTGCTTGCGCGAGGGTGGCTCCGAGGAGTGTTAGCTGTGAAATATTTGAGGCAAAGGGTGGAAGAGTCCCTTCTTAAGCAGATGGAAAATGAGCTCAAAACGCAAACCGACGCGGGATCAGCTCACTAAGAAGCAGTCCGAATATATAAGAGAACTGCGCAGAGTATTTGCCATTCTTGACCTCGACTTTGAGACCATTCGATTATCCGGAGGCCGGGGAACGTACAGCCCATCTGCAGAGAATGCTTCATCACCTCATCCGCGGCGAGGTAATTACTCAGTTTGCGTTGATCGACGACTTAGTGACGCACAAACTCGCTCGGAGGATGCTGAGCAAGAAGAAATTAGACCTCAGTCGAAGCAAGCGTTTTAAGGCTCTCAAGAAGACCGTCGCGCAGAGCCGGCTTCCAATTTTACGGAAACTTCAGTTGCTTCGCCAATTCACACGAATTCCACCAGCTGTGAATTGGCACATTCGAGAGATTACTCGCATTCGAAACATCTTCGCCCACGACTTTTTCTTAGATCTGATCCCGGCGAAACTACGGTATAAAAATAAGAGCGTTCTCTCCGCAGCAGGTGTTGAGCTGCTCCGAGTAGACTTTGAACGAACTGTGCACTTCTTTCTCGGATGGTAGCGAACGAGCGTCAATTCCAGTTCGACAAAAGTGCTTAGCTTTTCATCCGCTCGCACAACGAAACGCTGACCGTCGCCGCGATGTGCGTCCGCAATCCAGATTGTCCGCCCTTCAGAATCGACGGCTGAGACCCAGCCCAAACTCCAACCGGCTTTGCTGAGACCAAGGCGAAACAAATCTCACTAACACTTCGCCTGCGCCGCGGGTCGGGCGACCTGAACCTTCGGGTCGGGAAGACCCATCAAATGATGCGATAATCCTTCAGTTCCTTGAAGAAGGTCGAGACGACAGTCTTGACTACTACCACCGCAGGAATAGCGAACAACATGCCCCACAAACCCATGATGAGAAAGCCCCCGATAATCGCGATCACAACGACCAGTGGATGAACGTTCGCCGCGCTGCCAAGGACAAAGGGCTGAAACACAAGATCGTCCAGTACATGCGTGAGCACGACCAGAATCAGCACATAAAGCGCCAGATCATTCGGATTCAGACCAGGAATCAACGGCCTTATGTTTTCCGCAATCAAGGCGTAGCTAACACCAATCACCAAAGCGCTGATCGTACCCAGAAACGGAACGGCGTTGAGAAGTCCGGAAACCACGCCGATGGCCACCGCGATCCCGGCGGGAATCCCAAGGATGATCAATCCCACTGCAAGAGTCAGCCCTACCAGAAAACACTCTATCAACGTTCCGCGTAAATACCTGCCGATAGCGTCATCGAGTCTGTCGAGAACTGTGAGCGACAATTCAAAATAGCGGTTGGGCACGAGGCTGATGAAAAAGCGGCGGATTTGACCGTTATCAAAACCGAGAAAAACAAAAATCAACGGCGCTAAAACCCAGACGGACAACTTACCCTCCAAGTTCGCGCCCTCCTCCGCAGCCGGAGGCTGAGTTGGAGTGGCTGCAACTGCGGCCTGGGGCGCCGCTGGGTGGGCGGAAGCCTTTTCGGGAACCACATACTTCATGGTATTTTGATTGGCCCGAAAATAATCAAAGAATTTATTCTGAATGGGAGGTTTCCCGTTGTATCCCGCGCAATATTTTATGAACAGATCGCGTTCCTCCGGGCTAAGTTCGACTGCCTGATTGATCTTATCCATGAGCGGGCCAACTTCTTTTTCAATAAACGGCGCCACCACATTTGATTTTCCCTCCGGCGATTTCGCCACCAGCTGCCGGTACTTTTGATTTAGTTTGTATTTCAGGCGGACCTTGAATTCGAGCTTCTGCTCTTCGTCAGGGATGTGTTTGCGAAGAGTATTGAAGGCGAAGAACAGGACAACACCGATCGCGGCGAAGGAACACAGAACCTGAAGCTCGTGAGGCAACCATCGGAGCTTAAAGCGGTCCTTCACTGGACGGAACAAGAACGCCAGTAAGGCGCCGACTATAATCGGTAGAATGAGACTGCGTAACTTCCAGATCAGGAATCCTCCGGAAATCAAGACCAGTGTCGCAAATATAAGATAAAAGACTCTGCGCCGAGCTTTGCGCTCTCGCTCTTTTTCTTCGAAATCCTGAGCGTTGCTCATCCTGGTCCGGCTGTGTCGGCAGGAGTTTGCATCTGCACCAATTCATTGGTCGAACGAAGACGATCGCCGATCGTACTCGCAAGGGAGCGGTAAATTTGACAGGCAGTTTGCGCATCCCGATCAATCAATCCGTTAAGGTCGTTCCGATACAGCGCGAGCGTCCGAGTCCGTTCCAAGGCCCGCGCGTTGGCGGAACGCGGCGCTTCATCGAGCAACGCCAGTTCTCCGAAAAACGCACCTTTTTCCAAAACGGCGAGGCGCGTCGTGCTAGTGTCCCGGCGAATTTCTATCGCAATTTTGCCATCCAAAATCAAAAAGAGCGCCGCGCCTGGTTGTCCCTCCTCAAAAATTGATTCGTCAGTCTCGTAGGTGCGTTCAAACATGATATCAGACACACTCTTGAGCTGCCGATTCGAGAGTTTGTCAAAGAACGGCACCGTCTTGAGGAATTGAATGCGGTCTAATTCAGGGCTGGAACGTTTCCAGCGTCCCAACGTTTCCCACAACAATTTATCCGCGACGCGTTTTTGAGGCGACATTGATATTAATCCGTTGAGACAACTTCGGCCAGCGGCCTCAATTTAGGAACCTCCCGTCCTGATTAGAGATCATTGTAGGAAGATCGGTGGTTTCAATCGGAAAACACCGATTAAATTCCTTTTTTGGACAAATTCGGACACTCGGACTGCGTGATTCTGCGCGATTCGTGCAAACAGACCTGAACAAAGCTTACTACTTAGGGGTTTCACTTTCTCTCTTCTCGCATCCCTATGAGCCTAACAAGCGGCTTTGACTCGCCGCTTCTCAATGGGGATGAAATCGCGCGTGTCGTGGCCAATGTAGATTTGTCGCGGACGCGCGATCTTCTGCTCTGGATCCGTTATCATCTCCTGCCACTGCGCCAACCAGCCGACCGTGCGTGGAATGGCAAACAGCACCGTGAACATCGCGGGGTCGAAGCCCATCGCTTGGTAGATAATTCCCGAGTAGAAGTCCACGTTGGGGTAAAGCTTCCGCTTGATGAAGTATTCGTCCTCCAGCGCGATCCGCTCCAGTTCCAGAGCAATATCGAGCTTGGGATTTTTGCCTGTGACTTGGAAGACTTGGTCGGCCGCCCACTTAATAATCCGTGCCCGAGGATCGTAGTTCTTGTAAATCCGGTGGCCGAATCCCATCAGCTTGCCGTGACCTGCCTTGATGTGCTCAATGTAATCCGGGACGCGGTCTTTGGACCCGATCTCGTCCAGCATCTTCAACACCTCTTCGTTGGCACCGCCATGCAGCGGACCGGAAAGCGCGGCGGCCGCGGCTGCGGTGGCAACGAACGGGTCCGCTTGGGAGCTGCCCACGGACCGCATGACGTTAGCACTGCAGTTCTGCTCGTGGTCGGCGTGCAGGATAAACAAAATGTCGAGCGCGCGAGCCAAAGCCGAGTTCGCCTGGTACTTCGGCTCTACCATCTTCCACAGCATGTTCATGAAATTCTCGGTGTAACTCAGATCGTTGTCCGGATAAACGTAGGGGAACCCGAGGCTGTGGCGGTAGCAGTAAGCGGCGATGGTCGGAACTTTGCCGATGAGCCGATAGATTTGCAGCTTGCGCACCTCCGGATCGAGCACATTCCTGGCATCCGGATAAATGGTGGAGAGCGCCGCCACAGTGCTAATGAACATGCCCATCGGGTGAGCGTCGTGACGGAAACCCTCCAGGAACTTCTTGGTGCTTTCGTGCAGCATCGTGTGATAGGTGATCTTGGCGGTCCACTCCTTTAGTTCCGGTTCAGTGGGCAGTTCGCCGAACAGAACCAGGTAGGCGACTTCGAGAAAGGAGCACTTCTCCGCGAGTTGCTCGATGGGATAACCGCGATAACGCAGGATCCCCTTATCGCCATCGATGAATGTGATCACGCTCTGGCAGGACGCTGTGTTTAAAAACGCGGGATCGTAGCTCATCACCCCGAAATCTTCCGGGCCCGTCTTGATCTGACGTAAATCCATTGCCCGAACGGCACCCTTGGAAAGGGGAAGGTCGTAGGTAGCTTTGGTGCGTTTATCGACTACGCCGAGGACTTCGTTTTCCATGAATTTTCCTCCAATCTCTAAGATTAAATTGCTCAACATCGTGAACTTCTCAAAGCGGATTCGAATTCTGTTAAGGTGGCAGTCCTTGCCGTATAAAAAGCTCGTTTGAGGACACGGCTGCGATGCATAATTTGGAGGGTGATGGAGGCCGCGTTTTACCAATCGGAATCCTTCGTCCCCGCGCTCTTGAAACCAAATCGACTCCGCAATTGCACGATTTTGATCGTTGCGCTTCTGCATGCGTCGATTGTTGCGGCTTCGGGTAGTCACGATGCTGGTTTTTGGAAAGCGATTAGAGAACACAATTTCGCCGTGCCGGAGCATGAATCGGTCGGCGGACTCGCCCTTGAGATAGCCGATCTTGCTGCAGAGACCGATCCAGCGTTACGGGACAATTGCGGTTACGAGATACTAGCGGCGTGGATCTATCGCGACAATTTACTTAGCAGCGATCAGCTCGAGGCGCTTCGCCGCAAATTACTTCCAGTAATGATTTCTCACATCGGCGAGTCAGAGACCGACACTGTGTTTCAGCGTTCCTTCTCGGCGCTCTACATGTCGATCTTAGCAGCGCAGGATCTGCGGAAACCCTTTTTGTCGGCCGCGGCTTTCAAGGAAATGCTTGATACTGCGCTGCGGTGTTACGCCGATGAAAAGGATTTGCGTGGATATGTGCCGAAGAAGGGCTGGGCGCACGCTACAGCCCATGTCGCCGATCTATTGAAGTTTCTTGGACGCGATCCGAGGCTTTCAGCTGAAGATCAAAAGAAGGTTGTCGCAGCGATCACGCAGCGTTGCCAAACCGTCTCTTCCGTTTTCGTCTGGGGCGAAGATGCGCGGATCGCTGCCGCCTTGCTCTCGCTTATCCATCGGAAGGATTTTGATGCGTCAATCTTTGACGGATGGTTTAAAGCGCTAGTCGCCGAGTATAAGGAGCTCTGGAAAGGACCGAATATCGACAACGCGGTTTACATTAGCGTGCGTACGCAGACTAATGTGCTGGGTCATCTGGCAGCGAAAATTGGCGCGCAAAAAGCCAACGAGGTTCCCAAACCGTTTCGTGACGCATTGAATGCCACAATCAGTCAAATTGACTGATGTGATAATTGACACTACCACACCAAAGCAAAAATAACTCAGAGACAGGGCAGCTAATGAGGCCGGTCTTGACTCCGATCAAGTAAATGCGAGCTACTCCGCATGGCGCCTAACTGCCGCTACTCGGCGGCGCGGAATTGAAAAAGCGTGTTTGAGGATGGGACTGCGATGCAATAACTTGGAGGGCGATGGAGGCCGCGTTTTACCAATCGGAATCTGATCAGCCACATCCGGGGCGGGCGCGGGCGGTCATTAAGGTGCATCCGGAAGTTCGCCAGTTGATGGTGCGCAATACGTGGACTGCGCTGATTGCTGTGTCGATTGTTATCCTGCAAACAGCGATTGCATGCTGGATGGGCATGCTTGGGTTCGGTTATTGGTGGCTGAGTCTGCTTATCGCTTTTTGCATTGGCGCGTTCGCCAATCATGCCAACTACGTGATCATTCATGATGCGACGCATAATCTGATTTTCCGGAGCCCAAGCTGGAACAAAATGGTGGCGATCATCGCCGACCTCCCGAACCTCACGCCGGGCGCGATGGGTTTTCGCGTTTACCATTTGAAACATCATTCGCACCAGGGTGATTACGAATACGACGCCGATCTGGCAAACCATTGGGAGGCGCGCGTGGTGGGCAACAAATGGTATCGCAAGGCGATCTGGCTGATGCTCTTTCCGTTCTTCCAGGTGACACGGCCGCCTCGACTGAAGGCAATCAAGATGTGGGACCGATGGTTCTCCACCAATCTCGCATGCGCGGTCGCGTACGACGTGGCGATCGTCTATTTCTGCGGCTGGGCCGGATTTCTTTATCTCGTATTCGCATTTTTCTTCTCCATTGGGCTGCATCCGGTGGGCGCGCGCTGGATTCAGGAGCATTACACCTACGATTTCGACCAGGAAACCTTCAGCTATTACGGGCCCATCAATCGGGTGGCGCTGAACATGGGCTATCACAACGAGCACCATGACCTGCCGTCGATCCCGTGGAACAACCTGCCGAAGCTGCGTGCGATGGCACCGGAGTTTTACGGGAATCTAAAATATCACTCGTCATGGAGCCGGCTGTTGTTCCAGTTCGTTTTTGACAAGCGATACAGTCTCTATTCGCGAGTCGAACGAATGAAAGAAAAGGCTGGCTCTCAGGGGACTCCTGAGCTGAGAAACAGTCGGGCCGGCAACCTTGATCTCAGTGCCCGGCCCATTAGGTTTTAGTTATGGCGGAGCGACTTTACGTCTCGAAAAAGAACGAGACGGTTCGAATGTTCCAGAGCGATTTCATGGAATTCTTTTCGCGGGTGCACCCCGCGACTCCGCTGATCCTTTACCTGCCGGTGGTGGGCTGCATGCTTTACTTGGCGCTGTGGCGACAAAAATTATCGATCCTAGCGGTCGCAGGATTTTTTCTGCTGGGCGTTTTGCTCTGGACATTGCTCGAGTACCTCATCCACCGGTACGTCTTTCATTATGAACCCAAGACGCGCGTGGGAAAACGGTTGCACTACATCATCCACGGTGTGCATCACGATTATCCAAACGATGGGCGGAGGCTCGTCATGCCGCCCAGTATCAGTGTGCCGCTTGCTTTTCTTTTCTACGGCGTGTTCCTGCTAATCTTCGCGCGCTTCGCATCGAGCGCATTCGCCGGACTCGTCTTTGGTTACGTCTGTTACGACATGCTTCATTACGCGACGCATCATTTTCCGATGAAGCACGGCGCGTGGCTCTGGCTGAAGCAGTATCATCTTCGCCATCATTATAAGGACGATCACGTGGGGTACGGCATCAGCTCGCCGCTTTGGGACTACGTCTTTCGGACCACGCGAAGGTAATCACGCCACTGCCGTGTAGGCAGGCGTATTTCTGCAAATCGAACGATTTGCGCCTGTATTAAAATCTTGTCCTGAAATCCGAACCCCGCTAGATTGGCTGCCCCGACACGGAACTCCGCGGTATGCAGATGTAGCGGACAACTTCGTAAGGAATCTAGTGAAGTACAAAATTGTCAGTTTTGCTGGGAAAGAGCGTTCTTGGAAAGGTGGGCGAACGTAAGACAATGCACACCTCGATGAACGACGACCCGGCAAAGTTTAGTCTGAGTAATTTTCTAGCGGGCGAAAGCGACGATCCGCTGCAAGCTCCAGCGAGCTTTACGGACTGGATACGTCTCGGCGCGTGGGCGGTTGAATTGTACGAACCTGAGCTCCTCGCCAGTGCAGATGCGCGCACGATGATTAACTACGGCGGGAAACCACGCCCGGTGATCAATCTCTGTTCGTATAATTATCTCGGCCTTGCCAATCACCCTGAAGTGCTGGCCGCCGCGCATGACGCTCTGAGGACCCATGGGATGGGGGCGTGCGGTTCGCCCATGCTCTCAGGAATGACGGACCTGCATCGCGAACTCGAACGGCGCGTCGCGAAATTTCTCGGACGCGAGGACGCGATGCTTTTCAATAGCGGGTTCGGTGGCGCGCTGGGCACGATCTCGGGCCTACTTCGCAAGAGCGATGTGGCCATTCTGGACAACCGCTCGCACCTGAGTCTTCGCGACGGCGCCGTGCTGTCCCGGTGCAGGACAGAGAAGTTCGAACATAATGATCCGGCCTCGCTTGATGCTGCGCTGAGCCGTCAAAAGGGGCGACGCCAGCTTGTGATTGTCGAAGGCATTTACTCAATGGATGGCGATTTCGGCAATCTGAAGGAATTGCTTGCTGCAGCGGAGTCCCATAGTGCGAGCGTTTTTATTGACGAAGCGCACTCCATGCTGGCATGCGGCGAACATGGTCGTGGGGCGGCTGAGCACTTTGGTGTGGAAGACCGCGTCCCGCTCGTTTACGGAACATTCTCCAAAGCTTTTGGAGCTTTAGGAGGCTTTGTCGCCGGATCGAAGGAGACGCTCCAATATCTGCGCTTCTACGCGCATCCCTATGTTTACTCGTGTGCGCTGCCGCCGGTAGTGATCGCGGCAATTCTCAAGGCGCTCGAGCTCGGCACCACTCAGCCGGAACTGCGCGGGCAACTTTGGGAAAACGCCGATTACTTCCACGCGCAACTTCGCGGCCTCGGCCTCGATACCGGTGCATCGACAACCTATGTGATGCCGATCGTCATCGGCGATCGAGAGCGGATGTATCGGCTTGGGCATGAACTTCGGCGGCATGGTCTTTGGGTTGCGCCCGTGGATTATCCGGCTGTGCCGCAAAGTCGAATTTGTTTCCGTGCCTGCGTGACCGCCAAGCATACACGCGCGGACCTGGACGAAGCCCTGAATATTCTCGCCGACACGCTCGTTCCGACGATGCTACAAAAGCGGAGCGCCTGAGTTCTTGCGCCAAACAAATTGACGTCTCAACCGACAGAGACCTCGCATTCGCGCGTCGCAGCCACCTACAAAGCGCGCGACGTAGAAGGGGTTCTCGATCTGTATTTTTACAGGCCGCTGGGGTTCCGGCTGGCCGAGTTCTTTGCGCAACGCAAGATGACGCCGGCGGCTGTGACGTTGCTGGGCGGGGCCTGCGGCGTCATTGCGGGACACCTTTATTATTATCGTGATTTGCGCATCAACATCGTGGGCATGGTGCTGCATGTTTGCGCGAATGCGCTCGACAACGCAGACGGTCAGCTCGCGCGCTTAACTCAGAGGGAAAGCCGCAAAGGACGCATTATCGACAGCGTCGCCGACCATTTGGTGTTCGTGAGCATTTACCTGCATTTGGCTCTCCGTTGTGTGTCCGAAGGTTCATCGCCGGCGATCTGGGTTCTAGCGGTTGCCGCTGGAATCAGTCACGCCTTGCAAGGAGCGGCGGCTGATTATTACCGCAGCACCTATTTGTACTTTGTCGCAAATGGAGGACGGATCAGGATAGATTCCTCGTCCGAAGTGGGCTTGGACTACCGAAGATGGGGCTGGCGTCAGAGCCCATGGCACAAGCTTTTGCGCGCGCTGTATTTGAATTTCACTCGCCAACAGGAAATGATTGCGCCTCATCTGAAAAAACTGCGTGATACAGCCACTGAGCTGTTCCAAGGCCAAATCCCGAATTGGTTACAAGCGCGTTATCGAAACCTGGCTGGCCCGATGCTGAAGTGGTGGGGGTTACTCATGACGAACACGCGAATGCTGGTTTTATTTGCACTACTGCTCATCGGCCAGCCGATTTACTTCTTCTGGTTCGAGCTCATCCCGCTTAATTTGCTGTTCGTTTATTTGATTTTCCGCGAGGAAACCATGGCCGAGTCGATGCAAGAAGTTGCCCAAAAATGGAGAGACTTGGCCTGAATCGCACCAATAACCAGCGTGATTCGTTAAATCGTTACAACGCTAAATAGTATTTGCGCTTCAACGGTTCACCAGTTCAACGATTTAACGAGGCGAAGCCATTCGTGTCGGATATTGAAATTTCAGAACTCAACTCACGCCGCGGCGCGTTCATCAAGTTTCCATGGCAAATTTATTCGAATGATCCCGCATGGGTGCCGCCGTTGATCATCGAACGAAAAACGTTCCTCGATCGGAAGCGGCATCCATTTTACCAACATGGTGACGCCGCCTTATTTCTGGCGCGGAAAAACGGCGAGATCGCCGGCCGCATCATGGCCAGCGACGATCCGAATTATAATTCGCTGCACCAAACAAACGTGGGCTGTTTTGGCCTGTTCGAATCCATCGACGATCACGATGTAGCCGCTGCGCTGTTTGAAGCTGCTGCCAATTGGCTTCGCACGAAAGGACGAACTGAGATGATGGGGCCGATCGATTATTCGACCAATTATGTCTGCGGCCTGTTGATCGATGGATTTCAGTTCCCGCCCACCATATTGACCGCACACAACCCGCCGTATTACCGCCATCTAATCGAGAGCTGCGGCTTTACAAAAGCAAAGGATTGGTACGCGTGGTGGTTCGCTGATCCGGCCAAAGCCGTCGCGCATTTGCGACGACTTGCCACACGTTTCAATGCGCGCTTTCCCGCCGTTATTCGTCCGGCGAACCTTAAGAATCTCCGCGATGAAAGCAGACGGCTTCGTGAAATTTACAATCAAGCGTGGGGAAAGAATTGGGGTTTTGTGCCATTCACAGAAGCGGAGATCGAGTTCATGACGCACGAGCTCAAGCCGCTTATTATTCCGGAGTTTGCACTCATCGCGGAAGTCGGTGACGAGCCCGTCGGCTTCATCCTAGGTGTGCCGGACATTAACGTCGCTCTGCGTCATATCAATGGCCGGCTTACGACTTTCGGATTGCCAATCGGCTTTGTAAAACTTCTCTATTACAAGAGCCGCACGCGAACCGCGCGTCTTATCGCACTTGGCGTAATCGAGAAATATCGCCGTAGCGGTATTGCCGAAATGCTTGTGCTACAGATCATCGAAGACGGAATGATCAAACGTGGATTCACGGGGGAACTGAGTCTCACTCTGGAAGACAATTTCATGATCAACCGTTTCCTCGAAGCGATCGGCGCACACCGCTACAAAACCTATCGCATTTACGGTAAGAAATTGTAAGGGACCAATCCGGTTTCCGTTCGCTAAGGGTTCAGCGGTCGCTTCGTTTATTCCTGGCCTTGTTTCGCTGCACATTCCTGCAGCACCTTGACGACCAACTCTCGATACTCCGGCCGAATTCTATAGTTATCCTTTTCCCAGTGGTGAGTCGGATAGTCATAAGCGAGGACTTGACGCAAAAAGTCATTTTTCTGCATTCCTACCTGAAGTGAGATCACTGCGAGCGCGTAGCCGGCTTTTGTCGGGTCATCAACGACGTGGCGCTTGACGAGTTCGTCCTTAAGTTGCTCTCGTGTTACGACTTTGTGTTCAAGGCATGCGGGGAGAAGCCCTTCCCGAATTCGTCGTGCAGTAACTCCGGGCTGGCTCAAGTACGCTTTGAGAAGTTGCCGTAGGTCCTCGTCTTGATATGTGCCAGGTTCGTCAGAAGTCGCGATCGTGAATTTCTTCTTACGAACTCTCTCTTCTTCGAGCTCTTCCGACAGAATCGCTGTCTTCATGAGAGCCTCAGCACCGGAAGATGTGCGAATGTACTTCAGAATAACAGCGTTAATCCCAACACCGTACTGCTCTGACAGCCATTCGATCATCCGCTCAAGCGCAGGATCCAGCGAGAATCCGACGAGGAGGATGCGTTGCGTGTCGTTGATTTTGATGTTCTCAATATCCACGTCAGGAAAGGTATCGTTGAACAAGTCTTCAAGGCTCTGGTTCGTATACTTGCTGCAGATCTCGCTTATGCGCTCAATGGACCACGACTGCACATCCGCGGCATAGTCAATCGCCTGCGCAAGTGCCTCGCGCGGCAGACGATCGCGTTTCAGTTCGATGACGTACAAATCCCCAGAGCGGTCGATGGCCAAAAGATCAATAGGACCAGAACGTGTCATGACTTGGCGCCATATGATCTTGAGACCAGGACGAACAATCGAAGGATCACTCGCGATCCAAGCCTCAAGGTCGTACGATTCGGATCGCCCTTGCTCGGACAGGGTCGTCTCCATCGGGCGGAGCTGACCACCAACGATCTCCCACGCTTGGATATCAGTTGCCAAAGTGCGCTCCTTGCTAACTAACGGGAATCAGGAATGGGAGGAATGGGTTAGTCTTCATTTTTGACACAAAAGCGTTCGGTTTGTCAAGAAACTGCGCGTGCAATCGCATTGGGTTACGGGATTAGTTTGCTGCGGATGCTTGAAATGCCTACTGGTCATTTAGAAACTGGGATCATCGACGCTACAAGACATATCGAATTTTCAAGAGGACAATAACCTAATGAGCAAACCCCAAGACGGTTTTGTTTCACAATTTCTGAATCGGCCGATTTCGCGCCGCATAACGTGTTTCCTGCTCAACTTTCCGATTCATCCCAACGGGTGGACAATATCGATCTTTGTTTTACCGCTGATCGCCTGCGTATTTTTGGTACGCGGCGATCACGTCAGCATTGTCATCGGCGCCGCTATTTTTCAAGCATTCAGTATTCTTGATGGTTGCGACGGCGAAATTGCGCGCGCCAAAAATTTGGAATCGAAGTTCGGGGAACGTTTGGATACCTTCTGCGATTTTCTTGCAAGCCTTCTTTACGTTCTCGCGCTTGGGTTGGGGCTTCATCGTTCAGCGGAAGGGATCATCTGTGCCGCCCTGATTACGGCTAACGAATGGCTTCTACGAGGTGGAAAGAACGGAATGTGGGTTGCATCGTCAGCGTTGCATGAATCGTTTTACGCCAGACACCGCGGAATGATCGGGCATTCCGGTTTGCTCAATCTGGGCGAACGATTTGTGTGGTGGCTCTTTCAGCTGACCAAGCGAGACATGGCTATCTTCGTTTTTCTGATACTGGCGTTACTCGGCCTGGCTGACTGGATCCTTCATCTTTGGACGATTGTCGCCGCGGCGACCCTGGTTCTTAGCGGGATTGCCGCGATCAGGTCCGGGCTTCGCCATGGCGATTTCGTTACGCGCGAGCCGCGATCCTAATTGCTGGCTGTCGGCCATACTGACGCATTCAAGGCATTTTATTTTGCGTCGCTTTGTAGGGGAAGCTGCCAGCGTCCCTACAGTTGGTTAGCGCTTTCTCAGCCTGTTGCAACATCTGCGGCGTGTCCACGTCCTGCCACCAGCTCTCGCCTACGTCGATGGCCCGGACTTTATCATCGCCGGCCATCAATCGAACGGCGTCGGCCAGGCTGCAGTCGTTCTGGCTGTTGTCGGACCTAGCTCCCTCGAGATAGTCGAAGATTTCCAGCGGACTAACGAACAAGCCGGTATCGATCGCATCGAATTTCCGTAGATCTTTCCCGATGCCCGTAACTTTGTTTCCACGCGTTTGGACTTTCATCGCATCATGTAAATCGAAAATGGAATCGAGCTTGCGATCTATGGCGATATTGAGCAAACCGGGATCAAAATTATCAAGCAACCGACCGACCATCGCGTTGTCGAAAAGATGATCGCTCATTGTGAGGAGAAAAGGTGCGCCGACGTGGCCGGCGGCCGCAAGAAGCGAGATGCCATTCTGTTTTCGCCAATCGCGATTTTCGATGAAGGATGCGTTCACGCAGGAAGGAATAAGCTGCCTGAGGTGCGCGATCATTTGCTCTCTTTCGTAGCCCACCACGAAGTGGGCGGTTTTGATCCCTGCAGCGACCAAGGCATCCAGAGTGTAGGAAATCAAGGGACGACCAACGACCGGGACAAACGGCTTCAAAAAAGTTTTGTCGGAGCCGCGCAGGCGCGAGCCTTCGCCGGCCATCAAAATCACTGCTTCGGAAACAGGGCTCATCAGCATTTGTAGGGGAAGCTGTCAGCTACCCATAGAGCAGGGCAAAAGGTCATATGTCATAATGCCTTTTTAGTCCCCAGAGGCGGACGCGCTGTGGAAGAAACCTGAAAATCATCGGTGCAATTTTGGATTCGAACACATTGCCCACCGTTATCCGCGGCGGTGGCTGCACAGCGTGGATTAGGTTGAGAACATGCCGCGCGACCAGATCCGGGCCTGGCGCGTTTTTCATGGTGCGCTCGACGATTTCCCATGTTTTGGCGATTTTTGCGTCGTAGCGTGCACCTGTCTTAGCGCTCTGGATCACCCCCTGGTTAAATTCCGTGCAAATGTCGCCTGGTTGAAGATCGACAATGTGCACGCGGGAATCGCCCAACTCGAGTTGGATCGACATGGTAAAGGATGCCAGCGCTGCTTTTGAGGCGTTGTAAGCCGCCATGAACGGCACTGGAAGCCGGGAGGCTAGCGAAGTGACGTTGATGATCAAGCCTTCGCCGCGCGCCTGCATGTGGCGCAACGCGAGCTGCATCAATTGGATTTGACCGAAAACGAGAATTTGAAACTGGCTCGCAATCATTTCCACGGGAAGGAACTCAGCGGGCCCAAAGTGGCCGGCTCCGGCGTTGTTGATCAAAACGTCAAAATAACCAGCTTCAGTGAGCGCAAAATTGAACGCCTCTTCGACGGAAAGTCGGTCAGCCAGATCGAGACGGACCGCATGGCATCGCGGCATTTTTGGAATACGTTCCAAATTGCGCGATGTGCCCCACACTTCGTGACCCTGCGCGACCAGTAATTTGGCAATCGCGAGACCGATACCGGAGCTCGCACCTGTAAGAAAAACTCTTTTCACAAATTAAAAAATCGTTGCACCTCGTGGTAGGTAGTGTGCGTTGCTGCCGCTGATTCCTATTTTATCTATCGCTTCGATGCAAGAATGTCATGTGAAGCAATAAAAGTATTGTGCGAGTCGTGTTAAAAAGCTCCTGATTTTAAGATTTCGATTTTGTTCCGATGTTGCCGCTGATTTCGGTCGTTCTTGTATTCTTGGGTGTGCTGGGTCTTAAGCGTCTGCTTCCCGGTATTAGAAAGCGTCGGCGACAAGTCCGTTTCATCCGTGAAACCTTGGCAAGCAGCAAGAAATCGGGCGATCGCCGTGTGATTGTTTCGCTTTCGACGGTACCAGAGCGGATGGACAACCTAGGGCCGACGATTCGCTCTCTGCTGAGACAGACGCGGCCACCGGATGAGATCGTCCTGGCCATCCCGGAATTTTCGATTCGTGAACAACGGCCTTACGTGGTACCGGAACAGGTTTCGCGCTGGCCGCGGCTGCGTGTTTTGCATTGTCGCAGGGATTGGGGACCAGCCACAAAATTTATTCCCATCGTTCGAGAAGAATTAGCGGCGGGCCGGGGAGATACACTGATCATGGTGGTGGATGATGATCGGATGTATCCCCGAGATGCACTCGAAACGTTTCTCCACTACAACGAGCAATTACCTGACGCGGCTCTTTGTTTTCGCGGTGCAGCAATGCCGCGAAATCTGGATTGGCGACACGCCAAAATGATTCGCGCGCGCGAGCTTCGCCAACCGCAACCCGCAGCGGTGATCACAGGGTGCGGAAGTTATTTAATCCAACCGAGGTTCTTCGACGAGTCGCTCTGGGATTATTCCCAGGCGCCAAAGGGAGCATTTTACATGGACGATATTTGGATCAGTGGGTGTCTCGCTCGTCGCAACGTGAAGAGATATGTTGTGCCTGCATCGGCCATGATGCGAAGTGTGTTTCGCCAACGTCGGACCTTATCGCTGCATGATGTTCCTGACGGACGTCAATACAACAATAACGAAACGATCGCATTTTTCGCGGACGCCTGGGATGTCTTAGCTTCGCATTAAAGACGTTTATCCTTGCGATGGATATGGTGCTGCAACCATTGAACACCAAAGACTGCCAGGAAAACCGCGGCGCTGATGACTTGCCCAGTAATTCCACTTAGGAAGGTTCGGCAGGCGAGGGCTGGAACAAACGCGATCCCCGCGGCGATCAGTGGTGGGCGAATGTCACTCCATGAATCTTTCCAGTGAAAGACCCATCGCAGTGTCGTGTAGCGTAGAATGCCTTGAACGATGTAGGGCAAAAGGATACCGAAGGCCGCGCCCATCACACCGAAGCGCGGGATCAACCAGAGCAGCCCGCCAGCAGCGACGGCGCATGTGATTGAAGAATGCAGAAGATTTAAATGTGGCCGTTGCACCATGATTACGGTTTCGCCCAATGCCACAAACGCATTGATAGCGCTGGCGAGAGCGACGATGCCGAGCCAAACACCGCCTTGCCAAAATGCCGGACCGTAGATGAGCAGAATCGTGCTGCCGGCGAGCGACATCACTGCTACTAGCGGCAACAAGATCCAGAGCATCCACTGGGCAAGTCGAGCGTAAGTAGCGGCAGCCACGTCGTGGTCGCCCGTCGCGGTCATGCGAGCCACGACCGGCGCGAAAATTGGGTTGAAGGCCTGATTCACTTTTCGCAGCCCGTTCGCGGTGCCGATAACCGCACTGTAAATACCGACGGTTACAAGCGTCACGCCGGGCGTGCGTCCAACGAAGTAGCCGAGCATGAGAAGATCCAACCGGGCAATGAACGCGTTAATCAGTTGATAAATGCTGATGGGAGCCGCGTACGCGATTAGCGACCGTGCTTCGCGAAGAGGGGACACAACGTCCGTGTGTGTCGGGATATGGCGAAACAACTTTGAGGCGAGCGCGAGTGCAACAAGCCCTGACGCTGCCGTTCCGACGATTGCAGCTACCTCCGGCGAAGATTCTTTGAATCCCACTGCGAGTGCAAGCAGGAACGCGAGCGTCGTCGCGATTGGCTCGGTCATCCCGCGCGAGTAGATGTCGTGTTGCATCACCTTCATCCCACGCGAGATCGCCGTACTGATGCGATACAGTGCCAAACCGGGCATCGCGCAGAGGACCAGTGCCAGCGCGGACGCCATTTGAGGCTGCACGTGGAGTCGATTGTTAAAAAACCGAAGCCCCACAATCACAATGGCAGCAGTGACAACGGATTGTGCAACGCCCAGCACTACGGCGATTCGAAAGAGAACCTTGCTGCGCGCCCGGTTTCCGACAGCTTCCGCGCGCGCGATGAATGTGGTGATCGCATTGTCGAGACCAAGAACACCGATCTTGCTGATGATGTCAGTAGTTGACCAGGCAACGGAGAATATGCCGAGCGCCGCCGGACCGAGCAGCCGCGCAACCAGAAATGTGAAGATGCCGCGGAAATTCGACGCCAACATCGCGATAGTGTTAAGAAAGGCGCCGCGTTTTAACTCCACCCCGGTTTCGTCTACGCGCGCGGGTGCATCCACTGCCGGGGGCGGAACGTCCAGCGTAGCTTCCGTGGTCCTCACTAATTGGTCGCGAAGCCGGTCAGAGGCTCCGGCGATTTCGATGTTAGACATCATGAGCAAGCGCGCCTTGATTCATTTTTAGCCAGAAACATGCTCCAAGCAGCACACGCCTAAACTAACATTCGCGCTCATATCGGCTCGACGCTACAATCGACTGCTCGGACCGCCAAAATTTTTCAGACCGTAGAAACTAACCGTGAATTGCTAAGGCAGAGCCTTCGCGCGCGCGTTACGCGCTCAGGGCTTTGAGGCCAATGTCGGAGAAGTTTTGCCGTTTTTAGTTGGAACATGGATCGGAAGCTCCTAACCGTCTCCATTCGGTATAAATTCAATCGCTTTGCAGCCTGCTGATCGTCGCCTAATCTATTATTGTGCGGGAATACCGCGAGTACTGCATAATGCCCACGTGAAGCGATGAGAATTCTAATCGTGGAAGACCAGCCGCGCGTCGGTCATTTTGTCGAGCGTGGTCTGGAGCAGGTGGCCTACTCTGCTACTTGGGTTCGCTCTTGCAAGGAAGCTGACGACATGCTGGCAAGAGGCCCGTTTGACGCGGTGATTCTTGATCTCAGTCTGCCGGATGGCGATGGCTTAGATCTGTTGCGCGAATGGCGCGCTACGGGCTTTGACCAGCCCGTGCTGATTTTGAGTGCGCGCGATGCTGTTCAGGATCGGATCACGGGCCTGAACTTGGGCGCGGACGATTACCTGGCAAAACCATTTAGCTTCGAGGAACTCCTGGCCCGCGTTCGCTCGCTTCTGCGTCGTCACGGCGGGAAGAAGGCCACGGTATTCAAGCATCGTGGTCTCAAGCTCGATCTGCTTTCGCGGAGCGTGCAACGAAACGGTCAAACGATCGAGTTGACCGCGCGCGAGTTCGCGTTGCTCGAACTCTTCATGCAGAATCCTGGCCGGGTGCTCTCCCGAACGATGATCGCGGAAAAAGTTTGGGATTCCTACTTCGATTCTGACACTAACCTCCTTGACGTCTACATGCGCCGCCTGCGCATGAAACTGGAGACGTCCGCTGATAAACCTTGGTTCAAGACACTGCGCGGAGTTGGCTATCAGCTGATATGAAGTCACTCGGATCGCGTTTGACCTACTACTATGTGCTCGTTGTGATGTGCACTGTCGTTTCGACAATGATCATTGGCTACTGGCTTCTGCGCAACGAGTTGATCCACGGAATCGATCTGCTGAACGAAGCCGAGTTTCGCGAGATTCGCGACCGAGTTGAAGTTCAACATGAGCCGATTGCGGAAGGTGATTTTTTGCGACAAGTGGCCGAGCATGCGGAGATCGACACGCAGCTTTATTTTTTTCAAGTGCGTAGAAATGGCAAGGTGCTGTTTCGATCCCCGAATATGCGCACTGCTGTTTTGGAGGCGAACCCGCGCGGCGATACGAACTGGACGACGGCGACCTCGCGCCTCGGAGCCGTCCGGGTTGGCCAGTTCCCGGAAGGTGAGTTCTACGTGCAGATCGCAACGTCGTTGCGCAGCATTGAGCACTTCTCCAGGTACTATCTTCAGGCCGGCTTGGTTGTTTCGGTGGTTGCTGCGGCCCTGAGTATCTTTTTCGGCCATCGCCTGAGCCGCATGGCGTTAGACCCAATCCAACGCATCCAACGAACGGCCGAACGCATCAACGTGGATAATCTAAAAGAGCGCATCCCTACCGGCAGCGCCAACGATGAGATTACAGCCTTGGCGCGGCTGCTCAATCGAATGTTCGACCGTTTGGAAGTTTCCTTCAATCGGCTTTGGCGTTTTGCCGGCGATGCGTCGCACGAGTTGAAGACGCCACTTTCCGTGATGCGACTCCAATCCGAGAAACTTCTCCTGGACGGTGACTTGCCCGCGAATCAACAGGAGGTGATTCAACAGCAACTCGAAGGCATCAATCGGCTGAGCTCCGTGATCGAGAAGCTGCTTTTCCTTGCCAAATCCGACGTCGGCGGTATCCGGCCTAACCTAAAGTCACAGAACACCGCTGAGTTCATTCAACATTTCCGCGAGGATGCCCAGATCCTCTGTGAGGATCAGAGCATCTCCTTTGAAGTCACGCGAAATGAAAGTTTGCCAGGCATGTTTGACGCTACGTTGCTTCGCCAAGTCCTGTTCAATTTGCTGACCAACGCGTTGCGCGTGACTCCAGCCGCAGGCTGTATCACCGTCGCGTCATGGCGGGATAATGATAATGGGTGCTGGAAAGTGAAAATGGAGGATACTGGGCTTGGGTTGCCCCCTGGGGACTTGCGAAGAATCTTTGAACCTTTCATTCGAGTTTCCTTGGCTGGCGAGCGTGTTTCACACGACGACAAGGGGACGGGTCTGGGTCTCGCCATTTGTCGCAGCGTGATCGAGATCCACCAAGGGAACATTCGCGCCGAGAATCGCCAGCCTGGGCCGGGACTCCGCGTCTCCTTTGAACTGCCTGTTGTTACAAAGCAGGAGGACGATTCGGAGGAGCTTGTACAAACTCCAGGGGGCGAAGAGGCCGAAAGCTTGACACACGGTGAGTCGAAAGAACTCGTTTGAGCTGGCCTCTCGACAACCAAGCTTTCGCAGCTCGCGTGTGCGCCAGTGGACAGCACGCCTTTGGCGCGATGCGATATACAACAGCGGGCAACCGATTGCTCCAATCTTAATCAAGCCGAAGCCTGCGGAATGGAATTACGAACGACTGACCGTGGCATGGCTGGGGCACGCGACTGTTCTGATTAATTTCTTCGGTGTCAACATTCTCAGCGACCCAGTGCTTTTCCCACGTATTGGGGTTCGATGGCCGGGAATTACGCTTGGACCAAAGCGCCTTACGGCCCCGGCCTTACTCGCTAATGAGTTGCCCAAGGTCGATCTTATCGTTCTTTCACATGCGCACTTCGATCACTTTGATTTGCGGACGCTTCATCAGTTTGATTCTTCGACCAAAGTCGTGACCGCGCCCCGCACAAAGGATCTGCTCCGTTGGTCACGATTGCGCGACGTGACTGAACTGCGCTGGGGAGAAAAAAAGTCAATTGGTACACACGCCGGAAATATCAATATTGCAGCTTTTCCCGTAAAGCATTGGGGAGCGCGCATGCAAAATGACAATTACCGCGGATTCAACGGTTACGTTCTCGAGAAATGTGGACGCCGGATTGTTTTCAGCGGAGACACAGCCAGGACGGAAAGCTTTGTGGATTTGCGCAACTCCGGCCGTATCGATTTAGCGATCATGGCGATTGGATGTTACAACCCGTGGATTCGAACTCACTGTAATCCGGAGCAAGCGGTGCAAATGGCCAATAACGCTAACGCACAGTTCATCATGCCAGTACACCATCAAACTTTCCGACTCAGCTTCGAACCATTTCGGGAACCGATCGAACGTTTCGAATTGGCCCTGCACAAAACGCCAGAACGCATTGCTCTCCGCGAAATCGGCAAGACGTTTGTCTTGCCGATTTCGTAGTAGGCGCTCGACTCGATTCACGAATTGAGTGGTTGCACGTCGCCCATGCGCGTTTCTCGCCTAGGCGGCAAAAACTGAAAGAAAATTCAGCCTCGTTTCAGTTTTCATTTAATCCCTCCGGTTAAAGGTTGGCCATGGACAAGTTGAGAAACCAACCGTCATCACAAATTCGCGGCTGTGAAGACGAGACCGCGCTGAAAATCTTTGGTGGCAACGTTCGCCGGGAACGAGTGGCGCGCTCGATTAGTCAGCAAAAGCTCGCTGTGCTAAGCGGTTTGAATGCCCGTACGATTTGCAAGATAGAGGCCGGCCAGCTCAATATTCGGTGGGAGACCATTCAACGGCTTCGGCAGGCGATCGGATGTTCCCTGTCTCGACTAGTTGAAAGAACTGGCAAGGGGACCTGAAACTGATGGGTTTATTCCGCTCTATTGCTTCGTCTCTTTTCACCGCCCGGTCTGCTGTGAGAAGTCAGACAATTCTGAAGCGCCATGCCAGGCTTTTCAGTTTCCCATGCGCTGTTTCACATCCAAGGGCCAAACTGAAAGAAAATTCAGCATCACTTCAGCTTCCGTTTAACTCCTTAGGTTAAGAGTTGGTCATGCGCTTGCGACTCCAGACTATGATCGGCGCTCGGCTTGGTGCGACTGGGTCACTGTTAGCTTATCTCGCTGGTTTAGCTGCTCAGGGAGAGACGTTGCCTCTCGATCCGAAGGGTAGTGCCTTAACCTTCACTGGCGAAGCATTCCTTCACAATTTCCGCGGCGAGGCAAAAGAGTTCGAAGGCAATGCCGTACTCGAACGGGAGGCGGTCCCCCCGATTCAAAGGGCGACATTGCATTTCAAGATGGCCGCTTTGACCACCTTTCACCAACAGCGCGATCAGAATATGCGCACCTGGCTCAATATCAAAGTGCATCCCGAGGCGACATTCCAACTGGAGAGCGTCAAAGTGCTCACCGGAGATTACAAGACCGCAAGTCCTGCGCAGCCGGCGACGTTCTCGGTATTCGGCACGCTCATTCTCAACGGTGTAAAACAGCCACTCTCCGGCACTGCACAGGGTTGGCGGGAGAACAGCCGCGTGGTCGTTGCCGGCGAAATCGCCGTGGACACTGTGAAGCACGGGTTGCCGCAGATCAGAGAGACGGTGCTCACGGTTGGCAGGAACGTAAAAACCGCCTTCCGCTTCTCATTCGTCCTGCCGACTGATTACGCCATGGGTAAGCCTTAGGCCCGAATTTCAATTTAGTTCTGTACTTTAATCATTGAACGTGGGCGCCGAAAGCATTGGAATTGTCGGAGGAGGGATCGGTGGAGTCGCCACTGCGGTAGCACTTCATCAGTTTGGTTTCAACGCCGTGGTCTACGAAAGGTCGGCGCGGCTGCACGAAGTTGGCGCAGGGATGATGCTTTGGCCTAATGCTACCCGGGTTTTGCAAGAGTTAGGCCTTCTCGAAGAAGTGCTAGCGCGCAGCGGTCGGAATACGCATTTTCTAGTTCGGACGAGCAGTGGCGAAATTCTAATGAACATTGCGCTGGGAAAGTTTGACGTTCCCGCTGTTTGCATGCGTCGGGCTGATCTTCTTTCAGTTCTATTGACTGCTTTGCCGCAGGAGTGCCTCCGTCTTGGCTGCGAGCTCCAGAGATTAAAGCAGCAGCGCAATAAGGTCCGACTGTATTTCAAGGATGGTCGCATGGAAGAACATGACGCCGTCGTCGGAGCAGATGGGATTCGGTCTCAAGTCCGATCGGAACTCTTCGGGATTTCCGATTCCATTTATCGAGGTTACATGGTCTGGCGGGGTCTGGCGCGATACGAGGGCGCTGCGATAACGCCTGGGTTCAATAGCGAGTCTTGGGGAACAGGGAAGCGTTTCGGAATCCTTAACACCGGCCATCGACGATTCACATGGTACGCCACGGCGAATGTGCCTTCTCATCATGTCGACGCGCATTGCGGACGAAAAAGGGAACTTCAAAAGTTGTTCGCTAGTTGGCATGAACCAATCGCAGATTTTCTTGAGACGACTGACGAGGGCGAAATCCTAAAGAACGGAGCGCGTGATTGCGCACCTCTCCAGCAGTGGGCACAGGAATGGTCACGCTACTTGGGGACGCTGCGCATCCCTGTACGCCGAATCTTGGCCAAGGAGGCTGTATGGCACTCGAAGATGCACTCGTTCTCGCCAAATGCGTCGAAAGAGAAGCTTTTCTTCAAGGCGCGCTTCGTCGGTATGAATCACTGCGATTTCACCGGACAAAGCATATTCAGCAGCGCTCGCTTTTGATTGGTCATATTGGACAATGGCAGAACGGTCTGTTCGTGACAGGGCGGGAGATGGTGACTCGCATGCTTCCAGCGAAGCTCATCGAACGCAACTTGAGAAGGGTCTACTCCTACCGTACTTAACAATGGCACGCTTTACAGGAGTCTTCTTGCTCTTCTTTGCTGCTTCAAGCGGGTTAGTCCTAGCCGGTGATTCCGACCTCAAATCGGAGGAGGTCTACCAGGCGTGGCTACAGATGTATGATCTAAAGTTCGAAGAGGCGCACCAATCGTTGACGCGTTGGCGGGAATCTCATCCGAACGATTGTCTCGGTCCAGCTTCTGATGCCGCAGGCTATTTATTTTCGGAGCTAGCACGCTTGGGAGTGCTGGAATCCGAGCTTTTCGTGGATGACACCCGATTTAAGAATCGAAAGAAGCTGGATCCGGATCTCCAGGTAAAAGCTTCTTTCACGAAGCAAATCGATCAAGCAGATGAACTAGCGGACTTAGCACTCCAAAAATCAAGCACCGATGCTCGCGCTTTGTTCGTTAAAACGCTTACTCATGGACTTCGTGCGGATTATGTCGCGCTTGTCAACGGGCAGGGTTTCAAGGCACTAAGCTACACGAAGTCAGGTCGCGTTTACGCCGACAGATTGCTGGTTGCGGATCCGGAAGCATTCGATGCTTATCTCGGTCCCGGGCTTGAAAATTATTTGTTGAGTTTAAAGCCAATCGCATTGCGAATTTTACTAAGACTCACTGGCTCTCAAATTGACCGGGAAAAAGGGCTCGAACAACTGCGGGACGCCGCGCACAAAGGCTATTATTTGGAGCCTTTTGCAAAACTGCTGCTCGCCGTAGTGGCTTTACGAGACAATGATTCACGAACAGCACGCGAGATTCTGATCGAGTTGCACCAGCGTTTCCCGGACAACGGGCTTTATTCGCTCGAACTAAACCGACTCGTTACGTCAACTCCATAAGTGGCTGGTCACGCAAACTCAATATGACAGCTTCGCCACAGTTTCACGTCGATACCGGTGAGATCCGTGAGCATTACGATCGATTGTCTGTTTTGTACCGAATGCTATGGGGGGAACATCTTCACCACGGCTATTGGGAAGATAATGAGTCCATTGCGCGCGCTCAGATACAATTGATGGAACGTTTGGCCGAAAAAGCGACCATACCGCGTGGTGCTAAGGTTCTGGATATCGGCTGTGGGCTTGGTGGCTCAGCTTTCTGGTTAGCGGCTCAATATAACTGTCGAGTTACCGGGCTCACTATCAGTCCCGTCCAGGCCAGGATGGCGACCAAAAAGGCGAAAGCTAAGGGGTTGGCCGACCAACTTCAGTTCTTAGTTGCAGATGCAAATCAGTGGCAGCCTGTGCCCGAGAGCGTGGACATGATTTGGATCATGGAAAGCAGTGAACACTTCCAGGACAAAAAAGGGTTTTTCGAACGTTGTGCGTCTGCCTTGAGACCCGGGGGGGGCTTGGCCGTCTGCGCTTGGCTTCGACGAGATGGACCGATGCGCGAAGATGAGCAGGACCTGGTGGCGACCATCGCAAAGGCCATGCTTAGTGCAAGCCTCGACAGCCTTAGCGATTACCAAAGGTGGATGCGGGAGAGCGGTCTCGTGGTCGCGACCGCCGAAGACATCACCCGTCGCATAGAGCCGACGTGGGCCCATTGCTCCCGTATCGCTGAGCGTTTGGCCGTGAGGTGCTTTCTGCGTTTTGCTGATGCTTCCACACGTCGCTTTGTCAAAGCCTTTCCTCTAATGAGACAGGCCTACGCCCATGGGGCGATGGCTTTCGGACTCTTTGTCGCGAAAAAGAAAGGCTAACTCGACACCTGGGAACCCTTCCGCTCAATCTCTGACACCTACTGGCCAATCAATGGGAGCGATTCCTTCACCATGACGGTTATCATCCAAACATGCCCACACTGACGACGAAACTAACTCTTCCCGGAGGGGGCACGTTGCGGGGCTTCCCAACCCTCGACGCCCAGACCGCCGCCTGTTCGGAAGTCTCGAATCTCCTTCGATGCTACAATCGACTAATCGGATCGCGAAAATTTTGTCGCAAACATTGGGCTGTCTGAGGAAGGGGCGGGAATGGATCTGCCGGTAGGTATTTCAACTTTACAAGGTACTGATCGCTGGATCGGCGCGCCGCTTTGTGCCATTTTAACCCTTCTCAGAAGAATCTTTGAATCCGCGGGGTGGCTAGGACCCCGCCAAGTTCAGCGCATTCTCTTCGTCAAGTTCGCCGAGCAAGGCTCAACCGTTCTCGCCTACCCCGCAATTCTGCGTGCGATCGAAATGGTTGGACGTGAAAACGTTTACTTCGTCGTATTCGAAGACAATCGCTTCATTCTCGACGCGATGGAAATCATTCCCGATGAAAATGTGATAACGATCGCGACGAAGAGTCTTTTCGAGCTCGCGACTGGTGCGCTACGAGCGGTGCTGGAGGTACGGAAAATCAGCATCGACGCCGTTGTTGATATGGAATTTCTGACACGCTTCTCCGCGATACTGACGTTTGTGACCGGCGCCAAATCGCGTGTTGGCTTTCATACTTTTTTCGGCGACGGACCGTACCGCGGCAACTTAATGACGCATCGGCTTTTATACAATCCTCATCTCCATACAAGTCAGATGTTCGAATCCATGGTTGAAGCATTAACCCGCGATCCGTCGGTGCTCCCGACGTTCGACTTTACGCCTTCTACAAACCAGCCACTCGCAAGATTTCGAGCCTCCCTGTCCGAAGTTGCTGAAATCAATGCCCTGCTACAGCGTGAAAATCCTCGTATCGATTCTGCGCCACTCATCCTGCTCAACCCGAACGCGAGCGACTTGCTGCCGCTGAGACGTTGGCCGTCGCCGCGTTATGTCGAACTTGCGCGCCGGTTGCTGGAACGTTATTCGGAATTGTTTATCGGATTTACGGGTCCACCGGCTGAAGCGGCTGCTAATAACCAACTTGCAGACGAGGTCGGTTCGCGTCGCGTCATTCAGCTTGCCGGAAAAACGACTCTCCGACAATTACTCGTGCTTTACACCCGCAGTGAGATTTTGGTTACGAATGACAGTGGCCCGGCCCATTTTGCCTCGATGACGCCGATTCGCGTCGTCACGTTGTTCGGGCCGGAGACACCGGCGCTGTTTGCCGCGCGATCGCCAAACGCGACCGCCCTCTGGGCTGGCATCGCGTGCAGTCCGTGCGTAAACGCCTACAACAACCGGCATTCGGTCTGCCGCAACAATGTTTGCATGCAAGCAATCACAGTTGATGATGTTTTTAAAGAAGTTACGTGCATTTACGATTCTCTTAAGAGGAGCACATCCGGAAATCAATCTGCGGAATGATGAGTGTGCCAACTCATAGGTCGCGCCAATTTCGCCTCGCGGCGCTTGGGATAATCCTCCTCACGGTTGCAATTCGCCTTCCGTCTCTTTTGCATCCATTGCCGATTGATGATGAGGCGGGATATTCTGTAATAGCGAACGAGATCGTCGACGGAGGCCGTCCCTACATTGACGCGGTGGATCGCAAGCCGCCGCTGCTGTTCTGGACATATGCGGCGGCCTTCAAAGTCGCGGGAGAGTACAATTGGATGGCGTTGCACATACTTTCGCTAATCTGGACGCTCGCTACGATGGCCGGGCTATATGTAATCGCAAAACAACTGTTCGATCGCGAAACGGGCCTGATCGCTGCGCTCTTCTACAGCGTGTTTCAACCTTGGGCGAGCTTTAAGAATCTGGCGTTCAACGGCGAGATGGTTATGAACCTGGCGATCGTCTGGGCGTGGGCTATCGGATTCAGACGGAGTTCATTGAAATGGCGACCAGAGCTGTTGGCGGCAGGCGCGCTGCTTTGCGCGGCCTTCCTGCTCAAGCAGCCGGCCGCGATAGCGGCAATCCCACTCGGGATCTATTTGCTGCTTCCTAGTTATCGGATCAGCCGTGGATTGACGCGAACCCAATCTGTCGTCCACGCCGCCATTCTCACGACGGGATTTTTTGGATCTCTTGCTCTTTTCGCAGTCTTCCTCCAGGGAGAAGGTATCTTAGGCGAGACGGTCTACTGGACGATCGTCAATAATACGATTCCGTATATCCTCTGGAAAAATGGGATTCTGATGACCCTAGCCTTCGTTGGGGCCTGCTTGCCGCTGCTGATCGGCGTGGCGACGGCTATTCGAGTTGGTCGCGGTTTATGGGCGGGCAAGAACGGCGAGCAAACGGCGCTCCTCGGACTACTCGCCGCGTCCGCCATCGGCACGGCGGCGGGCGCGCGTTTTTACGAGCACTATTACATCCAACTAATTCCGCCCCTCAGCTTGCTTGCCGCGCCGTACTACGCGCAGCTTTGGACCGGAGGGATGCAATCGCCTTACTGGTTATTACGACCTGCTGCCACCTACGCCTGGTTGGCGGCTACCATTGTTGCCTTCTCTATCTCGCACTGGCTAGGCGCTGCACGACGCGTTCCGTTGGAGACGGGACGCTATTTGCTCGAGCATTCTGCTCCGAACGACAGGATTTTCGTCTGGGGCAATAAACCGAAAATTTATCTCGAAGCACGACGACGTCCTGCTTGTCGCTACATCCTATCGTTTCCACTCACGGGTTATATTTTCGGTGAACCGACCCCAGGTTTCGACACTCGCTACCGAATTGTGCCGGGGGCGTGGACAACGCTCGAGCAAGATTTTGAGAAGCATCCCCCAGCATACATTGTCGATCTTTCCTCTGAGCCCGGCGCACAATATCGAGTTCGAGACTTTCCGATTCTGGCCAAGCTTTTGGCGGAACGATACCAGCCGGTCGCGCGCACCGCTGAGGGTGTAATTTATCACCGAAACGATTATCGCGCCTTGGCGCACCATAGCTCGAAAAGTAACCGCTAGGTCTGGCCGAAAATGGATCTTCCTGCCGGCAATCTGCTTTACAACGCACCGATCGATGGGTTGGCGCGCCTTTGCGTCATTCCAGTATGCGAATCTTAATTACAGGAGGCGCCGGTTTCATCGGCCGGCATATCTCCGAACACTTCCAGGATCGAGCGGAGGTGCGCGTCCTTGATAACCTGCGCTGCGGTTTTAAGAGCAATTTGTCTGGCTTGGGATGCCAAGTCATCGTCGGCTCCATTCTCGATCGCGATCTCGTCCGAGAAGTTATGAAAGGCGTGGACTTTGTCTTTCATCTCGCGGCTATGGTGAGCGTGCAGGAATCTGTGCAGAAGCCGAATGACTGCGCCGAGATCAATGCTTGGGGTACAGCGATTGTTTTGGAAGAGGCGGCCCGGGCACGGGTGAAAAAGCTGGTCTTCAGCAGCTCGGCCGCAATTTACGGCGACAATCCAACCATTCCAAAAATTGAAAGCATGCCGGCCGAGCCGAAAAGTCCATATGCCACAAGCAAGTATGAAGGCGAACGGCATTGCTGCTCCTTCACGGATGAAGGGCGACTGGCCACTGTTTCCCTTCGTTATTTTAACGTCTTTGGTCCCTACCAGGATCCGAGAGGTGAATACACCGCGGCCGTTCCCGCTTTTATTGAGAAAGCAATCAGGGACGAGTCGATTACGATTTTCGGAGACGGCCGGCAGACGCGAGACTTCATTTATGTAAACGATGTGGTCGCAGCCAATGCGTTCTTCGCGTTAAAATCGCAGGCAACCGGGATCTTCAACGTCGCTTGCGGGCGGCAGACTACAATAACCGATCTGGCCCTGACGATTCGCAACCTTGCCAAGTCTAGCTCCACGATTGCATACAGCGCAGAGCGGTCGGGCGACGTGAAACATTCAGTCGCGGGCATGGATAAGATTCAGACGGCTGGCTTTAGGCCGGTTTGTGATTTGGCCGGAGGATTGCGCGCAACAATCGAATTCTTCAGGAAAGACCTAGCGGGCATTGAGCAGGGCCGTCCCTTATGACGCGATGTCAAAGCCGCTGGGTCAACGTGGTGATCATCGCCTTGGTGGTCATCCTGCGTTTGCCCACGCTCCTGCCGGAGGTGTACAGTAGCGATGAGGGCTATTACGGGATAATCGCAAACGATACCCTCGACGGCGGGACATTCTACCGGACGGCTGTGGATACGAAGCCGCCAGGCATCTATTATATTTACGTCGCCGTTTTCAAGGTGGCTGGGAAGAACAATCTTCTAGCCGTTCATGTCCTCGCCATCCTTGTCGTCGCAGCCACCGCTTTGGTCGTACGGCGAATCGGTGCGCGGGTGGCGGACGACTGGGCAGGAGCGTGGAGTGGAATTGGCTATGCCGTATTCGTCCATGCCTACAGGCCAGGTGACACGCTTGGCGCGAACAGCGAGATTTTCGCCTCTCTTCCACTCGCGTTGAGTGTCCTTGGCTTCCTCCAAGGGCAAAAAAAGCCGGCTTGGGGTTTGATGTTTCTCAGCGGCGCGCTGGTCGGGGTAGCAACATTGATCAGGCAGCCTTCGGCAGTGAACTTGGGCGTAATGTTGGCATGTCTCGCTTATGGCTGGCTCATTCCCCGCACCCACTCGTTCGCACGTGTTTTCGCAGCAGGCAGCGGTGTCATGATTGGATTCGTCGCGGTGATTGCGGCACTGGCCTGGTATTACCAGTTACAGGGAAATCTACATGACGCATATCTGTGGGCATGGGCGTTTGCGATTCGCTACGTCGAGTCCGAAACGACTTTCGCTTATGTTCTGAAACGTCTCGTTACCGTCCATCTCGCGGTAATTCTTCTCTCGGGTTTGCTGTGGTATTTTGGGATCTGGCAGGTGGTTGAAACGGTGAGGTCTTTTTGGCGGAAGAGGGCTGTGTCTCCCGAGGCGATCCTGCTTATTTTGTGGTTCGGCCTCACCTATCTTGCGATCTTTGTTGGATGGCGATTTCCGGGACATTATCATCTGGCGGTGCTTCCGCCGCTGTCGATTCTCGCGGGCCAGGCGTTCTCGCGCTTTGTCGCGGAACAGCGACGTTCTCCTCAGCCGCGCTGGCGATGGATTCGAACAGGCATTATCGGTGCGGCCGCCCTGCCTGCGATAGGTTTTCTTATCGTGGCCTTTATAGTGCGAACGCAGACGCTCAATTTTCTTCCGATTGTTCAGCACATCGTCAAGGAGACGACCCCGAACGATCGTATATTTGTCTGGGGAAGTTGCCCGCAGCTCTACAGCTTTTCCGGCCGGCGGATGGCGACGCGTTTCGTGAGCTGCTCACATCTGGTTGGCGCCTACGCAAGCCGGCCTCGCGAGGAAACAGACAAAGGGAAGAGCCTGATTCCGGGAACTTGGGAGATGTTTCAGGCAGACTGGGAAGCGCACCCCCCGGCGCTCATCATCGACATGTCAACGGTGGACCGGTTCTGGGCGGCGCATCCCATGACGCGATATCCCGTGCTTCGTGCCTTCCTCGGGGAATATCGCGTAGAGACGGTGATCAATGGCAAAACAATTTATCGTCGGCTTTGACGCCGGAATCGAAACATCCCGCATGACGACAAGGAGGCCAAGCATCTCGGTGGTTTATCCAATGTTCAATGAAGAAGAGAACATCGAGCGCGCAGTTCATTTCGCGGAGGCGGTCCTGAGCGATATGACGTCTGATTATGAGATACTCATCGTCAATGACGCCAGCACGGACCGATCAGCGGAAATCGCGGAAGCGTTGGCCCAATCAAACTCTTGCGTTAAGGTGTTCCATCACGAACGGAATTTGAAACTGGGAGGCGCGCTTCGCACAGGCTTTAGCAACGCCACGAAAGAGCTCGTCTTTTACTGTGACTCGGATTTGCCCGTCGATCTCACGGAGTTGAACCGGGCGGTGCGCATAATGGAGTTTACAAGGTCCGACATTATTTCGGCTTTTCGCTTCGATCGCACCGCGGAAGGACCTATTCGCACCGTGTATTCCGTGGTTTACAATTTACTTATCCGTTTCCTTTTTCCGTTACGGGTGAAGGACATCAATTTCTCCTTCAAATTATTCAAGCGAGAGGTCTTGGAGAGGGTTGCGTTAGAGGCGGAGGGTTCGTTCATCGACGCGGAACTGCTAATCAAGGGCAAGTTGCATGGATTCAAGATCGTGCAGTTCGGCGTAGATTATTTTCCCCGAAATCGCGGCACCTCCACTCTGGCCAGTCCGGACGTGATCTTTAAGATGATTCGGGAACTGGTTAGGTTCCGGATGAAGATGCGACACGAAATCCGGGCGGCCCGGGTCTCCGCGCCTTGAAACAGCTGATTGTTAACGCGGACGACTGGGGACTGACGCCAGGAGTCAACCGAGGGGTCCTACGGGCTTTTCAAGACGGAATCGTAACGAGTGCCTCGTTGCTTGTGACGGGGAGTGCATTCGAGGAGGCTGTCGCGTTGGCTCGGCAGAATCCGGAACTGGATGTTGGCCTGCATCTGACGCTGGTGGAAGAGCGAGCCGTCCTCGGGCGCGAGGTCTTACCGACTCTGGTTGATGAAACGGGACGGTTTCCCCGCACGAGTAGTGAATTTTTCAGACGCGCCGTTCTCGGACGCATCAACTGGAATGAGGTCGAGCGTGAGATCGCGGCGCAGATCGCGCGTTTTCAGAAGACAGGACTGCGACTTTCCCATCTTAATAGCCACCAACATCTCCACATGTTCCCGCCTGTCTTCCAAATTGTTAGGCGGCTTACCCGCGGGATGGATAATGTGTCGATTCGCAATGCTGCTGGTCCCTGGCGAAAATCCCCGGGCGCCCGAATGGAACGGTGGGTACGGCAGCTTGGTTTGAATCTGACCTGTCTGTCAGCGCGAGCTTTGCACGGCCCGCCCCTGCCGCAAATGCCGGATGGTATGTACGGATTCGAAGTCAGCGGGTGTTTAACTCGCTCTGCGCTCGAACAAATACTTCGGAAAATTCCTGACGGCCTGTATGAATTGATTTGCCATCCAGGCGAAGATGATGCTGGTACGCGGAGGCGATACAGCCATTGGGGCTATCGGTGGGCTGAGGAACTGGATGCTCTGACCGCGCGCGAAACGCGGGTGGTTCTAGAGGAACAGGGAATCGTGCTGACCTCGTTCGTGCGGGCGTTTGGATGTGGGAGCAACTAAGCTCCGAATGAATTGCGTCGCGGGTAACTAGCCCGTAAGCTGAATCTTTCCGATCAACCGCATGAAGCTCCTCGACAAAATCGGTCGCGAATTTTCCGGCTATAACATCTTGGAATCGGGCAAGCGTCTCTTTGACCGCAAACCGCTGCAGTGCAGCCTTTACGTGACGGACCGTTGCAATCTCGATTGTGCTTATTGCACTGAGTACGACAACAGCCGGCCGCACCCGAGCCTCGACGACTTAAAGAAATGGATACGGAAAATTCGCGAGCTTGGCACCATGCGGATCGCTCTGGTGGGCGGCGAGCCGCTCATGCATCCGAATATTGTCGAGATCGTTCGCTACTGCCGCGACATTGGCTTTGCCACCAGCCTGACCACCAATGGTTTCCTCCTCACGCGTAAACTCGTCGCGCAACTGGAAGATGCCGGGCTACAGGTCATGCAGATCAGCGTTGACCGAATGACGCCGAGTCCAATTACAAAAAAAACTTTCAAGACGATTTTGCCGAAGCTTGATTATTTCCGTGATTCAAAAATCAGTCTGCATATCACAGGAGTGATTTGCGCCGATACATTGCCCGAATCGCAAGCAGTGCTTGAGACCGGTTTGTCGCGCGGAATTCCGACTGAAGTCCGTCTCGTGCACGCGGACCCCTTGCAGCGGTTTCGTGTCGATCGCGGCCGGCGGGAAGAACTCGAACGCTTTATCGATTCGATGATCAAACGAAAACGCCGCGGAGAAAAGATTCACACCAGCGAGGCGATCCTTAATTACCAACGCAGTCTCCTCCGGGGTGAACACGTCGAGTGGACGTGTATGGCGGGCTACAAATTATTTTTCGTTTCCGCGCAGGGAAAATTCTGGATCTGCAGCATGGTGCACACAGACAAGCACATCATGGACGTCACGCTGGACGATCTCTACGCAAACTACCGCAAGAAATCGTGCCAGAAAGGTTGTGGCGTTTATTGTGCAGTGAGTGCTTCGCTCCTTGTGGAAAAGCCCGCTCAGGTTCTCGGCAAGGAAATCGTCGCGCGCGCCAAGCGCATTCCATCAATGTTTCGTCGTTCCCTAACTCCGGATACCGACAAAGCGACGCACGGCGCCATCGCAAATCCAGATGGAACGCACGAGATGAACGGCAGCACTAAAAGCGGCCCATCCGCACATGATCGCGTAACTTTGCGGCAAACCGTCTAACAAAGAGCCACACGCCAGGATCCAAACGTAAACGTTTCTTCGAGCTGCGATCAGCCGGAAAGCACGGTCGAACGGCGCGACATCATCCAGCAGGCGGCCTTTCGCCATCTTCGCCCGGCGTTTGGCGAATTCATCCAATAAGTGGGATCCGACGAGCAACGCGAAAAAATAAAACACGTTCCGAAACTGGCCGGTTCTCCACAAATGAAAGGCAATAGCCAGCCACCATGAGTTCTCGATCAGATAATCGAGATGATGTTCCCACTTGCCACGCTCGGTCATTTCGATTTTGACGCGGGACTGCTTCCCGTCGAGTCCATCAACGATGCCAAATATGAGAGCAGCGAGGATTCCGAGTCCGATACGGCCAACTGCGAACGCAACGGTCGCGCTGCACCCGATGATAAAGCCCGCAATCGTAATTTGGTTTGGCGTGATTCGCGTTTTGCAAAGAAGCGAGATGATTGCGGTTTCGATCGGCGCGTGGACGTAAGCGGGCAAGTCCAACGTTCCTTTTTGTGCGGAATCAAGAATGATGCCCTCAACCCCACGGCGATCCTGCTCCAGCGGCGCACGAAAACAGAGTGGCCGCACGTGCCGACGCATGCTGACGATGTAATCATCTGCCTGCGCCGCATCGACGGTGTTGATCTTACCGATGTCGATCTTGTTTTTGAGCTCATCAAAAAACGGCGCGGTGGTCGAGCACGCCGAGAGGAAGTCCCTCGTGACCAAAGCCGGCCCGCACGGGTTTTGGATTAAATGCCGCACGGATTGCGGCGGATTAGAATCGACAATCACAGCCGGAGACTCGTTGGCGCACAGAGCGGCAATCAAACGTGCATCACAACAAATGTTTGCCGGGACTATTAAGAGACGCCCGGTTTGCCCTTGTTCCAAAAACAGTTGGGCTGTGAGAGGTTTAGCTGCGCTTGGGACAAGGCGGGCAGTTATTTGTTGCCGCGCCCATGAGCGCTTCGCCAACTCAGCTCCAACGATTTCCGGCGTGCTGGAAAAAACAATCGCGCGGCGAAATCCCAGTCGCTGCAAAATGCGGAGCAAACGTTCCAGTAAGTTGACGCCGCACAATTCGACCAACGCCTCGGGGGCATCCGCGATTAGGATTGGCAGGATGTTCTCCATCGCCGTTGAGGTTAACGATGTCGCCGTGCGGAGCCAAATTTCAGCTGCTGTTCAATCGATGGCTGGCTCAGTGACTGTTGAGCACACGCTGCTCAAAAAGTTGATCTGCGCGCGCCTCGCGAATGGCTGGCAGTGATGCGGCCGTCTTTCATCTCATGAATCCAATCGCACGCATCGGCGATCACAGGATTATGCGTCGCCAGAAGCAGAGCTTTGCCGCCTTCTTGTACGATATTTTGCAGCAGTTCAAATGCGCGCTCCGAGTTGGCAGTATCGAGGTTGCCGGTCGGTTCGTCCGCCAGAATGACTCGCGGATCATTGGCGAGAGAGCGTGCGATAGCCACACGTTGTTGTTCGCCTCCGGAGAGATGACGACTGGGTCTTCGCAATTTGTCTCCCAAGCCGACCGCTTCCAGCAAGCCGGCAGCGCGTTCGCGCATCTCGTTATCAGAAAGCTTTCCGAGCTTCCGCATCGGGATCATCACATTTTCCTGTGCAGTGAAATCCTCCATCAAAAAATGGAACTGAAAAATGAAACCGATGAACTTGCTTCGCTTATACGCCAACTCGTCATCGCTTAGCTGAGCCACCGGCTCCGATTCGATTGAAACGCGGCCGGCGTCCGGGAGGTCGAGCAGCCCAAGAATGTAGAGCAACGAGCTTTTGCCGCAACCGGACGGGCCGACAACGGCGTGGACGCTCCCAGCCTCGACCTCCATCGATACACCGCGTAAAGCGTGTACGCGTTCTTCCTCTTCGCCAAGGTAGCGTTCGACGCCTTCGCAACTGAGGCAAACTTCCGAGTTCATCTGGAACCTCGAATGGTGACCACCGGCGGCAACTCAGCGGCGCGTCGCGCGGGAACATAACTCGCGATGAACACTGCCAGGACGGCCAGCAGGGTGGCAAACACGTAGTGTCGCCAATCCCATGTCACCAGAAAATAATTCGTGTACAGCAGACCGCGGAGACGGATGGGAATGTGCGACACGCCCCACGTCATCAACGCGCCGAGTAAGCAACCGAGCAGCGATCCGGCTGCGGCTATCAGTGCGCCTTGCCACAAGAAAATTGAGGAAATGTCGATGCGCCGGTAACCCATCGAACGCAAAATCGCGATCTCCTTGATTTTCGCCAGCACCGACATCGTAAGAACATTAAAAATACCGAAGCCTGCGAGCAGGATGATAAGAGAAACAGTAATCGCGACGGACATTCTCAGCGTCAGAAAAAGTTGTAGTGTGCTCTCCTCGCGTTCCTGCCAGCTGGTGGCGTTGTGCTGAAAGAGCGTTTCGAAACGGCTGGCCAACGCCGGCGCGCGATCAGGGTCACGCAATTTGTAGATGATCATAGACGCGCCGGAGGGTTGTTGGAGCAGAGCCTGCGCGACCCTGGCATGCGAATAAACCCGTGTTGAATCAATTGAGCCGATGCCGGCGCGCGCGATCGCCGCCACGGTGAATCGCCAGTACTCGCCGTTGGGCGCCAGCAATTGCAGTGTGTCGCCGACGCCAGCCTGAAGTAGCTCTGCCAGGCGCGAACCGATAATGATTGAGCTGGTGTTACTTCGAAAATCGTCAAAGTTGCCATCAATCAATTGGTGAAGAATATCGGTGGTCCGGGCGTGCAGCGCGGGATCGATGCCATAAAGATCGACAGTCGCATTCTCAAATCCCGCGCGCGCGCTGACCGTTCCGCGCAGAACCGGTGAACAAGACACAACATTGGGAAATTGCCTGCTCACGCGCATGATTTCATTCGGGTTAGTGATACCTTCAAAATAGATACGGCGTCCCGTGGTTCCTTTAGAGCCTTTCGCTGCGACCATCAACGGTTCGTAGCGGGGCCGGAACCGCGATTTGACGACCAGCGCGCCATTTGCTCCGATGTTGGAGTCGATGAAATAGCGGGCGAAGCCCTGGGTCTGCGCTTGCGTGCAAATAAAAATGGCGACGCCGAATACGACACCGCTAAGGCTCAGAAGCAGCGCCCGCTTGCGATGCGTCAAAAAACGCAAAGCAATGTAAAGCGGCGGGGTCATGGCGCCTTCGGCGGCGGCGGCGAACTGACCATGCGCTGGCGCGCCGGCTGACCGGAGTGAAACTTATCCTGGTCGGAAACAATCACATGATCGCCTTCCGCCAGGCCATCGAGCGCCTCAGAAAAATCCAGAGTGCGAAATCCCACGTTGACCGTTCGTGGCTGCACAATTCCGCCGTTCACCACCAACGCTTGATCCACAAGCAGCGCGCGCGTTGGTACTAGCAAGGCGTTTTCGTGGGCGCCGGTAATGATGTTCATTTCGCCTGTCATTCCAACCATCAAATTGTCCGGCGGATTTTCCATCTCCAGCACGACGGTGTAGCGCTGGGTGGTAGGATCGGCGGCGGGCTGAACTGACGTGACGCGCGCGGTGAAAGTGCGGGTCCGATAAGCATATAGTTGCACTCTTGCACTCATCCCCGGTTTGACTTCGCCCACATCTTCCTCGTTTACTTCGCCGCGAACGTAATTCTTATGCGACGAGACGGTGAAAAGCTCGTTGCCATCTGAAACCAACTCCCCATCAATTGTCTGAACGTTGGTAAGAAGCCCGTCGATGGGCGCGCGCACCTCCGAATTCTTCATCTGGGCTTCCAGTTTCCTTGTCGTCTCTTCGAGCGAGTTGAGATTGCGATCCCGCTCGATCCGCTCCGTTTCCACCGCGCCTCGCAGCCGGTTCGCTTCGCTTTTCGCCTTCTGATATTCAACTGCTGGCACGTTGCCCGAACCGACTACCTTTTCGAGCCGCTGCAGATTGTCCTCCGCCGCTTTGAGTAACTCCGACGAGGGGAGTGGGAGGGCTGCGCGCTCCCTGGCAGCTTCCAGATCGGCGCGTGCTTGCTTTAATTGTCGGGAAGTTTCCTCATCAGCGATCGTTGCCAGCAACTGCCCTTTCTGCACACTCATGCCGATTGCGCCATGACCGGCCGAGAAAGCCTCCGCCAGCTGGATGAAACCGGCATTTTGGGCTCGAACACGAACGACAAACGCCGGTTCGATTCGCACCGTCCCGTAAACTGCGGAGATGGCCGTTCCCCGGCGGACGGTCACGACTTCTGCCACCGGCATTAGGAAATAATACGCCAGCACGAACAGGGCCACGAGCGCGGCTCCGCCGCCCCACAAAATCCGTTTTGATTCCGGCAATTTCAATTGCGGGAACTAATGCACGTTTGGCGCGGTGTCGTCTGAAAATTGAAAATAACGCCCGCTGGCTCGGTCCCATTCTGCGACGGCCAGGTTGTGCTGATAAACAGCATCCAGCAGCCCGCTTCTGGTGGTCAAAAGCGCATTTTCAGTGACGCGATATTCAAGCGGCGGGACGAGGCCGTTGGCAACATTTTCCCGGACCGTCCGGGCGCTTTCTTCCGCGGCGACTGAGGCTGTCGAGAGCGAGCTTTGGCGGGCATCGATTGCCTTGAGGTCGTTGGCGATCCGGGAGAGTTCGCGGCTGACATTGGCCTCGAGCTTCCTGCACGTCAGTTCGTTCACCTCCCGTGCTGCGCGCGTCTTCAATACTGCACCGCCGACTTTGCCGTTATCGACTACCCGCCAGGTGTAGGCTGCCTTTTCCTTAATTTCAGATCCGATAAAATCCTGGGTCTTGCTCGTTGAACCCTGCCGATGAATGCCTGTTACCGGGACGTACTCGCCGTTAATGGTTCCACCGACGGCGGGATAATAGTCGGCCGCGATGATCCGTTGATCTTCGTTGGCAGCACGCACGAATAAGCGCGCGAGTTTGAGATCGGCCCTTCGCTGTAAGGCTGCCGCTGTTTCCGAATCGAGATCGGCGCGCATTAGAACAAACTGCAACTCGCCGTCGGGCTCGGGCAACGATGAGCTTGCCGGATCGATCGCCATTGCTTCCGCCAATTTCAATTGCGCTTGCCGATACGCGGCATGTGCGCTCTCAATCTGTGGAACCAGCTCGGAGGCTTGGACAGTCGCGCTCGTGAATGCGCTGCGATCGACCAATCCCGCTTTGTAACGATCCTGTTGAGTAGCAACATTCTCTTCCAGTTTTCGTCGTTGTTCTTCTCGAATTGACTCAAGCGACCGATTGTACAGCGCCGCGTAAAACGCAAGCCGCGCCGCGTATAGCTGCTCCACCACGGCGACGTTCAATTGTTGTTGTGCAATCAAAACTTCAACGTCGCCACGCCGGAGCGACGGCGGCACAGCCATGTTGAATAAAACCTGCTCAAGCGAGCCGCGCCCCACGGCGAACCCTTTTATTCCGCTTTCACCGGCTCGGTGACCAGCTTGAACACCGGCCGGCACGCCCACCTCGGCATGAGGCCAGACCACGGAACGAAAAACCAGCCGCTGCCCCGTCGCCTGTTCCAGGCCGGCTTTGGCTTCCTGGATAGCGGGATTTTTTTCCAGTGTGGTTTGGAGAACGTATTCGAGTGTCATCGCGCTTGTCCCGTGCGAGAGACAAAACACGAAAATCATGGCTATGAGTCTTAAGCAGCGAGTGCTGCTTTCTGGGGAGCACAGGCTGCTAGCCTGTCCTTTTCGGTAGCCTGCCGAAAAGCTCATCGAGCGTTCATAGCGATGAGTGCTTGCACCACGCTGGGAACTCGTCGGCAAGCTGCCGACGACGACAGGCTGGCAGGCTGTGCTCCCCAGAAACAGAGATCGTTGCGTCATCGCTGGCTTAATTTCTCGGGCGGCTTCGCCACATTGGAAACCTGGGCCGCGTTCCGGTTTTCCTTCTTTGCATTTTTGAATTGTGATCCGAAATCGAGCGCTTCGGCTGAACTGGCACACGCGTGTGCCAGGCGAGCCAGAGCCACGTTGTGCAGGTAGATCGCGCTCAATCGAGTGGTACGCGTCCGGGTTACATCGGAGGCCGCTTGCAGGATGTCGAGCTGTGTCCCCAAGCCGGCAGCGAAATTGCCTTTGGCCATCTCGAGAGCCTCGTCCGCGGTCTGAACGTTTTTTGTTTCGGTTTCAAGTACGCGTTCGGCTTGTTGAAGATCAAAAAATGCGCTGCGCACTTCTGAGGCAACGCTCCGCCGCGTTGCTGCCAACGCTTCCACCGCTGCCTCGCGCCGGGCGCGCGTCGCTTGCATCCGCCCTTTGGTCGCGAACCCATCGAAGATGTTCCACGTTGCGTTTATTCCTACGACACCGCCGTAGTTAAATTCCTGGCCTACCTCCGGATCACGCTCGCTGTAAACTTCATAGCCAGAAAAAGCACGGATATGTGGACGCATTTCGCTTCGGTCCAAGACATACTGGCGGTCTTCGATTTCGATATCTTTCTGTCGCGCTTTGATGACTGGCCGATTCGCGTCGGCGCGGGCGAGGCAACCGTTTAGATCCGCGTGGTTCGGCCGATATTGCAATTCGCCTGAGATCTCAAATGGCGGCGCCTGGGCTCCCGGGCGCAAATCGGTGCCGAAAAGTTCCGCTAATCGCAAGTAGGAGTTTTTCAACTCAGTCTGTGCATTGAAAAGTTCTGGCCGCTCGTTGGCCAGGGCCACCTCGGCTCGTTCGACGTTCAATTTACTCACGATCCCGGCGCTCAATTGTTCCTGCTGGTTCTTGAGTTCTTCGTCTAACACCTTAACAGAATCTTCGCGCACGCGGACCTTTGCCCGATTTAGCAGCAACTCGTTGAAGGCGATTTGCACATCCATCGTCACGCGGTTGACAATTTCCTGAAGCTCGTAATTTGCCTTGGCGACGTTCAACTGCGCGATTGCCACCTGGCTGGTTACCGCGCCGCCGGTATAGAGGTTTTGTTCCAGCTTCAGTATTGCGTTGTAATCTTCCTGTCGAAGGTTCGTCTCGCTCTGAGTCTGCCGTTTATCGTACAGACCGCTGGAGGTCAGCGAGGGAAGAAAGCCAGATCGCGCTTCGATGAAACTGCCGCGCGCTGCCAATACTTTCTTGCGCGCAATCAAGATTTCCGGGTTGCGCTCCTGGGCGACAGCGACCGCCTGTTCGATCGCGTAAGCAGGCGCCGCTCCGAGTATTTTCGAAGAAGCGAACAAAACGGCAGCGCTCAGCATGCTGATGGCTGCGAACTTCGAACACATTGGTCTGTCTCCTTGGGACGGCTTTCCTTGGACCAGGAATGCCTGTGACTCTTGCCCTTATATCAGGTCTTGCAAGCTGGCGCGACTTCGGACACATTCCGCGCTTGCAGTATTTGGAGCCAAAGGCAGGCACAGCCTATCGTCATTGAAACGGCCTAACTTGTGTCTTGCTCCGAATAATCTAATTCAGGTAGCTTTGCAGTTTTAACAATTTAGAAATGAGAAAAATAAGAATCGCCATCGTCGGGGTTGGAAACTGCGCCAGCTCTCTTGTCCAGGGAATCAATTTTTATGACGGCTCCTCCGCCAACGGCACTCGCATCGGCTTGATGCACCGGCAGGTCGGCGGCTATCGCCCGAGCGACATTGAGGTCGTGGCCGCCTTCGATATCGATCGGCGCAAGGTTGGGCTGGACGTTAGCAAAGCCATTTTCTCGCCGCCGAATTGCACAAAGGTGTTCTGCGAAAAGATCAAGCTCACCGGCGCCATCGTAAAAATGGGTTGTGTTCTGGACGGCTACGCTGCGCACATGCGCGATCAGGACCCCCTGCGCACATTTCTTCCACTGGAAAAAGAATCCATTCGCGAAGAGATCATCGCCGAGCTGAAAAACTCCTCTGCTGAACTGATGGTCAATTATCTTCCTGTAGGCTCCGAACAAGCCACCCGGTTTTACGCCGGCTGCGCGCTCGAAGCCGGGCTGGGCTTTGTCAACAATATCCCGGTCTTCATCGCCAGCGATCCGACGTGGTCGAAGCGTTTTGCCGATAGAAATCTCCCCCTTATCGGCGACGACATCAAGGCGCAGATGGGCGCCACGATCCTGCATCGGGCGCTGGTGGATCTTTTTCGCAAGCGCGGCGTGAAACTCGTGCGCACCTATCAATTGAACACCGGCGGTAACACCGATTTCCTGAATATGCTTAATCGCACCAGACTCGCCTCGAAGAAAACGTCGAAAACTGAAGCGGTGCAATCTGTGATCGGCGAGCGTCTGGCAGACGAGAATATTCACATCGGCCCGAGCGATTATGTGCCGTGGCAACTCGACAATAAAATTGCCTTTATTCGCGTCGAAGGCCGACTCTTTGGCGACGTGCCGATGGAAATCGACCTAAAGCTTTCCGTCGAAGATTCGCCAAACTCAGCCGGCGTGGCCATCGACGCGATCCGCTGCTGCAAGCTTGCGCTGGATCGCGGAATCGGTGGCGTGTTGCATTCCGCCTCTGCTTATTTCTCCAAGCGACCGCCCGTGCAAATGACCGACGACGAAGCGTACCGCTGCGTCGAACAATTCATTCGTGGCGAGCGCCAGAGCTAGTCATCCGACCGAATTTCTTCTTCGAGTTGTGCGGGCGGAAGTTGTTCCAGCCGGTGCCATTCGATTTGCAGTTCTCCCGCAGAGTAAGGCAACAAATGGCCAAGCGCGGTCGAGAACAAACCGGCTTCCACTTCAAGGCCCGTAATTTCCCGGACCGCTTTCCAGTAAGCCGCCAACTGTGGGCGATAACGAGCCCGAAGGATTTCGGCATCGCTTGAGGAAACATCGTTCGTTTTCCAATCAAGCAGAAGACACCGGCCGGCTTTGCAATCAATCATGATCGAATCGATCAAGCCTTCGAGCACGCTGCGATCGTTCCTGCGCCAGGAAAATGGAACCTCGGCATGAAATAACGTTTCATCGCTCGCAAGAAAACGGGCGATACTGGCATCGCTGAACAAGTTCTGCCGCGTGGCGTTCCAGTCTTTCACCGAGGCTTTTGCGTCAGGAGAAATCGGCAATTCTTTTTCGAATAACTGTTGCGCGGAATCGATTCCGCCTTTCCAATCCAGGCGCTGGAAAAATTTGTGCCACCAGCGGCCGTAGAGCGTGGCCAGATTGTCGAGCCGCGAGCGCGTCCGCACCTCTGCCGGAACTTCTGAATCGAGCGCGCTCGGCGTGATCTTGCGCACGAATTCCGAAGCGCGTTTCGCGGCGCGCTTGAGTTCGCGAGAAGTTAGCGGCTCGATTTCGGCCCCATTTTTTTGCGACGTGTCCCCCATGGTGGAGGAAGGTTCGCGGACTTCATCGATCGTGCTGCTGTGTTGATCGAATTCGCCGGAATAGGAATCCTTGTCGCGAATCAGCCGGCGAAGTTGTGCTGTTTTCGGCAGTTTGCCCTCGCTGTTTGAGAAGAATTCCTGATCGAGCACAACTACGAGCGCGTGTCGCGCCCTCGTTGTTGCGACATAGAGAAGGCGTTCGAGTTCCTGCTGTTGGGCACGCTCGATCGCGTCTTTCAAATCCTTCGATTTGTCTTCTTTGCCGAACGCGATAATCAGTTCGGCATCCACGGGCGATTTCACGAAATGCGGATAACGTGGTGAGGGCGGCCGCAGCTCGCGCGCGAGGAATGGCACGATCACCGCCTGCCATTCCGAGCCTTTTGCCTTGTGCGAAGTGATGAGTTGGATCGCGTTGTCGTCGACGGAAAAACGAACGGCGCGCGGCGTTGCGAAATCGTTGCGTAAGTGTTCGGCGAACTCTGCCAGGATCATTCCGTTCGCTTCCCCTTCCGCCGTTTGTGCGAGCAAGGCATCGAGTTCGCGTGCGAGATCGCCGAACTCCGTCGCGGGCAATAGGAGCAAACGCTCGCGCAATTGCGTTTGCTCGATGATCAAAGTGACGGCGTCGAATAGCGCCAGACCTTCTGCGCGTTGGCGAATTTCGGCGAGCGTACGTAAGAGCGAGGAAATTCGTCCGGTCGCCGACAAAATCTCGTCGATGCGAAATCTCGCTTTCTGCCTTTCGGAAAAGACGGCAAGATCGTGATCGGACGCCCCGAAGATCTCGCGGAGCACGCCGACGATTTCGTAAGCATTGAGCGGGTCGGTCATGATCGTGAGAAGCGCGGTCAGCCACCCATAAGCCGGGCTGTCGCCTTTGACATCGCGTTCAGATTGGATCGCCACCGGCAAACCGACGCGGCGTAACGCTGCGGCCGCCGTTTGCAGCCAGGCTTTGCGCGGACAAAGGATCGCCACCTCCCGCCACGAATCGGCCAAAAGTTTTTTCAGTCCTGCCTCCTTGATCCATCCCGCAAGATATTCCGCTTCGATGCGTGCCTTTTGGTAGTCCTTGAGCTTTTTTCCTTCAGGCAACAGTTCTTTCGCGACAAGCGGCACGCGAATGACCTTCCCGGGAAGAATGTTCGGCCGCGGTTGCAATTCGACGAAGCGCACCTGTCCGTCCTTGTTATTCAAAATCTCACGAAAAGTTTCGTTAACGAAATGGAGCTGCTTCTGGTCGAGCCGAAACGTGACGGCAAATTCCAAACTCTCGCCGTGCTTATCGGCAATGAGCGCTTCATGAACAGCTCGGTAATAATTTAGGTCCGCCCGCTGCCAGTATATCGATTGCTGGAAATCACCGACCATGGAGAAGTAGCCGGGCCGCGGACCTAGGTGTCGATCTTGCAACCAAAGGCCCCTCGCTTCCGGCGGGCGCGTCGCTTCCAGCAGCACGGAGAATTGCAGCGGCTCAGTGTCCTGCGCCTCGTCGAGAATGACACGAAAGTTTTCTTCGCGAATCCTCTGCGCGGCGACCGGATGTTGCAGCAACTCTTCCGCGAGCGCGATTTGATCTCCGTAGGTGACGAGTCCGTGGTCGAGCCGAAAATCGAGATAATCACGTTGCACTTCCGCCGCGACGCGGGTGGCCGCGTCGCACAGCCATTTTCGCAGCGGTGCAAATTTCTGCTGGCAGAGCTGAGTGAACCTAGCGTTTGCCGCCGTGAAGCAAACCGGCCAGCGCAGATATTCCCAATCGCCGGCGAAACGTCTTTCCCACTCACGCAATTCCGCCTGCGATTTGCTAATGTTGTCTCGACCCGCTTGATCGACCTGTTGATAAACCTCAGCGAAATCGAGCGGCGGACACGGCGACAGCCCTGCCACCTGTAAGACAGCCGAAGCCGCGCATCGGGCCAGCTCCATGAGATCCCGCGCCTGTACGAAGCGCAAAAGCGTGGCGCGATCTTTTTCGCCTAGCGAACGACCGATGCGCGTTTGATTCTGCGCAAACTCCTGCCACAGATCGTCGTCGTCTTCGACCAGCTCGAGCGGCGCAGGCAAGCCGAGATAATGACCGAAGTCGGTCAGGAGTTTCATGCAGAACGAATGGATTGTACCGAAGAAGGCGCGATTGAATGCAGTCTGCACCTCCTGTCGCAAATTTTCTTGGAGCAGCGCTTGCCGCGTGCGCTGTTGCATTTCGTCCGCCGCTCGATTGGTGAAGGTGACGACGACCAGACGCGGCAGAGTTTCCGCTGCGTTTGGCGAACGCGCGATCGACAAAACGCGCTGCGTAATCGCAGTGGTTTTGCCCGACCCGGCCGACGCGACTACGGAAAAATTGCGGTCCAGCTCGCTGGCAAAACGAGCGCGCGCGGATTCATCGCGCGGCTTCACCATGTTTCCCACTCCTCTTTCTCAAGGACGAGCGCGGGATGCGTCAGCGCCCATTTATCTTCCAAAATGTCGTTGTCGATCTGCAACGTCGCGAGCGGATAGGGCGCGCTGTAACCAAACGCCGGGCGGATTTCCCCTTTCATTCCGAAAACCCCGGTGCGCTGCATTTCCGCGAGATCGGCAAGGACGTCGGTATGCGGTGCAAGATCGACAACGGACAATTGTGGCGCGACGTTCTTAACCGCGAGCGAAATAATGCTCGCGCTCACTTCGGCGGCGCCGAGCTCGCGGATGGCTAGCGCGTAAAGACCGAGCTGCAACGCGGTGCCTTTGACCAGATTGTCGTGCAGATCGGAGGTCTTCAGTTCCTTGGTCGAACCGGTTTTGTAATCGACAATCCAGATCTTTTCCCCGGCGAGACTGGCAGGGTCATTTTGCGCAAGCACCAAATCGACCTGGCCGTGCAGCTCAAGCTCCACGCCATCCGCAATTTTCACCGCACCCTCGCGACCGACAGCCAACTCCGTCGCCATCCACTCCCAACCCTTCGCACCTCCGATTTTGGCGCCGAGGTGCCGCGCGAGATAGCGCGCGTTCAACCAGCCCGAGTTCCACCAATCAGGGATCACTTTGCCTAACAAGTCGCAAAGATGCCGAAGTGCTGCACAGCTTTCGTCCGCGGCAAGCCGGATGCGCTGGTCGATCTTTGTTAGGGACGGAAACGCCGAGAAAATCCTTCCGTCCGAGGCTTCGATAATATTCGCCAGCCAGTGATGCACCCATTTACCTGTCGTCGCCGCCCACGGATTCGCGGCGTCCTCCGGTGCTTCCACGCCGAGATAACGCTTCATCCAAATAATCGCTGGCGACGAAACCATTCCTTGGAGATCGCTCACACTCAGGGTCGGCACCGGTCGATACGACTCGTTGGGCCGCAGCGCGAAATCATATTCGCCGGCAGGTTTAGATGAGTCGCGGCGCGTGTTGAACGCGACCAGCGTTTGCTGTGCATCCGTTGCTACGGTCGCAGGCTTCGGCAACAGCGCAGTGGCGCGTTGCAGATTTTTCAGCGTCGTTTGCGTGAGCGGCCCACGCCGCGTTTTGAGATAAAGCTCGGTAAAACATTCGCTCGGATTCCACAAGCGTTCCGGTGCATCTTCCTGCATCAGACTGGCCGTGAGCGTCACGCCTTCGCTGGCCGATTCGAGGAGCGCATCGAATTGCCGCAACGCGATCGCGCGTTGCTCGCCTGGCCCGAGATAGAGCGAATGGTTTTCGCGAACACTGGTGTGGCCCTCGCCCTGGCTTCCCTGGCGCTCGGCGCGCTTGTTGAGCTGTTGCACGCTGCGATTGAAGGCGCGAATCTCTTCGGCGCGCGCGAACTCTGCGCCGGCGGGCGGCGGCCACGCCCCTTCGTTCCAGCCGGCAAGAATCAAGTGCGACCATTCCTGATTTTGCGCGCGCGCCACCGTGAGCAATTGCACACGTGCGTACGGATGGTCGCCTGCGGCTGTGCGGGCGGCATCTGAGGTCGCAGCTGTTTCTTCCAGCCAGCGCAAAAAAAACGCGCGTGAAAATTTCGGATCGAGAGGCTGCGACCAATCACGCGCGACGTTGGCGAGTTCGAGCGCGTGTTGCTTCCAGCCGAGACGGGCAAGCGCGTCGTGAGTCTGCTCGAGAAACTGCGCGAGGGTGGCGCGCGGCGAAAGAAACGACAGCGCGCGCAGAGCTTCGGCGGCCGACTGAGATTTGTCGTCCACGCGTGTGGCACAGAATTCACGCAGCAGTTCGAGATCGTCCAGCAATGCCTCTTTGTAGCTTTCGCGCAGCATTTTTTCGAAAACTTGCCGGCTGATTTTGGGCGATACGACCGCAGGATTGGGCAACGCATTTAGAAAACGCAGAAAGGAATTGAGTCGTGGCGCGCGTTGCAATTCGATCCAAGCCTGCCACTCCGCCGATTCGAAAATGCCGGGAACAATGTGGCCGAGCCCGTCATTATGCGGGATTTCAAGCCGCTCTAGCGAGCTCGCGACCAGCCGCGGCAACGCCCCGGCGCCGGGAAAAATCACGCCGAGTCGCGTGCATTTCTCATCTGCCAAATAACGAACGCATTGCCGCGCGATCGCTTCGGCTTGTTCCGAAAAGTTTGTGCCGATCAGAAAATCGAAGCGCTTTGCCGTTTCCGCGCCTCCGCGCATTTCCATTTCGCTGAAAAGCGAATCGTCGAGCGCGGTGATCGCTCTCGGCGCGCGTTGGGCTTCGCCACAGACTTCTTCCCAAGAGCCGATCCAGCAAAGATCGACGTCGGAAAAGTTCTCTCGCGGCTCCTCAAGGACGATCGTTGCGTTTTCTGCCAGTTCGACCGCAGTGCGCAGGAGAAACCACTCTGCCCAATGCGCTCCGTCGAATCCGGTGATAAGCATGTGGGAAAATTCTCGCCTGCCACATGCCGATTGTTGCAAACGCCTTCGATCAGCCTCGCCGGGAAGTACAAAACCGCATTTTTTCAGCAGCTCGTTAAACCGTTGAACCACTGGCGCAAACGACGACAGCCCGAGTTCTTCGAATTTCCAGCCGGCCGTTTCGAGGCGACCCAATGCGTGCAGTAGCAGCGCGGGCGCACGGGCAACAGCTTTGGCAGCGAGCGCTTCAGATTCGTTAGGCCGATCTTCCATTTCGCTAGCCGCAATTGCGAGAAGCAAACGCAGATGTTGAGGCTCAGCAGCCGGAGTCGCATCATCCCGGGCGAGCAACGCACGTAAACTCGACGGTGTCACAAACTGCAAACCGAGATGCGAAGAGGCTTTTGCAATCAAGCGCGCCTTAAGATCGTTGGCCTGCCCACGCGTGGGAACGACTACCAGCGCGGGCAACTCGCGTCGCCACGCTCCGGGCAAGACCTGGTCGAACCAGGGAGCAATCGCATCGTCCCAAGCTTCCTGCAGGGACGGCACAGCGAGCAGAACTGGCCGCGGTCGTTTCACACGCTACATGATCCTGCCAAGCATCCTTTTGTCCCCGACGCGGCGCGTAACGCCGTCTCGGTCCAGCCGCTCGAGTAAAGGCACCATGATACGGCGCGAACTCTCAAGTAACTGACGCAGCTCGCTCACGGTAGTCGGTCCATTCTTGGAAATGAATTCGGTGATTCTTGCCTTCATGCGCTCGAAATTATCCCGCAATAAAACTGCATCTGAACCTAATTCGATCACTTCATCTTTCTCGATCAAAAAGCGGAGAACGTGCTGCGCGCCTCGATCCAGTTCGATCTCACGCCGTGGCGGGGGATCGAATGGTTTCTGCGAGAGCGCTTCGCGAATTTTTCGTTCAACCGGTTGAAGTCTGGCCGGCAACACTGGCTGGTGGGAGGTCCGCGCTATAGCCGAACCTTTGCGAACAAAATCGCCGGCGCACAGCTCTGCAATGAGGGCCTCGAAAACATTTTCGGGCTGATCGCGCAACACAGAACGAAGCTCGCTTAATTCAAGCCCAGGGCGTTCCGGATTCTGTTTATGCGCGTTGTCAATTAAGGCAATCGTCTGGTTGCGCAGCATCTGCCAAAACTCGCAATCCGCCGCGATTTCCTCGAGGAGCACAATTTCGTTCTCCCGTTGTAGCCGCATTAGCGCTTCGGAGATTTCGCTGGCGCTAAAGTGCGACTTATTCAAGAGCGTGTTTCTCGGCACGAATCCGCGTTGTGCAATTTCGGAACGAACGCAAAGATCAATGTCGTCCGGCGCGCTCGCCTGCATCGACAACAGTTTTAAATTCGCTGCATCGCGAAAACCCGTGCCGTCCGGATCAAGCACCACACCGCCGGCGATGGTGAGCTGTTCCGACGCATCGCGAATGACAAAGCGGTCTCCGACGAACGCAACGATCGGAGACGCAAGCTTCAAATGCGCGATCGTTTTTTGGCCGGGCCCGAGCCCGTTTTTTTCAAGCAAAGAGATCCGTGCGGCCGCTCGCGACGTGCCGTGATGAAGATAAACTGAGCTTCCGTTTTTAAGCGGGCGCGCAGCCGGTTCCCTGGCAATGAGTCGCGGCGATTTCTCAATCTGCGCAATGAGAGCCGAAGTCGGCGCAAAGTCGCCGTCCGTGATCACATCACCGCGCTTTATCTGATTGATCGCGAGATCGGGGAGACTGAGCGCAGTGCGCATACTCGGCTGTGCGCAATCTGTTTCGATCCCGTGACTTTGGATGGAACGGATACGCGCGTGGAGCCTTTGCGGTTGGACGCTGATGCTTTGGCCACGATGGAGTTGTCCGCCTGTTAAGGTTCCGGTGACCACCGTGCCCACGCCGCGCAGTGTGAATGCGCGATCAACGAACAAGCGCGACTTACCAAAATCGCGTTGTGTCGGCATTGTTGCGAGCTCCATGATGAGCGTCTTCTTCAGATTTTCAATTCCCTCACCGGTGCGCACCGAAGTTGGAATTACTCGCGATTTCGCAAGAACCGTTTCGCGCAGACGATCTCGAATTTGTTCGGTAACGACCTCAACCTTTCCCAAATCGCTTTTCGTGAGGGCGATCGCCGCTCGTTGCACGCCGAGATAGGTCAAAATCTGCAAATGCTCTTCCGTTTGCGGCATCCAGCCGTCGTCCGCAGCGATAACGAGCAGCGCGAGGTCAATTGAGCCGACGCCCGCGATCATGTTCCGTATGAAATCTTCGTGACCGGGAACATCCACAATGCCCGCGCGAATTTTGTCGCCGCTCGACGCGGTCAGATTTAATTCGGCGAACCCAAGATCGATGGTGATCTGTCTCTTCTTTTCCTCCGGCAAGCGATCCGGGTCCGTCCCCGTGAGCGCTTTCACCAGCGCGCTTTTGCCGTGATCGACGTGACCTGCCGTGGCGATAATGAAATGCCGAGTGGTCACTTCGTGCACGCCGCGATGATCGCCTGAATGACGAGGCCGTCCTGGTACGGGAAAATTGTGCGCAGATCGAGTTTGAATCGGTCGCCCGCAATGTAGCCGATGACCGGCGGATTCCATTCGCGCAGCGTTGAAGCAAAATCGACCAGCGATGAATTTTTCGGAACGATGTCGATCGTGATCGACGACAGATTCGACTTCGGCAGGGTACCGCCGCCGGGTTTGGCGGTGCTGCGGCCGCTGGCGATTTGTAGCTCAGAGCACCTTTTAAACACCTGATCGCAAATCGCCGCAGCTCGAGCACGCAATTCATCCTCTGAAATTTGCAGAAGCGCGAGCGTGGGGATTTCAGCCGTTTTTTGATTCAGGTGAAGATCAACCGTCGCTTGCAAGGCAGCGAGAGAGAGCTTGTCACACCGCAGCGCGCGAAATAGCGGCTCCCGCTTCAAAGCGACGACGAGCCGCTTCTTTCCGACAATGATTCCCGCTTGAGGGCCGCCGAATAACTTGTCGCCGCTGAAGCAAACAAGATCGACGCCGCTTTTCAACGCTTCGGCGGGCGTCGGCTCGTGGTCGGCAATTCCCAACTTTTCGGTTGCGACAGCGGCTCCGCTTCCTAAATCCTCGACGAACGGAAGCCGCTGCTTTCGCGCCAGGGCGCCAATTTCCTCCGGCGAAGGTGATTCTACAAAACCGCTCATGAAAAAATTACTGCGATGAACCCTTAGGATCATTGCCGTGTTCGGATCGATGGCTCGCGCGTAATCATTGAGCGTCGTTTTGTTGGTGGCGCCGACTTCACGCAACTTCGCGCCAGTCGCTTCGATGATTTCGCCAATGCGGAAGCCGCCACCGATCTGCACTAATTCGCCACGAGAAATGACGACGTCGGTTTTGGTTCTGGTGAAATGTCGAACGATAAGCACGAGTGCCGCTGCGCAATTGTTGACCACCGTGGCCGCTTCCGCTTCGCAAAGCAGCGCGAGGGCACTCTCGACGTAACTGCCGCGCCGGCCGCGTTCACCTGCTGCAAGATCATATTCAAGATTCGAATAACCTGATCCTATTTCGTCCAGTGCACAGATCGCGTCGCGCGACAGCGGGGAGCGCCCAAAATTTGTATGAATGACAATCCCGGTCCCGTTGATGATCGGCTGAAGTCTGCTGGCGCGAAGTTCGTCAATCGCGCGTCGAACAAGAACCATGATTGATTCAAACTCGGGCACCGATCGCTCTGCGCGAATTTCTGAGAGTTTGCGACGGACAAGATCGACAATAACAGGCCGCGGCAAATCACAATGGCCCAGCGCATCGAGGATTCTTGCGACAGCCGGAATCTGCCGCCGCGCACGCGATTTTAACCGGTCATGCATATCAATGGACCACGACGCCGGCGTGGTACGATTTTTCCGATCACCGCAGCTGACGGAGTGCTCGCTTTCCGCAGAATGCTTAGCACGTTCTCAAGATTAGCTTCGGCGACGCAAAGCAGTAATCCGCCGCTGGTCTGGGCATCGGTTAAAAGAATTCTGCGTTCGTCGTCCGTATCCTTCCAGTCCACAACCACAGTTGTGGCAAAAAGATTTTGATGGCTTCCTTCGGGGACGCAGCCAAGCTCGATGAGGTCCGCGATTTCGTCGCTGATCATCGGGACGGCAGCTGGATTGATATCGGCAGAGACGCGACTGGCGCGACAGAGCGAAACCAGGTGCCCGATCAATCCGTAGCCTGTGATATCGGTGGCCGCGCGAACAAGACGCAGCTCGGCCAGGTCTGCGCCAACGGCATTAATTTTTGACATCAGCGCGACCACGTTTTTGCGCAGCGTACGTGAAGCGATTCCGCGTTTGATCGCCGTCGTCGCGATGCCGGTGCCGAGCGGTTTCGTCAATACGAGCAGATCGCCGGGGCGCGCATTCGCATTCGTCGTGACGCGCCGAACATCGACAACTCCTGTGACGGCGAGCCCATAAATCGGTTCCGGATTTCGAATGGAATGGCCGCCAATAATGACGCATCCCACCTCGGTCGCCTTGGCAAGGCCGCCGCGCAAAATCGACGAAATCACTCTTGGCCGAACGAGATCGGTTGGAAATCCGACAATATTTAGTGCCGTCAACGGCCGTCCGCCCATGGCGAAAATGTCCGAAAGCGAGTTCGCCGCCGCGATCTGTCCGTAAGAAAACGGGTCATCCACGATCGGCGTGAAAAAATCAACTGTCTGCACAAGGGCGCGATGCCGATCCAGGCGATACACGCCTGCGTCATCGAAAGTTTTCGAGCTCACGAGGACATTGCGGTCTGATAAAATGGGAAGCTGCGGCAAAACTTGTCGCAGGGCCTGTTGGCTCAATTTCGAAGCTCACCCGGCGCACGATGAAAGCGAAGTTAGTTTGCGGATTTGCTCACGTGACATTCCATTCACCTCCTTTCGTGACTGCTATAGCCGTCGCTCTGTGAGCGACGTGCGCGTTTCGCCCAGCGAAACGGCTACCGATCGCGGAAACTCGGCGGAGAGGATAGGAATCGAACCTACCTCGCCACTTGCGCGGCGACGACGGTTTTGAAGACCGCGAGGGCCACCAGGCACCCTTCACTCTCCCGGAAGAAGAAAACGTCCAACGTTCAACATCCAACTTCCAACGCCCAACTCTCTGAATTGAACGTTGAGCGTTGGGTGTTGAGCGTTGAGCGTTGAAAGACCTTAATGCCCAAGACCCGATGGCCTGCGCGCGGCTAAACGCTTCCCGAAATGAAGCGCATGCGTTATTTCCCTTTTTTAATCGCCTTGACGATGGCGTCGAAATCCGGCCAGTCGCCGGTATCGAGTTTGGAATGGAGCAGTTTGCCATTGGCGCGAATCTCGAAGGCGCCGCCGCTCGAGGGAATCAGCGTGAGCGACTTTATGCGCTCGCCGAGCTCAAGAATTTTGGCCGCCAAACTGACGGCTTTCGGCGTGTAGTTTCAAACGACGCAGTATTCGATCGATACCTCGGTTTTCACTAACGAGCTCCTTTCCGTAGCGAAAGTAGCGACGTGATCCGAAGCGGTCAAGCTGCGCGGTCATCCTGAGCGGAGCGAAGGACCTCACAACGTCACGAAGCGTCACGCAAACGTACCTTGTGCGATTAGTCAGCTTTGAGAGGTCCCTCGCCGTCTTTGCGGCTCGGGATGACGTGTGGATTACTTCGCCGACGTTGCATGGCCAAGAAAGTGTAGCCGCAGCCCGCTTCACTCGGGCTGCGGCCTATCCACTTCAGCAATCCGCGGAAGCAACCGCGGCCGCTAGTCCTGAAGGTCTGACCCCCAGAATTCCTAGAAAGCAAAATTCAATCCGCTACGGAACATTCCGAAATTATTTTTCGGCCCGTCAATCACGCCGAAGCTCAAGTCGTTGGTCAAACCGACGTGGCGCGCGATTCGGAATTCGAGACCGGCTCCGAATTGACCGAGCAATTTGGTTTCGCTACCGAAGTGATCCGTCTGAGCATGGACCTGGAACGCGTCCGGCGGCCCCTGCGTGTGAAGCACGTCCCTTTCGCCGCCGCCGAAGATCGCGCCGACGCCAGCCCATGCGTAGGGGGCGAAACGAGTGCAGGGAATCGGATAGCGCAATGTAAATGTTCCTAAAACAGCGCCGACGGTGTGGTCGTGGTTGATTCTTTCACGAGTAAAAATCGGGATCGTCGGGTCCTCGAAAATATCGAAGCCATTTTTGCTGGCGTCGAGGGCAAATCCTTCGGCGCCCACACCAAAGTAGCGGCAGAAGAAATATTTTATGTCGCCGCCGCCGCCCCAAGCGTGATCGCCACCAATGTACCTATCATAGGTGCCGAGCACCGGGTGGCCTTCACTGGTACTTTGTACGACATCCACCAGCCAAAGATTAGGATTGTACTCAGTGTTGGTGAAAGCATAGGTGCCCCAGAGATTCACATCCCATTCGAAGTCGGCGTACCATTGCGGACACGGCGCCAGCGCGACCTGTTTCATCTCTTTTCCCGACTTGGGATCGGCGAAGGAAACGTCGGAATAGTAACGGAACCGCGTGGACACCGGCGCTTCGGCTTCGGCGCGTTCGCTGCCGAACAACCACGAAAAGGCCACAAAAACATCGGCCACCGGCGAATCGTGGGTGCAACCAAACAGTGGTGAAATATCAAGGCGCGTACTACTCGTCGGTTTCCACGCAAAGGTTGGACCGATGGTGAAGCTGTTCACGGGATCGCCGCGCGTGTCCTTCGTCGTGATATTCCGATATTCCATTTCTATGCCGACTTTCAGGCGCTCTTCAGGCAGGAGAATTGGCGTCATCACCGCCTGTGAGAAACCCCATTCTCGGCCACGATCCCCGGTGTTCTCTTTTTCAAAGAACCAGTTCATGGCCCATTCGACGCGCTCGAAGAATTCCTGAGCAAGGAGCAAACGAACTTCGTACGCGTCTGGAACTTTCGGCGGGCCGCTCTCTTCTTCTTCTCCTCCGCCGGGAGGCGGTGGAACTTCTTCGTGTCGAATCGTGCCGACACCGAATTTGTATTCTGCGAAGATAGTTGGATTGAGCGGAATCTTGTTCCAGTCGGCCAAAGCCCATCGTGCCTCGAGACTCACCGTCTGCACACCGCCGCCGCCATTAAATCGCTCGAGCCCTGTCTCCGCGGCAACGTTAAAACGATAGGGCAAACCCATTTCCACCTCTTGAGTGAAGAGATAATCGGGTGACCCGTGGCGGAATCCCGTGCCCTCAAAAAGTTCGCCGAAGAAAAATGACCAAGGCGGCAACACGTAGGCATTTACTACGTTGGAGAAACGGCTGCGCGAAAGTCCGGGAGGCGCGCCGTACGCGCTGGGCACTTCCTCGGCCGTGACAACAATCTCCTCCTCGGAAGCGGCCTGCGCGTGAATTGAACGGTTAAGGGCAGGACCAACAAACAAGATCCCCAGCAAAACGGTGAGGTTCGAAACACTTGGCCGGGGAAAATGAGCGCTGCACATAGAGATTCAGGTTTAAGATTTGGTGGATATTTCGCAGCGCGCAGGCCAATCATTACAAGATTGTAATGATTGGCAAGAGAAAATTTTGATGAAAAAACGTGCACGCGCCTTTGGAGCGTGTCAGAGAGGCGGCCGGAGGGTAGCGCTAGGCGTGCCGGTGCGTCAGCGAATGGAACAAATACCCTCCGGAAAACAATGTGAGACCGAGCGTAGCACTCCAGAAATCGAGGTAATGGCCAACGCTGGATTTGAGCCCCCAATGCATCCAAGGAAACAGGCCAAGTGCTTCGCAGATATGAGTAAGGACGACAATCACCAGACATCCCGCGCCGACTACCTGCAAGAACGACGATATGCTTTTTTCCTTTGCGAATAAGAGAACAGAACCGCAAAGAAGCGCGAATACTGGAACGCCAATTGCGATTAGAGCCGACTTCATCTAATTCCTCCACGTCAACGACCTTCGTTGTCCCCACCGCCACGCCACGCCTTCCTGTGACCTCGAGCTCAAAGCAGTTTCGCAGCCCTTTCAATTTCCGCGAGCGTCTCAGGCGAGAGTCCGTTTTTCTTTTTTTCCTCTGGCGGCAGCCTGAATATCTCGCGCATTCGCCGCGCGCGCTCTTCCGTGCTGAGACCTTCGCGACAGAGACGCTGCTTCGTCCGCGGTTGTTTCAGTAGCTCTTCAAGCTTCTCGTTCGTCCGTTTTTCAGTCTTCTCCTTTTCTAGTTCCAACCGTTCGCGCTCGATCTGCAATCGCTCCGCGGTGTGATCGCCTTTCCGAAGCGCGACGATGTCGCCGCACATTTCGCGCAGCAGACGCCATCCTTCCCGCCCACCGGTTTCCGCCACGCGCCGCGTAGCCAGAGCGTACCGGGCCACCAGCCAGAACGCGAGTGTGTCGGTGAGCGGCGCGCGATGTTCCGCGTTCCATTCCGTTGCATCCTCACCAAGCCGTTCGGCTATTTCGAGCGCCTCCTGCTTTGCCAGCCAATCGCGATAGCCGCCCTGCTTCCATTCGGAAAGATTCTGTTCCCGAATAGCTTTCCCGCCGAACTCCTTGGCCACGATGGCCTGGACCTCAGGCAGCCCGTTGAGCCATGCGACCAGCTTTTTTCCCTGCTCGCCTCCGTCGAGGCGGCGATTCAATTCCTGCCTTATTGCGAGCGGGAGCCGGGCGATTTTTCCATTTCGTGTCGAGTTCATAGGTCGGATTTAGTCGGATTCAGTCGGATCGAATGGGTGGTGCACCTGCTGGGAAAGCATTACCGATATCTCCGGCGAATGTAGCGAGTGTAATAGGCGCCCTTCGAGCTCGCCGCCATGAGTGCGGCATAGACTTCATAGGGAACGCCCGGATGGTCATAGACGTCGCCGTTGTGGAATTCGACGGTGAGGGTGTCACCGTCGTAGCCCACAGCGCGGATTGCGGATGAACTGACTGGTGTTAACGTCATGCCCCCAGCTCTCGCGCGTCAGCGCAGAAGCACAAGACTGGCAAATACCGCGCTATTTGCCGGGTGGCCGGCGTTCCCACGACAAAGGCTTTTCCTCAGGCGGAAGGAAAGGGAACAACCGGCGAAAAAACTGCCCGGCTTCTCGCCGTGCGTCGTGCCATTTCGTTGCGTCGTGCCATTTTTGTGCGGCAAACTGCTTGGTTTCCCAAATTATGAAGCGCGCGTCCCTGCGAGGGTTCAGGATTTCGAACAGCTTGAAACGCGACAGCAATCGCATCGCGGCCAGTCGCGTCAGGTGAGCGCGCACATCGCCCGGCTTGTGGCCCTGGTTGCTGGGTACCGGTACCTTCCTGGGCCGGTGCTTTCTGACCCATTGCCGGAATGCCTGCACCAATTCGTCGTTCGTATAGTTTGCCCAAGCAATGCGCAGGACAGTGACCTCCCGACCGCTTTCCCAAAAGAGAGACGGCGGAATGCCTGGGGAAGGTTTCAGCTTCCCCTCCTCAATGAGCTGGATTTCGCTCCTGCCGGGATACTTCTGCTGAACGCGGCGGTATTCCGCCACAATTTCATTAGCTCTGTTGCGGCAGTACTTCGCGATGTCTTCCGCTTCGCAATAGTGGCCGCGTTCGATTGCGGATGGGATTAGCCCTTTACAGTATGTCGCCATACGTGCTCGGCATGTCCGCTCAGCATTGGAGAGACTCTGCCACGGCGTAGGGAAGCTGCCGGTAATCGGGTCGGCGTCCGGGTGATGATAATTCGCCGCATCTGGATCGTTGGTTTGCCATTTCATCTCTGCCGGGAACGAACAGCCACTAACGATGACGTTCGATATTTCCCCAATGGATTGGATGCGGTCGGTGCGGGCGAACAGCTCATCGCTCGCCCTGTCGAGCCTGGCTCCTTCCGCCCACCACTCGCGATAGTGGTGCAAAGTGTCCTGGATGAACGCCGATTCGCGGGCATATTCCCAATAACAGCAGCCGACCAGCTCGTCGGCCGGTACGGCGCTGAAGTCCCAATCCTCGCGTTTCAGCGGTGCCATAGTGGTTATCTAGCGCTTTAGGTCAGCTGCGATTTCGGCGAACTGACTTAGGACTTGGAGGTCTTCGAAGATCTCGGCGGCGAAGTAGCCGGTTCTTCATCTCCGTCATGGTTAGCTAGAGTTTTTCGAAATATCCCTTCATGCGCGCAGACATTAGCCTTCGACGCTCGATGAGAAAGGATTCGTAGTCATCCGCGAGCGAACCGAAAATTTCAATTGGGATGCAATGCTGTCGCAAATTCTCCTCGAGCTCGTCGCGATTGCAGATGCCGCCGTATTTCGCCGCGCCGGTTCTGCATTGTGCCTGCAGTTCGGCAAAGTATATCGAAGGAGGTTTGGCCCCGATCGCTATATTAATTTCGCTCTGCATCAGCGCATAATTCGCGATCTGGTTGTATTTCCCTCGGGCCAGCCCCTGCGACTTCAGATAGTTGCGCGGGAAAACGTGGTGAACGTCAGTTCGGTTCAGGATTAGGTCTGGAACAGTGATGTCTCGCGAAAGAAAGCCTTTGTCGTTGAGTTTCACTTGGGCCGCTTGAAACACGAGAAAATAGGGACTTGTGCTTGATGACGTGTCCATCTGCTGTGGCAAAAGAGTGGACCAAAAACTCTCCGACAGCTGAGCGCCGACTACGGCGTTGATATAGGTCGCGAGTCCCTGGGCTTCAATTTGGCGAATATCGAAGTCGAAAGCCGTCTCCGGCGTCCCGGAGTACCGACCAGTAAGCATGCTCATGACGAACCATCGCCGGACAAGGCTTTCGATCTCTGCCGACGGAATCGCCTCTGCTCGCCCACGCAGGTAGATGATGTAGGCGAAATTCACGGCATTCTGACCACCGATGAGCCTGCTGCTCACAAAGCCTGCTGACCGCAGAATCATCACGAACCGCTCGAAGTGAATTCGGTTCATGAAGTTCAGGACGCCTTGCTTCAGAGTGGCGAAGGATTTTTCGGCGATGACCTCTTCATACTGTTTCGTCTCAAAATTTCGGCCGGAGAGAAGGGCTACGAGATCCCCCAGCTTGCCGCGCCGAAATTCGGACGTGAAAGCGACCCGGAGCATGTCCGTGTAGGAAGGGTCGTAGATGTCGTCGATCACGTCTTTGATCCAGGAGAGTTTCGGAAAATATTCCGATGACGCGAAGGCGGCGTCTCCGGTCTTGATCCGGTTGAAAAACTCGGGCGCAACCGCGAGATGGCAGAAGTAGTCGATCGCCTTGCGCAGCAGATTGCCTCCATACGTTTCATTCGCTGCTATCTTCGACATCGCGAAGTCTGCCTGCGATAATTCCGCGCCAGCTGAATTAACGCGAATGAAGATCTCGGTCACGGTTTCAATATCGAGATCCTCTGCCAACTCGATGAGCCCCACGTGGTTGTTGATGATCTTTTTTAATCTCTCAATCGTGCCGAAGAGCACGTCCTCATCGATAGCGGCATTTGATTGCGAGTAGGCTTTGGTGATCTGCAGCAATTTCGCATCGGGCGCGAAGAGGTCGGCGATGTCCTTGATCCAGGCGGGGTTCTTTGAAATCGCCGGATTGGTGACCTCGAATTTTTCTTCCAGAGGGTGAAAGGCAATTCGGATTCGTACCGTCTCGTAATCTTTCGTGAGAACTTCCCGCCCCAACAACGCCGCCATTAATGCAGTAACGCGCTGCTGTCCGTCGATCAGGATGCGCTTACCCGCGGAGCTAGTTCCGTCTTTCAAACGAATAGTGGGATTCCGCCAGGAGATGAGATATCCAACTGGGTAGCCGCGATACAAAGAATCGAGGAGATTGCGGACTTTGGTGGCGTCCCAGACAAACGGTCGTTGAATCTCCGGAACGGCGATCTCCCCGGACTTGACCCAGGTCAGCAGGGTCTCGATGGGATGCGGGGTGACAGAGTAACGTTGTGTTGACATGATCCTTAAGAGGGTGGGTTTGCTTGCGGCTTGCGACCGGAAGGGATTTCGACGCGAATGCAGTCGTCGGTAATGACGCTCGCATGTTCTTCTGCCGGCAAAGGCAAACCTGGCGGAGTGATTTTCTCGCCGGCCGTTTCTTTCGCGGCGCAGGCGAGGTTGAGTTCGAGCAGAAAGGCGAGTGGATCGACATCTTCGGCCATTCCGTAGGCAGCGCGAACGGCGGCATCGAGCCGCGCGTGCGCATCGCGCAACGGATTGTCGCCGGGTTGTTCGAGCGTGCGGTAAAGATCGCGCAACGAGTAGTTCAACTTCCGCATAGTCTCGCGCCGCAACCCGCGCACCGCCGCCGCCGCCTCCGCCACCGCTTTGATCTGCGCCCGCGTCGGCGCCTGCGGCCACGGGAATGCGTCAAACACTGTGTCGCTCGTGTAACGGAATCTCTCTTCAAAGGTCGAGCATCGCGCCTTGAACCAGGCGAAATGAATCGCCGATTGCAGAACGCCAAATGAATAATCATCCGCCAGTGGAAAGACGGTTAAGCTGGAATCTGGATGAATAGAGCTCGCGATGAATTCGAAGATCGGGCGTTTCGTTACGCGTGAGCACGCGATGTAGCGTGGAATTTTCTCAAGCGCAGTAAGCATCGCACCGCGGCGTCGTTTTAATTGCCACCACGTGCGCAGGCGGTTTTGATGCTCGCCTGTTTCCTTTCCCGTCTTTTCTTTTTCTGTGCGCGCGTTCTTCTCCCAATCGGCAAGCACACGTTCACGAACAACGTCGAGGGCGGACGCGAATTGCTGCGCAGCGAAAATGTCGCGCTCACCGAAATCGATGACGTAGCGCATCTCCGTCTCGTATGTACCGCTGAGAAGCTCATCGCCATTAAGGTACGGAAACACGACGGCGTCAGCGCCCGCATTCCGCAGCGTTTTTGCCTCGCTTGCGTCAATACGAAATCCATTGTGACCGGGTTGTTGTCCTTCGAAGCATGCAGACGATCGCGAGCTCGCGTTAAGAGTTTGCGCTGACGCAACGTCCAGTGTCGGCGACAAAGCCGAGTTGATTTGCGGCAGCTCATACGATTCCCACGGACTATCGACGTGATCGCCGCGTTGGATGCTGAGCCGCTTAATGCCCGCTTCCTCTCCCTTAATCCAGTTGACGATCGAGACGTGAACGGCTGCTTCTCCTGACCAAACCTCGGTCGAAACTGCGTCAGTAATCGTGCCGTCGTTCGAGACGATATAATCGAGTCCGCCCTGGCGACTATAGTTTTGGCGAATCGTATTTGTGCCGACCAGTCCGGCACGCGCCCCCGGCGCTAGTTGGTCGTGCGCTCTGCGAAAGAAATACGTCACAAAGTCCGCGCGACCGGGAATGCCAGGAAATGTTTTGCGCAATCTCTTCACGTAATCAGCTCCGTGTTCGAGATTGATTTTGCGAGCATCGAGGTACGGCGGATTGCCGATGATAGCGTCGGCTTTGGGCCATTCGGTGAAGAGCGCGTCGGCGCAGATGATGTTTTTGTCGAGATTGTCGAGCGGGAGCGGTTTTTCTTCAATGAGCAGTTGATCGGTCTCGGCTAGCTTTTGCGCCTCGATCACCTCCAGTTCCTTCGCCAGCATGAGCGTGACTTTCGCCAGCTCGACGGCGAACGGGATGATGTCGATGCCGAAGAACTGATGAAGTGAAATGGCGCTTTCGAGCGGCTCGCGTTTGCTCACCTCGCGTAGACGCAAAAGAATGTCGCGCTCCAGCCGCTTCATTTCTCGATAAGCGATGAAGAGAAAATTTCCCGAGCCGCAGGCCGGGTCGAGCACGCGAAATTTGCGAAGATCGGCAAGCGCTTTGCGCAATTCGCCGACATTCTTGCCCGCGGCGTCGATGCGCTCTCGCCACGGGCGAACAATTGTCGGTCCGACAACTTTGCGTATATCGAACTCGCTTGTGAAATGGCCGCCGTACGCGTGGCGCTCTTTTTTGTCCATGCTATCCTGAAACAGCGTGCCAAAGATTTCTGGACGGACTTTGCTCCAGTCGTTGTAGCGCGCCGCTTCGTGCAGCCGGTACGACTCTGGTCGTTTCAGTTCGATTGGATCGACAATTTCAAACAACCCGCCATTAAAGTAGTCAACGTTTTCAAAGCGACCGCCGCGCGCTTTCTCTGACGTCGCCATCTGACGAAACAAGGAGCCAATAAGGTCGTACGAGCTCGCACCTTTCTCCGCGCACTCGTACAAGACTTCGGTGACGATTTCGCGCGGCAGCAGTCCGATATCTTCCGCGACCATTGAGACGAGCAATTGTAGAATGAATCGCTGCGCTCGTTGTCGATCTTCGCCGCGTTCGACAATTTCGCGGAAGACCGTTGCCATCTGATCGGCGGCTTTTCGTGTTACTTCTACCCGGTTGTTGCTGAAAATCGGTTTCTTCCAAATCGGCAATAGGAAGTTGAAAGACGCGATGTTCTCGGCCAGCTCGCTTAGTGGAACGCGATCGACCGGGTCAAAGAGCTGCGTGTTGAAATCGTAGATCCAGAACTCATCGAAGTTGCACAAGATTACGAATGGCGGCCGATGCGGAACGATGTGGCTCCAGTAGTCGAACGCCTGATCGTAATACTTCTCCAGCTTCTCACCGCGCGATTTCATCTCGATGAGCACGCGATCGGGCCAAAGAAGGTCAGCGAACTTCTTTCCGCCTTTTGCTCGCGCGCTTGAGCCTTTGATTAGTTCTAGCTGCGGAGAGCCGGGCTTCTTTGCAACGCGGAACTCAAACGTCGCTCCGGCCTCGATCACTCCCGCGTGACCAAGGGCACGGAAGAAGTGATCGAGAAAGCTCTGCGCCTCGCTCTTTTCATCGCCACGCAACGCCTGGGCAAAGCGAACGAACTCGTTCAGCGCATTCTTTAAATTGTCGGCCATTATTCGGCGGAGAACCTAATCGAAACTTTTTCCGATGAGAAGCCGCTTCTCGAAATCACAATCGGCACTCGCTTGGTCGTTCTGTCTGGCATGCTTGCCGCCAAGCGACTCGACGGCTGGGTAATGTATCAGTTTGAAAATTAAATGTTGCTCGTTCGGAAAGGACGCACTACCTAATTTTGGGTAGCGGCTTAAATGCGGGGAACATAGGTGCCGAAATTGACGTAATCAGCCGACCTCGCCTGCCCAAACTCACGCTCCGATTGCTATTCACTTCGCTTTCGAGCTAAGGCGCACCCGGAAATGTAAGCGTGACCGTTGTACCGCGGCCAAACTTGCTCTCGATAGTGGCCGAGCCGCAGTGAAGATCGAGAATCGATTTCACGAGCGCCAGGCCCAGCCCTGCACCGTCAGAGCCGCGTGATGATTCGGCGCGGTAAAATCGATCAAACACACGGGGCAAATGTTCTGAAGCTATTCCGCAGCCGTTATCAATGACGGCAACTTCGAAATCAGTGTTGTGTTTCGAAAGCGCAATTTGAATTGAACCGTTCTCCGGCGTGAAGCGCAACGCGTTGTCGAGCAAATTTCCCACTGCGCGCTCGAACAAGTCGGGGTCGGCATAAATCTGTCCTTCGCCGCTACAACCGATCGTGACGTGACGATCGTCCGCGATGGTCTGATAAAACGCCGCAATTTTCTGCACGGCCTTGCGCGCATCGAATCGCTTTTGCGCGATCGGTTCGCGTGCCGCGTCCGCTCGCGCAACGAAAAGCAAATTGTCCACAATTCTGGAGAGCCGTTCGCATTCGCCCACGGCGGATTCGATGGTATCGCGATACTCGGCCGCCGTGCGCTCACGCGTGAGGGCCACCTGCGCTTCGCCCATCATATTTGCGACGGGTGTTCGCAGCTCGTGCGCGAGGTCGGCTGAAAACTGAGAAAGTCGCGTAAAGGAATCGTCGAGTCGCTTGAGCATGTCATCGAAAGCTATGGCGAGCGGTTGAAGCTCGCGCGGCCAGTCAGACGGGGCCAGTCGCTCCTTCATGTGAGTCGGTCCGATGCGCTCAAGCGACTGCGTCATTTCTCCCAGGGGTCGCAAGCCGCGTTTAGTGACCGTAACGGCAATGAAAGCGGAGGCCAGAACGCTACCTGAGAGGACTATGATGAACAAGACAGCGAAGTTTCTCTCAACTCGCTCATCGCTCGACCGGTCCTGTGCAACCTGAAGGGTGTAAGCCTGGCCGCCAGATTCTTCGTTCAGTGCGACCAGAGAAAACAATTTCGACCCTTTACGATAATCTTTTAAACTGCGAACCGCCGACGCCGACTTTTGCGGCGGCGGAAAAATCTCTGGCGGAAGCAATCGATCCATTCCCGGCGTTTCTGCGTAGATGCGACCTTGCGAATCGAGCATCCTGATCCAATTAGCGGCATGCTCGTCTGCACGGCTGCCCTTCAATTCTTCGGCGAAGACATTGGGGCCACTCTCGTGGAAGTCTGCGCGCAAAGCGGAGATTTTGTCTGCCAGCACAGCGTTGTCTTCGGCGAATGCGTGTCGAGCAACGAGCAAGTAAAACACGCCAAGCCCGCAGACGAGCAAGAGCGCTGTTGCCAGCGTGAAAAACAGAATAAGCTGGGAGGCGATGGAGCGGGGTTTAGCGTGCTTTGAAAACATAACCAACGCCGCGGATGGTATGGATCAGTTTGGTCTTGAACGGATCGTCCACCTTTGCACGCAAGCGGCGCACGACAACATCAACCACGTTCGTGTCAGTTTTGAATCCGATTTCCCACACTTGTTCTGCAATCTCAGCGCGCGATACGACTTCGCCGGCCGAGCGAACCAGATGCGCGAGCAGGAGAAATTCCTTAGGTGTGAGATTGAGCGGAGCGCCGGAACGCGTTGCCTTGTGCCGTCGCATGTCGATCTCTAAATTATCGATGCGCAAATGTTCTGCTTGTCGCTCAGGAGCACGCCGCAATACCGAACGCACACGGGCGAGCAATTCGGAAAACGCGAACGGCTTGACCAGATAATCGTCTGCGCCCAACTCCAGTCCTTTCACACGGTCGCGCACACTGTCGCGGGCGGTAAGAAAGAGAATCGGCGTGCGAACTCCATCGCGCCGGAGTTCCGCGACCACTTCCCAGCCGTCCTTATGTGGCAACATGATATCGACGATAAGAAGATCAAATTTGGCAGCGCGCGCTTGCTTCAAGCCACTCTCACCATCGCGCGCAAGATCAACCGCGAAACCGGCTTCGCGGAGTCCTTTGGCCAGGAAAGCCGCCGTTTTCTTTTCGTCCTCGATAACGAGAATCCGCATTGCAGAAAGTGCGACCTCCTTTGAGTCGCCAACCCCTACCGCTGCCGCGAAGAAGGCGCGGCAATCACCAAGCCGGCCAGCAGAAATGTGATTGCCGCTGAGAACAAGCAATAGCGGCAGTAAGCGTGCAACACGAAGGCTTGCACATACAAAAACCAAAGCGTGGCCAGAAACATCGCGCTGATAATCGGAATCAAAAATGTCCGCGCGCGCGTGTAGCCGAACGCCGCGAATGTAGCGAAGGCGAATACACAGAAGTAGGCCAGCGCGCCAAGCAGAGCCACGGGAATGCCGCCCAGCTTCGCGTACGAACTGCCCAATACCCGGAAACAATCTGGCGATCCTCCGCAGCTGAGCGTCTCACCAGTAAATGCCTGCACGCTCAGATAAGTGGCATCAGCCAGGCCGGCGAGTGCAACGATCGCGGCGACAATATAAAGGATAGTGCGAAATCGCGATACGGTCATTTCTTCTCCGAGGCAGAACTCTTTGCTTTCACCGCTTCATCGACCAGTCTGCGCACTCCCTCAGGGTTGCTGTCATTCGGCCCCATTTCACGTTTATCGACGAAGAGTGATGGGGCTGTCTGGACTCCCAGCGACTTGGCGCGCGCTTGATCGGACTCAATGCGCTCTCTGACCTTGTCGCTTTCCATGTCTCTTTTAAACTGATGGAGATCGAGTCCGAGCGTTTCCGCATAGGAAATAAACAGCGTCCGCACATCATTAGAGCTACTCCAAACGGGCTGCTCTCGGTACAACATGTCGTGCATCTCCCAGTAGTGGCCTTGCAGACCGGCCGCTTCGGCGGCCAGAGCGGCGTCGCGGGCGTGTTGATGCATCGACAGCGGAAAATTGCGAAAGATCAATCGCAGACGCGGATGATACTCTTTTACCACCTGATCGAGAAATGTGGCGAGATTCTGGCAGGACGGGCACTCGAAATCGCCGAATTCTTCCAACGTAACCGGGGCGCTTGAGTTACCACGAATGTGAACGGATTCAGCCGGAGGTCTTGTGGACGCCGCTTGATTTCCGGAAATCGTCAGGCGATGCGGCTCCAGTGTTTGGCAAAGCAGGGTGCCAGCGAGCAGGGTCAATGCAGCCGCACCAACAATGAAAAGAAGCAGATAGCGTTTCACATCTGTCCTATGCGTCGTATGCGAACTATGGGATCTACGGGACGCATGAGGTTCGGTGATTCGCGAGCGGTCCCAAAAAATCACGTGCCACCTTTCGATTTTGCTTCCAGCGCGGCATTGATCGCAGCGCGGACGCCCGCCGGGTTTTTGTCCTTTGGCTCCAATGGCTGGTCGTTGATGAACAGGCTCGGAGTGACCTTTACTCCAAGGGAATCGCCGCGCGCATGATCGGAATCGACTCGTTCTTTGGCTTTTTCGCCGTCCATGTCCTTTCTGAACTGATCAAGATTAAGCCCGATCGTTCCCGCGTAGGATTCGAATAATTGCCGCGCATTCGTAGCATAACTCCAGAACACTTGTTCTCGATACAACACGTCATGCATCTCCCAGAAACGGCCTTGCAGTCCGGCGGCTTCCGCGGCGAGCGCGGCCTCGCGAGCGTGCTCGTGCGCCGAGAGCGGAAAATTCCGAAAGACAATGCGCAGGCGCGGATCGTACTCCTTCAGGAGCTCTTCACCAAACGTAGCGAAGCTGCCACAGGGCGGGCACTGAAAATCACCAAACTCTTCCAGCGTCACGGGAGCATCGGGATTGCCGCGAATGTGCATTGATTCGGTATCACTTTTCCCAACGACGCTGTTACTTGCGGGAATAGCGTGGAGCTGGGGTCGCTTTGCCCGATAAAGCATCGCTCCACTGCCAAGCGCGGCCAACGCGACCCCGGCGACAATTACAAAAGGCAAATAACGTTTCATGGACGAGACAAACGGAGAATTTTCGGCGCAACAACTCAGGCGTCAAGTGCCGACCCCCGCTCCGATGGATTCGCGTCGATTCGCTGCCTGCCAGCCATGGCGCGTGGTTCGCGGGCAGCCAAATCTTTTGACCCTCTCAACTGCGACCGGTAGACTTAATTGATGAAGCCTGCAACATTTTCCACAGTTTTGGCATTTCTAATCATGTCCGCTCTTATCTCTTCTGGGCAAACTCCTTCCGGAGCAGAACCAGGCATCGAAGGAATAATTACAATTAGTCCGACTCAGGCCGGGCCGGTCAGAGCTGATAGTCCCAGTTCAAAACCGCTCGCGAATGCCACTTTCGCTGTGGACAACGAAAAGGGCGAGGTGGCATCATTCACCACTGACGACCAGGGACATTTCCGGACGTCGGTGCCGGCCGGACATTACAAAGTTTCCATGAAGGGAAGGAAGAGCAGCATCGGCCGCTTCGGGCCGTTCGAAGTTGATGTCGCCGCTGGCAAAATCACGAAGGTTGAGTGGCAATGTGACTCCGGGATCCGGTAACACGGCGGCGTCAAAGCGCTCTTGCATGAATTTCGAAGAGGGGCAGCTTGTCCGCCGTAGCCTTGGCGAAGGCGGGTGGGAATGCGATAGCGGGATTCGATAATCGCCGGGTATAGCGACGCACGCGGAACAGTGGCCGCGGCGGCTCCGCGACGCGTTCGTCCGGCGGCTGCCGGACGGCGGGACGATGCAGTGGTAGGGCTGGCAGTCCCTGCCAGCCGATACGGCCCGCGCGGGAGTGCGCGCCCTACCGCTGAAAGCGGGCTGCCCGCCTCCGGGAACTCGCGAGTTGCCTCGCGAGTTCCCAAGGCATGACATCTGTTCTTAACCGATCACGGGCGTGGCCTCGGTGTCGGCTGAGGTCTTGGAGTGGGAGTAGCCCGTGGAGTTGGAGTTGCAGTAGGCGTTGGTGTGGCAGTCGCCGTAGCAGTAGCTGTAGCGGTGGCTGTAGCGGTAGGTGTAGCTATTGGCGTAACTGTGGCGGTGGCAGTCGCGGTCGCAGTGGGTGTCGGGCTAGCTGTCGGCGTTGCGCACGGCGCGAACAGAGCCACATCGTCGATAAACTGCCCGGTGACGTCGCCAGGAGGGTTAAAGCCATCCTCGTGCGTCAGGAACTTGATGCGCACGGTTTGTCCGGTATACGGCGTCATGTCCACCTGTACGTTGGTCCAGTCCGCAGTATCACATAGATGGTAGATCGTCTGCAGGATAGTACCATTGCTATCGGTGATATAAGCGTCCTGCCAGTCGAACGCAATGCTGTCAAAGGTGCAGTCCTTGTGCCAGAAACTCAATGTGGCGCTAGCAGGCACCGGCCCGAACTGCTGATAGAACGAGCTGTCTCCGAGCGGCTCATTATCATTCTCGGCGCAAAAGGTTTGTTGTTGTGGGTTGAGGCCCGCGAGTCCGGAAAAAGTCCCGGTGTGCGCCTGGGTGTTTGTGGCCACGGGATCATTGCTATGGCCGTCAATTACCCAGTTAGTCAAGTCTCCGGTCTCGAATCCCCCGTTTTGGATCATCCCGGTGTCGCAGACGCTTCCCACGTAGTTATATTGCCCCGAGAAAGCCGTGTTCGGATTGCACCCATTAGCAGTGATCGCCCCGGCGCCAATGCTCGCCGTCAGCGTCCCTGAGAAGATGCCGGTGAAGTTAATTGTGAAGGTGACGGTCGTATCGCCATTGGAAAAGGTATGCCCGGTCACCGTGCCAGGGATGCCGGTCAGCATCAGATCGCTGTCCTGCACTGAGCTCTCATCAACAGACTGGTTGAAGTTCACGTCCAAGGTCCGAATCCCTGGGCCTGTGAAGGTGCTGCCAACCGGTGGGTTGGTCGTAGTGACCATTAGCGGCGTTACGGCGTAACAGAACGAGCACGTGAAATCGAAGTTCGGCATTTCGTCCGAAGCGCGATTAAACGCGCCCGCGGGGATATGCATCGTGTTGGTGCCCAGCACCACGGGCGAGCTGCTGAAGTGGAAGGTGATCGTCGCGTTCGCGTTGCTGAAGGTAGGCGGGAGGTTGGCCGGAGTTCCGTTCACTGTGAAATCGCTTGCTTGGACAGTTGACGTGTCCACGGGATCACTCAGGTTGATAACAAAGTCCACCGGCTGCGTGTTAATCAGGCTGTTGCAGGCCGGGACGCTGGTGGTTACCGAGAAACCCACCAGTTCTCTGTCAGTGAAGGCGTCCTGTTGAGATGTGTTGTTGATGGCCACGCGCCCGTCGGCCCACGAAGTAAGGTGCTTGGTCAGTATCGCGGAGCCGTAGTCGTAGTCACCCACATAGGTTGGCTGGATGCCCGGGTCAGGCTGGGCGGGGAGGGGGCTGATAACGTCGGATAACGTATCGTCAGGCAACCAGGTTACGCCACCATCGTCGGACTTGCGCGACCACATCCGGTAACACGGGCTTGTGGGGCTACCATAGACACAGTCGGTCCCAAGGGTCTCTCGCGCGTCATACCAGGTGGCGAAGAGGGTGCCACCCGGACTGACCGAGAGGTTCGGCTGCCAGTTAGGACGTGTAGTGCTATCGGTGTTCAACTTAACCGGCGCACCGAAGGTGTGCCCACCATCTGTGGAGCGGATGTAATAGACGTCGGCTGGATCGCTGCCAGTGCCGTGCTGGTCATACACCAAGTGCACGATACCGTTATGTGCCGCAGGCTCACCCCAGCCCTCGTGACGCCAGTAGCAGCCGTTAGTACTAAACATCCCGGCGAAGTAACCCGAAGAACACACGCCCGGCCCGGGGAAGGGCGTGCCCACGTAAGTATTAGTCCAGGTGGTGCCGCCGTCGGTCGATTTGTATAAGTAGTTAGTGTCGTTGTGGGGGAAGCCTCCACCGCCTTCGTCCATGCCGGCGAGATACACGTCGCCTGTAACGTCGTCGCCGGTGATCTGGACGTCGCGGATGAAGCTACTGGTGATCTGATGCGGGGTCCAAGTGGCACCATCGTCAGTGGAGACGCGGACGAAGAGGGCGCCGCCGCCGACATTAAAGTCGTTCCAGGAAACGTACAAGTTTCCAAAGTGAGGAGAGGATGAGTTGTTGTCAGCCCAGCCAGACTCTCGGTCGGCAGAGCCCTCGTTGATAACACAGAAATGGGTCCAGCTATTTGGATCCGAAGGCGTGGTGGACTTATACCCGCCCAATCCCCCACCGCCGCAGCCGCCGTCTATCCAGACCGTGTACCAAGTGTGGCTGTGGCGGCTATACAGAATAACCGGATCACCAAAGGTATTGGAGAAAGGGCTGCAACCACTGGCCTGAAGGATCCGGGTGAACGTGGTCCCGCCGTCGGTGGAGCACGATACGGCGGAGATGTTGATCGGGCTGGCGTTGCGGCATTTTGAGTCGTTGTATGCGACACATACTTCGTTGGGGTTATCTGGGTTAGCCGTACTGTATGTCTCCGACTGGGTGACGTTGGGAAAGGTCTCAGCGCCGGTGACCAGATCGACGTCGGCGGCGCCATACGCCAGGGGTAACAACAGTTTTTTGATGGCCGAGGGCAGCGGTAGTTTTTGAATAACCTGGGAGACGATGCCGCCGTGGGAATTTGAACTTCTCTGTGCCTGGCCGCAGGCCATCATGATGGCGCCGGCTCGGAAGTTTTCCATCCTGTCGATGCCCAGCTCGTGAATCTTGGAACAGTCAAATCCATTAGGAACGAGCGGGTCCTTGGAGTTAGTAATGATGTGGGATTTCTGCGTCTGAGCGAGCGCGGAGAACACGCCGAGGCCGCCCAGCGCCAGAAAGACGCCGGCGAGGACGATGCACAGACTGATTAAGACACGGAGGTTGAAGAACGCGGATTTTGAAGCGGATTTCTTTTTCATGAATGGTTATGATGTGGATGAATTTGAGTGTGAAACGTCACTTATAGCGAAAATGCCAGAGATGCGCCAACACTTTTTCTTTTTTTTAATGGTTTCCCGGGTTTATTGCATGCATGAATGAATGGCAAGCTTTTTTTAAAAATTTCTTAGAACCGGAACATTTTTACCGCGGATTACGCGGATTTTTCAGAGGGCGAGATCAAAAGTCAGGCGTGAGTCGCTTTTGGTAACAGTGCTGTTACCATTTCGTCACCGCAATCGCGGGAGTTCCTCGGTAGCGGAGGAACGCTCATTGTCGCCACGGCGTGGAATTCGACGAACGTTACGTTTAATCTACGACGCCCCCTGCCGGGGCTTGATGTTTTCTGTTGTCGGAGCCCGGTGGCTTTCACCACCGGCTAATTTTCCACCGACCCTTCGGGTCTTACTCGACAACGTGACGGAGCCATCCGCGTCATCCGCGTCATCCGTGGTTGCGGGTCGCTTTGAAGGTGCCGTGTTTTGATGGGCGGTCTCCCACCAGTGGAGAAAATTCCACTTCGCCTGTGATCAAATCGGGTGTTTCAAATTTTCCTTTGCAGAGCAATGTTCCCGCGTCGCGCCCGACGTTGCCGAGGAGAAATTCAACCGGGCCGGAAAACGTGACGGCGTTTCCTTCGCCTCGGGACCACTTCGCCTCCGAAGGCTGGGCAGCTCCCCAGGCTGCCGAGTGCGGATCCGCCATCGCTAAAGTGCCTTTCCCATCGCCTTGTGCCTCGAAGCGCAATGAGCGGCGCTCCTCATTCGCGAACGTAATTTCGACCTTCCATTTGCCGATCATGTTCAGAGATTGCGTCGCGGCCAAGGCGGAGCAGCATGTGTTCACGATTAGCGCCAGAATTAATGGCCGCGTCGCTTTCACATCTTTTTCTAATCGCAATTTGGTCTCCGGGCAAGGTGAAAGAAATTTCAACCACGGATCACACGGACGGCAGGGATCGCTTCGCACGGCCTCCGCCCGTCGATTACCCGAAAATTTTTGAGAGGGTGGTAGGGGCATCGCGCTGCGATGTCCGGACCGCGCAGCGCGCCGTCCCTACCATTCACCAATTACGGATCACCAATTCCTAGTTACCATTTCTACGGCCGAGGCGGCGGAGTGGGACGAGGCCTCGCTGTCGGGCTAGGTCGCGGCGTCGGAGTAGGTCTCGGAGTCGGGGTAGCAGTAGGCGTTGGGGTGGAAGTCGGAGTTGGTGTGGCGGTCGGTGTTGACGTAGCTGTAGGTGAAGGCGTAGGGGTTGGCGTTCCGCACGGCTGGTATAGGACCACATCGTCCACGTACATCCCCGTTAGGTCGCCGAAGCCATCCTGGTGCACCAGGAATTTGATGCGCACCGTCTGCCCAGCATATGGCGTCATGTCCACCGTCTGGTTCACCCAGGCCTCCGTATCGTTACACTGATGGAAGATCGTTTGTAGGATCGTGCCCGAGCTATTGGTGATGTAAGCATCCTGCCAGTCGAATGTGATGCTGTCAGTAGTGCAATCCCAGTGCCAGAAGCTCAGCGTACCGCCACCGGCAGGTACCGTGAATTGCTGATAGAAGGAGCTGTCCCCGGTTGGCTCGGCTCCGCTCCCGCACCCGCCCGCGGGTGTACCGTCACCGCCCGCCAATGCTGACTTCGTCCCGCTATGCACCTGGGTGGTGGTTATTACGGGCGGAAGTTGGGTGCCGTCAATCACCCATGGTGGAAAGCTGCCCGTCTCAAAGCCTTCGTTCTGGATTATCCCAGTATCGCACGGCGTCACAGTGGGCGTTGGAGTTGGTGTGGATGTGGGTGTAGGCGTAACAGACGGGCTGGCTGTTGGTGTCGGAGTCGGCGTCGCGTCTGCAAGGACAGGCGCTTGTATTACAACTGGAATCGGGGAGCCTGTCTTGAAAAAGCCCACCGTCGCACTCGTAGTATGCGGCGCCTGATTGGAATCGAACCTGAAGTTATACAATGTGCCCCAGCGAATCGCATTTGCGTTCGGATTTTGCGCGAGCGTTTCGCTGTTCCAAGTTATTGAATCCGTCGCCTGAGTGACAGCCCACGGCGTGCCGCTATAGCCTTGGTTCATGAACGTGCCGTCGTTTGCCCAGCCAGGATGTTGAGGCGGTGCATGAAATCCGATGTTACTTATGTTAACTCCAGCGCCCAAAGGCACACTGAAAGATTGAATAGCTCTATCGAGGTTCTGGTTATAAAGCGCGTACTCGTAGTGCCAAACTCCAGTAGTGGGGTTTGTAACTTTGTAGCCCATGAACCAGATGCCGTCGTTGCCCGGATCAGGCTGAATCTGGGTCACTGTCGCGCCTGTGCCCGCCCATGCCTCAATGGCAGGTTGCATTCGCACGGTTGAGCCCATCGGCGAAAATGTGAAACTGGTAGTGCCGCTAACCAGGAACTGACGGTACGAGGCGTTGTTATACATGTTGCATTGCCCCGGGTGGGACTGGCACCACGCGTATTCATGCGGAGTAATGTAAGCCGCTTCAGCAAAATAGGTCGCACCCGTATTTTGCGTTGTGTCCAGATCGCTGACTTGCACAAGAACCCGGTGCGATACGCCGTCATGCGTATGGCCTGTATGATCGTCCGCATTCGATGGGAAGACGCCCGTGAAAGGATTGACCCAGGCGCGCGAACCGATTTGGTTTTGGTCGGCATTGAGGCCGGAGCCGTACGGGTCGGCGCAGCCCGGGCAGAGGTGGGTGCCCGTAGTGCAATTGTTGGTGTTACAGGTGGCGCAGACGCTGTCTTCCAATGCCTCAAACGTATGTTTCACCCATGACTGGCCAATCTGTTCGATGCGTTCGTTGTTATTCGCGCCGCCACTCATGCGATAGAAATTTTGCGGAACGACGGGGTGATCCGTACTCGGCAACGCAAACCAATCGATTGGCTGATCGCCGTTGTTACAGGAATACGTTCCTATCCCGAGACCGACCTGCGTGGGAGGGACTCCTACGCTGCCGTATTCTGCCATTTCGGGCAGATCCCCAACAATGACGTCGGGTCCCGGTACCAGTGCCGGCGCTTCACCTCCGGCTGCGCCTCGCAACGGCGGCATAACTACCGATTTGGGGGCGCCGCTAACCAACTGCGTGATCTCGATTGGCTGCATCGCTGTTTGCACGGAGATTTTTCCAACCGCCAAACCGGCGTCTGCTCGCCGGCCGAGCGCAGTGGCAAACTCTTTTGAGATCAGAAGCCGTCCACCTTGGATGCTAAGCAACCGCGCACTCGCATCGTAATGATAGAGGTTCCCTGCAATATTAAAGAACGTAAAACCGCTCATGGCATCGCGCACTGTCATATCGAACGGTTCGCTCCAGCTGACCTTTTCGACAGCCAGCCTCTTGAGCGACGCAGTTAATGCTGCAGGCAGCGCGACGTTATTTTGCGGGACCAATCCCATCGCGCCCGGCTTCGGTCCGCGTAACACATTGTTAAAAATAACAACCGGAAAGAAAGAATTCGCGGCGACGGCAAAATGCAACGTCTCCAATTTCCCAGTTGTGGGGCTCCTTCCATTTAGCCGATTCAGATCTATGTCCATGGTCACGCTTCCGCTGGCCACGATCATCTCCTCAAGCGTCCCGTTCTGACCTTGAATGGTCGAACTTTTGTTTGCGGCGGGATTGCTCGAGTGGATATCAGCCGGCGCAAAAAGCAAAACCAGTGGAAGCGTAAGAGCAGTCGATATTGTCCTGAACATTGTTTTTTCCCTCCCGATTATCAGTGCGTTCGGAAACGCACAAACTGAAATCGAACCGATTGTCATGAACAGATTGCACAAGTAAACAAAATCTTTGGAAAATTTGGTAACTGTTCTTTGGAATCCGCGTTGCGTTGCCGTCGCATGCCCGTGGCACGATCAACAATTAGCATCCGGCGCGTTTTGGGGTAAATTCGCCAACTTTGTGAAAAGTGGTTGCCTCAGTCCGGAACTGAAAACGGCAGGGTTGGTTTCCCGGCGAGCCACCGCCGGGGTCAACGTCCCTGGCTACAGCAAAACCGGGATTCGCAAGTCGAAAACCAGCTGGTGGCGCGGTGCGGCGTTGATCACTCTCAATCTGTTCATGATCGCGCACATTGTTCAGTGGCGGTTCATGGGCAAAACCATTTCGCCCATCGAGCCCTCCGAGACGATGTACACGTTGCAACGCGGATTCGTCAACGCAGGCTTCATCTTTTTCACCCTGGCAATTTTAGCGACACTGATCTTCGGGCGTTTCGTCTGCGGTTGGGGTTGTCACATCCTCGCTCTCCAAGATCTCTGCGGCTGGTTCCTAAAGAAAATGGGTCTGCATCCGAAGCCGTTTCGGTCGCGACTCCTCGTGTATGTGCCGCTCATCGGCGCGCTGTACATGTTTGTCTGGCCCGTCGTGTATCGATCGATCTGGAACCCGGAGCATCAGCCGCTAATCCCGAAATTCACCAATCATCTGGTGACCACTAATTTTTGGCAGACTTTTCCTTCGGTCGCTGTGGCTATTCCTTTTCTTTTCATTTGCGGTTTTGTGACCGTCTATTTCCTGGGGCAAAAGGGCTTTTGCACTTATGCCTGTCCTTACGGCGGATTTTTTGGGCTAGCCGACAAATTTTCGCCCGGAAAAATCCGTGTCACGCCCGCCTGCAATCAATGTGGCCACTGCACTGCGACGTGCACTTCAAACGTGATGGTGCACGCGGAGGTGAAGCAGTACGGGATGGTCGTCGATCCGGGCTGCATGAAGTGCATGGATTGCGTGAGCGTTTGTCCGAACGACGCGCTGTATTTCGGTTTTGGAAAACCAACGATCCTGGTTCCTAAATCAAACGCGATCAAAAGGAGTTACTCGCTAACGTGGCCTGAAGAAATCATCGGCACATTGGTGTTTCTGGGAAGTTTCCTGGCTGTTCGCGGTGTTTACGCTTTGGTCCCATTCCTGATGGCGCTCGGTTGCGCCGCGGTTACGACGTTTCTCGCCCTGAAAATGTGGAGATTGCTTCGGGCAAAGGAATTGTCCTTTTACCGTTTCAATTTGAAGTCTTCAGGCAAAATTCGAAAGGCGGGCTGGGCATTTGCAATCTTGGCCTGCGCCTGGATTGGATTGAACGCGCACAGTGGCTGGGTGCGTTACCACGAGTTTCTGGGCAATTACGCGTTCCAGAAAGTTCACGTGCCCGATGAGCTTGCTCTTGCGCAGTCCAATCCCAGTCGCTGGCTGAGTTCGGCCGACCGGGAGAATATTCTCGACGGGAAAAAACACTATGACGCGGCTTCGAGAGCCGGGCTGTTTGTAAACAGCGAGGCGTTGCCGAAGCTGGCCTGGTTTGAATACCTCTTGGGTAACGCAGAGCAATCCATCCAGCTACTGGGCGAGGCGGCATCTTACCAAAAGGATGAGAGCAAGGCTTTGAGCCTTTATTATCGCGGCGCCATTCTGAATCGTGTGGGGCGTCACGAAGAAGCGCGCGAGAGTCTGGATGAAGCGCTGGCGGAAAGAGATGACTTGATCCTCGCGCGCCAGGAAAAAGGCGAATCGCTCTGGCAACTCGGTCGCCGCGATGAAGCTGTTACAGTTTGGACCGACGCGGTGCAGCGCAACGCGCGTTTGGCGTTGGCGAATAACGAGCTCGCCGGCGCAGCGCGTTCGTTAGGTAAACTCGAAGAAGCAAGTGCTTATGAAAAGCAAGCCGACCAATTCACTCCTAACGATCCCTTTTACCATTGGATGCTCGGACGCCGGTTGCAGGACCTCGGAATGACCGAGCTGGCTGAAAAACATTTCCGGCAGGCAGAGCAACTCGGCGGGAGTGGCGAAACACGTTGAAGCGCTAATGCCCCCGTCGCGTCAGTCAGGGTTGGAAGGTGTTGACAATGTGAATGCGGCTCTGCCGCCTGGTCTTTGCGCCTTCGGCGATTCCTCTGTGATCGCTTTCAGGCGAAGCTGGTAGGGCGGGCAGTCCTCTGCCCGCCGCATGGGATCCACAAAAATCGGCGCGCACCGGAGTGACGCGCCTACCGGCGACTAGACACTCGGCCTTGGCCGCGGAGTGGAACGAGGCCGTGGTGTTAGTATGGGCGTGGGGGTAGGACTACGCGTCCCGGTAGCAGTCGGTGTAGGCGTAATTCGCGACGGTGTTGGACGTGGAGTCACTATGGGCGTGGGAGTAGGACTTGGCGTCCCGGTAGCAGTCGGCGTAGGCGTAATTCGCGACGGTGTTGGCCGAGCCGTCGGTGTCGCTCTCGCCGTGGGTGTAAGTGTAGGGGTTGGCGTCGGTGTCAGCGTTGGAGTAGGTGTCGAAGTCGCCATCGCCGTGGCCGTCGCTGTAGCTGTTGGCGTTGGACTCTGAGTTGGTTCCGTATATACGATGGTCAGCACAGGCGGGCTGGCGCTCTCGCGAGTATCGAATCGTTTCGCTGTGGTGCTGGTTGACTCATCGCCCAACACCAGCCAGCCGAAGTTACTCGCGGGATTGTCGAGCCACGATTGCACATCGGCAACCATCTGTGTCGAACTCCACGTGTACTGCCCAACGGGGCCAACCGACTGGCTCGCGCTCACCGTCGCAGAAAAGTCGCCGCCTTGCGTGGTCCAAAAAATCATGTCGTAAAACCGGTGCCGCCATGTGGCATCATTAGGCGTGGCTGGAGCTCCGGTACCTTCCTCACCAGGTGCGCGAGATGTTCCTTCGCCCCAATCAGCCAGCAGCTTGTGCAGCTCTACGGTTCGCGGAGTAACGGAGGGCGCTTTGGACATATTCAGGCTGAGACTGACGCTGTTGATAGTTGAGCCGGGAGGAATGTTTCCTGCGATGTCGAACGCCAGCACGCCTCGGCGGATTTCACCCAGGGCGTTCTCACCTGTGAAAAAATGAAAGCCCAAAGCGTTGCTGAGGTCGCCCTCACTGGGATTGTACTGGTAGAGGGTATTATCCTTGCTGGGGTTGATGCTGATCATCGCGGCGCTCGCCGAGCTGGCGACGATGCCGCCAATTGCGCCTGCGAGTACTAATGCGAGCAATGTCCTGGAACTTGTCATTGAGTTTCAGATAACTGATACTTGACCACTCTTTAGCATTGCCTTCACATCGGGCGCGGCGCCGGAGTTGGACGGGGCCGTGGCGCCTGACTGGGTCTTGGCGTCACGCTAGGCCTCGGAGTAGATGTCGGTGTTGATGTAGGTGTAGGACTCGGCGGAGGCGTCGTTGTAGCTGTAGCCGTAGGTGTTACCGTAGCTGTTGGGGTTGACGTGAAGGTAGCCGTCGCTGTCGCGGTTGCAGTAGCAGTAGCTGTTGCCGTTGGAGTAAACGTAGCTGTCGGCGTAGGAGTGAAGGTAGCTGTGGGTGTTGGTGTCGGTGTGCGAGTAGCCGTAGCTGTTGCCGTAGGCGTAGGTGTTCGTGTCGACGTAGGCGTAGCTGTAGGTGTAGGAGTTGGCGTTCCGCTAGACCCGACGTAGGTGCGCGAAACGCTCTGCGGTGCCGCCGTGTTGCAGAAGTCCTGGGTGAAACACCCGTTCGCACCCTGCACGCCGCCGGTATCGCCGTTGCCGGGCGTTCCCTGGCTCACCCCGTAAATTATTTCGAAACCTCCGTTCGACGAGTTCTCCGACACCCGGATCTCGAAATCGCCCGTCTGCGAGTTATTGCTGAAGCGCACCGCGTGCCACTCGATGTTAAAGATACGGTTGGGCGCAGTGCCACTCACCGAGGTGAAAATGCCGCACCCGTTAGTCCAGGTCGAACAGCCGCTCAGGCCTACGTCGGTGCGCCAGTCATGCCACAACGGGAATATGGTGAAATCGAAGCCGCTTGCCGGCAGGCAGCTTGTCACAAAGGTCGAATTGGAGCTTACAAACTGGGCGTTACCATTAGAGGACAGGTTTACGCTCGCGTAGGTGTTCCCATATAATTGGAACGGGAACGGCAAAGCGATCGTGGTAATACAGTCGTCACAGTGGTTGCCTGTGTCGGTCGTGCCCGGCACGATCCCATCGGTGCCCGAGAATATTGTGTATCCGTTGCAGGGCCCCGGAGTCGGCGTCGGCGTTGGAGTTGGCGTGAAGGTTGCAGTTGGGGTTGGAGTAGCTGTTGACGTTGGAGTTGGACTTGCAGTTGCACTCGGCGTCGGTGTCGGGCTTGCAGTGGGCGTTGGAGTAGGTGTGCCACCAGCGGGACCCTGGATTGCAACGATCATCGGCGCGCCTGTCTTAAAAAATCCCACCGTGGCATTAGCACTCTGCGGCGGCTGATCGGCGTCGAAGCGGAAATCATACAACGTGCCGAAGCGAATCGCATTGGCGTTCTGATTCTGCGCAAAAGTTTCCGTGCTCCAGGTGATAGAGCTTGCGTCTTGGGTAACATTCCATGGTGTACTGCTGTAACCCTGGTTATTGAACGTGCCGTCGTTTGCCCAGCCGGGATGCTGAAGTGGCGCATGAAATCCGATGTTAGAGATGTTAATTCCTGGGGCGAGGGGCACGCTGAAAGATTGGATAGAGCGATCGAGGTTCTGGTTATAGATGGCATACTCATAGTGCCAAACGCCGACAGCGGGATTGCTCACTTTGTAACCCATGAACCAAATACCATCGTTACCCGGATCAGGCTGAATCTGGTTCACCGTCGCACCAGTCCACGCCATGATGGCCGGCTGCTGTCGGACGGTGGCGCCTACGCTGCTGAAACTAAAGGGCTGGTTGATTCCGGTTACGCTGTACTGACGGTACGAAGCGTTATTGTACATGTTGCACTGGCCGGGATGACTTTGGCACCAAGTGTATTCGTGCGGGACGATGTATTGCGCCTCAGCAAAATAGGTTGCGCCCGGGTTTAGCGAGGTGTTCAAGTCGTTAACGTCAACCAGAATTCGGTGAGACGTTACGTCATGAACGTGGCCGGTGTGGTCGTTCGGGTTTGGATTCTGTGGGAAATTTCCGGTGAATGGATTGACCCACGCGCGCGAACCGATCTGGTTTTGGCTGCCGTTCAAACCGGCGCCGTATGCATCGGAACAGCCGGAGCCAAGATGGCTGCCGCCTACACCGTTGCAGCCAAACCCACAATCATTTGACGATGCCGCTGTGAATGCATGCTTACCCCAGGACTGGCCGATTTGCTCGAACTGTTCGTTGTTACTCGCGCCGCCACTCATTCGGTAAACATTTTGCGGAATAAACGGATGGTCGTTGCTCGGCAACGCAAACCAATCCACGTCGATCGTGCCTTGGTTGCAGGCATCGGTTCCCAAAGCGAGACCCACGCGCCCGCCCACGGAGCCAGTGTCGGATTGCACCAAGCCGATCAGGTCGCCCACGATGACGTCGGGGCCGGGGACAGTCCCCACGCTGGGTTGGTTCAGTGCTGGCAGTTTCGCGGATTTCACATCGCCGTTTTTGTCAAGCTGTGCGATCTCGATGGCTTGCATGGTTGCGCCTATGGAGATTTTTCCAACCATCGCGCCGGCGTCCCACGGGTGGCCAAGGGACCCGGCGAATTCTTTGGAGACGAGCAGCCGTCCACCTGTGATGCTCAGTAACTGCGCGTTAGCGTCGTAGTCGTACTGGTCCCCTTCAATGTTAAAAAAGGTGAATCCGGTGTTGCTATCGCGTACCGCAAGATCATACGCGTCACTCGTTGGAAGTTTTTCCACAACGAGGTGATTGATAGATGCGCTTAGCGTAGAGGGAAATCCCGAAACGTTTTGAGATTGCGCGATGAGCACCATCGAGCCCTGTTCAGGGCCGCGCAGGAGATCGTTAAAGACGAGAATGCTGAAGAAGGAATTGGCCGCGACGGCGAATTGCAGCGTGACGGCTTTTTGCGGTACGCCGCTAATTCCATTCAACCGGTTGAGATCGAGATCCATTGTGACGCTTCCGTTCTGAACAATCATCTTTTGAAGCGTCCCGCTCTGGAATTGGTTGTTGGGACTGTTCTTTGTTGCTGGATTACGCGAGCGCGCCTCGAACGAAGTGAAGAGCAGGAGCAATAGAAGGATGAAACCGGTAAGCGTTAATTTTGACATTGTATTGAACCCCTCTGGTTACGGTGACCTTGGCTCAAGATTAAGTAAGCGTAATTTCTCCCATACGCTCAAGGCAGAAGTAAAGACGATTTTTGAAAATCTTTGCGGCCCGCGAAGCCGCGCAAACGTTGCAGGAAGCTCAGCTGCGACAACCAGGATCAACGATTCCTGCTACAACCGATCACTGATTGACTCATCGCCGTTCACTTGGGAATAAGCTCTACGGGCGAGGCGCCGGAGTGGGACGAGGTCTTGGTGCCGGGCTGGGTCTTGCTGTTGGAGTAGGCCTTGGAGTAGGCGTCGGTGTTGGGGTGGATGTAGCTGTCGGCGTGGGCGTAGACGTCGGCGTGGAGGTTGCCGTTGCTGTAGAAGTCGCAGTCGCTGTGGCTGTAGCCGTTGGCGTCAACGTGGCGGTTGGCGTTGCAGTCGGTGTTGTGTCTGTGCCCTGGGGAGCCTGGATCTGGACCGAAATTGGTGAGCCTGTCTTAAAAAACCCGATGTTTGCAGTGCTGAATGCTGGCGGCGAACTGGAATCGAACCGGAAATTATAGAGCGTGGCAAAGCGGACGGCATTGGCGTTCTGGTTCTGCGCGAACGTCTCGCAATTCCAAGTGACAGTCCCCAAGCCTTTCGTAAACGTCCAGGGCTGGCTGCTATAACCTTGGTTGTTAAAGGTGCCGTCGTTAGCCCAGCCGGGTTCCTGCGGCGGCGCGTGGAATCCGACATTCGTCAGCAATGGAAAAAAACCTGGAAACACAACCTCGAATGACTGAATGGCGCGATCTAAGTTCTCGTTGTAGATGGAGTACTCATAATGGTAGATTCCGTTGCTTGGCCCCGTCACTTTATAACCAACGAAGAAAATACCGTCGTTGCCCGGATCAGGCTCGGCCTGGTTCACTGTCGCGCCTGTCCAGGCCATGATGGCGGGTTGTGTTCGCACGGTCGAGCCAACAGGTGAGAATGAGTAGCTGTCACCGCTGCCGCTCACAGTGAACTGGCGGTAGGAAACGTTGTTATACATGTTGCACTGCCCGGGATTCTGCTGGCACCATGAATACTCGTGCGGCGTGATATACTGGCCTTCCGCGTAATAGGTTGCGCCCGAGTTCTGCGCGGGGTTCAGGTCGCTCGACGCCACTGTGACCCGGTGCGATGTGCCAGTGTGAGTGTGCCCGGTATGATTGTTCGCGGTCGATGGGAAGACGCCCGTAAACGGGTTCACCCAGGCGCGCGAGCCGATTCCGCCCTGGCTGTAGTTCAAGCTGGCCGAGTACGGATCGGAGCAGCCCGGGCACAGGTGGGTGCCCGTGGTACAGCCACTGGTGTTGCAGCCAAAGCCGCAGGCGTCGCCTTCCAATGCCTCGAACGCGTGTTTCCCCCAGGATTGGCCGATCTGTTCGAAGCGGTCATTGTTATTAAGCCCGGAGCTCATTCGATACAGGTTTTGCGGAATGAACGGGTGATCGGTGTTTGACAATGCGAACCAGTCCAGCGGCTGGTCGCCGTTGTTACAAGAAGTCGTTCCCACACCCAATCCGACAAAATGATTTACGGTATCGTTTCCGCCCTGCAGCACTTGGGGCAAGTCGCCCACGATGACATCGGGTCCATGCACCAGTGCCGGCCTGTCGCCACCGAGTCCGCTGGGCAAAGGCGGCATGGCCACCGATTTAGTTTCGCCGTTGACGAGTGTCTCAACCTCGATCGGTTGCATCGTCGCGCCGAGCGAGATTTTTCCAACCAGCGCACCGGCGTCCGATGGGCGGCCCAGAGCATTGGCAAATTCTTTTGAGACGCGCAGGTTTCCGCCTGTGATGTTCAGCAACTGCGCGTTAGCGTCGTAATTGTACTGGTGTCCGTCGATGTTGAAGAAGGTGAATCCGGTTTTGCTGTCGCGCACGGCAAGATCAAAAGGTTGATCCGATGGAAGTTTTTCGATTACCAGTTGCTTGAGCGATCCGGCCAACCCCACAGGCAGATTGTTGTAGCCGGAGGCGTTGATCCCTGCCGGAGCCAGCGCTATCGAGCCCGGTTCGGGCCCGCGCAACAGACCGTTGAAAACCAAGATGGTGAAAAAGGAATTGGCTGCCGCTGCGAAGTGCAGCGCGACGGGTCTCGCCACCAGTGAACTGCTTCCGTTCAAGCCATTGAGATCGAGATCGATTGTGACGCTGCCGTTTTCCACGATCATTTTTTGAAGTGTACCGGTAGGCGCGCCCGAGGTTTTCTGTTTGGATTGTGCGGCGTAATTTTCCGAACTACTTGCGAGAAGTACAACTACCGGGAGCATCAAACTGGCAAGCGTTATCTTTGACATAGTGCTGGATCGTTTTGGTTAGTAAGCTTGGCTAAAGTTGGAGCAGGGTAATTTCTCTCACGCAGTCAGGGCAGAAGCAAAAAAGATTTTTTAGAATTTTCTGCTCCGTGTCGAGCCACACGACGGTCATAGCTAACTCGGCCGCGACAACCGGGATTATCGATCCCGGCTACAACCGATCACTCGGAAATCAGGGATTACGGGCGAGGCGGCGGAGTGGGCCGAGGCCGCGACTGCGGAGTGGACCTTGGTGTGGGGGTAGGCCTTGGAGTTGGAGTCGGTGTTGGAGTGGGTGTAGCTGTCGCAGTTGCCGTTGCTGTTGCCGTTGCAGTCGGCGTTGGAGTTGGTGTTAGCGTCGGAGTCGGGGTAGCACCCCCAGTAGGCGCCCAGATTGCAACCATCATCGGGGAGCCTGTCTTGAAAAAACCGACCGTTGCGTTAGATGCTTGTGGCGGTTGATCGGCATCAAACCGGAAGTTATACAGTGTCCCAAAGCGGATTGCATTGGCATTGGGGTTTTGCGCAAGCGTTTCGCAGTTCCAAGTTATCGAATCAGGCGCCTGAGTCACAGTCCAGGGTGTGCTGCTGAAACCCTGGTTGTTAAATGTCCCGTCGTTTGCCCAGCCGGGCTCCTGAGGCGGCGCGTGAAAGCCTATGTTACTAATGTTGGCTCCAGCAGCGAGAGGCACACTAAAGGATTGAATAGCGCGATCAAGGTTCTCGTTATACAGAGCATACTCGTAGTGCCAGACTCCAACAGACGGATTGGTCACTTTGTAACCCATGAACCAGATGCCATCGTTCCCAGGATCGGGCTGGAGCTGATTTACTACGGCACCGGTAGGGGTCCAGGCCATGACAGCAGGCTGCGTTCGCACCGTGTTACCAACATTTGAAAATGTGAAGTTGGGCGGACTGCCACTTACAGTCTGCTGGCGGTAGGAGACGTTGTTATACATGTTGCATTGGTCCGGATGCGCCTGGCACCAGGTGTATTCACTCGGGGCAATGTAAGCGGCTTCGGCAAAGTAGCTGGCGCCGGCGTTCTGCGCCGGGTCGAGATCGCTAATGTTTACCCGAACCCGGTGCGATACGCCATCGTGGACGTGGCCATTGTGGTTGTTTGCACCTGAAGGGAAATTTCCTGTGAAAGGATTGACCCATGCGCGCGATCCGATCTGGTTCTGGCTGCCATTCAAGCCGGCGACGTAAGGGTCGGAGCATCCCGGGCAGAGATGCGTGCCTGTTTGGCAATTGTTGGTGTTACACGTGCCACAAACACTTTCTTCCAATGCTTCAAACGTATGTTTCCCCCAAGACTGGCCAATTTGTTCGAAGCGTTCGTTGTTATTTACGCCGCCGTTCATCCGATAGAGATTTTGCGGAACGTATGGGTGATCGGTGTTAGGCAACGCAAACCAGTCTATCGGCTGGTCGCCATTGTTACAGGAGTCTGTTCCTATCGCCAGGCCAACCTGTGTTTGGGTGGGGGTTCCCATTTCCTCCACGTCCTCGATCTCTCCGACAATCACATCGGGCCCTGGCACAGGCGCGTCCGCGCTAGCCGCGCCACGCAGGGGTGGCATCAACATCGATTTCGTTTCGCCGTTCGCGAGCTGCGTGATCTCGATCGGCTGCATCACTGCGCCGAACGAGATTCTCCCAACGATAGAATCGGCATCTGAAGGCCGGCCGAGAGCGCTGGCAAACTCTTTTGAAAGAAGAAGTTTTCCTCCCGTGAGGGTGAGCAACTGCCCCGTGGCATCGTAGTCGTACTGATGTCCTTGAATGTTAAAAAGAGTGAAACCCGTCTTCGCATCGCGCACTGCGAGATCGAAACGCCCGCCAGAAGGGAGTTTTTCCACAAGGAGCCGGTTCCAAGATGCGCCCGGCAAAGACGACAGAATCGTTGGTTGTTGCGGTATGAGTGCCATTGAACCCTGCTCAGGTCCACGGAGGAGATCGTTAAAAACAAGGATCGTGAAAAAAGAATTGGCCGCCACAGCGAAACGCAATTGCTCCACTTTTGCAGCTAGTGAGCCGTCTGCGTTGAGCTGGTCTACATCGAGATTCATTGTGACGGTTCCGTTTTGCACGATCATCTTCTGAAGTGTCCCGCTCGCGTGGCTCTCCGTCGGCTTCCTGGAATTACTCCAGCCTGTTACAGACGGGCCGAAAAGCAAAACCAATGGGAGCACGAAAACAGTGAGTATTCTCTTTAGCATTGTCTGTTGGTTCCTCCGGTTATTCCTTGTCCTGGCACAGACGCAAGTGGAATGGCATTATCTCTCATGAGCAGATTGAAGAAAAGGAAATCTTTAGAAAAATTTGGTGACGATTTTGTTGGTGAGGTGGCGCGCGCCATCGCGTTCATCGAATCGTAGGGCGATGCCCTACAACGCGTCACCTCTTGCCTTCTACCAGCGCGGCTGCTTCGCGATCGAGGGCGGCGTAATCGGGCTTGCGCGGTTGCAAATAAAATTCATCGATCACGATTTGCACCAGCGCGGCGGCGGGGACAGCGAGAAAAACTCCAAGCAACCCGAACATGGTCGCGGTCGCCAGCGTAAAAAACAAAATGTTGACCGGATGCAATCGCATCTCTTTGCCGAGCACGCCCGGCACAAGAACGTTCAGCTCGATCTGGTAAACTAGCACGATCACGCCGAGCGCCAGCCAGAATTTTGTCGCACCCAGGCTAAGGGCGACCAGCAGGATGGGAATGGAAACGAGAAACGCGCCGATGTTCGGCAGAAACTCACCGAGAAACGCGAACACACCGAACATGAGCGCCGGCTGCACACCTATCAACCAAAGCAACAAGCCTATCGAAAGGCCGGTGATGACGCCGTTGAAAGCGACGCCGCGCGCCCAGGCGGTCATTTGCCGCATCAGGCGTGCGAGGGTGCGATGCGCTTGTTCGCGATAACGATCGGGCGCGAGTGCCAGATACGCGGCCACGAGCGGCCGCGGGTTGGCCAGGACAAACACAAGCAACAGGATGGCAAATACAAAGCTGGCCACGCCGCCGACCAATCCGATCGTCGATCTTAGCAAAATGTTCCCGAGCGTTCCGGCGGCCGCCCCGGCTTTGCCTGCGATTTCATCTGTACGCGGCAACGCCTCGCGGACTTCCGGATAACTTGTCGTGAGTGATTCGATGCGGGTGCGAATGCCTTGCCAGACTCTCGGCGTGCTTCGTACCAGTTCCTGGGTTTGCCGGGTCAACAGCGGAATCGCAAAAAGGACAATGGTGGTAGTGACCGCGACCAGCGCGAGTATCAGCAGGATCACACTGACAAAGCGCGGGACACGATGTTTCCGCAACCAGACCACGATCGGGTTAAGAACCATCGCCAGGAGGAAAACTAATGCGAAGAGCAAGATCACAGGTTGCACCGCGCGCAGGATCAACCAGACGATGAACAGCAAGAAGACCAGCCAGACAATGCGCCAGGCGCCGTGATAACTCAGTGGTGCGTGCTGATCCTCGTGCTCGGGTTCCTTCATGGAATCATTTCTTACAGAAGGCAACGAAGAGAACAAAGATTTAAATAAAAGCGATGTAACCCTTTAATGCTGCAACCCTTCAACGTGGGCTTGCCCGTCAGGGCCTGGGCGCTGGTGTGGGACGATATCTCGGTGTCGGCACTGACCTTGGTGTTGGCGTTGGTCTTGGAGTGGCTGTAGCTGTTGGAGTAGCCGTCGGTGTTCCGCTGGGCGTCGCTGTTGGGGTGGAGGAGGGAGCTACCGTCGGTGTAGCAGTTGCCATGGCAGTTGCCGTCGCGGTTGCAGTAGCCGTTGGTGTCTGACTTGCAGTTGGCGTGGGCGTCGGCGTGTGCGTCGCTGTCGGAGTAGGTGTAGGTGTGTGAATAGCCGTTGGAGTAGGCGTAGGCGTGAAAGTGGCCGTAGCTGTAGGTGTCAACGTCGGACTAGCTGTAGCTGTTGGCGTCGGCGTTCCGCACGGTGTTTCGGTATACTGCTGGTTGTCATTCGTACCGGTGCCAGGGCCGGAGCTGCCGGCGACGGCGTAGAAGGACTGGGCCGCCGGTGCGCCTGCGAGATAATCTCGGGCTTGTACCATATTAGGCAGGTTGTTCCAAGTGTTCGTGGCGGGATCCCACGCGGTCGCGCTATTGCTGATGGCGAAATTGACATCGCCCCCTGCCAATATCCATCTGCCGTTATAAGCTCCGGAGGCAGCAGCCGAGCGGCCCGCAGGCAGATCGGCAATTGCGGTCCAGGTATTGGTATTTGGATCGTAGCGATAGGCGTTGCTGGGGGAGGCGTTGCCACCGCCCGCGTAAACATAGCTGCCCAGGGCCACTGCCATGAGAGTATGGTTGGCGAATGGGTAGTTTGCAGCCATGGACCAGGTGTTTGAAGCAATATCGTAAACCTCGACGTGATAATCGGTGCCGATGGCGGCGCCTGCGATGCGGTAGATTTTGCCGTTGAGGTAGGCCGAAGCATGGAAGTACGTGGGAATGGTATAAGAGGGCAGGCTCGTGTTATAGGTGTTACTGACAGGGTCGTAGCGCCAAAGCGTGGCTGTAGTGTTGAAGTTTTGGTCCACACCGCCGAGCAGGTAGATGTAGGTGCCGTCACTTGTGCCGCTGAACCAGGCACGCGGCGCTGGAAGGGCAGCTATCGGTGTCCAGGTATTACTTGTCGGGTCGTACTTGTAAGCGTTTGCGATAGCTGTGTTGTTTACGATCCCGCCAAAACTATAGACGTTGCCACCGGCTGAAGCCACGGCGTGTCCCCAGATGGCAATAGGATACGGAGCCTGCTCAGCCCAGGCAGCGACCGAAGCGCAAGGGGTCGCCGTCGGGGTTGGCGTGGCTGCGGGGTACCCTACCGAGGTGGTTGGTCCCGATCCGATCTGATTCACGTCTGTCTGCGCCCACGCAAGTGGAGCGATTGCGACGCACGCAAGAGCAATCATTTTCGATTTCATATTTCCCCTTTCGCCTCAGTTACACTTTGGATACGCGCCCCAACGTTTCGTCGGATGTAAAAAACGCCGAACAAGCCCATTCGCGCAGTGCTGCCAATTCCCTGTCATAGCAGTTTCGCGGCGCTTTCAATTTCCGCGAGGGTCTCAGGGGCAAGACCATTCTTTCCGTTTCCCTCTGGCGGGCGCCCGAATATCTCGCGAATCCGACGCGCGCGCTCTTCCGCGCTGAGACCTTCGCCACAGAGACGCCGCTTCGTCTCGGGTCGGTTGAGTATCTCTTCAATCTTCTCGCGAATGCGTTCTTCGGTCTTCTCCTTTTCCAGATCCAACCGTTCGCGCTCGATTAGCAACCGCTCCGCGGTATGATCGCCTTTCCGAAGCTCGACAATGTCGCCGCACATTTCGCGCAGCAGACGCCATCCTTCCCGTCCGCCGGTTTCCGCCATGCGCCGCGTGGCCACGGCATAACGGGCGGCCAGCCAGAACGCCAATGTGTCGGTTAGCGCCCCGCGACCTTCCGCGTTCCATTCGGTTGCATCCTCGCGAAGCCGTTCGGCTATTTCGAGCGCTTCTTTCTTTGCCAGCCAATCGCGATAGCCTCCCTGCTTCCATTCGGAGAGATTCTGCTCCCGAATAGCTTTCCCGCCGAACTCCGTGGCTGCGATGGCCTGCACCGCAGGCAGCCCATTGAGCCATGCGACGAGCTTTTTTCCCTGCTCGCCTTCGTCCAGGCGGCGATTCAATTCCTGCCTTATTGCCAGCGGGAGCCGGGCGATTTTTCCGTTTCGTGTCAGGTTCATAGGTCGGATTTAGTCGGATTCAGTCGGATCGAATGGATGGCGCACCTGCCGGGCGAGTTCGTCCATCGCGGCTTTGGCTTCTGGGTGCTTGTCCGCGTACGCCATCAGCGTTTCCAGCCCGATGATGATCTTGCGCTTCCATTTCAAGTCCGCGTGTCGCGAGGTGACTGCCAGCCACTCGCGCTCGATCCGCAGCCGCTCCGCGGTTTGGTCGCCATGCCGAAGCAGCGCCCAATCCTGCACGAACGCGCGCAGCAGTTTCAAACGGTCCGCGCCTTCCAGCTCAAGGAGCTGTTCCCGTGCTGCCAGCGCGTATTGAGGCGCGAGCCATTCCGCCACGGCCTCGGTAATCGAACCGCCCACGGTTTGCTGGAGTTCGTCCGCCTCCGCGGCGATGGCGAGGAGCGCGGCTTTGGTTTCGGAAAATGCGGAATCCTTCATGTCAACATTACCGATATCTCCCGCGAATGTAGCGATTGTAGAAGGCGCCTTTCGAGCTCGCGGCCATCAGACCGGCATACACCTCGTAGGGAACGCCCGGATGGTCATAACGCCCGCTATTGCGAAAGACGACAGCGAGCGTGTAGCCGTCGTAGCCGACGAAACGGATGGCGGAGGAACTGACTGAGATCATCACCATGATCCCACCTCGCCGTCTCTAGCTGCTTCACGTGGATCGACACCCGCGACTGTGCCCACTTGGTTTGCTGTGTTTTTCACAGCTCAAAACGATATGCGGATCCGACACGGCGCGAGCAGGAAAGTCGCTACAACGTGGATATATGCTGGCTTCGCATGCGAAGGCTTCGCACGCGAGGCCGCTTCACGCGAAAGTCTTCGCACCCGCTCTGCGGGCGAACTGATTCACCTTGTTGCGGCAGTTATCCGAAAGCGCCTTCCACTTTGCGCCCTCCGTTCCGTTGTCAGTCAGCTTGCAGAGTTCCGCCCATAATCCCGCGTTGTGGGCTGGAGCCTTCTTTAACCGGTTAAACTCTTCCCGAACCATTGGCTTCACCCGCAGCTTCCACCACGCTTTCGGGTTTTCTCGAAACTCCGGCAAACTTGCGCAGGTCATGGCGTGTTCAAACTTGGTAGGATAGAGACTGCGGCGCAATGACTCCTCCACAGTCATGCCGCGATAAGTCTCCGCGGTTTCATGGAAGTTCTGCAGGTGGTCCAGGCTTTCCTTCTCGTACTCACAATGCCGCCGCCAATACATGATCGAGTCCAGAATGTTTGCGACGAGATAACCGCACATTTCCCCGATCCGCTCTTTATCCTCGGTCATGGTTCCAGCGGGATGCTTGGCTGCGAGATGAATGGCCTTCCCGGTCGCTTCTGCGTCCGCCGTGTATCTCGGATTTCTCGCGCGAAGCGACGGCATCGTGAGCGCCGATTCCGCCGCGTTGATGAAATCATTCGGCTCGGCCTGCGCCAATCGGATGAAGGCCTCCGTCAGCATTTTGGCCTGGTAAAATACCGCTGACCTGGCGTCCGGGACGCCTTTGTCCGCCAGCCGCACAAGCTGCCGATTAAGGTAATCCAAACGGGACTTGAGGCACTTGAAGGCGTCATCCCACTCTGAGAATATGGTGCCGCCTTTGCAGAAATACCGGTGCTCCAACTTACCGGAGCGAATCAGCTTCAAAAGCAGCGATGTTCCGCGATCAATCGCTTCGTATGCCTTGCGCATGACGGCCTTTGGGTCTTTCTCAATTTGCCGTTCAATTGCTTCGTGCGTCGCGAGAGACTTGCGTTGCTCAGGTGAAAGCTTCCTCTGCTGCCGGAGCTTTGCCATGCGGCGATATTCCAATTCAGTGAAGTCGTTGTTTGCGAGCAAGCGTTCGTCTTCCTCCGGCCACTTTGGTGGAGGTGTAAGAAGAAGCTTCCTTCTCGGAGCTTTGCGCTTGGCCGTTTTCCTCACTGCTTCATTTCATGTGCGGTATCCAACGGTGGTAACGCGGCAACCAGCTTCTGCGTTTCCAGGCTTACCGTGATGACCTTGCCGACGAGTTTGACGATGTAATCGGGTTCGTCCTCTCGGTTTGGATCGTTCGTGATGCCGGACCGTTTGTCGGTGCTTACCTGGTATTGATCGATTACCCATTCGAGCGCGGAACGATTGCCGAGCCGATAGGCGAATGTCTCCGGCGGGATGCCGTCGAGCGTGAGAAACTCGTTATAGATGATGGCGCGCTTGTCTTTGCTGAGGCGCATCTTCTCCACTCGCCAGTTGAGCTTCTCATCGCGGTTCTCGATGCGTTTTAGTTTGCATTCGGCGGCGTCTTCATAGTTCACGTGCAAATCGGCGAGCTTGCGCCCGATTTCAGCAAAGGCGTGAAACGTCTTCGCCTCTTTGCCAATGAACGGAATTCGCGGCAGCTCGCGGCGGAGATTGGCGGCATAACGAGCCCGATACTCCGGATGATGCAGCACCGCATAAACGTAATGAAAGATTTCCCACTTCGTAATCTTCTCGTCGTCGTAATGCTGTTGGAACTTAACTAAGATCGACAACGGAATGTTTTCGCGGCGGGAACTGTTTTCGCCGTCGTAGGTGTAGAATGGGAAGCACTGTGTTCCGCCCTGCGGCATGAGATCAGGAAGAGATGCGACCATTAAGGCCCAAACTGGAACTTCGCTTCCGACTTTGAGCCAAATGCAGCGATTCTCCGACATCGCGTTGGGGAAAAAGATCGGGAGCTGGTACCGCCGTTCATTGAGGTGCTTGTCGAAATAAACGAACTCGCGAGTAAACGGGCGGTACATTCCAGATCGAACCCGCGACGGATCGAACGCGAACTTTTGTCCCCCGCACATGAGTTTTTTCATCGTTTCGGACCAACTGATCTTTCTCGGATCATCTTCAACAAAGTCATCGATACTGGCGTTTTTCCTTCTCCGATTTCGCCAGCGGTCAACATGCTCGTTATACACGCCAATCATCCGCTGGACGTTCTCCGCGAGCATCGACGGATTGAAATTCCAAACCCAATCATCGCGATTTGTCTTCAGACCATTGCCGAAGATTCTGAAAATCGCAGAAGTCGTGTGCCCGCGTTCTTCCTTGATGCCGATCGGCGCAAAACTGTCGAACTCGGACCGCATCCCGTGCGTCAGCCAAGTTGCATTCTTGTCCGGTTTCAGATCCCTCCAGTCGATCCCTCGATAATCGCGCATCTTATCGAGAAATGCGGTTTTCTGACCGCGACGCCAGTCAATTGGAACGGCATCGTACTTAATCTCGATGTCATGGCGCCGTCGTTCTCTGCGCACAAATACGTTGATGCTTACGCCGACCTGAATTCCAAACACGTTGTGAGTCGTGCCAGATAGTTTTGGATTCTTTCGGACGTTACCGCCGAGATTCAGGACATAAAGCGTTTCGAAATCGCGTGCGAAGTGTTTTCGAACGCCGTCGAATGCTATGTCATCGATGAAGCTGTTATTGCAAACGTAAGCAACGACGCCTTCTTTCCCAATGCGATCACTTGCCCAGCGCCATGCTTTCACATAAGGATCGCTGAGCGCGTTCTTGTTAGTTGCTTTTGAATCCGCCGTGTAAGTGCGTCTTACTCGGTTATCGACGACTTCGTAGCGGCGGTTCTTGTTGTTGTCGTTCTCGTTAACCTGATGCGCGTTGTAGGGTGGGTTTCCGATAACGACGAAGATCGGTGCAGCAATCTGTTCTTTTACCCGCTTCGTGTTTTCCGGATTGAAAAACTCCATGGTGTCCTGCGCGTGGCGTTCGGCACCGTGTTCAGCAATATCGCCAGACAGAGTCTCGAACGTGTCCACTAAACAGATGCCGGGGAACGGTTCATATCTGCCTACTTGTTCGAGAAACGTGTGTTCGATGTTCATGGTAGAGATGTAATACGGCAGAAGCAGCACCTCGTTGCAGTGCAGTTCTTTGAGATATTTGTATTCGAGCTGCGTTTTCGGTATCCGCCTCATGAGATTGACGATGAAATTGCCGGTGCCGACGAACGGATCGATGATGTGCACGTTTTCGTCGCCGAGCTCGCGTCCGAATTCTTTGCGCAGAATTTCTTCCACGCTCGCAAGCATGAAATCGACAATCTCTTGCGGCGTATAAACGATGCCGAGCGTGTCGGCGCGATCGACGGCGAAGCCTTGGAAAAACTGCTCGTAAACGGTGTTCAGGAATTTCTGCTTCTCGGAAAACTCCGGAATGGTGCCCGCGGCGTCTTCGATCGCTTTGTAGTAACGCCTTAAGTCTTTGAGGAATTCATCCCGCGAAATATACGGATCGGTGAGTGCCTTAATAACCTTCTCGATTTCTTGAGCGATGTTGTTTCGCTGCATGAAATCAGGCTGTCCGAAAATGCGCCGAAAAATTCGTTCAGTGAGCAAATGTTGAACAAGCATCTCCTCAACGGCTTCCTTGCGCAGGTTGGGATTAAGCGATTGGCGGCAGAGCGTGACGAATTGCTCGAAGGCTTCGGCAAACTTCGCATTCTTCTTTTCTTCGCGACGAATGATTTCAGTCAGCCTTCCGCCGATTTCCGGCAATTGCTCCTTAAACGCGGCGACTGCTTTTTCCCACCTATCGAACTCCGGCGGCTGATACTCGAAAAATTGTTTTAGGACTTCAACAAGGCCCTGCGGCTTCGAAATATCGCGATCGAGGGCCCGCTCGCCGTCTTGGACGAGCACCGCGCGCTCGGGTGCCTGAAAAAGGATGTTGGTGCGCGGATAGCCCAGTTTAAATTTTGCTCGAATCTCGTTGTCGAGATCGTCCGCCGTGTCCTTCGCTTCCCACAGACCGTGCATGAGCCGGAAGCTATCGAGCAGAACGCCATCAGGCGTAATCTTCGTGCCCGTCTTTGTCTTCAATGAAAATTCCGGCACGAATTTCCATTTGTCGTCGCGTCCTTTGTTCACGAGCGTTGTGCAACCTTCCAGCAATGCCTGAAAGGCTGCACGCACAGCGCTCTCGTGCTTAACACCAAGCTTCTCGAATTCGACGAGCGATTCGTGATAAGCGGCGATGCGCTTGTGATTCGACTTCAGCGGGAGAACGCGCACGAGCCGTTTTTACACGAAAATAGGTGCAATGACAATTTCCACCGAAGCGACGACCTAACCGAAACTTTTTCTGATGACCAGCCTTCGTGAGATCGAACTACTCCGAACTCCGAACGTTTTGAAACTCGCTCGCTGCTTCCCTCGCAGCTTTTACGTTGATCACTCGCACTGCCTCGCGCTTGCGCCAGCTACCCCAGCTGCGTTGCCGTCTACCCGCGCGATTCCGATCGCGACGTGTTCTATGTCGCGACGCTGAGCCCGGTCGTCGGATTCATCATGCTTTACACATTTCGCTACACGTTCGTGGCCGACCATTACCAATATCTGGCCAGCATCGGCCCGATCGCGCTGGTTTCCGCTGGTTTAGCGAAACTGACTGACTCAATACGGTACGGTCCACGCTTTCTCTCCGCGCTTGGGATTTTGATCTTTGGCGCGCTGGGATTACTCACCTGGCGCCAAAGCGCGAGTTACCGCGATAGCGAGACACTGTGGCGAACAACCATCGACAGGAATCCAGGTTGCTGGATGGCGGAAAACAATCTGGGCAGCGAGCTATTGGAAACAAGCGGCGATGTCGAGGGCGCCATCGCTCATTTCGAAAAATCATTGCGATTGAAATTCGATCATCCGGCGACCCACGACAACGTAACCTATGCGCTGCTCCGCAAAGGCGACCCCGACGCAGCGATCGCCGAGGCGCACGTGGCCTTGAATTTACAACCTAACAACGCCAATACGCATGTGGTGCTCGGCATGGCGCTGATGACAAAAGGGCTAATGGACGAAGCAATGGCGCAGTTTTCCAGAGCGCTTGAGATTCGTCCTAAGTACAGCGACGCACACTATAATCTCGCCGTCGCGCTGGCGGAGAAGCATGAAACTGTCGATGCGATCGCTCATTACGAAAAAGCCATAGAAGTGCAGCCGGATTTCTTTTGGGCGCTAACAAATCTGGCGTGGATATTCGCAAGCTCCTCGGACGCTGCCATCCGAAACGGTCCAAGAGTGGTGGAGCTTGCCGAAGAGGCCAATCGACTCACCGGCGGTACGAGCCCGCTCGTCCTGCGGACGCTAGCCGCAGCCTATGCGACTAACAAGAGCTTCGACAAGGCTCTCGAAACTTGCCGGCGCGCACTGCAATCCGCGCAAGCAGCGCGCGATTCCGAACTCGCTGAAGAAATCCGCCGCGAAATGGCGTTTTATGAGGCCGGCCTGCCCTATCGCGCTCCTTGAGATGTACATTCGCAGCATGACGAAGTTGCCATGGCACCTGTGAGCCTAACCGATCGATGAAGGTTCTTTGTGCAAAATGCACCCAAGACGACCCGTCTACAACAAATCCGATTTTAACTTTGTAACTCTTGTAACTCATCTAACATTCGCAAAGCCATGTCATTTAATCGTTTTGGACTTTCATCTGAAGTCGTGCGCGGAACGCAGGCGATGGGGTTTGTCGAGCCCACGCCCATTCAGCTCCGCGGTTTCCCAATTGTTCTGGCCGGAAAAGATTTGATCGGCACCGCGCAAACCGGCACAGGCAAGACCGCGGCGTTCGCTCTGCCCATCCTCACGCTGCTGGCGAAGCACGGCGGCTTCCGATGTCTGGTGCTCGAGCCGACGCGCGAATTGGCCGCGCAAGTTGAAACGGCGTTTCGCGATTATGGGCGGTTCACGGATCTGCGAGCCGCGCTCGTGCACGGTGGCGTCGGTTACGGGAAACAGCGCGAGGCACTCAAGCGCGGCGTGGACATTCTGGTCGCGACGCCCGGACGGCTGCTCGATCTGCTCGAACAGCGCGCAATGTCTCTGCGAGATGTAAAAATTCTCGTTCTCGATGAAGTGGACCGGATGCTGGATATGGGTTTTCTGCCGGACGTGCGCCGTATCGTTGAGAAAATCCCGAAAGAGCGGCAGACGCTGCTTTTCTCGGCCACGTTGCCGCCGGAGATCGAACGCCTCGCCGCGTGGGTGTTGCGCGATCCAGTCCTGGTGGAAATCGGTATACGCCGTTCCCCAGCTGAAACGGTGACGCACGCGGTGTATCCAGTGGCAGCCGAACAGAAATTCGATCTGCTCATGGCGCTTCTGGAGCGAACAAATTTCGACAGCGTATTGATTTTTTGCCGCACGAAAGTCAATGCCGATCGGGTTGCGCATTCCTTGAAGCACGCGAAGCATGCCGTGGCGGTGTTACATTCGAATCGGACGCAGCGAGAACGCATTGAGGCGCTGGAGGGATTCAAGAGCGGGAAATACGAAGTGATGGTGGCGACCGACATTGCATCGCGCGGCCTCGATATTGCCGGAGTTAGTCATGTGATCAACTACGATGTGCCTGAGCACCCCGAAGATTATGTGCACCGCATCGGACGCACCGGCCGGGCGCAAAATGTCGGCGACGCGTTCACGCTGATGAGTGGTCACGAGGTTTCCGCGTTGCAGGCGATCGAACATTTCATCGGTCAGAAAATTCCCCGACTGAAGCTGGAGAACTTTCCCTACCTGTACACGGCGCTGTTTGAACCGGAACCAGCGGCTGGCAGAAGACGAGCGGCTGGCGGCGGACGAACGCATCGCGGTTATTCTTTTGGACGAAGGCGATGATTTGAATGACGAATGTCGAATGACGAAGCTCGAAGGAATGACGAATCATGAAATGACTAAGTGTCACGATGCCAGTTGTTCGTCATTCGGGCTTTGTGCTTCTTTCGTCATTCGACATTCGTGCTTCGTCATTGCCGACCCTATTGACTTCGGCATGCGTGCATCGCGGAGAAATGTGAGGTGGTAGGCACGGCGATCGTACGGTGCCTCCCCAAATCGCTCGATTTGTATGCGAGATGGGTTTTAATAACGGCCTTATGTCTGAAGGAAAAATTGTGCCCGACTTACAGGCCGAATTTGACCAGTTGCAGAAAAAGCTGGTGCCGCTGTGGAAATCGATCGAGCACTTCAACCAGGATCCGCAAACTATCGTGGTCGTACCCTCGATGTCCATCGACGCGATCAGCTCCGGCGCAGTGATGCAGGCGTACGAGGAACGTTTCCTGTTCCTGTTATTGCTGCTGCGTCAGCCGAGGGCCCGGCTGATCTACGTGACGTCGCAAACGATTCTGCCCAGCATCATCGACTATTACCTCGATCTTCTGCCCGGAGTTATCTCTAGTCACGCGCGGCAGCGGCTGTTTCTGATTTCGCCCATGGACGGATCGGTGCGTCCGCTAAGCGACAAACTGCTCGCGCGGCCACGGTTGATCGAGCGGATTCGTTCTTTGATAATGGATCCCGATCGCGCGCATCTTGTTCCTTTCAACACCACCAATCGCGAGAAGGAGCTGGCGCTGCGGCTCGGCATCCCCATGTATGGCGCCAATCCAAAATTCTTCCCGCTCGGCACGAAGAGCGGGTGCCGGAAAATTTTCATGGAAGAAAATGTGCCGCATCCTTTGGGTCATGAGGACATTGGCAGCAAGGAAGACCTGCTAAATGCCATCAGGGAGATGCGAGCGAAGAAGCCCTCGATCGAGCAGGTCATGGTAAAGCTCAATGAAGGCGTCTCGGGCGAGGGGAATGCCATTGTCGATCTCAGGGGCCTTCCACCTGTAGCCGGCATCGACGATGCCGGCCGGCCGGGATCACCGATCCCGGCTACAACAGAAAAGGCCATGTTAGAGGAACGCCTCCGGTCGATGCGGTTCGAGTTAGAGGGAGCTACTTACGAAAGTTACATGAAAAAGCTGCAAGAACGAAAGGCAGTCGTCGAAGAACGCATCGTTGGAGAAGAGTTCAGGAGCCCCAGTGTGCAGCTTCGGGTGACGCCGTTGGGTGCAGTCGAATTGTTATCGACCCACGACCAGCTTCTGGGCGGGCCATCGGGGCAAAGCTATCTCGGCTGCGTGTTCCCTGCCGATACCGGTTACGCTGCGCTGATCACCCGCGAAGCCGCTAAGGTAGGCAGGCGTCTCGCGAAAGAAGGAGTCATAGGGCGCTTCGCGTTGGATTTTGTGGTAGTGCGCTCGAACGGAAAGTGGGAGCCGTATGCCATCGAAATCAATTTGAGAAAAGGCGGCACTACTCATCCATTTTTAACACTGCAATTCCTTACCGACGGAACCTATGACCCGGAAACCGCGATCTTCACAGCGCCGAATGGGCGGCACAAATTCTTTGTCGCCACTGACCACGTCGAGTCACCGCGTTATCGCACCCTGACTCCGGACGATCTTTTCGATATCGTGGTGCGGCACAACCTGCACTTTGGCCAAACCCGCCAGACAGGCGTGGTGTTTCACATGATGAGCGCCTTGGGCGAGCTCGGAAGAATGGGGCTGACCGCAGTGGGTAATTCACACAAGGAAGCCAGGGCGACCTACGACCGCGCGGTGGCCGTCCTGAATGAGGAAACAAGCGGCGGCGCCCCAGGATGAGCCGCTGTCGCGAAACTTTTTGGCTGTCACTCGTCCGCGGCATCTATGGAGTCTGCGGCTCCGACGATTTCTTAAGGACGATTTCTTAAGAAATCAGCTTGACGCGTTTCTGGTCCCTCTGCTACACACGTGGCTGCAGCTAGTTAAAGACAACCCAGAACAACTTAACCCTCCACCAAAGAACTGGATACCCCCCGAATTGTCTCGGGACCGCATGCTCGCGGTCTTAGGGGCGACGAGGACGTCGTGTTCACCCAATCACCATCTATGAAAAAGAAATCTGCTTCACGATCCGCGTTCTTCAACCTTCGTGTCTTAGTGGGTCTATTCGTCGTCCTCGCCGGTTTTTTTCTGGCGCTGGCGAGCGTTGGCGTGTTCTCCGCAACCGGTCAGAACATCGCACAAGCCAAGCAGAAGTATAACCCTGCCGGCAGCTCCATTGATCTCAGTGTGCTGCCGCCTGGATTTGATTGTTCCCAGATTTACGAGAAGGGCATCGACAGGCAAGAGAACTTTCGGGCCGGAGCTATCATGATTGCCTGCGGCCTCTCAGAAGGCGGTTCAGCTTCCCGCGGCAGCGGATTCTTCGGCAACGGGTTCTCCCAGTGGATCAGCAACCTGCTGCCGGCGCCCTTGTTCATCGGCGGCCCCGACTCTGATGTCATCCTGCCGGACGCTGCCTATCCCAAAGTGACCCAGTCGGAGAGCATGGAATGGGGCGGCCCCAACAACACCTGGGTCGTCAACTACAACGACAGCCGCACTTCGGGCGGCTGCTACAGCGGCCTCTCCTATTCGACCGATAACGGGGCCAGCTGGCACGCCAGCCAGCCCTTCTGCTCCGGGCGCGGCACTAACTTCGGCGACCCGATCGTCGTCTACAACGCCGCGCTCAACGCCTGGTTCGCGGGCGACCTGGCCACCGGCTGCGGCGGCCAGGGCATCGGCCTCTGGACGTCCGCCAACGGCATTACCTGGACCACCGGGGCCTGCGCGCACAACGGCACCTCCGACGACCGCGAGAGCATGTGGGTCGATAACAACCCGTCCAGCCCGCATTACGGGCGGATGTACATCTCCTACAACGATTTCGCCGTCAACAGCGGCGCCCTGTACGTCACCTACTCCGATAACGGCACCACCTGGACCGTCGTGCAGCTCAACTCCGGCTTCATCCGCGACATCCAAGTCACCGGCGACCTGCAAGGCAGTGGCCGGGTTTACGTGGCGACGATGAATGAGGGCGGTGGCGGCCTAACCCCTATGTAAGATGTCAAGTGTGGCGGGCGAGTGTGTAGGTGGTTTGTTAGGTCATAAGGCTGGTCGATAAGAGTTGAAGTTGATTTGGGACGCTTCCTCTTCCGTTCGCTCGGTCGCGGCG
>Ga0193751_1000011_pt1 | contig 173081 bp, 168 predicted proteins | sample L1c2metaG_FD_143050 | JGI IMG/M metagenome (GOLD analysis project Ga0193751, IMG submission 143050) | Soil microbial communities from a riparian zone of the East river system, Colorado, United States - L1c2 | ecosystem: Environmental > Terrestrial > Soil > Riparian zone | place: USA: East... | reverse complement strand
GTATTCCAAGATCGCGATACTTTTCCTTTCGGGAAACCCAACGCGAATTGGCCTGACCGGCAGGCCACCCGGCCCACAGCAGGAAGCCCGTCAACGCTGACGCCAGCCCGCCAGGCACCCACCAAGGCGTTGCAAGCAGCCAAGCCACCATTGCGGGGAATCTTTCTACAAGCTGGTTGTAGTCATCGGGGGCGGTCGTTCGGCCCAACCAGTCGACAGCAGCCTTAGCGATGGTCGCCACCCAAAATAGGATGGCAAACAGGAATGCTGCAGTCCGAGCCAAGAACATCCGCATGCGCGGATAATGCCTGTTTTTCGAGGCATCCGGTAGGCTTGGTGCGTTTGCTACCTAGTGCCGCAAAAAACGGGGCCGAAACCATTACGTGCCCCTAAGCCATTGAAAATATGGCGGTCCCGACAGGACTCGAACCTGTGACCTTCGGTTTAGGAAGCCGCTGCGCTATTCGCCTGAGCGGAGATCCTGTGTCAGCGGGGGAATCGAAGAGGCCCAAATGCGCTCCTTGCGGTTTCCATAACCTGGAGGTAATATAATAAGGAATTTGGCCGAAATACCTGCCGATTGCCTACACAGCTCCTACACATGAGATTTGACATTGATTTATGTTAAGTAACTCAATGTGTTACAGTAACAGTGTCTCCCCGGAGGGGAGAGGTGACACTCTCCCCTCCGGGGAGAGGGAGAAGAAGGTGGCGAGCCGCAGGTTTCCCTGCGGCTCGCCCGGTGAGGTGGGGACGCCCTCACCATGCTGCTTCGGCTCCTCGGGGACGGGGCAGAGCAACGAAGCAGATCGGATCTCACAGTCCTGCCGGCCGGCGGCCTCCCCGGCGGCGGATCAGCACCAGCATCAGGCTCGCCATGCACAGCGCGAGGCCGATCAGCAGGCGCAGCTCCGCGTCGGTTGCGGTCTTGGGCAGGACCACGCCGGCCGGCGCCGCCGTGAAGATCGGCAACGGCTTGGCCGACGGCTTCAGCGCCGCCGCGAGCTGCGTGCGGGCGCCGCCGCCGTCGGCGCGCCGGGTCTCCGGCGGCACCGCCGGTGAGCGTTCACCGCCGAACAGCTTGTCGAAGTCCCAGCCGGCCGGAAGGTTGAGCGGAAGCTCGGCGCGGGAGAGATGCTCGCCGACGGGCCGGCTCGGCGTCGCATCGATCGCCACCAGGCTGGTCAGGCGGGTGACGAGATGATGGTCGAGCGCAAGCGCAAGGATGCGCCGGTCCGCTTCGTCGGGCGCGACCTCGCGCAAGGTGCGCGCGACCTCGGCGTCGGCGATCTTGCGGCGCGCCCACAGCTTGGAGAGCCCCTGCCCTTCCGCGGCGCCGGCGAGCGGCAGCGTGATGATCCACGGCCGCTCGCCGATCATGCCCTTGAGCTCCAGCGTGCCGGCGAGCCGCTCGAGCCGGCCGGCGATCACCAGCGGCTCGCCGCGATAGAGATCGGGGAACACCGCCGGCGTCACGTCGCCGCGGCCGGCCGAGAACGTCGCCGTCAGGTTCGTGGCGACCGGGCTCTCCAGCTTGTCGAACAGCGTGCGCATGCGCTCCTCGACCTGTTCGACCGAGCCGATGTGGGTGAAGGTGCCGCGCCCGAGCTCGGCCGCGCGCGTCATCAGGAAGGTGTTGGGCGCCGAGCCGATGCCCACCATGAACACGCGCGAGCGCCCGCGCATGCGCCCGATGGTGTCGAACAGCTGCTGCTCGTTGCCGATCTCGCCGTCGGTCAGGAAGACGACCTGGCGCAGGTAGTTCTCGTCGGCGCCGTGCCGGTCGGTCAGCGCCGCCTGCATGGGCGGCACCATTTCGGTGCCGCCGTGCGCCTGCAGCGCGGACACGAAGTCCCTGGCGCGGCCGAGGTGCTCGGCGTCGGCCGGCACCGTGTCGGCGAACAGCACGTCCATTGTGTGATCGAAGCGAATGACGTTGAAACGGTCGGCCGGCCGCAGGCGTCCGAGCGCATAGATCAGGCTCGCCTTGGCCTGGACGATCGAGGTGCCGCCCATGGAGCCGGAATTGTCGATGACGAACACGATCTCGCGCGCCCGCTTGTCGTCGGCCTGCTGCACCGCCGGTGGCGTCACGAAGGCAAGCGCGTAATCGGCGTCGCCAACGTGCTCGTGGAACAGCCCGACCGCGGGCGCGCTGCTCTCCGCCGGCCGCCACGTCAGCTCGAAATCGCGGTCCGCCGGCACCGGCCCTTCGGCCAGCTTGATGGTGCGGGTGTCCGGCGCGACGTCATCGACGCGCACCATGTGGTGGTGACTCTTGACCTCGCCGAGCGGGAAGCCGGCCTGCAGGTGCACGGTGATCGCCACCGGATTGATCGGCGGGTTGTCGCGCGGGTCGAGCACCGGCGGCTCGATGCGCGCGCGGTTGGGCACCGGATCGGACACCGTGCCCCAGCCGCGCTCCTGCGCGCCGAAGTCGACGGTCTGCACCACAGGCGCGGGGTTGTAGCGCGGCGCCACCACCAGCGGGACCCGCAGGGAAAATTCGTTGCCGGTCTGGCGCACCGGCTCCTGATATTCGATCTGCACCAGCACGGTCTCGCCCGGCCCGATATTGGCGACCGAGCTGGTGAAGATGTTCGGCCGCTCCTGCTCGAGCAGCCCGGCCTTCTGTCCCGACGCGCGCGCCCGCTCGTAGTCTTGCCGCGCCTGCTCGCGCTCCTTCACCTCGCCGACGATGATCCGCTCGCCGACGACCATCTTCAGCGTGTCGACCGCGGCGCCGTCGGGCAGCGGATGCACGTACACCGCCTCGATCCAGCCGTCGGTCGGATTGCGGAAAATCTGGGTGACGCGGGCGCGGGCGGTGGGGCCGCTCACCGTAAGATCGACGTCGGTGCCGAGCCGCGGCGCCTCGACGTAGCGGCCCGGTTCGGCGCTCTTGAGCAGCAACGCGCCGGAGTGCATGTCCCCCGGCGACACGAACGCCGGCGCTGCCGCCCGGGCCGCCGGCACGCCGGCGAAGGCCGCCGCAAATGCAGCCATGAGCGAGATCACACGCGCCGCGCCAGCCGCGATCTCCCGCATGCAGGCCAGCCGATCGATACGTGAGTCTTCCAGTGCAGCCAGTGCCGATGCGCGCATGTGGTCCTCCTGTGCGGCAGCGAACCCCGCACATTCATTCGTCCAGGCGCCTGCGGATATCGAGCGTCATGTTCGCGCTTGTTCGGCAACGCTCCGCCGCGAATGCGCCTTGCCACGGCGGAACTGTGCGGATATGTGAGGATTTGTGCGCGCAGGCGGGATGGGATTTTTGATGCCGCTCACCACCGACGAGCAGCTTTCCGAAGATCAAAGCCGATCGATCGCCGCGCTGATCCGCGAGGAGCTGGCGCGCCGCCGGATATCGCGCCAGCATCTCGCCCACGAGGCGCGCATCAGCATCTCGACCCTGGAGAAGGCGCTGTCCGGGCGCCGGCGCTTCACCCTGGCGACGACGATCCGGCTGGAAGAGGCGCTGGGCGTCGCGTTGCGCAAGAACGACGGCGCGCCCAACGGCCCGAAGCCGTCCACGCCGGGCCTCGCCCCCGGCGATCTCGGCTTCTACTCGCGGCCCGCGGTGGCATGGATCGAAGGCTCATATCTGACCCTGCGGCCGTCCTTCGGCGAGCGCGGCGCCATCTACGCCTATCAAACCGACATCAGCTGGGACGAAGGCCGCTCGAGCCTGATCTTTCGCGAATCCGGGCGGCTCGATGCCGCCTTTACCCAGCAGGGCCTGGTGTCGGTGCCGCACCAGTCCGGACACATTTATCTGGTCACCAACATCCAGGGCCAGTACCGGCTGATCATCGTGGCGCGGCCGACCATCAACGGCGAGATGTACGGAATTCTGACCACCCTGCAGGCGGGACGCGGCGCGCAGCTCACCCCGGTCGCGGCGCCGATCGCGTTCGTGCCGCTGCCGGCGCTCAAGGACGTTGTGTTCGGCCAGATCGGCGCCGGGCATCCGTGCTACCAGCCCTATCGGCACTACCTACAGCGCAACGTCGAAGAGCCGTTCGCGGTGTTTTTTCCCGCGTAGCGAGGTCCCATGTCCGGCCGCGTTCTGGCACTCGATCTTCACGACAAGGCGGCTGCGGCGCGCCGCGACGTTCGGGTCGATCACGTGGTGCTCGCCGGCTGGACCGGACGCGACCGGGCAGCGGTGCAGAAGCACATCGACGAGCTGGCGCACATCGGCGTCAAGCCGCCGGCGACGACGCCGATCTTCTACCGCGTGTCGGCCGCGCGGGTGACCACCGACGACACGATCGAGGCGGTCGGCGACGGCTCCGGCGGCGAGGTCGAGTTCATCCTGCTCCAGCACGACGGCCGCCTGTGGGTCGGCACCGGCTCCGACCATACCGACCGCGACGCGGAGAAGCACGGCATCACGCTCTCCAAGCAAATGTGCGACAAGCCGATCGCCACGACGTTCTGGGCTTACGAGAACGTGGCCGGTCATTGGGACCGGCTGATCCTGCGCGCCCACGTGACCGAAGGCGGACGGCGCGTGCTCTATCAGGAAGGCGCGCTCGCGCAGATGATAGACGCGCCCGGGCTGATGTCGCGCTACGCCGCCGACGGGCGCCTTGCCGAGGGCACGATGATGTTCGGCGGCGCGCTTCCCACCATTGGCCCGGTGCGCGCGACCGACCAGTTCGACTTCGAGCTCGAGGACCCGGTGCTCCGGCGCAAGATCGGTCGCGGCTACCGGGTGGTGAAGCTGCCCGTGCACGGATGATTTGGGCTGCAGGCTGAACGAGGGCCGGGCACAGACGCGATGGCATGAGCGAGCATCGTCCCCAAAGCGCATCGGCGAACGGCCTGCGAACGGGCGCGGATTATTTGCAGGCTATCAAAGCCGACGGCCGCCAGGTCTATTACGACGGCGGCCTGGTCGAGGACGTGACGAGCCACCCGGCGTTCCGCGGCGCGGCGCAATCGATCGCTCACCTCTACGACCTGGCCGCCGCGCCGGAAAATCGCGAGGTCATGACCTTCGCGTCGCCGCGGACCGGTGCCCCGGTGCTGCGCTGCTATCAAATACCGCGCACGGTCGACGATCTGCGCGCCCGGCGCCGCATGCACGAAGTCTGGGCCGAAGCGACGTTCGGCCTGATGGGGCGCGCACCCGACCACGTGGCGGGCTTCTTCAGCGGCTACGCGGCGAAGCCGGGCGTGTTCGCCGCCGGTGGCCAGCAATTCGCCGACAACGTCGTGCGCTATCACGAATACGCGCGCGACCATCACGTCTATCTCGCCTATGCGATCGTGCCGCCGCAGATCGACCGCAGCAAGCCGGCGCACAAGCAGTCCGATCCGACCCTGCATGCGGGCGTCGTCGCCGAGCGGGACGGCGGCATCGTGCTCAAGGGCGCCCAGCAGCTCGCAACCGGCGCGGTGCTGGCGGACGAGCTGCACCTGAGCTGCATCCATCCGCTCCAGCCGGGCGACGAGGCCTACGCCATCGGGGTCGCCATGCCGATGACCAGCCCGGGCCTGAAAATCTACACGCGGCGCTCTTTCGCGCGCCCGGGCGAGAGCACCTTCGATTATCCGCTGTCCAACCGCTTCGACGAGACCGATGCGCTGGTGGTGCTCGACGACGTGTTCGTGCCGTGGGAGCGCGTGTTCATCTACCGCAACATCGACATCTGCCGCGACCAATGGTGGAAGACGCCGTCACACTGCTACGGCAACTACCAGGCACAGATCCGCTATGCGACCAAGCTGCGCTTCATGCTGGGGCTGGCGAAACGCCTGAACGAGCTGACCGGGCTCGATCCGCTGCCGCCGGTGCAGATCCAGATGGGCGAATTGGCGGCGCTGGCATCGATCGTGGAGCTGATGGTGGACGCCCAGGAGGCGCGGGCAACCATCGATCCCGACGGCACCGTGTGGCCCTCCCGGCAGGCGCTCTACGCCGTCATGGCCCTGCAATCGGAGATCAACCCGCGCATGGTCGACATGCTGCGCGAGCTGACCGGCGGCGCCATGATCATGCTGCCGTCGTCGGAGAAGGATTACGACAACCCGCAGATCGCCGCCGATCTCGAACGCTACGTGGCCTCCCCCGGGGCCTCGTCGCGCGATCGCGTGGCGCTGATGAAGATGGCCTGGGACCTGATCGGCACCGAGTTCGCCGGCCGTCACCAGCAGTACGAGAAGTTCTACGGCGGCGCGTCCTTCCTGGTGAAGCAGAACATGTTCCGCACCTATGATTTCGCCGGCGCCAAGCGGCTGGTCGATGCGGCGCTGGCGCTCGACCGATAAGCTCGATATCAGCCGCTTGGCTCTCGTCGTGGGTGCAGGCAGAATGGCACCCTGGGCGCAGTCCACAGGTCACCGCACGTGCCGCATGCAACTCCCGACGACCGCAGGGTGCTGATCGCGGGCGGCGGCCCGGTCGGGCTGTTGTGCGCGCTGCTGCTCGGCCGGCACGGGCTGCCGGTGCGGCTGTTCGACGAGAACGCCGGGCTGCAGCAGGACCCGCGCGCGGCGACCACCCATCCGGCGACCCTCGAGTTGCTGGCCGCGGCCGGGCTCGCCGACGACGTGGCGCGGGTCGGCCTGGTGGCGCCGATCTTCCAGTTCTGGGACCGGCCGACCGGCCGCAAGGTCGCCGAGTTCGACCATGCGCTGCTCAAGAACGACACCGCCTATCCGTTCGCGGTCCAGTGCGAGCAGTTCAAGACCGCGCGGCTGATTTTGGAGCGGCTGCAGGCGCTGCCGAACGTCGAGGTGCTGTTCGGCCACGAGGTCGTCGGCGTCGAGCAAAACGGTCGCTCGGTCACGGTCGCGGCGCGCGGCCCGGCCGGCACGACTTCGCACCAGGGCGCCTATCTGATCGGCGCCGACGGCGGCCGCAGCGCGGTGCGCAAGCAATGCGGCATCGCGTTCGAGGGTTTCACCTGGCCGGAACGCTTCATCGTGCTAACGACGCCGTTCGATTTTGAAGCCTCGCGCGGCTATTGCCCGCGCAGCTACTTCGCCGATCCGGACGAGTGGTGCAATTGCTTCAAGGTCTCCGGCGACGGCCCGCCCGGCCTGTGGCGCACGGTGTATCCGGCCGACCCGGCGCTGAGCGACGACGAGCTGATGAGCGACGCGGCCGTGCAGGCACGGCTGCAGCGCTTCTTTCCGGCGTCGGAGCCCTACGCGATCGTGCACCGCAATCTCTACGTCACGCATCAGCGGGTCGCGCACCGGTTTCGCGCCGGCCGCGTGCTGCTTGCGGGCGACGCCGCCCACGTCAACAATCCGATCGGCGGCATGGGCCTCAACGGCGGCCTGCAGGACGCCGCCAACGCGTCGGAGCAGATCGCCAGGATTCTGCTCGACGGCGCGCCCGATCGCCTGCTCGACCTTTACGACCTGCAGCGGCGCACGGTCGCGACCGAGTTCGTGCAGGAGCAGACGATCGCCAACAAGAAGCGGCTCGAGGTGCGCGATCCGGACGCGCGCCGGCGCAGCCTCGACGAGCTGGGCGCCATTGCCGCCGATCCGGCGCGCGCCCGCGACTTCCTGCTGCGCTCGTCCATGATCGGCAGCCAACGCCGCGTCGCGGCAATGACTTTGGAGGAAGCATGATGGCCCTCGTCGAACCGAAAGCGAAGACGTTCGCGCCGCGGCCGTTCCTGGCGGCGAGCAAAAGCTTCTCCGCCGGTACCGATACGCCGCGCGGTTATTTGGAGCGCTGCCTCGTCGCGCTGGCCGAGCACGAGCCCGCCGTCGGCGCCTTCGTCGCGACCGACGTCGAAGGCGCGCGCAAGACCGCCGACCAGGCGACCGAGCGCTGGCGCGCCGGCAAGCCGCGCTCGGCGATCGACGGCATGCCGGTCGGCATCAAGGACATCATCGAGACCTACGACATGCCGACCCAGATGGGCTCGCCGCTGTTCGACGGCTGGCGCGGCGAGCGTGACGCAGCGGCGGTCTATGCTCTGCGGCAGGCCGGGGCCGTCGTCGTCGGCAAGACCGTCACCACCGAGTTCGCCGCCACCCATCCGCGCGGCACCCGCAACCCGCACGATCCGCGCCGCACCCCGGGCGGCTCGAGCAGCGGCTCCGCCGCGGCGGTCGCCACCGGCATGGTGGCGGCGGCGCTCGGAACCCAGGTGGTCGGCTCGATCCTGCGGCCGTCGAGCTTCTGCGGCAGCGTCGGCTTCAAGCCGACGGTCGGTGCCATCAATCGCGGCGGCAGCCATGATTATCTGAGCCAGAGCTGCACCGGCCCGATCGCCGCCACCCTGGAGGACGCCTGGGCGGTCGCGCGCGAGATCGCCCGCCGCGTCGGCGGCGATCCGGGCTTTCCGCGGCTCGCCGGCCCGATGGCGCCGCCGGCCGCGCACAAGCCGCGCGCGGTCGCCGTGCTGGAAACGCCCGGCTGGCCGGTTGCGACCGCGGGCGCGAAGCAGGAACTCGACCGGGCGGTGGCGCAGCTGCGCGCGGCCGGCGTTGCGATCCTCACGCGGCGGGACAATCCGCTGATCGACCAGGTCGAGACGGCGCTGTTGCAGGCGATGCCGATCACCCGTGCGATCAACGAATGGGAGTGGGTGTGGCCGCTCAACGATTATCATCGCCGCGACGCGGGCGCGCTGAGCGAGAGCATGCGCGAGCGGCTGAAGACCGCGGAAGCGATGGACGAGGGCCAGTACGAGGAGCTGATCGCCGAGCGCGCGCGCATCCGCGCGCAGTTCGCCGCGCTTGCCGGCGTCGCCGACGCCGCCGTCACGCTGTCGGCCCCGGGCGCGGCGCCGGTCGGGCTCGACTGGACCGGCGACCCGATCTTCGTGGTGTCGGGCTCGCTGCTCGGCGTGCCGACGGTGTCGCTGCCCCTGCTGGAAGACGAGGCCCTGCCGCTGGGACTGCAGGTGCTCGGCTTCGAGCGGCGCGACGCTGACCTGATCGCCGCCGCAACGGCGATCCGCGACATCGTCGGCGGCAAGTGACGAGCGTTCGTCATGAAGCTCGCCGTGCCCGACATGATCTCGAACTCGTACTTCCCCGCCGAAGCGGCGGTGGAGCTCGGGTTCTTCCAGCAGGAAGGGCTCGACGTCTCGCTCGAGCTGATCTTCCCGGTCGACAAAGCCTATGCGGCGCTCGCAGACGGCGCGGTCGATTTCGTCGGCGGCTCGGCCCATTCGGCGCTGGCGGCGTTTCCCGATTGGCGCGGCGTGAAGCTTCTGTGCGCGCAGGCGCAGGGCATGTACTGGTTCCTGGTGATGCGCGCCGACATCGAGCCCAAGCGCGGCGACGTGAGCGTGGTCAAGGGCCGCCGCATCGGCGCGGCGCCGTGGGTCGACATGGGCCTGCGGCGATTGCTGATCGCAGCCGGCCTCGATCTTGCGCGCGACGACGTGACGATCGCCCCGGTACCGGGCGCGGCCGGCGCCGGCGTCAACTTCGGCCTGACCGCGGCACGAGCGCTCGAGGAGCGCACGATCGACGGGTTCTGGGCGAACGGCATGGGCACCGAGGTCGCGGTGCGGCGCGGCGTCGGCACGATCGTGCTCGATGTCCGCCGCGGCGACGGCCCCAAGGCGGCGTTCGACTTTACGATGGCGACGATCGCGGCGACCGACAGCCTGATCGCGCGTACGCCTGACACCGCAGCGGCGGCGGTGCGTGCCATCGTCAAGACGCAACTGGCGCTCAAGCGCGACGTCAGTCTCGCGACGCAGGTCGGCGAGAAACTGTTCCCGCCCGAGCAGGCGGCGCTGATCGCCGAGCTGATTCGGCGCGACCTGCCCTATTACGACGCCACGATCACGCCGAGCACGGTCGCGGCCATGAACCGGTTCGCCCAGGACTTGGGGTTGCTCAAGGGGCCGGTGCCCTACGAGCAGGTGGTCGCGACCGAGTTCAGCGCGCTGTGGCGCGCGTAGGATGGGTGGAGCGAAGCGATACCCATCATGGCCGGAAAGATGATGGGTTTCGCAAGGGGCTCAACCCATCCTACGCCGCGCTTAATCCGCCGAGACGCCGCTCGCCTTGATGGGCGCGGCCCATTTCTCGATCTCGCTCTTCACAAACCCGCCGAGGTACGCGGACGACCGGCGCTCCGGCGCCACCAGCACGGCGCCGAGCCCTTCGAGCCGCGTCTTGACGCTCGGCGTGTCCATCGCCTCGACGGTCGCGTCGTGCAGGCGCTTGACGATGTCGGCCGGCGTGCCGTGCGGCACGAACAGGGCATTCCACGTGTAGGCCTCGAACCCGGCGAGCCCCTGCTCCTGGGCGGTGGCGAGATCGGGCAGCACCGGCGAGCGGTTCTTGCTCAAGGTCGAGATCGCCTTCACGGTGCCGCCCTGGATCTGCGGCAGCGCGGTCGAGATCACCTCGCACAGGAAATCGATGCGGCCGGCCGCGAGATCCTGCATGGCCGGGCCGGTGCCGCGATAGGGCACGTGCACGATGGTGGTGCCCATGGCGGTGCTGAGCAGCACGCAGCTGAGATGGGTCGCCGAGCCGCTGCCGGCGGAGCCGAACGTCATCTTCACCTCGTTCGCCTTGGCGTAGGCGATGAAGACGGGCAGCGTGTCGGCCGGCAGGTCCTTGCGGGCGATCAGCACCAGCGGAACCTCGGCGATCAACACGACAGGGTCGAAATCGGACACCGCGTTATAGAGCGGCTTCTTGTAGAGCGTCTGGTTCTGGGCATGGGTGCCGACGGTGCCGAGCACCATCTGATAGCCGTCGGGCGTCCCCTGCGCGACGCGCTGCGCGCCGGTCATGCCGCCGGCGCCGCCCACGTTCTCGATCACCACCTGCTGGCCGAGAATCTCGCTCAGCCGCTGCCCCACCACGCGCCCGAGCACGTCGGTCGGTCCGCCCGCCGCGAACGGGATCACCATGGAGACCGGCCGCGTCGGCCATTGCTCGGCGGCCATCGCCCCCGCTAACGTGAACACGCCCGCGAGGGCGACGACGAACCGGCGCACCATGCTATCCTCCTGAACGGCCGCGCACCCTTTGCCGCCGCCCGCCGCGACGGTCAAGTCGCGCACGTCGCGGCCCAGCCGGAGACCTGCCATGCCCACGACCCGCGTCGCCATCGCCGGCCTCGGCACCATCGGCCGCGCGCTCGCGCGCGCGCTCGACAACGGCGTGCCCGGCCTGGCGTTGAGCGCGGTCGCGGCGCGCGATGCCGGCAAGGCACAGGCGTGGCTCGCCGCGCAGGAGATCGACTGCCCGGTGGTCGCGCTCGGCGACATGCCGGCGCACGCCGACCTCGCCATCGAGTGCGCGCCGGCGGCGCTGATCGCCGACATCTGCGTGCCGATGCTCGCCGCCGGCCGGCAGGTGATGGTGCTCAGTTGCGGCGCGCTGCTGCCGCGGCCGGAGCTGATCGATCTCGCCAAGGCGCACGGCGGCCGCATCATGGTGCCGACCGGCGGGCTGCTCGGCCTCGACGCGGTCGCGGCGGCGGCGGAAGGCACCATCCATTCGGTGAAGATGACGACGCGCAAGCCGCCGAACGGCTTGGCGGGCGCGCCCTATCTGGTCGCCAACGCCATTTCGGTCGAGGGCCTCAACGAGGCCAAGCGCGTGTTCAGCGGCACCGCCCGCGCCGCCGCCGCCGGCTTTCCGGCCAACGTCAATGTCGCGGCGGCGCTCTCGCTCGCCGGCATCGGGCCCGACCGCACCATGATCGACATCTGGGCCGACCCGGCGGTCACCCGCAACTGCCACGTGATCGAGGTGGACGCCGACGCGGCGCGGTTCACCTTGTCGATCGAGAACGTCCCGTCCGACAACCCGAAGACCGGCAAGATCGTCGCGCTGTCGGTGCTCGCCACCTTGCGCAAGCTGCACGCGCCGCTCAGCGTCGGGACGTGACGAGGGAGGGGAGAAATGACCAGCACATTCGATCCGGAGAAGGTCGCGCGCCACGTGCTCGCCGAGCACGCGCGGCGGGCGGACTACCGCAACCTGCCGGCGGAGCTCGCGCCGGCGACCATCGCGGACGCCTATGCGGCGCAGCTCGCGCTGGTGCGAATGCTGGTGCCGCGCAAGGGCAAGGTCGCCGGCCTCAAGATCGCGACCACCACCAAGGTGATGCAGCAGCTCATGGGCATCGATCACCCGTGCGGCGGCACCATCTTCGAGCGCACCGTCCATCAGTCCCCCGCAAAGCTCCGCCTCGCCGACTATCAGCACGTGGTGATCGAGTGCGAGCTGGCCGTGCGCCTCGGCCGCGACCTGCCGACGGCTACCACGACCTACACCGGGCAGTCGGTCGCGCCGGCGATCGGCGCCCTGATGCCGGCCTTCGAGCTAATCGAGGACCGCAACGCCGACTACAAGCAAACCAGCGCGCTGTCGATCATCGCCGACAATTGCTGGAACGCCGGCATCGTGCTCGGCGCACCGGTCGCCTGCGATCCGGCGCGCCCGCTCGACGGCATCGCCGGCAAGCTGACCATCAATGACCGCGACACCCACGAGGGCCGCACCGACGGCCCGCTCGAGACGCTCGCCTGGATCGCCAACCTGGCGGCCGGGCAGGATCGCCCGCTCACCGCCGGCATGGTGGTCATCACCGGCAGCGTGATCCCGACCTTGCCGATCAAGGCCGGCGACCGCTTCGTGTTCGCCCTCGACGGGTTAGGCAGCGTATCAGTGACCGGTGATCAGTGATCAGTAATCAGACGTCGCCGCTCCCTACTGATTACTGATCACTGATCACTGATCACCGATTACTGCCTACCCCGGCTCCATGCCCTTGGCCTTGATGGCCGAGACGGCGTCCGGCGACGTGAGGAACTTGAGAAACGCCCTGGCGGCCTCCGGGTCCCTGGCGCCGGCGAACAACCCAGCCGCGAACGGCGTGACGTTGTTGATCTCCGCCGGCAGCGGCTGCACCTGAACGCCCGGCACGGCGAGCAGCTCGCCGATCTGCTGCACGGCGATGTCGGCCTCGCCCGTGACGACGAGCTCGGCGGCGGCGCCGCCCGGCCGTGTCTTCGCCTTGGCCTTGACGGCGTCGGCTATTCCCAAGCGCTCGCACAGGCTCTGGAAATAAAGGCCGCTGGCGCCGCTCGACGTATAGGAGATCGACTTCGCGGCAAGCAGGGTTTTCTTGAACGCCTCGACCGTGCTCACGTCCGGCTTGGGCGCGCCCGCCAGCACCGCGATCCCGACGCCCGAGCGGGCGACGTTGACGCGGCTATCGCCGCCGACCTTGCCCTGCTTGACCAGCTCCTCGATCGCCGGAGTCGTCAGGATCACCACGTCGGCGGTTTCGCCGGCCTTGATGCGGCCCATCAAAATGTTGGTCGTATCGAACGTGACCGCCAGCTTATGCCCGCTGGCGCGCTCGAACGCGGGCCCTGCCGCGGCGATGATCGAGTTCATCAAGGTCGTGCTCAATACCTTGATCTCGGCGGCACCCGCGGTCGTCGCTTGGAGTCCTGCGGCAAGGGCGAACGCCGCCACGGCAAATCTTGCACCCGGCATCATCATGGTCTCCGTGCGTCGCGTTAAGCCGGCTCGAGTCCCTTGGCCTTGATCACCGGCGCGGCGGCCGGCGAGGTGAGGAACTTGATCAGCGCCTTCACCGCCTCGGAGTCCTTCGACGCCGCGGACAGGCCGGCCGAGAAAACCGTGACGTGCTGGATCTCCGCCGGCATCGGCAGCACGTCGACGCCAGGCACGGATTTGAGCTCGCTGACCTGCTGCACGCCGATCTCCGCCTCGCCGTTGACGAGGGCGTCGCCGACCAGACGGCCGCGCACCACCACGGTCTTCGCCTTCATCTCGTCGGCGATGCCCATGCGCGCAAGCAGGCCCTCGATATAGACGCCGCTCGGCCCCTCGCTGCGGGCAAAGGACTTTGCCGCCAGCAGCGCGCGCTTGAACGCATCGGCCGAGCTCAGGTCGGGCCGGGGCGAGCCGGCGCGCACGCCGACGCCCACGCCGGAGCGCACCAGATCGACCTTGGCGGCGAGCCTGCCCTGCTTGATCACCTCGTCGAGCGTCGGGCCCGCCAGGATGACCACGTCGATGGCTTCGCCGGCCAGCACCCGGTCGCGGATCACGTTGGTACCGACATAGGCGATGGTGAGCTTGTGCTCGGTTGCGCGCTCGAACTGCGGCGCCAGCTCCGCCAGCGCGGGCCGCATCGCGCCCGAGCACAGCATCCTGATCTCGCCGGCGTCGGCTCCTGTCGCTGGCATGAGGGCTGCTCCTGCGTGTGCGGCGATGGCGATGATCGACCACCTCGTCATGACGTCATCCTCCCGGGATCGAACCGCATTCTACGGGGAGAACGCAGTTGCGAAAACCACGGATTGCGATGCAGTTGATGGCCGAAGGGGTCATGCCGCGCGTCAACGCGGCGATCGAGACGGCCGCGGCGGCGTAGGTTCCCGCGGGGCCGCGCCCCGATGCGGAAACGCGGTCTCAGCAGGCCTTTGCAGGCTTTAACAATGGCCCGGCGCGCTCCCGCATGCCCGACCACGACACTCGCCTCTTTGTTCGCCGCGCCGACGTTTCAGCAATGGTTTGCAAGCCTTAACCATGGGCGGGGCCAATCGAGCAGCGACCCGCCTGCTCTCTGGCGCCACCGCCCAGGGTCCATTCCCGTTGGTTTTCGCACACTTTCCATAATATAGAGAATACTATATATACCGTATAGTGTCAAGCGGGCTTTTTCCCGTTGCCACAAAAAGGCGCGACTCGTCGCCAAGAACGGTCCGCAGGGAAGGGTTGCCATGAAGCTTCATGCGGCCGCCGCCGCGGCATTTTTGGCGTTGGCCGGGATCCAGCCGGCGCTTGCGGACATGCATATCCGCCAGGATCGCGGCGGCCGCATCGACGCCTATCTTTACCGCTTCGCCACGGTACGGCACTCGGGCCAGCGGGTGGTGGTCGACGGCCCCTGCATGTCGGCCTGCACGGTGCTCCTCGGCACGGTCCCGAAGGACCACATCTGCGTCACCCCGCGGGCGACCTTCGGCTTTCACGCCGCCTGGGTGCCGACGCCGCGCGGCACGCGCGCGGCGAGCGCGCTCGGCGACCGCATGCTGTGGGCGAACTATCCGCCGGCGGTGCGCACCTGGATCACCCGCCACGGCGGCCTCACCAAACGGCTCATCTATTTGCGCGGCCCCGAGCTGACGGCGATGTATCCGGCATGTGTCGAGACGGCGTCCGTTCACGCCGCATCATCCACGCCGGCGGGCGATGCGGCAGACCCGGGCAAATAGAAGTCGTAGCCCGCCTGAGCCATGAGGGCGGTTACGTCCGTCTTCGACGGTCTATGGCGAAATGCGGGAATCGGCGCTCCCGGATTTCGCGCTGCGCGCTCATCCGGGCTACGTTTCCAAACCGGCCCTACTCCAGCTCGACCCAGCGGCGCTCGGCCATGCTGCGGTAGCAGGCTTGCGCGAACGCCACGTCGCGGATGCCGGCGCGCAGGTCGCAGTCGAGCGGCGCGCCGCCGACGAGGTGGCGCAGGAATTTCTCCCAGCCGGCGCGGTACGAGCTGATGATCGGCCCATCGGCCGCGACGTCGCTCCAGCCGGCGCGGTAGTCGACGTCCGGATCGCGGTCGAGCAGGAAGTTGCGCACCGGCGGGGTCTGCGCCTTCGTCTGCACCCGGCAGCGATGCAGCCCGGCGATCGCCGAGCCGTCGGTGCCGTCGACCTGGAGCACCAGCAGGTCGTCGCGGCGCACCCGCGTCGCCCATGAGCTGGTGATGGTGCCGAAGGCGCCGCTCTCCAGCTCGATCAGCGCCGAGGCGGTGTCGTCCACATCGACGCGATAGCGCCCGCCGGCCTCGTCGACGCGCTCGGGCACGGCGGTCGAGGTCGCGGCGGCGACCCGGCGGATGCGGCCGAGCAGGCCCTCGAGCACGTAGCGCCAGTGGGGAAACATGTCGAGCACGAGGCCGCCGCCGTCGGCGCGCCGGTAGTTCCAGCTCGGCCGCTGGGTCGGCGTCTCGACCCCGTCGAACACCCACCAGCCGAAATCGAGGCGGAAGCCGACGACGCGGCCGAGCGTGCCGTCGGCCATCACCCGCGCGAGCTTGCGCAGGCCGGGCAAATAAAGCTTGTCCTCGACCGCCCCGTGCTTGAGCCCACGCGCCTCGGCTGCCCCCAGCAGGGCGCGGCCCTCGGCGACGCTCGGCACCACCGGCTTTTCCGCGTAGATGTGCTTGCCGGCCGCCACCGCCTTCTTGAGCACCGCCAGCCGCCCGCCGGTGGCGGCGGCGTCGAAGCACACGGTGAACGCCGGATCGGCGAGCGCGGCGTCGAGATCGATGGTCCAGTCGGCGACGCCGTGGGCGCGCGCGGTCGCGGCCAGCCGTCCGGCGTCGCGGCCGACCAGCATGAGCCGCGGCATGACGCGGTCCTCGCCGACCGCAAGCCCGCCCTCGTCGCGGATCGCGAGCAGCGAGTTCTTCAGATGCTGGGTCGAGCAGATGCGCCCGGTGGCGCCGTTGAGGATGATGCCGATGGTGTGCGTGGCCATGGGGTTGAGGAACCTGACTTCTTTACCGAGGCGGCAGCGCAACGGTATTGTGGCGGCAGCCGTTCATAGGGCGTGTGTGTCGGAGGTGGCAAGTCCCGCCCGAATTGCGCAGGCCCAGGCGACAGGGCGGTCGGCGACGCGCCGCACCAGTATCAGCCGTGGAAGGCAACGGATGCCCGTCCGTTTCAGCGAGCTTCTGGACGCTTTCACGTTCGTCGGCGCAGGGGCGATGCACGAGCACGAGGCCTTTCTGTGCAAGCAGTCCGGGCAAATCTATTGGCATTCGGAATCCGGCGGCGAGTTCGACGAGCTGCCCGAAGATATCGACGATGCGGGAAAATACATTCGGATACCCGACAAGAGAGAACTCGGCTTGGGAAAGGCGCTCGCCCTGGAATTTACCGAACAGCGCCTGCTGCGCGAGTTCGATGAAGTCCAAAGAATATTCAGGAAGAAGGGCGCTTACGCCAGATTCAAGCATCTGTTGGAGAGAGCCGGCGCGCTCAAGCAATGGTACGAGTTCGAGGCGAGCGCACAGGAAAAGGCCCTGCGGGAATGGTGCAAGGAAAATTCGATAGAGGTCAGCGACTGAGGATCGCAGGATCGCGACGCCAAGCGCCCATGGGGCACGTCACTGCGACTGCGCGTCGCCCGCGGCGAGGTCGGCGTAGACAGGACGCGCTCGGCCACAGCGTATTCGAGGCGCAGCAATTGTTCGACATGCCGCGCATGCATGCGGCCATATTCGCCGTGGGCGTGCTCGGCGACAGAGGCTGTGCCTGCGGCTCTGGATTGCTTCGTCGCCCTTCGGGCTCCTCGCAATGACGGCTACTGCGACGGCGCGCCGTAGAAGGCCTTGGCATCGGCCGTGAAGGCGGTGCGCGAGGCGGCGTTGGTATAGAACATGTGGCCGCCGCGATAGAGCTTGAGGGCGACGCGGCCGGGCGCGCCGATCGGCGGGATGTGGTCGAGCACGTAGCGGCTCACCGCGTAGGGCACCACCAGATCGGTGTAGCCGTTCGCGACCATCAGCTTGAACGACGGCGTCAGCGCCAGCAGCTCGCGCACGTCGCCGCTCGCGTCCGGCGACGAGCGCCGCCCGCCCCAATCCCACTTGCCGCTCACGTCGCGGGCGAGGAGCTGATACGTCATCTCGGTCTTGAAGCCGAGCTCGTCGCGGGCGTAGCCGACGAAGGCGCCGCCGTAGGCGCGCGTGAGCCCGTCGAGGATGGGATCGGCTCCGTGCTCGCTGTCCGACTCCGGAAAGGCGTCGGGCACCGCGAAGCTCGCGTCATAGGCGCTGACGATCTCGCGCGCGCCCTCGCGCACGCGCTTGGTGTAGGCGCCGCGCACGAACCCGCGCGACTTCTCGACCAGCTCGACCGGCAGCCCGGTCATCTGCGCCACCTTGGCGTAGAACGCGCGCGCGGCCTCGCCCTGGGGCGCCGGCCCGGCGAGCGTGACCAAATATTCGTTCATGGCGAAGCGCTCGACCTCGGCCAGACCCTCGGGCGTCAGGGCGTGACGCCGCTCCAGCTCGCCCGCCGCCATCGACGGCAACTGCAGCGCCGCGTTGAGCGCCAGCCGGTCGCCGCCGAACACCAGCGCGCCCTCGATCAGCGGCGACACCATGACGATGCCGGAGACGACCAGCCCCTGGCTCTCCTGCAGCGAGCGCGCCACCTTGGCGGCGCGGAAACCGCCGTAGCTTTCGCCGAGCAGATATTTGGGCGAGGCGGTGCGGCCGGCGTGCGCGAGGTAGAGCGCGATCGCCTTGGCGATCACCTGCGCGTCGGCGTTGACGTTGAAGAAGCCGGTGTTGTCGGGCTTGGCGGTGCGGCTCCAGCCGGTGCCGATCGGGTCGATCATGACGAGATCGGTGAAGATGAGCCAGGTCTGCGGGTTGTCGCGCAGGCGCGCGGCGGCGGCATCGCGCCCGTCCGGGCCGAACTCGAGGATCTTCGGGCCGACCACGCCGAGATGCAGGTAGGCCGACGCCGCGCCCGGGCCGCCGTTGAACACGAAGGTCACCGGCCGGTTGGCGCCGGCGCCCTTCGTCACGTAGGCGGTGTAGAACAAGGCGGCCGAGCGTTCGCCGCTCTGCTCGTAAAGATTAAGCGTGCCGGCGGTCGCCGAATAGGCGAGCTTCACGCCGTCCGCGTCGAGGGTGTGCTCGGTGACGGAGTCGGGCGGCAGCAGCGCGAGGACGCCGGGGCCCTGCGGGCGTTCCGCCCCCGGCGACGGCCGGTTCGCCCGTTCGGCGCGCTCCGGGCGGTCCTGATGCTCTTGCGCAAACACGGGAGGTGCCAGCAGCAACGCCAGCGCCACGGCAAGCACGCGATATGGGGTCATGGTCCGGCTCCAGGCGGCGAAGATAGGAACGCCGGGGCGGTAAAGCCAGATGTCGGAGGGCGGATGACGGATGTCGGAGACCGGAGAGTTAAGATATAGTAGCGTCTGACCTCTGACCTCTGACCTCTGACCTCTGACCTCTGACCTCCGCCAGGAGCCGAGCCCATGCACGCCCATCGCGGTTGCCTCGTTCTCACGCCGATCCTGCTGGCGTTGACCGCTGCCCCGGCCACGGCCGGTCCGGCGCGCGTCTACATCACCGACAGCGCCGCCGACACGGTGCACGTGATCGACCCGGCGACCAACAAGGTCGTGCAGGTGATCAAGGGCATCGAGGCGCCGCACGGTGTGACGTTCTCGCCCGACGGCGCGCGGGTCTACGTGAGCAACGAATCGACCGGCACCCTCGACGTGGTCGACCGCAAGAGCGGCAAGGTCATCAACAAGGTGGCGCTGAGCGGCCATCCCAACAACATCGCGATCACCAAGGACGGCGGCCGGGTGGTGGTGTGCATCCGCAACGATCCGGGCATGCTCGACGTGGTCGACACGGTGGCGCTGAAGCTCAAGAAGAGCATCCCGGTCAAGGGCGGCCTGCACAACGTCTACGTGACGCCGGACGGCAAATACGCGGTCGCCGGCTCGGTGCGCAAGAACCGGCTCACCATCGTCGACTTGGCGACCGAAGAGGTCGCCTGGGACCTGCCGTTCGACAAGGGCCTGCGGCCGATGGCGATCGAGCCGGCGGCGGACGGCTCGACCAGCCGGCTGTTCATCCAGCTCTCCGGCCTCAACGGGTTCGCGGTCGTCGATTTCGCCCAGCGCAAGGAAGTCGCGCGCGTCGTCTTCCCGGACGTCGCCAACGACACCGACCCGCAGGGACGCGGCTCCACCCCCGCGCACGGCATCGGCATCGCCCCCGACGGCAAGACCCTGTGGGCGAACAGCGCCGAGGCGAACGCGGTGTTCGCCTATGCGCTGCCCGACCTCAAGCTGCTCGGCCACGTCAACCTGCCGGAGCTCAAGCTGCCCGGTCGCGCGCCGATCGGCGCCGTGCCGAACTGGATCACCTTCACGCCCGACAGCAAGACGCTCTATGTGTCGAACTCGACGCTCAACTCGGTGTCGGCGATCGACGTCGCCGGCATGAAGCTCGTCGCGACCATTCCGGTCGGTCAGGTGCCCAAGCGCAACGGCACGCTCGAGCTGCACGACACGACGGCGAGCAGGTAACTTGTAGGATGGGTTGAGCGAACGCGAAACCCATCGACATGGCATCGGCGAGATGATGGGTTTCGCCGCGCACGGCGCGGCTCAACCCATCCTACTTCTTCCTCCCCGCCACCCAGGCGGCGAGCGTCTTCCAGTCCGGGTCGTCCTTGGAGGCGAACTGCCAGCCGCCCGAGTGATAGGCGTTGCCGCCCGCCTGCGGGGCGAGCGGCTGCAGCAGCAGGCGGCTTTGCGCCGGATCGCCCGGGACCACCAGGCTGGAGACGGTGGCGAAGTTCTTCCTCGATTGCCCCTCGGTCCAGACCGACGCGCCCGCCGGCAGCTTCTCCAGGCGGAAGGCGTTGTTGCTTTGCTGATGGCAGGTGGCGCAGCGGGCATGGTCGGCGCGCTTCTTCAGGAAGATCGGCTCGACCTTGCGCTTGAAGAAATCGTAGTCGAGCGTGGTCTCGGCGACCGACGCGGACGCACCGAAGGCGGCGACGAAAGCGAATGCGAGCCCGATACGCATGACGATCCTCCCCACAACCTCGTTGCCTACGGGTACCAGCATCTGCCTTAATCGACAACGACGGGTCGACGTGCCGGCCGCGGCAGGGCCGTGATGTGCTTCTCCCTCTCTCCGGAGGGGCCCCCGGAGGGGAGAGGGTTGGGGTGAGGGGGTTACTGGCCTATCGATAGCGCAGGAACCCCCTCACCCGCATAGGCGGCCTTGGCCGCCGTTCTAAGCGCTAAAGAACGCCGACGCGAAGCGTCGGCTGTGCCGCGAGCAAGCTCGCGAATTGTCGACCTCTCCCCTCCGGGGAGAGGTGAAGCAAGAAAGAAAGGATCCCCCATGCGCCTTGCGGGAAAAATCGCCGTCGTGGTCGGGGCCGGCCAGGGGCCCGGCACCGGCATGGGCAACGGCCGCGCCACCGTCCTGCGGTTCGCGCAGGAGGGCGCCAAGGTGCTCGCGGTCGACCGCGACCTCGCTTCGGCCGAGGAGACCGCCGCCATGGTGCGCAAGGACGGCGGCGTATGCGTGGCGTTCGCGGCCGACGTCACCAAGGAGGCGACGCTTGCCGCCGCGATCGCGGCCGCGCACGAGCAATGGGGCCGCGTCGACGTGCTGCACAACAACGTCGGCGTGAGCATCGCCGGCGGCGACGCGCCGCCGACCGAGATCACCGAGGAGGCGTTCGACCGCGTCTGCGCCATCAACCTGCGCGGCACCGTGATGGCGTGCAAGCACGTGCTGCCGATCATGCGGGCGCAGCGCGCCGGCGCGATCGTCAACATTTCGTCGGCCGCCGCGGTCGAGAACTATCCGCTCGTCGCCTACAAGGCCACCAAGGCGGCGATGGTCGCCTACACCAAGCAGATCGCCATCCAGAATGCGGAGTACGGCATCCGCGCCAATGTGATTCTCCCCGGCCTGATGGACACGCCGATGGCGGTCGACACCCGGGCACGCCATTCCGGCAAGAGCCGCGCCGAGGTCGCCGCCATGCGCGACGCCAAGGTGCCGCTGCGCCAGCGCATGGGCACCGCCTGGGACGTCGCCAACGCGGCGCTGTTCCTCGCCTCCGACGAGGCGAACTTCATCACCGGGGTGGCGCTGCCGGTCGACGGCGGCGCGCTGGTGCGGATCGGGTGATTCCCCTCCCCCCATTCGCGCAGCGAATGGCGGGGAGGGGTTAGGGGTGGGGGGCGCTTGCAACAAATTCCGTGCAAGAATAGGCCCCCACCCGGCTCGCCTCCGCTACGCTTCGGCGAGCCACCCTCCCCGCCAACGGGCGGGAGGGTTGGAGCGCGCTTCGCCTCCGGTGCTCTCATAACCCCGAAAGGAAACGCCATGACCGAGATGTACGAGCGCGGATTGAAGGTGCGCCGCGAGGTGCTGGGCGCCGATTACGTCGACAAGCAGATCGCCTCGGCCGACGACTTCAACCGCCCCATGCAGAACCTCGTCACCGAATATTGCTGGGGCTCGGTCTGGAACCGGCCGGGCCTCGACCGGCGCACGCGCAGCATGCTCAACCTCGCCATGCTGTCCGCGCTCAACCGCCATCACGAGTTCAAGGCGCACGTGAAGGGCGCGCTCAAGAACGGCGTCACCAAGCAGGAGATCACCGAGGTGCTGCTGCAGGTCGCGATCTATTGCGGCGTGCCGGCCGGGGTGGAGCATTTCCGCCTGGCGCGCGAGGCGCTCAAGGAGGCGGGCGTTGGCTGAGGCACGCACGGTGCGCCCGCCCGCCACGGTCGCGGTCGTCGGGCTCGGCAATATGGGCCGGCCGATGGCGGCGTCGCTGACGCGCGCCGGCTACGACGTCGTCGGCTTCGACCTCCAGCCAGCGGCGCGCGAGCGCTTCGCCCAAGCTGGCGGCCGGGCGGCGGCCGACATGGCGGCGGCGGTCGCGCGCGCCGCGGTCGTCATCATGCTGTTGCCCGACGGCAAGGCCGTGGGCGCCGCGGTGGCGGCGATGCGGCCGCACCTTGCCGCCGGCGCCGTCGTGATCGACATGAGCTCGTCGGCACCGCTCGGCACCCGCGCGCTCGGCGCCGAGCTCGACGCCGCCGGCTTCGGCTTCATCGACGCGCCGGTGTCGGGCGGGGTGAAGCGCGCGGCCGACGCCACCCTCGCGGTCATGGTCGGCGGCGACCCCGCCGTCATCGCGCAGGTCGAGCCGGTGCTCGCCGCCGTGGGCAACGCGATCTTCCGCACCGGGCCGCTCGGCTCCGGCCACGCCATGAAGGCGCTCAACAATTACGTGTCGGCGGCCGGCCTCGCCGCCGCCGTCGAGGCGCTGGCGGTCGGGCAGAAATTCGGCCTCGATCCGGCGGTGATGACCGACGTGCTCAACGCCTCGTCCGGGCGCAACAACACGACGGAGAACAAGCTCAAGCAGTTCATCATTCCGGGAACATTCACGTCCGGCTTCTCGATCGCCCTGATGGCCAAGGACATCCGCACCGCCGACGAGCTGGCCGAGGCGATCGGGGTTCCGACCCCGCTCGCCGAGGTGTGCAGGACACTGTGGGGCGAGGAAGCGCAGAAGCTCGGCCCCGGCGCGGACCACACGGAGTACGGCAAGCATCTGGTGGAGCGGTGACGCGGTGGACTCCCTCTCCCCGCAGGGGAGAGGGATAGGCGGCCTTCGGCCGCCGTTCTTAGTGTTGAAGAACGCCGACGCAGAGCGTCGGCTATGGTGAGGGGGTTCCTGCCCTATCGATAGAGCGGGAACCCCCTCACCCGACAATCCGCGAGCGCGCTCGCGGATTGTCGACCTCTCCCCTCCGGGGAGAGGTGAAGAAAATGCTTCAATGCTCGCTGGCGGGGCGGTCGGCGGCGCCCGGGTCGGGAGCGGCGAGGGCCGAGCGCGCCTTGGCGATCACTTCCTTGACCTCGGCCAGCTCGCGGCGCTTGCGCGAGTCGGACAGATCGAGCACGTCGCGCAACGCCGTGGCCAGCTCGGCGATGCGCGCGTCGCGCGCGTCGATCGCCTCGATGGCTTCGAGCAGCATTTGCGCCGTCGGTTGCCGGTCGTTCGATTTGGCGTGAGCCGCGCTGAGGCTCAGCCGGTTCATCAGGTCGGACATGGCAGCCCCCAAACTACTTCTCCGGTCGCGCAGCCCCGCGCGACGTCGACCACAGCCCTGTGGGCAGGGAAAGCTTAGCCCACTGCGGCCAGGAGTCGAGTCCGTGGGCCATGTTCGCTTGCGCGCCCGCATGACGATCCACGCGTTATGCGCTAGCCTTGGGGTCCTCGCCTCTGCCGTCCTCGCCATCGCAGGGAGACGTCCATGAAGCCCCTCGCCGCCGCTTCGATCCTTGTGCTGCTCGCCGGCCCGGCGTGCGCGCAGACGCTCGACGATCTCAAGAACGACGGCCGCAACCCGGACAACATTCTCACCTACGGGATGGGCTACAGCCTGCATCGCTACAGTCCGCTCAAGGCGATCGACCGCGCCAACGTCAAGCGCCTGGTGCCGGTGTGGAACCTCAGCCTCGACAACAATTGGGGCGAGCAGGCGCAGCCGATCGTCTACGACGGCGTCATGTACGTCACCAACGCCAAGGCCACGGTGGCGATCGATGTCGGCACCGGCCGCCAGATCTGGCGCACGCCGGTCGACTGGCTGCCTGAGACCCCGCGCGTCGTGTGCTGCGGCGTCTCCAACAAGGGTGCGGCGATCCTCAACGGCAAGATCTACCGCACCACCCTCGACGCCTACGTGGTGGCGCTCGACGCCAAGACCGGCAAGGAGATCTGGAAGCAGAAGGCGGCGGAATGGAAGGACGGCTACTCGATGACGGTGGCGCCGCTGATCGCCAACGGCGTGCTGATCACCGGGATTTCCGGCGCCGAGTTCGGCATCCGCGGCTTCATCGACGGCTGGGACCCGGAGACCGGCGCGCACCTGTGGCGGCGCTACACGATTCCCGCGCGCGGCGAGCGCGGCAACGACACCTGGCCGCAGGACACGGACGCGTGGGAGCACGGCGGCGGCTCCGCCTGGATCACCGGCTCGTACGATCCCGATCTCGACCTCACCTATTGGGGCATCGGCAATCCGGCGCCGTGGGCCTCGCAATCGCGCCCGGGCGACAACCTCTACACCTCCTCGGTGCTGGCGCTGCGGCCGAAGACCGGCGAGATCGTCTGGCACTACCAGTTCACGCCGAACGACGCCTACGACTACGACGCCACCTGGGAATTGATCATCGCCGACATCCCGGTCGAGGGACGGACGCGCAAGGTGGTGATGCAGCTCAACCGCAACGGCTTCCTCTACGTGCTCGACCGCGCGACCGGCGGCCTGATCGCCGCCAACGCCTACGAGAAGGTGAACTGGGCAAGCCACGTCGATCCGGAGACCGGCCGCCCGGCCGAGACCGAAGTCGCCCAGCGCCTGCGCGCCGGCGAGCAGGTCGAGCATTGGCCGAGCACGCGCGGCGCGAAGAACTGGCCGCACGCCGCCTATAGTCCGCAGACCGGCCTGCTCTACGCCAACACCCAGCACGAGGGGCGACTGTACAAGCACCTGCCGACCGAGGCCTTCAAGAACGGGCAGCGCTACCAATTCATCGAGAACCTGCCGATGCCGCGGGCGCCGGGCGAGCCGATCGGCCACATCGACGCAATCGATCCGCTCACCGGCAAGCAGCGCTGGCGGGTGCCGCTCATGGATTTCCAGATCTGGTCGGCGATGCTGGCGACCGGCGGCGGCCTGCTGTTCACCGGCAAGGAGACCGGCGAGTTCATCGCGCTCGACGCGGAGGACGGCAAGACCCTGTGGCGGTTCCAGACCGGCTCCGGCATCAACGCCATGCCGGTCACCTACACCTACAAGGGCCGGCAATACGTCACCGTGCTGTCGGGGTTGGGCGGCCTCTACGCCATCACCAACCGCGAGCGGCTCAAGGACATTCCGCCAGGCGGCTCGGTGTGGACCTTTGCGCTGATGCAGGAGTGAGGCCGCTTCTTCACCTCTCCCCGGAGGGGAGAGGTCGACAATCGCGAGCTTGCTCGCGATTGTCGGGTGAGGGGGTTCCTGCCCCATCGATAGGGCAGGAACCTCCTGATCCCATCGATAGGGCAGGAACCCCCTCACCCCGACCCTCTCCCCTCCGGGGAGAGGGAGCACGAGAGTGTCCCCGCTTTTCTTCCAACCCGCGGCCGACTAAGCTGAGCCCGTCACGATCCTTTTCCGAGGGCTGCGATGAAAGCGATCCGCTGCGTTCCCCTTGCCACCGCTCTGTTGGCAGCCTTCATCGGCGTCGGGCCCGGCGTCACCGGGAACGACACCGGCGGCATCATCGTGTGGTCGCCGGAGAACGAGCGCGACGCCCCCGCCCTCGCCCAGGCCCACTGTGCCCGCTACAACAAGTATGCGCGCGCCACCAGCATCGTGCGGCGGCCCGGCGATTACATCGGCTTCCGATGCGTGTGGTCGCCGCTGGCGCGGCCGTAGCGATCGCGCTCGCCGGCATCGTTGCCCATGCGGCGGACGCGGCGTTCACGCCCGAGCAGGTGAGTGCCGGCCGCGCGCTCTACGCGCGCAATTGCGCGCCCTGTCACGGCCCGCGCATGCAGGATCCGGAAAGCGCGTTCGACCTGCGCAAATTTCCGCGCGAGGACCATGCCCGCTTCGTTGCCGCGGTGACGCGCGGCAAGAACCAGATGCCGCCGTGGGGCGACCTGCTCAAGCCGGACGAGATCGAGGCGCTGTGGGCCTACGTGAGTGCCGGGGAAAATCGATAGCATTGCGGCCGCCGAAAATTCGACCGAAACAAGTACCCGGCGGGCCCCACACGCGCCCCATCTCGGCCGTCATGTAGACGTATTCCCAGGCATGATCGGGAGCGCAGGGGTCGCAGAGTCGCGTGCGCGTCAGGCGCAAGCGAACGGGGACATCGAACGGGGACATCGAACGGGGACATCGAACGGGGACATGGCATGAACGTCATCAGAGCCAGCCGGCAAGCGGAAGACGGCGCGGTGCCGGCGACCGAGGTCGAGGGAGAAATCCGCGGCTTCGTGCGCAAGGAATTCGCGTCGGTGCGGCGGCCGCCGCCGCTCGCCGAAGGCGGCGACCAGGGCGTCGGACAGGTCAATTCGCTTATTCAACGCGTAGCGGGTGCGTCGGTGCAGGAAATCGAGAAGCTGATCTCGGAGCTGCAGGGGCTGCGCGATTTCCTGCGCAGCGAGGGAGACCGGGTCCAGCGCGAGATTTCCGGCTACGTGCATCTGAGCGACGCGGCGATGAAGTCGACCAAGATCATCGCCGACAGCGTGGCGCAGTGGAAGGGCACCGTCGACAACGCGCGCGCCGAACGAGTTTGAGCGGGGGACGGCGGGTATCACCTCATCCCTGGAGCAGGCCGCGTGGCCTTCTCGGGATGAGGTGATGCTTTTTTGCTGGCTGCATCGATCGTTCACGCCGCCTGGACGGCGAACGGGCGGTGGTGGACCAGCAGGTCGCGGATGTCGCGGGCCGGAAGCGGGCGACTGAACAGATAGCCCTGCGCCGCGGTGCAGCCGTACGCGCGCAACTGCTCGAGCTGCTCCGGCGTCTCGACGCCTTCGGCGGTGGTCGTCATGGCGAGGCCGCGGGCGAGGTCGGCGACGGCGCGGATGATCGACACGCACTCGACGTTGTGCGGCAGCTCCTTGACGAACGATCCGTCGATCTTGATGCGGTCGAACGGGAACACCCGCAGATAGCTCAGCGACGAATAGCCGGTGCCGAAATCGTCGAGCGCGATGCGCACGCCGAGGTCGCGCAGCCGGTGCAGGGTCGCCGGGTTGTTCTCGTTCTCCTGCAGCAGCACCGACTCGGTGATCTCCAGCTCCAGCCGGCGCGGCGCCAGGCCGGCCGCCGCCATCGCCGCCGTCACGGTCTGCACCAGGTTGGCGTTCTTGAACTGCAGCGGCGAGAGATTGACCGCCACGCTGACCGCCTCCGGCCAATGGGCCGCCTCGGCGCAGGCCTGGCGCAGCACCCACTCGCCGAGCGGGACGATGAGCCCGATGCTCTCGGCGACCGCGATGAACTCGCCCGGCAGGACCATGCCGCGCTCGGGATGGTTCCAGCGCAGCAGCGCCTCGACGCCGACGATGCGCCCGGACGCCATGTCGACCGTGGGCTGGTAGTGCAGCTCGAACTCGTTGCGCGCGAAGGCCGCGCGCAGGTCGGTCTCCATCGCCCGGCGCGCGTGCAGCCGCTCGTTCATCTCGGCCGCGAAGAACCGGTAGGTGCGGCGGCCGTCGGTCTTGGCGGCGTAGAGCGCCATGTCGGCGAACTTGAGCAGGCTGTCGGGGTCGGCGCTGTCGCGCGGCCCCATCGCGATGCCGACGCTGGCGCTGACCACCACGTCCTGGCCCTCGACCTGGAACGGCGCGCCGATCACCTCGACGATGCGCTTGGCGAGATCGCTTGCCTGCCCGGCGTCCCGGATCGAATCCTGGATGATGGCGAACTCGTCGCCGCCGAGCCGCGCCACCGTGTCGCCCTCGCGCACGCAGGCGCGCAGGCGCCCGGCGGCGAGCCGCAGCAGCGCGTCGCCGACCGGGTGGCCGAGCGCGTCGTTCACGTCCTTGAAACAATCGAGGTCGACGTAGAGCACGGCCAGGCGGCTTTCCTGCTCCAGCATGCGCGCCAACGCCTGCTCCAGCCGCTCGCGCAGCAGCACGCGGTTGGCGAGCCCGGTCATGGAATCGTGGTGCGCCATGTGGGTGATGCGCCCCTCGGCCCGCTTGCGCTCGGTGATGTCCTCGGAGATGCCGAGCAGGTATTGCGGCCGGCCATGCCCGTCCGGGATGGCGATGGTCTTGGTGCGCAGCAGCCGCAGCCCGTTGTGCGGCGTGTGGATGCGCTCCTCCTCGGTAACCTGCAGCGCGCCGGATTGCAGCACCGCGCGGTCGCGGGCGACGAACGCGTCCGCCTCGCGCTTCGGGAACAGGTCGTGGTCGCTGCGGCCGATCAGCTCCGCGCGCGGCACGCCGAGCAGCTCCTCGCCGGCCTTGTTGAACAGGATGAAGCGGTTGTCCTTCGCCTCCTTGACGAACAGCATGGCCGGAATGTTCTCGACCACGGCATCGAGGAACGCGCGGGTGCGGCGCAATTCGTCCTCGGCGCGTATCCGCTCGGTCACGTCGATCACCGCCACCAGCGCCGCCGAGCGGCCGTCGTGGGTGAGCGCCCGCGAATAGATGGCGGCCGTGATGGCGGTGCCATCCGCCCTGGTGTGCTGCCAGAACCGGTCGCCGACTTCGTGGATCTCCCCCTTGACCACTTCTTCGAGCTGGGCGCGCTCAGCAGGCGGCCGAATGTCGAGGATCGACATGGCGAGGAACTGCGCGCGGCTGTAGCCGTAGTGCCGCACCGCGGCGTCGTTGACCGCGAGGAAGCGCAGGGTCTCGCGGTCGTACACCCACATCGGCAGCGGATTGCTGTCGAACAGCAGGCGGAACGACGCCTCGCGCCGCTTGAGGTCGGTGATGTCGACCCAGATGCCGATGGTGCCGCCGTCGGCCATGCGGCGCTCCTCGACGCGCAGCCAGCGATCGCCGGCGAGCGGCTGCTCGTGGGTGGACGCGGGCAGATTGTGCAAGGCCAGACGCTCGGCGAGCCATTCCTCCTCGCGCCCGACGGCGCCGGGGTGCTCGCCTCGCGCCATCACCTGGCGCACGAGATCGGCGAACCGCATGCCGGCCGCCGGCCCCTGGCCGTTCCCGGCGTAAAGCTCGGCGTAGCGCCGGTTCCACAGGGCGAAGCGGTCCTCGGCGTCGAAGATGGCGACGCCCTCGGGCAGCATTTCTATTGCCGCGCTCAGCCGGCCGTGCGCCTCGCGCGCCTGTCGCTCCGCCCGCTCGGCACCGGCGCGCGCTTCGTCCAGCTCCTTCTCGCGCGCACCGCGCTCGGCGAGCAGCTTGTCGAGCGAGCTGGCGAGCGAGCGCACCTCGGCGTAGCCGCCCACGGCCGGAAGCGTGTTGACGCCGCGGTCGCGCGCCGCCTCGGCGCCGGCGGTGAGCTGCTTCAACGGTTGGACGATGCCGCGCGCCAGCGGGAAGCTGGCGACCGCCGCCAGCATGGTGACGAGCAGGAACACGAGGCCGGCGGTCGCCACCTCGGCGTCGACGCGCGCGAGCACGTTCGCCCGGTCGAAGCCGACGGCGATGCGCGCCCGCGTCCCGGGCACCGGCACCCAGCCGAAGATCTGCGGCGAACTGATCCGCGACTCGATGTCGGCCGTGCCCTCCGGCGCGGCCATCATCCGCTCCATCAGCGGATAGCCCCGCCAATTGCGGCCGACATATTCCGGCTTTTCCGGATAGCGGGCGAGCAACGTGCCGGTCCCGTCGAACAGCATCACCAGCGCATCGTCGTCGCGGCCGCCCTGCGCGACCAACCGACCGAACCAGGCGAGGTCGAGGCCGACGGAAACGACGCCGATGACGGTCCCGTCCCGATTGATGACGGGCAGCGCCACGACGTTCAGGGGCCAGCCCGTCACCCCGACGAAGAAGTCGCTGACCACGAATTCGCGGTCCTGCATGGCGCGGCGGAAATGGTCGCGCCCGGACAGGTCGGCTCCGACCACGTTCGGGGTCGTCGCGCACACGACGCGGCCGTCGGCGCCGATGACCCAGATGCCGCGCTCCCAGCCGCGACTGCCGCCGACCCGCTGGAGGAATGAGCGGCAGGTGTCGGGCGGGCTGGCGATGACCTCGGGGACCTGCGAGATCACCTCGAGCAGCATGCGCGCCTCGACGATCACCCGCTGGTAGAGCTCGGCGACGCGGCGGGCGCGGTCGATGGCCTTGGCGTGGGCGGCCGCGATGCTGGCCTGGCGCTCGCGGTAGAGGTCGACCCCGACCGCGCCCATGAGCGGCAGGGCGACGAGCAGGATCATTCCGAACAAACGGATGCGGATGCCGCCGAATAGCGCGCCTGTCGGCCGGTTGCGTCCGAGCCACCGTCTGGGCATGGGGGTCCCCTGCTCTAGCGCACGGCTTCTAGAGCACAACTTCTGATGACCCCTTAACCCGATGCCCTTACGGCAGCTTAACCGCGGCTTATGTTTTCCAATTGATTACCGAAGCCGAAGAAACCCCCGCCCAGCATGAATTACCGCCCAACGGCGGGCCTTTGTGATATTTTTTCAAGTGCCGCTGTCCCGCAGCCGCTCCACCGTGACGGATGTCGCCCGCCGGCCATCGATCCACACGGCTCGGACGCAACCCCATGCGCTTGACAAAAAGGGGTTCACGACCCACGTTATCTGCAAATGGATCGGGCTTTCTCGATCGGCGCTAGGCCTCGATGCAAATCGGGGCCTTTCGCTTTTCAGGGGAAACTCTTGAGCCCGAAACCTTGGACCCGGCCGGCCGGCCCGCGCCGGAACTTAGGTTCGAGGGTGGCGTAGGCGCGGTTTGGCTGATTCGGGTTGATCGCATGGCGGCCGATTGGGTGCGCTACCAAGTCGGCGAGTTGTAGGCCCGTGGAATTGTGTTTCTTATCCATGAAGCGGATCTCCAGATTGGGCATTTTGCCGAGGACGTTCTTTCCATCGCAGATGCGTCGAAACTCCAACTCGAGCTTGACGTCCTCTGTTCTGCCGCGACATTCGACCTGAACATGCGTTGTGCGATCGGCTTGGCTACGGTTGATCAGGCAGCGTTGCAACCGTTCCATGCAGAACGCGAGCGCTATCTCGTATGGGTCGGCGGGCTTGGTATACTTTTCCACGTGGCGCTTTTTGTCGATTATGGCCGCAATGATCATAAAGTCCGCCGTTTCGATCACCGCATTGAGCCGGTCCAAAAATCTTGTGCGGGTCTCTGCATTTCGCAAAATATTGAAATCCCCTTGCTCCTTCCGAATCTCGTGGCTGTGAAGCACGACTCCGTCATGGCCCCAAAAATCAAACTTGAGCCTCTGGAACGCCGGCATGATGCTATCGATGTACGCGGGCTTGTGCATCAGGCAAAAGGCCAGCACAAATACCGGGTGCTGCAGATTGATTGACGTGAGGCTGTGGTCGCCGCTTTCGTCCGCGTAGACGACGTAGTCGCTGAAGGCCATATTGCGCCATTTCAACAGACGGCAGGGACGCGAGTTAACTGCGCCGCCGAGGCGCCGATTTGTTAGTGCAACATAAGAAGGTCATATCGCGCAACTGTAGGGCGCCGATTAACCAATCTTGGGCATCTAAGCTCGCCCCCAATCTGCTCTGGGTCAAAGGGAGTAAAGCTCGAAAAGAGCATAAGTTGTCCACACTGCTTTGCTGCAGACCGCCAATGACGCTCCCGCAACTGCAGAGTCACCGCGGTTGCAGCCGGCGCTTGGCGCAATGCTCGATGATGCGCGGAATTTCCGCGACGCACAGCCCCTCTTCGTCCTCGATCCACAGATCGGCGGGCTCGTCCTCGAGCAGCTTGCAACCCTGGTCGAGCGCCTCGGACAATTCGTCGTAGCTCATCGGATGCTCGACCGCCTGGCTCGAGCCGGGTGCGACCCATTTGACGACGTAGACCATCCGCTCACCGTCCCCGCTGCTGGCGCCACCGCGCGAAGTCGCCGCGCGTCTTCTCCTCGGTGGCCGGATAGAGGCCGAGGATCGACCGGCCCTTGAGCACCTCCTCGGCGACGAAGTCCTCGAACGCGGTCATCTCGACCGCCTCGGCGGCGATCTCGGCGGCAAGGTGCGCGGGGACGACGGCCACGCCCTCCGCGTCGCCCACCATCACGTCGCCGGGGAACACGGCGACGTCGCCGCAGCCGATCGGCACGTTGACGTCGAGCGCCTGGTGGCAGGTCAGGTTGGTCGGCGGCGCCGGCCGGTTGTGATAGGCCGGGATGGCAAGCCGGGCGATCTCGGGCGCGTCGCGAAAGCCGCCGTCGGTGACGACGCCGGCGCAGCCGCGCACCATCAGCCGCGCCACCAGGATGGCGCCGGCCGAGGCGGCGCGCGGGTCCTTGCGGCTGTCGACCACGAACACCGCGCCGGGCGGACATTCCTCGACCGCCCGGCGCTGCGGGTGGGTGCGGTCCTGAAACACCGTGATCGGATTGAGGTCCTCGCGCGCCGGAATGTAGCGCAGGGTGAACGCCTCGCCGACCATCGGGCCGGCGGCCGGGTTGAGCGGATGCACATCCTGGATGAACTGGTTGCGCAGGCCGCGCTTGAACAGGCAGGTCGTCAGGGTGGCGACGCTGACCGCCGTGAGCCGGTCGCGAACGGAGGGATCGAGGGGCATGGCGGGACTCGCTTCGACGGCGGGCGAAGGGAACGGAAGAACGAACGCAAACGCGGTTATTTGATCAGGTCGTGCGCCTTGGCGCGCACGCCCGGGTCGACGATCTTGTTCAGATCGACCGGCGCCGGGATGCTGCCGGCGTGCACGAGCTGCTCCTGCATCCAGGCGAGCTTGTCGAGCGGCAGCGGCGCTTCAGGATCGACGTCGCGGTGGCGCACCGCCTCGTCGAAAATGAACTCGGGGCGCGGGTCGTCGGCCTTGGCCTTGGTGACCTCGCGGGTGAGCGCCGCGGTCTCGGCGCGGTGGGCGACGGCGTAGCGCAGCGCCTCGATCTCGGCGGCGACGAAGCGCACCGCGTCGTCGCGCCGCGCGGCGAGCACCGCCGCGGTGGTCATGAAGCAGCCGCGGATGAAGTTCGGCATGGCGTCGCGCCCGGCGAGCAGCAGGCGGATGCCGTGCTCGGCGACCGGCGTGAACTCGGCGGACAGGATCGCGGCGTCGACCACGCCGGCGTCGAGCGACTTGTAGCGGTCGTTGTCGCTGCCGATATTGGCGAAGCGCACCTCGCCGGCCGGCACGTGGTACTGCTCCAGCACGGCGCGCGCCAGGAGATCGGGCAGCGACCCGGGCGCCGAGGTGGCGAACGCCTTGCCGCGGATGTCCTCGATGCGGGCGATCTTGGGCCCGGCGAACACGCCGTGCACGAAGCCCGGCCACGCGCAGGCGAGGATCCGGATGTCGGCGCCGCGCGCGGCCGCCACCATGCCGCTGCCCGGACCGCCTTCGTAGCTGTCCAATTCGCCGGCAATCAGCGCCTTGAGCGCGGTCGGCTCGCTCTTGACCTGCAGCAGGTCGAGCTTGAGCCCGCGCTTTTGCGCAAAGCCGCGCAGGCCCGCCATCATGGTGAAGCCGGCGTCGCTCTTGGCCTCGAGCAGCCCGTGCCGCCAGGCTTTCAATTCCTCGGCGCCGGCCGCGCCGGCGAACGCGATTGCGGCGATCGCGGCCGCGACGCACAACGCCTGCTTCCGCTTCGGGCTCACATCACGTCTCCACCAGCGCTTGCCGGCCGCACGATACGACGCGGCGGCGTGGCGGGGCAATTCGCCCTTCGTTCATGCGTGTTTCGCGCCCGCCGCCGCGCCGATATAGTCGCCGCACAACGACTTTCGTCCAACGCTGCGGCGCGGCGCCCGCCGCAGCGACCAGAATCAAGCGCGCCGGGGGAACGATCCATGGATCCGCAGCAGGAGAAAATCCTCAAGAAGAACGCCTGGCGGCTGCTGCCGCTGCTCACCTTCGCCTACGTCATCAATTACCTCGATCGCACCAACGTCAGCTTCGCCGCGCTGACCATGAACAAGGACCTGGGGCTGACGGCGACGCAGTACGGCCGCGGCGCCGGCATCTTCTTCCTCGCCTATTGCCTGTTCGAGGTGCCGAGCAACCTCGCGCTCTACCGCTTCGGCGCGCGGCTGTGGATCGCCCGCATCATGATCACCTGGGGGCTGCTGTCGGTCGCGATGGCGTTCATCAACGGGGTGTGGAGCTTCTACATCGTGCGCTTCCTGCTCGGCGTCGCCGAGGCCGGCTTCTTCCCCGGCATCGCCTTCTACCTCGCCATGTGGTTTCCCGCCCATTACCGGGCGCGCATCCTGGCCGGATTCCTGGTCGGGATTCCGTTCTCGACCGTGATCGGGGCGCCGGTGTCGGGGCTGCTGATGGAGCTCGACGGCGTGTGGGGGATTGCCGGCTGGAAATGGCTGTTCATCGTCGAAGGGCTTCCCGCCGTCATCTTCGGCGTCGTCGTCGCCCGCGTGCTGGCCGACCGGCCGGAGACGGCGTCGTGGCTGTCGCCGGAAGAAAAGACCACGCTCACCGCGATGCTCGCCGCCGAGCCGCGCGAGCGCGTGCGCACCGGCATCTGGGCGACGATCAAGGACGCGCGGGTCCTGATCTGCGCCGCCATCCAGTTCGGATTCACGCTCGGCTCCTACGGCGTCCTGTTCTGGCTGCCGCAGATGATCAAGGCGAGCGGCGTGTCGAACCTCACGGTGGGCGTGCTGACCGCGATCCCCTACCTGTTCGCCACCGCCGCAATGATCTGGTGGGCGCTCGTCGTCGACAAGAGCGGCAAGAAGATCAGCAACCTGGCGATCACCTGCGGCCTCGGCGCCGTCGGCCTCGTCATCTCGGTGCTGTCGGGCTCGCTCTACATCGGGCTGCTCGGGCTGACGATCGCGCTGATCGGCATCACCTCGGCGCGCGCCATCTTCTGGACCATCCCGACCCGGTTCCTGACCGGCATCGGCGCCGCCTCCGGACTCGCCTTCATCAACTCGATCGGCGTCATGGGCGGATATTTCGGTCCCGAGCTGATGGGCACGCTCAAGGACTTCACCGGCGGCTATTTCGCCGGCCTCCTCGCCATGGCGGCGATCCTGGCTGTCGCCACGCTGCTTGCCGCCTCGCTCAAATTGCTGATCAAGGCGGAGTGAGTCAGTGATCAGTCATCGGTGACCAGTAATCAGTAAAAGCACATGACCTCCTGATCACTGATCACTGATCACTGATGACTGGTCACTGATTTCTGGTCGAGCAGGTCGCGGATGCGGGCGGCGAGCGCGGCTTCCGTGAACGGCTTCTGGATCATCTCCACGCGCGGCTCGAGGCGGCCGTGGTGGACGATGGCGTTGCGCGAGTAGCCGGTCATGAACAGGACCTTGATGCCGTTAGCGCGGGCGACGATCTCGTCGGCGAGGTGACGCCCGTTCATGCCGGGCAGCACCACGTCGGTGAGCAGAAGGTCGATGCGGTTCTTGCCGCCGTCGACGAGGGCGAGCGCCGCGGTCGCGTCGGCCGCCTCGAGCACCTGATAGTGCAGGCCGCGCAGGATGTCGGCGACGTAGAGACGCACCTCCTCGTCGTCCTCGACCACCAGCACGCGTTCGCCCAGCACCGCTCCCTTGACCTCGCGCTCGGGCGGCGCGTCCTCGCGCACCTCGGCGATCAGGCGCGGCAGATAGATCTTCACCGTCGTCCCCTCGCCGGGCTCGCTGTAGAGCATGACATGCCCGCCCGACTGCTTGACGAAGCCGAACACCTGGGAGAGGCCGAGCCCGGTGCCCTGGCCGGCCTCCTTGGTGGTGAAGAACGGCTCGAACGCGCGTTCGCGCACCTGGCGCGACATGCCGGTGCCGGTGTCGGCGACCGCGATCTGCACGTATTCGCCCGGCTGCACGTCGGCGTGCCGGCGGCAATAGTCCGCGTCGAGCCGCACGTTGGAGGTCTCGATGGTGAGCTTGCCGCCGTCCGGCATGGCGTCGCGGGCGTTGACGGCGAGGTTGAGCAGCGCCGCTTCGAGCTGCGCCGGATCGGCGTCGATCTTCCACAGGCCGGCCGCCCCGACGGTCTCCAGATCGACGGTTTCGCCGAGCGAGCGGCGCAGGAAGTCGGACAGCCCGCCGATCAGCTTGTTGAGATCGAGCGGCTTGGGGCTGAGCGGCTGGCGGCGCGAGAAGGCGAGCAGCCGCTGGGTGAGCGTGGCGCCGCGCTGGGCGCCGCGCATGGCCTGCGCCAACGTGCGCCGCATGCGGTCCTGCGACGCCTCGGTCCAATTCTCGAGCTGGCGCTGCGCCAGCTCCAGGTTGCCGAGGACGACGGTCAGCAGGTTGTTGAAGTCGTGCGCCACGCCGCCGGTAAGCTGGCCGACCGCCTCCATCTTCTGCGACTGGCGCAGCGCCTCCTCGGCGACGTCGCGCCGCCGCGTGGCCTCCCGCGCCTCGGCCAGCGCCACCTCCTCCAGCCGCGTGCGGCGCAGCGCCAAAAGCGACAGCGCCACCAGCCCGAGGGTCGCCGGCACGCCGAACAGCAGGTGGGCGAGCATGGTCTGGCGCCACTCGGCGACGATCGAATCCCACGAGCGTCCGACCGTGGCGTAGATCGGATAGTTGGCGAGCTTGTCGTAGGCGGCGAGGCGATCGACCCCGTCGACCGCCGAGCGGGCGCGGAAAAGGCCGTTCTCCGGGTGCGCGGCGAGGGCCTGCAGCAAGGCCTCGTCGCGATGGTCGCCAGCGGCCGGTTCCGGATAGCGCACCAGGCCGATGCCGTCCGAGCGCATCAGCCCGGCGGTGAAGTCGCGGCTGCCGCTGACCAGCTTGGTGTAGAAGTCCTGGAAATATTGCGGCGACAAGGTCACCGTGATGACGCCGTCGAAGCTGCCGGGCTCGCTCTCCTTGCGCCGCGACAGGATGAAATGCCGCTCGTTGTCGAGGCGCCCGACCTCGATGATGCTGATGTAATAGGGATCGGCGGCCTCGCGCAGCGCCTGGAAGTGGGTGCGGTCCGACATGTCGACGCTGCGGTCGACCGGATAGACGGTGGCGCTCACCAGCGGGTGGCCGTCGCGGCCGATCACCAGCACGGTCTGCACCTGCGGCAGATTCTTGATCTCCTGCTTGAGCTGCTCGTGCAGCACCTGCTCCTCGATGCCGATCGCCTGGTCGTTGAGGTTGCCGAGGACGTCGTTGACCCGCGCGGCGACGAGCTGATGCGTGTCGAGCACCTTGAGGGCATGCTCCTCGGCGATCCCGACCTGCCGCATCAGGTCGGCGGCGGCGCGCTCGCGCGTCGACACCCAGGCGAGATAGCCGCCGCCGGCGAGCACGGCGAGCGGCACCAGGATCGAGCCGACCAGCAGGATGCGCAGCAGCCGCGTGGCGGCCGGGGCGGTGCCGAGGATGCTCATGGACGGTGCAACCCGGGTTGGGACGGGCGCAGGATATTACCCCTGGGGCCGCTGTCCGCGCAGCACCCGCGCGGGGCAAATCGGCGCACTGACGGATCCGTCATTGCGAGGCACCCCGCAGGGGCGACGAAGCAATCCAGAAGCAGGAGGCGTGGTGCACGCGTCCCCTGGATTGCTTTGCGGAGCCTGTCATCGGGCCGGCCACTTCGGGCCGGGCCCGTTGGCTCGCAATGACGGCTCACCCCGCTTTGCGGGCGGCGTCCCACCACGGGCACACGCCGGGCGCAAGCTTGTAGTTGCCCTCGATCACGTGCACCGGCTCGCGGCGGCCGGCGGCGGCGACGCGCATGCGCATGTCGCGCGAGGCCGCGAGCGCCTCGGGGGACAACCAGTTGCGGTCGTGGCCCCACAGGCTCGGCCCTTCGGTCACCTCCTTGGGCTGCCACCCCGGCTCGATCAGCCGGCCGCCCCAGCCGCATTCGACCATGAAGTCCCCCGGGGAGCGGGCGTAGAACGACGTCACATGGTCGTTGGCGTGGCGGCCGAGGGTGGTGGCGATGCGGTCCGGCTCCGCCAGCGCCAGATCGTAGGCTTGGCCCACGTCGTCGAGCATGAACAGCTCGACCATAAGATGGTGGATGGCATTGCGGCCGGTCTCGATCAGGGCAAGGCTGTGGTGGCGCGGATTGAGATGGAAGAAAAAGGCCCGGAACGGCTTGAGGATGTAGTCGCTCAGACGAAAGCCGAGCAGGTCCTGATAAAAGGGCCGCAGCTCCTCGGCGTTCTCGACGTGCAGCACCACGTGGCCCATGCCGAGCGGGCCGGTGCGAAAGCCGGATATGGCGCGGCCCGGGCGGAATGGGGTCGAGGCGATCTCCGCGCCGTGGAACACTTCGAGCGTATTGCCGGCCGGGTCGCGAAAGCGGATCAGATCCTTGACGCGGCGTGCGTCGGCGACCGCCCGCCCCGGCCGCTTGACCTGCACCTGCGCGGCCTCGAGCCGCGCCGCCAGGTGGTCGAGCGCGGTGGCGTCGGCGACCTCCCAACCGAAGAAGGCGGCGCCGTCGTCGTGATCGGCTTCGACCACCACGCGCTGGCGGCGATCGTCCATGCGCAAGGTGAGGCTCGATCGCGTTTTCTCGACCAGCTCGAGGCCGAGGAACTTGGTGGCGAAGGCCGCCCAATCGTCGAGGCTGCGGGCGCGGATGCCGAAATAGCCGAGGCCTTGCAGTTCCATGGGGTTGCTCCGTTGCCGGCGAATAAAGGAATCATAGCGAATAGAAGGCGTCGGGGCAAAAGCGAAGAATGGCAAAATCCGAGATGAAAGCGAGATCGCCATGTCCCGGCCTTGTGCATGGCAAGTCGGCGATTGCCGACTTGCGTGTTATTCCTCAGTGCCGGAAATCGTCTTTCATGCTTCAGCAAATCAAGGCGTGGATGGCCGGGACACGCCCGGGACGAAGTGCCCGGGGGCGGCCATGACGCTGAACCGGAGCCCGCGCCATGGACCTTCTGTTCGTGTGCCTGGCCGGTCTCCTCGCCGGCACGGTGAGCGGCATCGTCGGCACCGGGTCCTCGGTCATCCTGGTGCCGATTCTGGTGATCGCCTTCGGCCCCAAGCAGACCGTGCCGATCATGGCGATCGCCGCGCTGATGGCGAACGTGGCGCGCATCCTGGCGTGGCCGCGCGAGGTCGACTGGCGCGCCGCCGCGGTTTATGCGGCAACGGCGGCGCCGGCCGCCGCGCTCGGCGCCGGCACCCTGTTGGCGCTGCCGGCGCGCCTGGTCGACGGCGTGCTCGGCGCGTTCTTCATCGCCATGATCGGGATCCGGCGCTGGCTCGCCGCGCACGCGCTGAAAGCGCGGCTGCGCCATCTGGCGCTGTTCGGCGCGCCGATCGGCTACCTGACCGGCGTCGTCGCCTCGACCGGCCCACTCAGCGTGCCGCTGTTCGTCGCCTACGGCCTGGTCAAGGGCTCGTTCCTGGCGACCGAGGCGGCGGGAGCGCTCGCGGTGTACGTCAGCAAGATCGCCATTTTCCGCGAGTTCGGCGCGCTGCCGCCGATCGTGATCCCTCCAGGGCCTCACCATCGGCGCGTCGCTGATGACCGGCGCGTTCATCGCCAAGCCGTTCGTGCTGCGGCTCGACGCCGCCCGGTTCCACTGGATGATGGACGCCATCATGCTGGCGTCCGGCGTCACCCTGCTGTGGACGGCGTTTCATTGAGCACGGAGAGAAACCGATGCGGGTGCTGATCTGCGGCGGCGGCGTCATCGGCGCCGCGATCGCCTATTTCCTCGCCCGCCGCGGCGTGCAGTCGACCGTGATCGAGCGGACCGGGATCGCGTGCGCGGCGTCGGGCAGATCGGGCGGCTTCCTGGCGCTCGACTGGTGCGACGGCACCCCGCTGGCGGCGCTGGCGCGGCGCAGCTTCGCGCTGCACGCAAGCCTCGTCGACGAGATCGGCGGCGACTGGGGCTATCGCCGCCTCACCACCTACGCCGGCTTCGCGGCGCGGGCGGGCCAGCGCCGCGCCGGCGGCGCCCATGATCTCGCCTGGGTGGCGGACGGCGTGACCCTCAATCATCGCCTCGGCGCGACGCAAACCACCGCGCAGGTGCACCCCGGCCGCTTCACCGCGGCGATGATGGAAGCGGCGCGGCCGCATGCGGAGCTGCGCCGCGGCTGCGTCACCGGCGTGGCGCGCGGCGGCGCGGGCGTCGGTGGGGTCGAGGTCGATGGCGAGATCGTCCCTGGCGACGCGGTCGTCATCGCGATGGGGCCGTGGTCGATGCTCGCCGCGGGGTGGCTGCCGCTGCCGGCCGTGTACGGGCTCAAGGGACACAGCCTCGTGTTCGAGACCGGCACCCGGGTGCCGCCGGAAGCGCTGTTCCTCGAATATCGGGAAGAGAGCGGCGCCGTGCATGCGCCGGAAGTGTTCCCGCGCGCCGACGGCACCACCTACGTGTGCGCCATCTCGAGCGAAAGCCCGGTGCCGCTCGACCCTGTCGCGGTGGCGCCCGACGCCGGCGCGATCGAGCGCCTGGCGGCCATGTGCGCGCGGCTGTCGCCGGTCTTCGCCGACAGCCCGATCCTCGCCCGCCAGGCGTGCTTTCGTCCCGTGACGCAGGATGGCCTGCCGCTGATCGGCCGCCTGCCTGGCCTCGCCAACGCCTACGCGGCGACCGGCCACAGCGTGTGGGGCATGCTCAACGCGCCGGCGACCGGCGAGGCGATGGCGGAGCTTATCGTCGACGGCGCTGCCCACACGGTCGACCTGGCGCCGTTCGATCCGGGCCGGCTCCCGCCGGCCTCCCGATCCGCGCCGCGTTGACGAGGATCAACGCCAGGCAAGGCGTTAGCCTCGATTGTCGGATGTGGGAGCCCGTGCCGTGCGCATTGCGTTATTCGCCGACATCCATGCCAACCGGCCGGCGTTCGCCGCCTGCCTGGCGCAGGCGCGCGACCTGGGCGCGCAACGCACCGTGCTGCTCGGCGATTACGTCGGCTACGGGGCCGATCCCGAGTGGACGGTGACGACGGTCAGGGATCTGGTCGACCAGGGCGCGGCCGCCGTGCGCGGCAACCACGACAGCGCGGTCGGCAATCCGAACGAACGGCTCAACCACGCGGCCCAGGTGGCGATCGAATGGACGCGCGGCGAGCTCGGACGCCCAGAGCGGCAATTCCTCGACGCGCTGCCGTTGGCGCTGAGGGAAGACGAGCGTTTGTATGTCCATGCGGACGCGAGCAGCCCGGAAAGCTGGCGTTATGTGACCGACGCCTTGGACGCGGCGCGCAGCATGGACGCCACGTCGGCCCGGGTTACGTTTTGCGGCCACGTCCACGTGCCGATGCTCTACACCATGAGCGCAACCGGCAAGCTCACGGCCTTTGCGCCGAGGACCGGCGCCGCGATCCCCTTGCTGCCCGGGCGGCGGTGGCTCGCGGTGCTCGGCTCGGTCGGGCAGCCGCGCGACGGAAATCCAGCCGCGTCGTTTGCGATGCTCGATACCGCGCGGGGCGAATTGACCTACTGGCGCGCTGCCTACGACGTCGAAGCGGCGGCCACGCGCATCCGCAACAACGGCCTGCCGCTATGGCTCGCCGACCGGCTGTCGCGCGGGGAATGACGATGGCGAGGCCGCCGCTCGTGCCGGGCGCGATCATCGACGGCTTCCGCATCGAGGAACGGGTCCACCAGGGCGGCATGGCCGCGCTGTGGAGCGTGTCGCGGGCGGACGCGACGACGCCCATGCTGATGAAGGTGCCCAAGACCGGCGAAGGCGAGGACCCGGCCGCGATCGTCGGCTTCGAGATGGAGCAGATGATCCTGCCGCGCCTGTCCGGCGTGCACGTTGCGCAATTCATCGCCGCCGGCGATTTCGCCGTGCAGCCCTACATCGTGATGGAACGGATCCCGAGGAAGTCGCTGATCCGCCGCCTTCCCGAGCTTCCACTGTCTTATGCGGAGGTTGCCGAGATCGGCGTGAAGATCGCCGCCGCGCTCGACGATCTGCACCGCCAGCACGCGATTCATCTCGACGTGAAGCCGAGCAACATCATGTTTTGCCCGAGCGGCGAAGCGGCTCTCGTCGACTTCGGCCTGTCGCATCACGATCTGCTGCCCGACCTGATGCAGGAGGAGTTCCGGCTGCCGTTCGCCACCGCGCCCTACATGTCGCCCGAGCAATTGCTCGGCGTGCGCAGCGACCCGCGCAGCGACCAATTCGCGCTCGGCGCCCTGCTCTACTTCTTCTCGACCGGCGTGCGGCCGTTCGGCGCAAGCCAGACCATGTACGGGATGCGGCGGCGGCTGTGGCGCGACCCGGTGCCGCCGCGCCCGACTATCCACCCTGGCTGCAGGAGAGCGTGCTACGCTGCCTGGAGACCGAGCCGGCGTGGCGCTATCCGACGATGGCGCAGCTCGCGTTCGACTTGAGCCATCCCGCCCAGGCCAAGCTCACCAAGCGGTCCGAACGGCAGAAGCGCGATCCGCTGGCGACGGTGCTGCGGCGGCGCTTCAACAAGGACCTTCCGCGCTCGATCGCGGCGGCGGCGGTCGCAACGCATATTTCCGCAAGCCCGATCGTCGCGGTCGCGATCGACATCGCGGAAGGATCGGCGGACCTCGACGACGCGCTGCGCGCCGCGGCCGCGCGCATTCTCGCCACCCTTCCGTCCGCGCGCCTTGCCTGCCTCAACGTGCTCAAGCTCGGCCGGCTCACCATCGATTTCACCCTCGACGAGCAGGGCCACAACAAGCAGATCGACCGCCTCGCCGCGCTCAGGCACTGGGCCGAGCCGCTCAAGCTGGCGCAGGACCGCCTCACCGCGCATGTGCTCGAGGGGGTCGATCCGGCCCACGCGATCGTCGCGTTCGCGCGGGCCAACCGGGTCGATCACATTCTCATCGGCGCCCGGCAAAATTCGCTGCTGCGCAATCTCCTGGGCAGCGTGTCGGCCAAGGTCGCCGCGGAGGCGCCCTGCACGGTCACGATCGTCCGGGCGGCGCGCACCGCGCAGCCCGCCGCGCCCGCAGGATGACCGGGCGCGCCGCGCGCATCGGCGTGGGCGATCCATCCTTCGATACCCATCGTCGTTGCATGGGAGGTCCGCGGGGGCGGGGCTTGGCCGCTCGCCCACGCGAACGCTATGGTGCTTGCAAAACAACCGAGGAAACGACCATGCCGACGCCAAGTGCCGAGCTGCAGCTCGAAGCCTCCACCATGCGCCGCGTGTCCTGGCGCCTGATGCCGTTCCTGCTGTCCGCCTACATCATCTGCTACATCGATCGGGTGAACGTCGGCTTCGCCGCGCTGCAGATGAACAAGGCGGTCGGCATCGATCCGAAGATCTACGGCCTCGGCGCCGGTATCTTCTTCATCGGCTATTTCATCTTCGAGGTGCCGAGCAACCTGGCGCTCGAGCGGTTCGGCGCGCGCACCTGGATCGCGCGCATCATGATCAGCTGGGGCATCGTCTCGGCCGCCTTCGCGCTGATCGGCGGGCCGATCTCGTTCCTGAGCCTGCGCTTTCTGCTCGGCGTCGCGGAAGCCGGTTTCTTCCCGGGCGTGATCCTCTACATCACCTATTGGTACCCGGCGCATTATCGCGCGATCATCGTCGGCATCTTCATGGTGGCGATTCCGGTGGCCGGCCTGATCGGCTCGCCGATCTCGGGCGCGATCCTGTACATGGACGGCGTGCTCGGCCTCGGCGGCTGGCAATGGATTTTCCTCCTCGAAGCGGCGCCGGCCGTGCTGCTCGGCGTGGCCTCGTTCGTTTGGCTGACCGACCGGCCGGAGCATGCGTCGTGGCTGACGCCGCCGCAGCGGGAATGGCTGGTCGCCAAGCTGCAGGCCGAGCGCCGCCGCGTGCCGCGCGTCACGCATTCTTCGGTGTGGCGGGTGATCTCGAACAAATACGTGCTGATCATGGCGCTGGTGTATGCCGGCGCCGCCGGTGCCTCCTCGTCGTTGGCGCTGTGGATGCCGCAACTGGTCAAGTCGTTCGGCCTGACCAACTGGCAGACCGGTCTCGTCAACGCCGTTCCGTTCGGCATCTCCGCCGTATGGATGATCCTGTGGGGCCGCAGCTCCGACCGCAGCGGCGAGCGGGTATGGCACAACGCCCTGCCGCTGGCGTGGATGGCGCTCGCCATGGTCGCCACGTTCTTCGCGATCGGCAGCCTGTGGGCGATGATCCCGCTGCTGACGCTGATCGCGGCCGGCACCTACGCCAGCAAGGGGCCGTTCTGGGCATTGTCCTCGGAATGGCTCGGCGCGACGTCGGCGGCGGCCGGCCTGGCGCAGATCAACGCGCTCGGCAACCTGTCAGGTTTCTTCTTCAACTACCTGATCGGCTGGATCCAGGCGGAGACCGGCAGCTTCCCGCTGGCCCTGATGCCGATCGCCGCGGTGGCCACGATCGGCACGGTCTGCGTGCTGGTGCTCGGCCGCAGCCAGCCGCGCACGGTCGCTATGACCACCTGAGCAGCGCGGCGCGAGCTCACAGCACGCTAAAATGTCAACCGCCGATCGTCAGGGCGGCGCACATCCGGGGCGCGTGAGCACGTAGCGCGTCGAGGTTGCTCCTCAACCGCGTGCCGGGGATTGGGGCGAACGGCAAAGCGCGCTAGACTCCGCGCTTCGGTCCCTGTCCCCTGCCCTGCCCCGGAAATCGCCGAACATGAACAAGGAGCATCGGCCGGCCATGCCCAAGCTTGCAGGCGCGCCGGCGCCGGACACTGCCGGCCCGGTCGAGCGGGTGGCGCGCATCGCCGACGTGATCGCCGCGTCGGGCGCGCGCAACGAGGCGCTGCGGCGGCTGGCGCCCGAGGTGGTGGACGTCCTGCACGAGCAGCGCATCTTCCGCCTGCTGCTGGCGCGCGCGTTCGGCGGCGAGGAGGTCGATCTGCCCACGTGGTTCGCCACCATGGAGGCGCTCGGCACGCTCGACGCCAGCACCGCCTGGTGCGTCGGCCAGATCAACGGCTGCGCGGCGGCGGCGACCTCGCTCGATCCGGCGGTGGCGCGCCAGATCTGGGGCGAGCCGCGCGGCGCGCTGAGCTGGGGGCCGCCGGTCAAGTCGCGCGCCGAGGAGACCGACGGCGGCCATCGGGTGAGCGGCGAGTGGACGATGTCGAGCGGCAGCCGGCACGCCACCTGGATCGGCCTGATGGCGGCGACCTTCGACCGCGCCGGCGCCCCGGTCGCGCTGCCGCCGGACGCCGCCATGCGGGTGTTCCTGGTGCCGGCCACCGCCGTCGCGTTCATCGAGAACTGGAACGTCATCGGCCTGATCGCCACCAACAGCGGCGGCTTCAAGGTCGAGAATGTGCTCGTGCCGCACGGCCACAGTGTCTATCTGCCGTTCCCGCGCAGCCCGGCAACGGCCGGCCCGCTGTCGCGCTTTCCGCTCAACAACCTGTTCGGCATCGGCTTCACCGGCGTCGCGCTCGGCATCGCCCGGGCGATGATGGACATCGTCATCGCGCTGGCGCGCGACAAGAAACCGTGGCTCGCCAAGCAGGCGCTGCACGAGAGCGGGCTGGCGCAGTTCCAGATCGGCGAGGCCGAGGCGCGCCTGCGCTCGGCGCGCAGCTACATCGAACTGACCGCGCAGCGCGTGTGGGAATCGGTGCTCGCTTCGGGCGAGCTGACGGTCGCGCAGCGCATGGACATCCGCCTGGCGACGACCTTCGCCATCCACGAGGCCAAGGCGGTGGCCGAGGCCGCCTGGGACATTGCCGGCGCCAGCGCCATCTTCACCACCAACCCGCTGGAGCGGCGGCTGCGCGACATCCACACGCTCACCCAGCAACTGCAGGGCCGCAAGTCGCACCTGCAGGACGTCGGCGCCTACCTGCTCGGCCTGGAGCCGAACCTAAGGCACGCGTGAGGATAACAGGCATTCGGCTTTTATGACTCGTCATGCCCGCGCAGGCGGGCATCCAGCAACCTGCAGCCTCGAATGCGACTGAACGTCCGGTGATTACTGGATCGCCCGCCTGCGCGGGCGATCACGATGGAGTTTGCGTGTCGCCGATGCGCAAACGTCGAATGCCCGCAGCCTTACGGCCGCGGCGCCAAAATCTCGTCGAGCCGCGCCGGCACGGTCGCGTCCCGCGTCAGGTGCGGGTAGCGCAGGCCGTCGTGATAATCGATGCGCACGGTCGAGTAGCGGTCGCCGTTCTTGACGATGAAGTCGATCGGCGCGTTGTCGGTCTTGGCGGCCTTGATGATGGCCATGAGGCGATCCTTGTCGTAGGCGACGCCGTCGACGGCGACGAGCTGGGTTCCCGCGGTCAGCCCGGCGGTGTGCGCCGGTCCGCCCCACAGCACGTCGGTCAGCTTGCTCTCGCGGCCGACGACGAAGCCGAGCGAATAGGTGAAGTCGGCGACCTTGCGGCGGGCCTCGGCCTTCTTGAAATAGTCCGAGGCCGTATCGGAATAGGTCAGCGTGTAGCCGCCGCGGGCGAGGCCGTCGAACGGCGCGCCGGCGTGGCTTTCGAGCCGCGCGCGCAGGAAGCCGGCCCAGTCGTGCGGCTGCACCGCGTTCAATGCCGCCACCACGTCGTCGAACCGATAGGTGACCGGCACCGAGGAGCCGTCGTCGATGCCGAAGAACCCGCGCGCGAAGTCGTCGAGCGATTTCTGCCCGCCGGAGAGCTCGCGGATCAGGGTGTCGGCGTCGAGCCAGACCAGCTCGCCTTCCGAATAATAGTCCTCGCTGCGCTGCCAGCTGCGCCACGGGATCGGGCGCCGGTTGGCAATAATCGGATCGTTGGTCGTGTCCTGCAGCGACTTCCATTCGCGCCCGGCGCGGTGCTGGTAGAGCGCGGCGACGGCGGCCAGCTCGTCGAGCGCCTGCTGCCTGGTCACCAGCCCGGCACGCGCCATCAGCACATAGCCCCAGTACTGGGTCTGGCCCTCGTAGACCCACAGCAGGCTGTTGCGCATGGGCACGTTGTAGTTCGCCGTCCACAGGTCGGCGGGCCGCCGGAACTTGCCGTTCCACGAGTGGGTGAACTCATGCGGCAGCAGCTCGCGGGCATCCAGGTTCTTGTCCCACTCGGTGAAGAAGGTCGGTTCGGTGGCGTTTTCGCTGGAGCGGTGATGCTCCAGGCCGATGCGGCCCAGGCGGTCGCTCAGCGCCAGCAGGAAGTCGTAGTGGTTGTAATGATGGGAATTGAACAGCCGATAGGCCTGGGTCACCAGCGCGCGATGCGCGTCGAGCTGCTCGGGCTTCGCCTCCAGCAGGTCGGCGCGGTCGGCGAAAATATTCAGCCGCACCGGCGCCGGGCCGGATGCATCGAGGTCCACCCGCTTGACGTAGCGGCCGGCGAACACTGGCGAGTCCACCAGGGTTTCCAGCGACACCGGCTTGAACGCGGTCGCCGCGCCGTCGGTGGACGCAATCTCCAGCGCGGTGGCGAACTGCCAGCCGTCCGGAAGCCGCAGGCTCGGCTCGACCGTGATCTGCCGCACGAAGTGGCCGGCCGGATAGAGGGCGACGCTGTGCCATTGCAGGTTCAGCATTTCGGGGGTGGCGACGATGCGGCCTTCGTTGCCGTCGCCGGCCGAGAGGAACTGGAACTGCAGATCGAGCGCGGTCGCGCCCGCCGGCACGTCGAGGTGGAACGCATAGACGTCGACCGTGTCGCGCAGCCACTCCACCCGTTTGCCGTTGGCCTCGATGACGAGACCGGCGAGGGAGTCGATCCGGCCGATCGGAGCGTGCGTGCCCGGCACCCATTTGGGATAGAGCAAGGTCAGCGCGCCGGCGTGGACCGGGATCGTCTCCTTGACGCGGAAGACGTGGCGCGTGACGTCGGTGGCATCGACCGCCAGCCGGATCGTGCCCGGATAGGGCTTGTCCTGCGGCGCGCCGATCTCCGGCGGCAACGGCACCGGCGCCTGCGCCGACGCGGCACCGCCCGCCAGCACGGCGCCGGCGACGATCAGGTGCAATGCCAGCGCTTTGCAACGGCGCATGCCGGTCCCCATGGGGCCGCAGAATACATTCAGGCCCGCGCGCGGCAAGGCGCCTGCCCGGTCAAACCATTGATTTCATTCGGCCGGCGCTATCGCCGATGCATGGTTGCCTTGCCGCCGCCGCGAAAAGCCGGGAAAACGGCGCGGACATCGTGAAATAGCCTGAAATTCGTCATTGCTTGGTGGCGGCCTTCGGGCCGGCCCGGCCTGTCCACGGCTCGCCGGGCGGGGACAACGTACGATCTGCCGCCGTGGTGGTTTCGGGGGGCGCTTTGCTGCGCGCGCTGAACTACGTCGCCCAGCTTCTGGCGGTCGGCGCGGTATACTTTTTGCTTGAGGGATCGGGGCTCCAGCTCGCCGCGGCCTACCCGCACGCGGCGGCGATCCGGCCGCCGGCCGGATTTGCGTTCGCGGCGGTCCTGCTGGGCGGATACCGGCTCCTGCCGGCGATCTTCGTCGCCGCGTTTCTCGCCAATGCGCTGGGGACCGGCCCGAGCTATGCCGCCGCCGCGATTGCGGCGGGCAACACGCTGGAAGCGGCCGCGGTCGCCTTTCTGGTCGACGGCTGGACCGAGGGCCGCAACGCCTTCGCGGCGACGACCGGCGTCGCCCGATTCGCCGCGATCGCCATGGCGGCCGCGGCGATCGGGGCGAGCGTCGGCGCCGGCGTCGATGTGCTCACGGCCGCGACCGGCGCCGGCAGCCCCAATGGGGCGACCTTCATCGCCAAATGGCTGCCGTGGTGGCTGAGCGACGTTGCGGCCGCCCTCGTGATCACCCCGGCCCTCATCCTGTGGGTCACGGATCGCCCGCGCGGGTTCGACCTCGGCTCGCTGGTGGAATCGAGCGCCGCATTTGTGGCTGCGGCCGCGGTCGGCGCGCTCGTGTTCGGCCCGCTGACGGCGGGCCTGCCGAACCCCACCGCGCTCGCCTTCGTCGCCCTGCTGCCGCTGATCTGGGCGGCGCTGCGGCGCGGCCCGCGCGACACCGCGACCGTGGCGGTTGTGCTGGCGGCCTGCGCGGTCGGCGGGACCATGCTGGGCGGCCCGTTCGCCCACGGCAGCGAAGAGCCCGCCCCGCTGCTCGTCATGTTCATGATCGGCGGCACCCTGACGAGCCTGCTGCTCGCCGCCGACGCGACCGCGCGCGCGCGCGCCGAACGCATGCTGCGCACCACCCGCAACGAGCTGCGCCAGGCGCGCGAGCAGCTCGCGCAGTCGCACAAGATGGAGGCGGTTGGCCAGCTCACCGGCGGCGTCGCCCACGACTTCAACAACCTGCTCACCGTGATCGTCGGCAATCTCGACATGGCGCTGCGCCAGATCGAAACGTGGACCGACGCCCAGGCGGAGCGGCTGCGCCGCGCCATCAACAACGCCCGGCGCGGCGCGCTGCGGGCGACCGCGATCACCCAGCGCCTGCTGGCGTTCTCGCGCAAGCAGCGGGTCGAGCCGCGGCCGATCAACGTCAACAACCTGCTCGGCGGCCTGTCCGATTTCCTGCGCCGCTCGATCGGCGAGGCGGTCGCGCTGGAGATCGCCGGCGCCGCCGACCTGTGGACGGTGGAAACCGACCCGGTGCAGCTCGAGACCGCGATCCTCAACCTGGCGGTGAACGCGCGCGACGCCATGCCGACCGGCGGCAAGGTGACGATCACCACCGGGAATTCCTTCCTCGACGAGGAATATTGCCGCGAGCACGAGGAGCTGGTCGCCGGGCAATACGTGCAGATCGCGGTGAGCGACACCGGCACCGGCATGTCGAAGGACATCATGGAGCGGGTGTTCGAGCCGTTCTTCACCACCAAGGAGGAGGGCCACGGGACCGGGCTCGGCCTGAGCCAGGTCTACGGCTTCGTCAAGCAATCGGGCGGCCATATCGAGATCGACAGCGCGCCCGGGGCCGGCACGACGGTGCGGCTCTATCTGCCGCGCCTCGCCGGCCACGCCGGCGTCGACCGGGCGCCCGAGCGGCCGGCCTTCGCGCTCGACGCGGCGCCGACCATCCTGCTGGTCGAGGACGATCACGACGTGCGCGCCTACGTGGTCGAAATCCTGCGCGACATGCATTTCCGCGTGCTGGAGGCGCACGACGCGGATTCCGCGCTCGGGCTGCTCGAGCGCGACGACGTGCGGCTCGATCTGTTGCTGACCGACGTGGTGCTGCCGGGGATGAACGGGCGCCAGCTCGCCGAAGAGATAAAGAGGCGCCAGCCGGACGCCCGCGTGCTGTTCATGTCCGGCTATGGGCGCGACGCCATCGTGCAGCAGGGGCACATCGAGGCTGGCGTCGAGGTGATGCAGAAGCCGCTGACCCAGCAGATTCTCGAGCGGCACATCCGGGCGGTGCTGGAGGACGCGTAGCGCCGGATGACGAGTCGAAGGAAGTCGTCCCGCTCCAAAGTTTTTCCTCGCCGGTATTGGCGCGCCACGACGACAGTCCGATTTGTCGGCGGCGGAGAATTGGGCCGATTACTTGGCCAACGGATCGCGCGCCGAAGGTGGCCAAATTTACTTTTTACGTGGTGCAACCTTTTCTGCTTCAGAATGTTGGCTACCTGACACTACGTGGGGCAGCGGCAGTCCGGTACCTCCCATCCCTTCCCACTCTGGGTGGCTTGTCCGTGCTGTCGTGTTTTGCGACCGGCCCCCAAGCACAGGAGCCTCCAATGGGAACGATAATATTCGCCGCAGCGCTTTCCGTGGCGACTTGTCTCAGCGTGACGGCACTTGTGGTCGTGGCCTCTTGATCATCGTTGAGTCCGACGGTCGCCGGCCGGTCTTCGACTCGGCCGAGGGTGATGGATCAGTGGCTTGAATGCACCTGATACCGATATGTCCTTTTAGATGTTGCGGGAGAAACCAGCAGACCTCATAGATTTAATAGATTTTCGCGCAGTCGAAGAGCCGACTCAGGAGGCGCGCATGGACGAGCAGTATTTGTTCCAGAAAGCGAACCGTTGCTTCGAAATCGCCCGCACATGCCTGGACCTCGATGCGGCGCGGAAAATAAACGCGTTGGGCGATGAATTTCGCAGCAAGGCGATCCTGCATAAGGAGCGCAATGCCAGGCTGCGTGACAGCGACCGAGATTTTGCTGCGTAAGCGCAATGATGAAGCGAGGCAGCCTCAGTTGGGCGGCATCGTCACCGACGATGCCCTAGTGACAGCCCGAGCGCATAGGCCTTTTGCCGTAGCGCGCCAGCCGTACGCTTCATCGCCTTCACGACCTTGGCTACCGGTGTCTTGGCGCGTGAGTGAGCCCTCAGCTCGCTGACATGCGCTTTCGACCACGCAACCCGTTTCCCACGCTTTGCCTTCTTGGCCATTCAAAATCTCCCATCAGGTTCAGCTTGACCGGCCGACGAGTGTCCAATTTGCTGCTGAATAATCGCTGATTCAAACACGCCATGCAACCCGTTCCTTGCTCACTGCAAGGACGAGGCGGACGCTCGACGTGCGTTAGGTGGCGCCAACCAACCCGCGATAGCAGCCTTCGACAGGCTCAGGTTGGTGCGGAATGTGCGTGCGCAAGGAAGAATCGGATCATTTCACGCGACGCATCCGGCCCGCGCGGATCGGTGAACGTGCCGGCGGGACTTCCGCCCGACCATGCATGGCCCGCCCCGTGGATGTCCCAGTGTTCCAGGAGGATGCGGCCGGCCGCGTCCGCGTGCACAGTGCGCGTGTAGGCATGCCCGCCGGCGACCTGGCTGCGCTCCACCGTCGCTTGCAGTTGCGCGGCGGTCGTGGTCGAACGGGCAATGACGTGACCGCCGTTGTGCGGGTGAACGGTCGTGTCCCGATCCCCGTGAAACACGATGGTCGGCACGATCCGCCGGTTTTCCTCGTCGGTGAAAATCTCGGTCGTGCGCGGGCCGGGCGCCATCTCGCCCTGGCGCATGGCGGCGAGCGCGGAGGGAAGGTCGCTCGCCGCCCCGCACGCGAGGCCGGAGTGCACCCCGATCGCTGCGTAAAGGTCGGGATAGGTGGTCCCCATGATGGCCGCCGCCGCGGCGCCGGCCGAAAGACCGGCGATATAGACGCGGCGCGAGTCGACGCGATAGTCGCCCATGATCTGACGCGTGACGCCGGCAATCAGGGCGGGCTCGCCGCGGTCGCGCTGCTGGTCGGTCGGGCGAAACCAGTTCCAGCACCTTGCGGCATTCGCGCCGGCGGATTGCTCCGGGTAGGCCACGAAGCACGCGTGCTCCTCGGCCAACCGGTTCATGCCGGTGCCGGCGGCGAAATCGGCAGCTGTTTGGCTGCAGCCGTGCAGCATCACCACCAGCGGCAGGGCGCGCCCGTCATAGCCGCTCGGGATGTAGAGCTTGTAGGCAAGACTTGCGGACTGGTTGTCATAAGTCCGCGTCAGAAATCGCCCGCCGTCCGGCGCGACGCCCGGCGGCGGCGCGGCGCCGGGGCGTTCAGCCCCGGGCAATCCGATTTTTCCGCCGATCCGCGCGAGCAAGGCGTGCAAGCCGGCGGACACGTCCTGGCGAAAGCTCGCACCCTTCGCGCCGCCGACTGCGCGACCGCTATTATTTGCGTGCGTCGGCGCGCCATTGGTCGCGGAATTGCTCACGGCCGGGAGACCGCCGGACGACAGGCCTGCGCCGGCGTCGGGCGCCGGGATGTTACGAGCTTGGAGAGCCTGTTGCAGCAATGCGGTCGCTTCGGTGAGCCGCCCTGCTCTTGTGAGGCGGGTTGCCTCGAGCATTTCGCGGTAGCGCATGGTGTTCATGTTCAGGACTTTCTGAATACGTGCGGGCGCAGTGCGCGGGCGTTACGCCATTCGGTCCGCCAGCGCCGTCTTTACCGCCGGGCTCGCCTGCAGCGCTCCCAGCACCCGGACCGAGGCGATCGTCGCGCAGGCAAGCTCGGGCGAAACATCCGCCGCGATGCTGGCGAGGCCCAACACCCGGATATCGAGCATCCGCCCGGCGGAGCGGGCTGCCTCGAGATCCGCGCGCGTGTAGTGGCGAAGGCCGAGGTCGAGACCGTTTCGCGCCGTGGAGTGCTTGACCACGTCGGCGTGGCGATCGAGCTGGTTGCGGATCGCGGTGCGGATGAAATCCGTCCGGTTCGAGTAGAATCCTTCCCGCACCATCAGGTCGATATGCCCGAGATCGACGTAACCGAGATTGATCGTGATCTTTTCGGCGTCACCGCCTCTGGGCCGCAGCTCGCGAATGTTATCGGCCATGTCACCATCCGTACACCATCCATGTGGATGGCATATGGAACCGGCCCGCTGGATTTCAAGGGCCCGCACGCGCCCTTTTTTGCGTGAGCGCTGTGGGCGGTCTCCCGCCGATCGCGTGAGCCACGTCTGACTATTGGCAACGCGGACCTGCCGACACGTCTGTCTGCTGTTTGGCCGCGCGAGGACAGCGCAGACATCCGTCAGCGATTGCCAGCCGTCGCGATTTGAATCGCGCGTGGCCGATCGCTGGTGCGCAATTGTCATGGCGGATACGGCGTGCAGGTCTTGGTACAGCTGGGTGGATTCGAACCACCGACCTCCTGATCCACAGTCAGGCGCTCTAAACCAGCTGAGCTACAGCTGCACACCCGCGTGGCGGCGCGCGGAAACTAGGGGCAGCCGCGGACCTTGGCAAGCGCTCGCCCCGCCCTTCCCTTTGGTCGCGCCAGCGCGCGAGCGCGTTCAAAAAACGCGAAGCCCGGGCAACCGGCCCGGGCTTCGAACGCTACGCAACTCGTGCGGAATGGGCTCAGGCAACCTTCTTGAACGCCTTGGTGACGCCGCTCTTGATCGGCTCGGCAGTCTCGGCCGCGAGCTTCTGGGCGGCGGCGGTGAGGTCCTTGGTCTGCTCGGTGACCGCCTCGAACTGCTTGCGCGCATGGGCGGTGGTCAGCTCGACCACTTCGGACAGCGACTTCACGCCGATCAGTGCGCTGGCGAAGTCGAAGGTGGCGTTGGCGTTGGCGCGCGCCGCCTCGATGACCTTGAGATTGTAGTCGACGGTGCCCTTCACGGCGGTCGTGTAGGTATCCTCGATCAGGTCGGTCGCTTCCTCGGTCGCGGCCTTGACCTTCTCGTAGGCATCCTTCGCCTGGGCGACGCTCTTCTCGGCGATCTCGCGGAAGGCTGCCGGGACTTCCATCTTCGGCAGATCGAATTTCGGCATGTCGAACTTGGGCAGCTCGAACAGCGGGATGATCGGGGTGGCGGTTTTGGCCTTCGCCTTGGCCGCAGCAGTGGTCTCGTTCATGACATCGTCCTCGATTACGCGATTGGCCTCGTGGCGACCGGGGGGCGCAGGGCCTGCCCCGGCTCGTCTTTTGTTCAACGCTCTTTATATAGCACGAAAATGGTGCAATGCAATAGGAAATATTGCGATGCACCAATACGGCAATCGCCCCGAGCATCGCCGCGCAAGCGTTTGAGCAATTATCCCTTATCGCCGCAACGCGGATCGCGCCGCCGCGCCCTCGGACATTAGGTCGCATGCAGGCAGTCGCAGGTGCGAAGGCACCTCAGGCGCCTGTTTCGAACCTACGTCAGGGGCGGCGGGCGGTATTGGCGGCGGCTTGCGTGATGGATGCGCCGAGCTCCTTAGCCTGCTCGGTCAGCACCTGCATCTGCGACTTCACGTAGTCGGCCTGCAGCCGCATGACCTCCTCGACGTCCTTGGCGTGCGCCAGCTTCTGGGCGAACGCGAAGGAGGCCGCCATGTTCTGGCCGGCGAACGTCATGGCCTTGCGGCTCATGTCGCTCGCCCCCGCCTGGGCCGCCGCTGCGTGCCCTTCGACCCGCGCGACCGCCTGCTGGGCGGCGGCCATGAACCCGTCGAACGCATGCTGCGCCTGCGCCACGCTCTTTTCCGCGAGATTGCGCATCTCGGGGGGGATTTCGAAGCTCGACATCGGGTCTTTCGCCATCACGACCTCCCATGGCTCCCGCCAATAGAGCATTTTCCGGCCCGGCGGGCACCATGCTACCGGACAAAAGGCACCCCTCGCGAAACCGCCGCGACTCGGCGTCTCTACCGAATGCCGCGGCGGGCGCCCCAGTTCCCGCCACGCGTTAAGGTTATCCCCGGCTCGCGCGCGCCGGGGCCGGCGCGGCGTGGACGCCACCGCGCGTGCGAATTAAGACTTCGTTTACGCCGCTTACGCCGGGGGGTGCAGCCGATGACTCAGTCCGACCCCCTCCTCACCTACATGCGCGACGCGCGCCTCGCCAACCACGCGCTGAGCGCTTCGCCGGCGTGGCTGTGGAGCGCGGACGCGACGCGGGTGCTGTGGGCCAACGCGGCGGGCGCCGCGGTGCTCGGCGCCGCAAGCCCGCACGCGCTCGCCGAGCGGCGCATGTCGGCCGCCCAACCGCTTGCCGCCCAGGTCATGCGGCTTGCCGGGACCTTGCCGCACAACGGCGCGCCGCGCCTCGAGCGCCTGCGCGGGATCGGCGCCGGCGTCGGCCGCATGGTGGCCTGCGCGTGCTCGCGCTTCGCCCTCGCCAACGGCATGCCGGCGATCCTCATTGCGGCGGCCGAGGCGGTCGGCCCGGCGCTGCCGTTCGCCGAACGGGTGGCGCGGCTGTTCGCCGGATGCGAGGCGCCGGTGGCGGCGTTCGCGGCCGACGGTGCGTTGCTGCACGCAACGCCGGCGGCGGCGGAACGCCTGGGCCCGGCGACGGATCTGGCGGCGCTCGGCGCTGAGCCGCTGGGCGCCGCGGCGCGCGCCAGCGGACACGCAAGCGGCGAGAGCACGCTCGGGCCGGTGACGGTCGAACGGATCGGCAGCGGCGCCACAAGCATGCTGGTCGTGGCGTTCGCCGAGGCGCCGGCCGCCACCGAAGCCGCGGCGCCCGCGCCGCCTGTTGCGCCGGCGGCACCCGAGCGGCGGCATCCCCTGCGCTTCGTCTGGCAGGTGGACCCGGACGGCCGCTTCACCCTCGGCACGCCCGAGTTCGCCGAAGCGATGGGGCCGCGCACCTTGGCGCTCGTCGGCCGCGCCTGGAGCGAGATCGCGGCGGCGCTCACGCTCGATCCGGAGGGCCGCGTCGAGCAGGTGATCGCCTCGCGCGACACCTGGAGCGGCATTCACGTGACGTGGCCGGTCGACGGCGCCGACGCGCCGGTCGACGTCGAGCTATCCGGCCTGCCCACCTTCGACCGCGACCGGGCGTTCCGCGGCTATCGCGGCTTCGGCGTGTGCCGGGACGTGGCCCGCCTCAACGCGGCGATCGCCGCACGCGGGCACGCGCCGGCGGCGGCCGAGGCGCCGGTGGAAACCCACGCGCCTCCGCTCGCCGAGCCGACGGCTCCCGCGCCGGCCGCGACCGCACCCTCCGAGCCGAAGCCGCTGCTCACCCTGGTGCCGGCGGTCAAGAACGTGGTGCCGTTCCGCGCCGCCGCTCCCGCGGCGCCCGAGAAGCGCCCGGCCTTGAGCCCGGTCGAGCGCACGAACTTCCGCGAGATCGCCAAGGCGCTGGGCGCGCCAGAAGGCGACGAGGCGAGCGCACCGCCGGCCGACGCGGCGCCAGAGTCGCCGCAAGCCGAGCCGGAGCCCGAGACCGTCCCCGCCGCCGCGCCTGCGACCGTCGAAGTCGCCGCCGACCAGGCGCAACCGGCCGCCGCGCCCGACCCCGTCGCGCCGCCGGCCGCCGCCAGCGAGGCCGCGCTCCTCGATCGCCTCAGCAGCGTGGAGCTTGCGTTGCAGGCGAGCGAGGCGGAAACCCGCGAGCTCAGGTCGATCCTCGACACCGCCACCGACGGCGTCGTCCTGATCGAGCGCGACGGCTGCATCGGCGCGCTCAGCCGCAGCGCCGAGGCGCTGTTCGGCTACGACGCCGGGGAACTGCGCGGCCGCCCGTTCGTCGACCTGTTCGCGCCGGAAAGCCAGCGCGCGGCCGGCGACTATCTCGATGGGCTCGCCCGCAACGGCGTCGCCAGCGTGCTCAACGACGGGCGCGAGGTGATCGGCCGGGTGCGCCAGGGCGGCCTCGTCCCGCTGTTCATGACCATGGGGCGGATCGGCGAAAGCGACAGGTTCTGCGCCGTGCTGCGCGACATCACCCCGTGGAAGCGCGTCGAGGAGGAACTGCTTGAGTCGAAGCGCCAGGCGGAGCGGGCGTCCGCGGCGAAATCCGACTTCCTCGCCAAGATCAGCCACGAAATCCGCACCCCGCTCAACGCCGTCATCGGCTTTTCCGAGGTGATGATGGAGGAGCGGTTCGGGCCGATCGGCAACGAGCGCTACCGCGGATACCTCAAGGACATCCATGCGTCGGGCGGCCACCTGGTCTCGCTCGTCAACGACCTGCTCGACCTGTCGAAGATCGAGGCGGGCAAGCTCGACCTCACGTTCACCAGCGTCGACCTCAACGGCCTGGTGCAGCAATGCGTCGCGCTGATGCAGCCGCAGGCGAACCGCGAGCGCATCATCATCCGCACCTCGCTGGCACCGGCCTTGCCGCCGGTCATGGTCGACGCGCGCTCGATCGGCCAGATCGCGCTCAATCTGCTGTCGAACTCGATCAAGTTCACCGGCGCCGGCGGCCAGGTGATCGTCTCGACCGCCGTGGCCGACCACGGCGAGGCGGTGCTGCGCGTTCGCGACACCGGCCTGGGCATGAGCGAGAAGGAGATCGAGGCGGCGCTCGAGCCGTTCCGCCAGCTTGCCACCTCCACCCGCTGGGGCTCCGGCGGCACCGGCCTCGGCCTGCCCCTCACCAAGGCGCTCGCCGAAGCCAACCGCGCGTCCTTCGCGATCAAGAGCGCGGTCAACGCCGGCACCCTGGTGGAGATCACCTTCCCGGCCGCCCGCGTGGCGGCGCAGTAGGACGGCCGTAGGATGGGTTGAGCCGCGCGATGGCGGGGCGATACCCATCAACGACTTCGATGGGTTTGATGGGTATCCACCCGCCTTCGCGGGCGTCAACCCATCCTACGATCCAGAATCGGCTAAGCTCCCCGTGGCGCGGGATGGCCGGCCGCCTTATGTCTGTCGAGCCGGCAAGACGTGGAGGCCAGGATGAGTGCACGACGAGGCGCAGGCTGGCTGGTCGGCGCCGTCTGCCTGCTGCTGCTGGCGCCGGCCGCGCGCGCGGCCGAACGGGTCGATCTCCTGCTGGTTCTCGCCTCCGACGTCTCGCGCAGCGTCGACGCCGACAAGTTCGAGCTGCAGCGGCGCGGCTACGGCCAGGCCCTGTCGGACCCGCGCGTGGTGGAGGCGATCCGCTCCGGCAGCAACGGCCGCATCGCCGTGTGCTTCATCGAATGGTCGGGCGTGATGTCGCAGAAGGTGGTGATCGACTGGACCGCCATCGGCGACGCCGCGACCGCGCGCCAGTTCGGCGACCGCATCCTGGAGGCGCCGCGCTCGTTCGCCGACCGCACCTCGATCAGCGCGGCCATCGACTTCGCCATGACCCATCTCGAAAAGGCGCCGTTCGAAGCGCCGCGCCGCACCATCGACGTGTCGGGCGACGGCACCAACAACAGCGGGCGCGAGGTCACCTCCGCACGCGACGAGGCGCTCGCCAAGGGCGTCACCATCAACGGGCTCGTCATCCTGAGCGAACGCCCGCTCGCCTGGAACCCGGAACACACCAATCCGCCGGGCGGCCTCGCCAATTATTATCGCGACAACGTGGTCGGTGGCCCGCGCGCGTTCGTGATGGCGGCGCAGGACTTCAACGCGTTCGGCCAGGCGCTGATCAACAAGCTGATCGCCGAGGTGGCGAGCGTCGGGCGTGTGGAGAAACTGGCGAGGAGCGAGTAGCCCTTTGCTTCTTGCGCTCTACCGGCATCCGTTCGGGGTGGGATTTCCGGCACCATGTGCTACATTGTAGCCCAAAGGAGTTCCCGGCATGAGCGCCAATTCGGTCGTCCGCGCCCGCATCGACGAACGCGTCAAGCAGGAGGCCAGTGCGGTTCTTGCCGCCATGGGTCTCACCGTGTCCGACGCCTTCCGGCTGATGATGATGCGCATCGCCAAGGACAAAGCGCTGCCGTTTGAGCCGCTCGTCCCCAATGCTGAAACGATCGAGGCCATGAAAGCTGCGCGGCGCGGTGACGTGGTCGTCGCCGGCTCGCCCGACAAGCTTCTCGGCAGCCTCAATGCGGACGATTAGCTACACCAACCGCTTCAAGCGCGATTACAAACGCGAGAAAACCGGATCGATCGGGAAGAAGCTGGAAATCTTGCTGATGGAGGCCGTCAACATGCTCGCGGCCGACACGCCACTCCCGCGCCGCTACTTCGATCACCCGCTGTCCGGCGAGTGGAGCGATCACCGCGATTGCCACATCAGACCGAACCTCGTCCTGATCTATCGCAAGCCCGATGACAACAATCTGGTACTGGTGCGCCTGGGCTCGCACAGCGAGCTTGGACTATAAAGCGTCCCGGATTCCCGCCTACTCGTTCGACAATCTTTGCTGAGTACGAAGCTCGCGGATGTTCACCCTCGCCGACATCGAAGCCGCCCTGCCGCTGGTGCGCGCCGCCGTGCCGGCGACGCCGCAGTACGCCTGGCCGCTGCTCGAGGCGCGCACGGGCGTCGCGGTGGTGGTCAAGCACGAGAACCACACGCCGATCGGCGCCTTCAAGGTGCGCGGCGGCCTCGTCTATGTGGACCGGCTCAGGCGCGCGCGCCCCGACGTCGCCGGCATCGTGTCGGCGACGCGCGGCAATCACGGCCAGTCGCTCGCCTTCGCAGGTTGCCGCGCCGGGCTGGCGGTGACGATCGTGGTGCCGTTCGGCAACGCGGCGGAAAAGAATGCGGCGATGCGCGCGTTCGGGGCCGAGCTCATCGAGCACGGGCGCGATTTCGACGAGGCCAAGGAGCATGCCGTCGCGATCGCGGCGGAGCGCGGGCTCGCATTCGCCCCGTCGTTCGACCGCGATCTCGTCATCGGGGTCGCGACCTACGCGTACGAGCTGATGACCGCGTGCGCCGACCTCGACGTCATTTATGTGCCGATCGGCCTCGGCTCCGGCATCAGCGGCGTGATCGGCGTGCGCGACGCGCTCGGCCTGAAGACCGCGGTGGTCGGCGTGGTGTCGGAGCACGCCAATGCCTACCGGTTGTCGGTGGAAGCCGGCCGCGTGGTGGCGACCAATTCGGCGGCGACCTTCGCGGACGGGGTGGCGGTGCGGGTGCCCGACCCGGCCGCGCTCGAGATCATCCGCCGCGGGGCCGAACGCATCGTCGAAGTTTCCGACGACGAGGTCGCCGAAGCGATCCGGGTGCTGTTCAGCGCCACCCATGCGTCCGCCGAGGGCGCGGGCGCGGTGGCGCTCGCCGCATTGATGAAGGAGCGCGACGCGCTGCGCGGGCGGCGCGCCGGCGTGATCCTGACCGGCCAGAACATCGACCGCGCCATGATGCAGACGGTGCTGAGCGGACAGACGCCGGCCCCGTAGGCTGGGTTGAGCCGCGCTTCGCGGCGATACCCAGCGATGGGTTCTGATGGGTTTCGCTGCGCTCAACCCATCCGACGGGCGCAATCCGCCCGCGCTTGACCTTTGCGGTCGGCCCGCTATGCAGGTCGCGGAGGTGGAGCCCCATGAAAAAAGTCTATCCCGACGCCCGGACGGCGCTCGCCGGCCTGCTCAAGGACGGCATGCTGATCATGGCCGGCGGCTTCGGGCTGTGCGGCATCCCGGAAAGCCTGATCCTCGCCATCCGCGACTCCGGCGTGAAGGGCCTCACCGTGGTGTCGAACAACGCCGGCATCGACGGCGTCGGCCTCGGCCTGCTGCTCGAGAGCAAGCAGATCCGCAAGATGATCTCGTCCTACGTCGGCGAGAACAAGACGTTCGCGCAGCAGTATCTCGCGGGCGAGCTGGAGATCGAGTTCAATCCGCAGGGCACGCTGGCCGAGCGCATCCGCGCGGGCGGCGCCGGGATTCCCGCCTTCTTCACCAAGACCGGCGTCGGCACGCAGATCGCCGACGGCAAGGAGGTGCGCGAGTTCGGCGGCGACATGTTCGTGATGGAGCACGGCCTGATCGCCGATCTGTCGATCGTGCACGCCTGGAAAGGCGACAGCGAAGGCAACCTCGTCTACCGCAAGACCGCGCGCAACTTCAATCCGATGATGGCGACGGCCGGAAAGGTGACGGTCGCCGAGGTGGAGAATTTGCTCGAGCCGGGCAGCGTCGATCCCGACCACATCATCACGCCCGGCGTGTTCGTGCAGCGCATCGTGCACGTGCCCAACGTCAAGAAACACATCGAGCAGCGCACCACGCGCAAGCGCGCCTGAGAGGAGGCAGACCATGCCCTGGACCCGTGAGCAGATGGCGGAACGCGCGGCCAAGGAGCTGCGCGACGGCTTCTACGTCAATCTCGGCATCGGCATTCCGACCCTGGTGTCGAACTACATCCCGGCCGGCATGAGCGTGCAGCTGCAGAGCGAGAACGGCATGCTGGGAACCGGCCCGTTCCCGTACGAGGGCGAGGAGGATCCCGACCTCATCAACGCCGGCAAGCAGACCGTGACCGAGCTGCCGACGACCAGCTATTTCTCCAGCGCCGACAGCTTCGCCATGATCCGCGGCGGCCACATCGACCTGTCGATCCTGGGCGCCATGCAGGTGGCCGAGAACGGCGACCTCGCCAACTGGATGATCCCCGGCAAGATGGTGAAGGGCATGGGCGGCGCCATGGACCTGGTCGCCGGGTGGTTGTCGTCATGGAGCACACCGCCAAGGACGACCCCAAGCTCTTGCACCGCTGCACCCTGCCGCTCACCGGGGCGGGCGTGGTGGACATGGTGATCACCGATCTCGGCGTGTTTGCCATCGCCAAGCACAAGCCCGGCATGGACCGGCACAACGAGCCCCATATGACCCTGGTCGAGGTCGCCCCCGGCGTGACGGTCGAGGAGATCCGCACCAAGACCGAAGCGAGCTTCCAGGTCGGCCCGGGCCTCCATTAGGAGCGGTACCCGGCCACGAAAGGGTCACAGACCGCGCGGATAAGCTGCCGATTGACGACCGGCGCCGGCACCCGGCCCGATCCTCCTTGCAGCATCGGATGAGACGATCTTGACCACGGCTGCCGGCTTCAAACGCCTGGGACTGGCCATCGCCGGCGTGGTCGCGGCGGCCGCCGCCGTGGTGATCGTCGGGCCCTTGTTCATTCCGCGCGAGGCCGTGCTCGCCGCCATCAAGGGCGAGATCAAGGCGGCGACCGGCCTCGACCTGGGGGTGCGGGGGGAGACCAAGGTCTCGCTGTTTCCCTGGGGCAACGTCAGCCTCGGCGACGTGGTCCTGGTGGGCGCCGCCGACGGCGAGCCCGCGCTGATCGCCAAGGAACTGCACGCGCGGCTGCGGCTGGGGCCGCTGCTGTTCGGCCGCATCGGCGCCTCCGGCCTGTCGCTCACCCACACGCGCATCGCCGTAACCTTCGGGCCGGACGGAACGTCGAACTGGTCCGGCCTCGCCGACAAGCTGGCGCGGACGCTGACGCCGGACACCAAGCCGGCCGACCGGATCACCTCGATTTCCGAAATCCGCATCGCCGACGGGTTCGTCGCCATCCGGGATGAGGCGCGCGGCATCGACGAAACCCTGTCCAACGTCGAGATGTCGCTGGCCTGGCCGGCGATTGCCCGCAGCTTCGCGGCCACCGGCCGGTTCGTGTGGCGCAACGAGACGATCGACGCGAGCGCCAGCGTCGCCGATCTCGTGTCGGCGCTGGTCGGCACCCGCGCCGGGCTCAAGCTGCGGCTGAGCGGCACGCCGTTCAAGCTGGCGTTCGACGGCCACGTCAGCCGCATGCCCACGTTCCGGCTCGAAGGCACGCTCGCGGCCGACACCGCGTCGCTGCGGCAGGCGCTGGTCTGGGCCGGGCTCAAGCCGCTGCCGGGCGGCGGCTTCGGGCGCCTCGCGCTCAAGGCGCAGATGAACATGGTCGGCGGCGGCGTCGTGCTCTCCCCCGTCAACGTCGAGATGGACGGCAACACGGCGGAAGGCGTGATGGGGTTCGCGGCCGAGGGTCGCAAAACCCTGCAGGGCACCCTCGCCGCCGACGAGCTCGACCTCACGCCCTTCCTGTCCACGCTGCATGTCCTGCGCACGACGGAACGCGACTGGAGCCCGGTGCCGATCGTGCTCGACGGGCTGAGCGGCCTCGATCTCGACCTGCGCCTCTCCGCCCGGCGCATCTCGCTCGGGACCGCCAAGCTGGGCCGCACCGCCATCGCGGCCAACCTGCGCGACGGCCGGCTGACCATCACGATCGGCGAATCCCAGGCGTTCGGCGGCGCCCTCATGGGGTCGATATCGATCGGCAAGGCGCCGACCGGCAGCGAGATCAAGTCGCAGCTGCAATTCGCCGGCGTCGACCTCGAATCCTGCCTGGGCGACCTGTTCGGGTTGCGCCGCCTGGAAGGCAAGGGCACGTTGACGTTCGCGATCGAGGCGTCGGGCGAAAGCGTGCTCGCCTTCACCCACACGCTCAACGGCTCGGCGACGCTCACCGCCGAGCAGGGCGCGCTGATCGGCTACAACGTCGAGCAGCTGCTGCGGCGGCTGGAAAGCCGGCCGTTGGCCGGCCGCAGCGAGTTCCGCACCGGACGCACTCCGTTCGAGAAGCTGACCGTGAGCGTCAAGCTGCTGCACGGCACGGCGACCCTCGAAGAGGTCCGCCTCGACGGCACGGCGATCCGCCTCGGCATCGTCGGCTCCGCCTCGATCCCGGCGCGCGACTTCGATCTCAAGGGCACCGCGAGCCTGATCCCGGCCGGCACCGCCGACAACGCGCCAGCGGCGTTCGAGCTGCCCTTCGTGGTGCAGGGCCCGTGGGACGACCCGCTCATGCTGCCCGACACCGACCTGCTGCTGCGGCGCTCGGGCGCGGCGGCACCGCTGTTCGAACAGTTGCGGCCCAACAAGCAGCGATAACACCCCCGGGGCGGACCGGATCGGCCGAAATTCGATTATCATCGCGGCGCGGACGAATCAGGCGCCGGGGTTCCGGCGATGGGCCCGGATGCTGCCTCGCCTTCTCTCGACCCTGGTCAAGGTCGCCGTCGCCTCGCTGATCGTCGGAACGATCCTCGACCATTTCGGCCTTACCGCCGGGGTGCTGCTCCGGGAGATCGGTCTCACGCCCGAGCGCCTCGCCGAACTGGCGCGCCACGCGCTCGCCTGGGCGCTGCCCAACGTGCTGCTCGGCGCACTGATCATCGTGCCGATCTGGTTCGTCGCCTACCTGTTCCGCCCGCCCGGCCAGCACAGCGATTGATGCAAGGGGCGAATACCGAATAGTGAGTAGCGAATAGTAATCGGCCGTCGAGAGGGCTTCTATTCGCTATTCGCTATTCGCTATTCGCTATTCGCTATTCGCTATCCGCGCGGGCCCGCTTGCTCAGCAGCGAAAAGACCACAAGCCCCACCGCGACCACGGCGATCATCAGAGTGCAGATCGCGTTGATCTCCGGCTTCACGCCCAGGCGCACCTGCGAATAGATGCGCATCGGCAAGGTCGTTGCGCCCGGGCCGGTGGTGAAGCTTGCGATCACCAGGTCGTCGAGCGACAGCGTGAAGGCCAGCATCCAGCCGGCGGCGACCGCCGGCCAGATCAGCGGCAAGGTGACGGCCAGGAAGGTCCGCCCCGGCGGGCAGCCGAGGTCCATGGCCGCCTCTTCCAGGCTGCGGTCGAAGGTGACGAGCCGCGACTGCACCAGCACCGCGACGAAGCACATGGTCAGGGTCGTGTGCGCGATGGTGACGGTCCAGAACCCGCGATCGAGATCGACCGCGACGAACAGCAGCAGCAGGGCGAGCCCGGTGATCACCTCGGGCATCACCAGCGGCGCGTAGACGAGCGCGGTGAACAGGGTGCGCCCGCGGAAACGCCCGGCCCGGGTGAGCGCAATGGCCGCGAGCGTTCCCAGCACCGTCGCGGCGCACGCCGACACCGCGGCGACCCGCAGGGTCACCCCCGCCGCATCCAGCATGGCGCGATCGTCGAACAGCTCGGCGTACCAGCGCGTCGACCAGCCGGCCCACACGCTCACCAGCCGCGAGGCGTTGAACGAGTAGATCACCAGGATGCCGATCGGCAGGTAGAGGAACGCCAGGCCGAGGGCGACCGCCGTGACGTTGAACCAGGACGACCCCCGATTCATCTCAAGCGCACCCCTCAAGCGCGCGCGCCTGCTGCTGCTGATAGATCACGATGGGAACGACCAGCAGCACGAGCAGCACCACGGCGACGCTGGAGGCCGCCGGCCAATCGCGGTCGGCGAAGAACTCCGTCCACAAGGTCTGCCCGATCATCTGGGTGGACGAGCCGCCGAGCAGGTCGGGCACCACGAACTCGCCGACGATCGGAATGAAGCAGAGCAGCGCGCCGGCGACGATGCCGGGACGCGACAGCGGCATGGTGACGAGCCAGAACGTCTTCCACCGCGGGCAGCCGAGATCGGCGGCTGCCTCCAACAGCGTCTCGTCCATCTTCTCCAGCACCGCATAGAGCGGCAGCACCATGAAGGGAAAATACGAATAGACGATGCCGATGTAGATCGCGGTGTCGGTGGCGAGCCACGTGAGCGGGCCGGCGACGATGCCGAGCCCGGTCAGGACCTGGTTGAGCAGGCCGTCGTGCTGGAGGATGTTGATCCAGGCGTAGACGCGGATGAGGAACGAGGTCCAGAACGGCAGGACGACGAGGACGACCAGCAGGCCCTGCCAGCGCCGCGGCGCCCGCGCCATGCCGTAGGCGACCGGATAGCCGACGACCAGCAGGACCGCGGTCGAGACCGCGGCGATCTCCAGGCTGCGCAGATAGGACGCGAGGTAGAGCCGGTCGGCGACGAGGTTGGCGTAGTTGTCGAGCGACAGGCCGGCGAGGAACTCCTGCACGCCCGCGAGGCCCGCCGCCAGGTCGATCACCGGCGTATAGGGCGGCTGGGCGATCGCGGTCTCCGACAGGCTGATCTTGAGCACGATCAGGAACGGCACGAGAAAGAAGACGAGCATCCACGCATAGGGAATGAGGACGACGAGCCGCGCGCTGGGGACCCCGCCGGTGCGATCGGTGCGCGCCATCGCGGGGGCCCTCAGCCGGTCAGCACGACGCCGGCATCCGGCGTCCACGACAGCCACACGCGGTCGTCCACCTTGATCGACCGCTCGACGAGGCGGGTCAGGTTGGCGGCCTGCGCCTTCAGCATGAACCCGTTGTCGAGCCGGACCTTGTAGACCGAGACGTTGCCCAAATAGGCGATTTCGGACACCCGGCCGGCGACGCAGTTCTCCGCGCCCGGCGGTTGCTCGACGGCGATGCGTACCTTCTCCGGACGCAGCGCCACCCATACGGTCGCGCCCACGCCGCCCTCGACCCGCTGCGCCACTGCGAGCCTGATGCCGGCCACGCTGTCGATGAGCGAACCGGACGGCCCGGACGCCGCCAGCCGTCCCTCGATCAGGTTCACGTCGCCGACAAAGCGGGCGACGTAGCGCGAGTTCGGCTGCTCGTAGATCTCCGCCGGCGTGCCGACCTGGACGATGCGGCCATGCTGCATGACCGCGATGCGGCCGGCGACCGTCATCGCCTCTTCCTGGTCGTGGGTGACGATCACGAACGTCGTGCCGAGCCGCGCCTGCAGGTCGATGAGCTCGAACTGGGTCTGCGCGCGCAGCTGCTTGTCGAGCGCGGCGAGCGGCTCGTCGAGCAGCAGCACGCGTGGGCGCTTCACCAGCGAGCGGGCGAGCGCCACGCGCTGGCGCTGGCCGCCCGACAGCGCGTGCGGCTTGCGCCGCGCCAACGGCTGCATCTTGACGAGGGCGAGCATCTCGGCGACGCGCGCGGCGATGTCCACCCGCGACCGCCGTTCCTGCTTGAGCCCGAAGGCGACGTTGGCTTCGACGGTGAGATGCGGGAACAGCGCATAGCTCTGGAACATCATGTTCACCGGCCGGCGATGCGGCGGGACCGCATCGATGGCCGCGCCGTCGAGCAGGACGCGGCCGTCGCTCGGCGTCTCGAAGCCGGCCAGCAGCCGCAGCAACGTGCTCTTGCCGCAGCCGGACGGACCGAGCAGCGCGAAGAACTCGCCGGGAAAAATATCGAGGCTGAGGTCGTCGATCGCCACCGCGGCACCGAAGCGCTTGGTGACGCGCTCGAAGCGCACCAGCGGGCGCGCCGCCGGATCGGCCCACGGCGCACCGGCCCGCTTCGATCCGCCGGCGACCGCGGGCGCGTGCGTCGTTTTGGCCTGGTCAGCCATCCCGTCCGTTCGATTCCAACACGGTATTGGAACCTAACGGCCGGCGGGCAGCTGCTCAATGGCGGGCGGGGGCGGGGTCTTCCGGGGGGCGGGCGGTGCCTCGGCGGCGACGCGCCGCAGGAGCTCATAGTTCAGGCGGCGCGGTTCCGGCCCGTAATAGTCGCCGCGCCGCACCATCGGGCGCGGGTGGGCGAGAATGGCCACCATGCGGTCGAGCAGCGCCTTGCCGGACACCGGCTTCTTGAGGAATTCGTTGATGCCGAGCCGCTGCGCCTCGTCGATGCGCCAGCGCTCCACGTGACCGGTGAGCATGATGATCGGCACGTCGGGAACCGGGAACACGCCGGGGGAGCGGACGATGCGCGCCAGCTCGGCGCCGTTGAGCAATGGCATTTCCCAATCGAGAATCACGATGTCGGGGGCGAACATGCGGATCGCCTCGAGCCCGGCGATGCCGTCGCCCGCCTCGTAGATGGTCTTGACGCCCAGGTTGACCAGCAGATTGCGCACGACCTTGCGCATGAACTGGTTGTCGTCGACGATCAGAACCTCGACCGCGTGGACGAGCTTTTCGAGCTTGTTCGACAGAAACGAAGCCATGGCGCGCCCGCGACCGGACCCCTGATGCGGCCTTTTAATTAAGTTATGGCAGCTTTCAGGCCGGTAAAACCGATCGAGACACTTGTCTCGATCGGCGCCAACCGGCCGCGTCATCGTTACGGTTCCGTCAACGTGCGCCGCACGGCGTCGCGCCAGCCGGCGAGCTTGCGCTCGCGCGTGCCGGAATCCATGCGCGGCGAAAACCGCCGGTCGAGCTTCCAGAGATCGGTGAACCCGGCAAGGTCCGGGCAGAGGCCGGCGGCGCGGCCGGCGAGATAGGCGGCGCCGAGCGCGGTGGTCTCCATCACCACCGGCCGGTCGACCGGCGCACCCAGGATGTCGGCGAGGAACTGCATCACCCATTCGCTCGCCGTCATGCCGCCGTCGACGCGCAACACCGTGTCGGCGCCGCCGGCGTCGGGCCAATCGGCCCGCATGGCCTCGAGCAGGTCGCGGGTCTGGTAGCCGACCGCTTCGAGCGCCGCGCGGGCGAGCTCCGCCGGGCCGGACTTGCGGGTGAGGCCGTAGAGCGCGCCGCGCGCGTCCGCGTCCCAGTACGGCGCGCCGAGGCCGACAAAGGCGGGCACCAGATAGACCTGCTCGGCAGGATCGGCGGCGGCGGCAAGCGCCGCGGTTTCCGCCGCCGTCGTGATCAGCTTGAGGCCGTCGCGCAGCCATTGCACCGCCGCGCCGGCGATGAAGATCGCGCCTTCGAGCGCGTAGGTGCGCCGTCCGTCGAGCTGATAAGCGATGGTCGAGAGCAGCCGGTTGCGCGAGCGCACCGCCTCATCGCCGGTATTGAGCAAGGCGAAGCAGCCGGTCCCGTAGGTCGACTTCAGCATGCCGGGGCGGAAACACCCCTGCCCGATCGTGGCGGCCTGCTGATCGCCGGCAACGCCGAGGATGCGGATCGGGCCGCCGAACAGCGCCGGGTCGGTGGTGCCGAAATCGCCGGCGCAGTCGCGCACCTGCGGCAGCAAGCTGGCCGGCACGTCGAACAAGCCGGTCAGCGTCGCGTCCCATGCGCCGTGGTGGATATCGAGCAGCAGGGTGCGGGCCGCGTTGGTGGCGTCAGTCGCGTGCACCTGTCCGCCGGTGAGCCGCCACAGCAGGAAGCTGTCGACGGTGCCGAACGCGAGGCGGCCGGCCGCGGCGGCGGGGCGGGCGCCTTCGACATTATCGAGCATCCAGGCGATCTTGGTGGCGGAGAAATAGGGATCGAGCACGAGCCCGGTCTTGTCGGCGACCAGGGCCTCGTGGCGTTCGCGCCGCAGCGCCGCGCAGCGGTCGGCGGTACGGCGGTCCTGCCACACGATTGCGTTGTGGATCGGCTTGCCGCCGTCGCGCCCCCATATGAGCGCGGTCTCGCGCTGATTGGTGATGCCGATGCCGGCGACGTCCTTGGCGGCGAGGCCGGACTTGGCCATGGCTTCACGCACGGTCGCGACGCTCGTGGCCCAGATGTCTTCCGGATCGTGCTCGACCCACCCGGGCGCCGGAAAGATCTGAGGGAATTCCTGCTGCGCCGTGGCGACCGGGGCGAGCCGCGCGTCGAACACGATGGCGCGGGTCGAGGTGGTCCCCTGGTCGAGCGCGATGAGATAGTCCGGCACGACGAGCCCCTTCCCTGTCACTCCGCGGCGGCCTTGCGTCCTGCCGCCTCCCGCATGAAACGGTCGAGCGCCGCGGCGCGGTCGGGCGAACCATGCAGCCCGATCTTCGAGCGACGCCACAGCACGTCGTCGGCGCTGTGCGCCCATTCCTCGCGCATCAGATAACGCACCTCGGCAGCGGTGAGGTCGCCGGCGAAGCGCTCGCCCAGGTCATCGAGGCTGCGCGCCGCGCCGAGCACGCGGTCGAGCCTGGTGCCGTAGGCATGCACCATGCGCCGTGCGTGCGCGTCGGTGAGGAACGGCCACAGCCCGCGCGCCCGCGCCACCAGCGCCTCGACCCCGTCCCAGGGGAAATCGCCGCCCGGCAGCGCAGCGCCGCGCGTCCATGGCGGCGCCGCCGCGAAGTAGCGGCCGATGGCGGCGAGCGCCGCTTCGGCGAGCTTGCGGTAGGTGGTGATCTTGCCGCCGTAGACGGTCAGCAGCGGCGCTTCGCCGTAGGGGCGGTCGAGCGCCAGCACGTAGTCGCGGGTGAGGTCCTTCGCCTTGGCGGAGCCGTCGTCGTAGAGCGGGCGCACGCCCGCGTAGGTCCACACCGCCTGGTCCGGGGTCACCAGCTCGCGGAAATAGGTGCTGACGGTCTCGCACAGATAGGCGATCTCCTGCAGCGTCGCGCCGACCCCCGCCGGATCGCCGTCGAAATCCTCGTCGGTCGTGCCGATCAGGGTGAAATCGCGCTCGTACGGGATGGCGAACACCACGCGGCCGTCGGCGCTCTGGAAGATGTAGGCGCGGTCGTGCTCGTAGAGACGCCGCACCACCATGTGGCTGCCCTTGACCAGGCGCACATGGGCGGCGCTCTTCAGGCGCAGCATCGCGGTGGTGACCTGCGCGACCCACGGCCCGGCCGCGTTGACCAGCACGCGCGCGGTGACGCTGTCGCGATGGCCGCGGGCATTGAGCACGAGCTGCCAGTCGTCCGCCATGCGGTCGGCCCGCACCAGGCGGGTGCGGGTGCGGATGACGGCGCCGCGCGCGGCGGCGTCGATCGCGTTGAGGACGACCAGGCGGGAATCGTCGACCGCGCAGTCGGAATATTCGAAGCCGAGCCGGAATTGCCGCTTGAGCGGCACGCCGACCGCGCCGTGGCTCAGGTCGAGGGTGCGCGTCGCCGGCAGCACGTCGCGCCCGCCGAGCCGGTCATAGAGAAACAGCCCGGCGCGCAGCTCCCAGGCCGGCCGCAGCGCCTTGTGGTGCGGCAGCACGAAGCGCAGCGGGTGGATGATGTGCGGCGCCATGCCCAGCAGCACCTCGCGCTCGGCGAGCGCCTCGTGCACCAGCCGCAGCGCCCAATGCTCGAGGTAGCGCAGGCCGCCGTGGATCAGCTTGGTCGACGCCGAGGAGGTGCCGGACGCGAGGTCGTTCTGCTCGACCAGCAGCACGCTTATGCCGCGGCCGGCGGCGTCGCGGGCGATGCCCACGCCATTGATGCCGCCGCCGATGATGGCGAGGTCGAAATCCGCCATGGCCGTTCGCCGAATCTCCGCCCAATACAATGAAACAACGGGCCAGTGAAGCTCAAGGCGCGCGTAAGATCGCCGGACCAGCGCTCAGAAAAGGAACATTTACCATAGCGCGCCATTGCAAGCCGCAGGACCGATTAACGCATTCGTGGTAACGTGGCGGAAAGTCCCGGTCTGCTCGAATTTCGCCCATGCGAAGCTTTGTGCACGGAGCGCTCGCTCTTTCGATCATCGCCCTCATGGCGTCGGCGGCAATTGCCGTCGATCGGCCCGAGCTGACGCCGCAATTGTTTTTCCGGCAAAATATCCTCACCCTGATCCGGCCGGACGTCACCTGGGAGCAGGTGCGCGACAAGATGCGAGAGGCCTTCCATCGCACGGATATCGATCAGACAGGCATCAGTCGCGCTACCATCGAGAAACACCGGCTCATCCAGCGGGCCAAGCAACGCGCAGAGATTGTCACCCGCAAGCTTGCCTGGGACCTCGACGGCGACGGCACGGTGACCCGTGACGAATTGGTCACTGTTTTTCGCAAGGACGCCGAGGCGCAAGTGCGGCGCGTGCTGCCTAGCCCCGCATCGCCGGCGGAGCATGATCGTCTGGTCGGCGAAAAGCTTGAGGCCCTCATCGCTCCGATCATGAAGGACGACGCGGACGGCGACGGCCGTCTGACCATCGCGGAAATGATGGCGGGCGCCGATCGAGAGATCGCCGAGAGAGAAGCGCGGGCGGCGGGACCGGTTCGCAACGCCGGGCCGCCGATGCCGGAGTGGATGCCGGTCCTGCTCCTGAACCTCGTGCCGCCGGAACTCGATCCCGACGGGGACGGCGTATTGACCCTTGAGGTCCCTCGTCCGTGCGGTTTTCGACGAGATCGACACGAACCGTGATGGCCGCATCTCGGCCGCAGAAGCCGAGGCGTTCTTTCTCAAGATCGGAAACAAGGCGCGCGCCGATGCCATCGCGGCGGAGATTCGCAAACGTGACGCGGAGCTGAAGGCAAAACGCGACGCTTGCGGCCTGCCGATACTCCCCGGCTCGGGAAAATTTTTGCTCGTCGGAGCTTACCAGACACAAGCACTCTCGGACGTGACACTTGGCGGCGACGATGCCGAAGTCGGCGTCGGCCACCTGGTCATCGAATCAGGGGCCGAACCGTTGCATCTGGCGTTGACGAGTCACTCCGCGCAAATCTGGATCATGTCCGGTGCAGTCGAGCGCATCGAGACCGTTCTGGCCAACGCGTCGGCGGAAAGCGCAAAGGTCCCGCGCGTCGGCGTCATCGGACTCCCGCCCGAACGAGTCCACGTCGCCGCCGCCGCGACTTGCATTCCTGAGTTCCACTTGCGCGACAAGCGGCCCAGCGACCTCGATGCGGATAGCCGGAAGACCGCCGACGCGCTCGAAGACCTGACGGGCCGGCGGCCAGATCAGGTCGCCGGCGCCTACAAGTTTTCGACCATGCATGTGCCGTCAGCCGGACAAGACGACAAGGCACCGTTGCCTTCAACCAAGGAACTTCCGCTCACGACTCCGGGTCGGCCCATGTGGCAATGGTTCCTGCGCGAGCGGCCGTTGGGGCTCGTCCACCTCGACGCCGCCAAGGTCGTGTCGCGGGTCTCAGCTCAGCCGTACGACGTGCTGCCCGGAGCGGCCGGCATCGCGCAGTTTCTCGACGATGAAGCGCTGACGGCGCTGAGCTATTCGCACCCGTTCCGACTCGCGATCGGGGGTGGAAAGATCGAAACGATAGTTACCCCCGAGCCGGACAGATTTAGGATCAACCGCAAGATTCGAATACCCGCGGGATTTTCCGGCCGCTTCGTGCTCGGCCGCGATGTGCCGATGCCGGACAACAGCGACAACGCCTGCATCGTCGCAGAAGACACCGGCAAATCGCTCGGAAAGCGACGCTGCTGATGAAACGGATCGCCCTGCTCTGGTTATTGTTCCTGACATCCGCCCCCCTCATGGCGGACGAAACAGGACTCGGCCCGGACCACTGGGTCCGGCAGCACATCCAGGGGAGCATCCGCCCCGGCGCCACTCTGCAGCAAGTCAAGGAGAATATGCGCGGGTATTTCTACAACTCGGATTTTGACGGGACCGGCGTCAGCGCGCGTAGCTACGACACATTCCTTCAGCAACAGCGCGCACGCGAGCGCGCCATGAGGATTGGTCGGCTGCTCGCGCTCGACCTCGACGGCGACGGTGTCATCACGCGGGTCGAAATCGAAACGATCTCCCGTCTCGGCGTGGCGTCCCGCATGGCACAGTTGAGCCCGGATCAGCGGCAGGACGCGACAAATCGGCAACTGCTGAACATCGCGACGGAAATCGACCGTTGGCTGAAGTACGACCGCAACGGCGACGGCCGGATCACGCTCGATGAAGTCATGGCCGCGGCCGAGGACGAGCTCAATGCAGCCGAAGCCGCGCGCGCAAAATCCGACAGGCGATCGCAGGAGCAACGGCGCGCCCAGCTGGTCGCCGAGCTCGTGCCACTCGCGCTCGATACTGACGGCGACGGCGTCGTCTCGCTTGTGGAATATGACGCGGCGGTGGAAGCGGTGTTTCGCGAGTACGACGACGACGGCGACGGCGTCATTTCCACCGCCGAGGCGCAGGCGCACAAGAACTATGCCGCCATGGTCAGAAAGGAGACGCTGCAGGCGATCGAGACGCAAAAAAAGGAAAAGGAGTTGCGCGAGCGTGTCGCCGGTTGCGCGTTACCGAGCGTTCCCGCGGACGCCAAGTTGATTCTCTTCGGAACAGACATCGGCACGGGCATCTCGACTGTCAGCCTGGGCGGCGATGACGAACTCATTGAAGTGGCTGATATCGTGGTCGAGCCAGGTGCGGAGCCGCTGGCGCTCGTGTTGACGAGCCGCGCCGCCATGATTTGGCGGATCAGCGGCGCCACCGATCGCCTTGTGCGTGTGATCGTCGCGTCGGACAAGGGCGCATATGCGGGCGGCCCTGTGCGAGCCGGCGTGATAGGCCTTCCCGGCAACAAGCTATCGTTTGCCGGTCGGACCGACTGTGCTCCAGCGTTTTATCGGCCCGATGATCAGGACGGCGCGGGAGCAGCGCTCGCGGCCCTGCTCGGCCGTCCGATCGACCTGGTACGGAGCGCTGGCCGGACCGGCACGCTGCGCCTTCCCTCCGGAGCGAATGATGTCGACGCGCGACTACAGGGTGCCTTGGCCCCGCCACCGCACGATCCGGCGGCGGAACTCTTTGACGCGGTGCGCCACGAGTTCCCGTCAAGTCTGATTGTGATCAATCCGGACGAGGTCGTGAGCCCGGTCACCGCGGCCCGCTATCCGGTGTTGCCGCTTGAGGCCGGGATTGCGCAACTCGTCGATGAAGGTGCCGTAACGGTTACGACATACTACCGTCTTGGTCAGCCCGGCAAGCCCGAGACGTCCCGTCGGCTGGCGGGCGTGCTTCGCGTCAGCCGACAGATACGCATTCCTGCCGGCCTCAGCATCGACCGAGTCTTCGTGCTAGAGTCCGGCGTGCCGATGCCGGAAGCAAACGTCGGCAAGCATTGCATTCGGACCCAGGACGGGCGGACGCTCGCGAACGAGCGGAACTGCCGCTAGGATCGGCGCCGAACTGTTGCCGGTGAACTTCGGAGACAGGGATGGACTATCGCGACCGACACGTCGTCGTGACCGGCGGGACCGGCGCGCTCGGCACCGCCGTGGTGCAGGCCCTGGTCGAGGCCGGCGCCACCTGTCACGTGCCCTACGTGCATGACGGCGAGGCGCAGCGCTTCCCCTTGCGCCAGCACGGCCAGGTGACCTTGTTCAAGGTCAACGACCTCGCCGACGAAGCAGCGGTCGCGCGCGTCTATGACGGGGTTCCTAAGCTGTGGGCGTCGATCCATCTCGCCGGTGGATTCGCCATGAGCCCGGTGGCGCAGACCGGCAAGGCCGAGCTGATGAAGCAGCTCGACATGAACTTCCTCACCTGCTTCCTGTGCTGCCGGGCGGCGGTGAACGCCTTCGCGCGCTCCGGCGGCGGCGGGCGCATCGTCAACGTGGCGGCGCGGCCGGCGCTCGAGTGGCGCAGCGGCGCCGGCATGGCGGCCTACACGGCCAGCAAGGCCGCCGTCGCGGCGCTCACCGCCACGCTCGCCGAGGAAGTGGCGAAGGACGGGATTCTCGTCAACGCGGTCGCGCCCTCGATCCTGGACACGGCGACCAACCGGGCGGCGATGCCGAAAGCGGATTACGCGGCCTGGCCGAAGGTCGAGGAGGTCGCGGCGACGATCGTTTTTCTGGCGTCGCCGGAGAACCGGGTCACCCGCGGCGGCATCGTGCCGGTGTATGGAAGGTCGTGATAGGAAGTTTTGTTTGATTGATTTCGTCATTCCGGAAGCCGAGCGAAGCGAGGCTGTCCGGAATCCAGTAGCCACCGCCCGGGAATACTGGATTCCGGGCTCGCCGCTTCGCGGCGCCCCGGAATGACGGCCGAGTGAAACGAACGGATTCCGTATCAGAACAAAGAACTGCCGGCTTGTATCCTCACACCGCCGCCGCCGGCATGAGCTGCAGCGGCGCGTGGCGAGCGAGGCGGCGCACGGCGTTCGAGGCGACGATGGTGCGGTTGGCCGCGTAGGCCTCGTGGTTCTGCTCGATGTGGTCGATGTCGTAGAGGTAGTTGACCATCAGGCCGTGCGACTGCGCCAAGCCGCGGGGCGAAACGTCGGCCAGCCAGTCGAGCTGCTCGAGCCGCGCGCCATTGCCGAGATGGAAGCGCGCCACCGGATCGATCGGCCGGCCGCGCGGCGTGCGCGCGCTCAAGAAATACGCCGCGGCGGCGCGCAGCACCGGCTCGCGCAGGGCCTCGGCGGCGTCTTCGTCGCGCCACCAGCCCGGCTGATCGAGCGCGGCGAGGCGCGCGCGGTCGTCGGCCGACAGCATCGGCGAATTCTCGATCGTGCGCTCGCGGGTGAGCCACGGGGCAAAGCCCGGCACCGGCGACAGGGTGACGAAGGTCGACAGCCGCGGCATCTCGCGGGAGATCTCCTCGACCACCTGCTTGATGAGGAAATGGCCGAACGACACGCCGCTAAGCCCGCGCTGGCAGTTGGAGATGGAATAGAACACCGCGGTCGTCGCCCGCTCGGGCGCCTTGGACTGCGGCGGCGCGGCGAGGATCGGCGCGATCGCGTCGGCAATGTCGCCGGTGAGCGCGACCTCGACGAAGATCAGCGGCTCGTCGATCAGCGCCGGGTGGAAGAAGGCGTAGCAACGCCGGTCGGGCGGATCGATGCGGCGGCGCAGATCCTGCCAGTCGCTGATCTCGTGCACGGCTTCGTAGCGGATGATCTTCTCGAGCACGATCGCCGGCGTCGACCAGTCGATCCGGCGCAGCACCAGGAAGCCGCGATTGAACCACGACGAGAACAGGTGAACGAAGTCGTCGTCGACCGGTTGGAGGTCCGTACGGCGCTCGAGCGCGTCCATGAGCTCTTCGCGCATGGCGACGAGCGCGCGGGTACCGCCCGGCGCCAGGTTGAGCCGGCGCAGCAGTTCCTGGCGGCGCGGCTCGGAGGCGGCGTGAAGCTCGGCCGCCGCCTCGTCCGACTTCTCGCGCTCCCAGCGGGCGACCGCGGCGGCGATGCGGTTGCGGTCGGGGCCGAACCGTGACGCCAGCGCCTCGAAGAAGGCGATGCGCGGGCCGGTCGTCAGCTCGGCATAGTCGGCGAGGATTTCGGTGGCGCGCGCCACCCCGGACGCCTCGCCCGCGCCGGACAGCAGCGCTTCGCACTGCTCGATCAGGTTCTCCGACCGGGCGGCGGCGGCGCCACGGCGATCACGGGTACGCTCGACCAGTGCCCGGCCGCGCTCGGAAATGGCCTGCAGCAGCTCGCCGAAGAACGAGGTGTTCATGCCGGACCCCTCCAGGCCCACCGGGCGGACGACAGCGTGACGTATGCCGGGATTCGCAGATTGCAACATCGGCGCAAGCGCCGGAAGGCCCGACGCGCAGCCGACAAAATGGACACGGTTTTTTGATTAATGCGCATGTCCGGCGCGCGTCCGGCCCGCACCGCGCTGCCCGCGCCATGGGCGCGGCTATGGACAAATGCCCACCGGCGCGCCATTGAGGCGCACGCCTTTCATGCGCGACGAAGGAGCTGCCCCATGCCTGGTCCGTTGGCCGGAATCCGCGTGCTTGAGCTTGCCCGCATCCTGGCGGGCCCATGGGCTGGACAGATTCTCGCCGATCTCGGCGCCGAGGTGATCAAGGTGGAGCGGGCGGGCGCGGGCGACGACACCCGCGGCTGGGGCCCCCCGTTCGTTCCGGCCACCGACGGGGGCACGCTCGATGCCGCCTATTTCCACGCCACCAACCGCGGCAAGCGCTCGATCGAGGTGGATTTCGAGAGCGAGGCCGGCCGGAACATCGTGCGCGAGCTCGCCAAGCGCGCCGACATCCTGCTGGAGAACTTCAAGGTCGGCGGCCTCGCCAAGTTCGGCCTCGACTACAAGAGCCTGGCGGCGATCAATCCCCGCCTGATCTATTGCTCGGTCACCGGCTTCGGCCAGGACGGCCCCTATGCGCCGCGCGCGGGCTACGACCTCTTGGTCCAGGGCATGGGCGGGCTGATGGACATCACCGGCACGCCGGACGGCGAGCCCATGCGGGTCGGCGTGCCGATCGCCGATCTCTCCACCGGCGTCTATTCGGCGGTCGGCATCCTCGCCGCGCTCGCCCAGCGCGAGCGCACCGGCCGCGGCTGCCACGTCGACGTGCCGTTGCTCGACGTGCAGACCGGCCTGCTCGCCAACCAGGCGCTGAGCTATTTCGCCACCGACAAGTCGCCCCGGCGCATGGGCAATTCGCATCCCGTCGTGGTGCCCTACCAGGTGTTCCCGGTGGCCGACGGCCACATCATCATCGCGTCCGGCAACGACAACCAGTTCGCCAAGCTGTGCGGCGTGCTGGGCGAGCCGGCGCTGGCGAAGGACGCGGCGTACCTCACCAATTCCGACCGGGTGCAGAACCGCGACACGCTGATCGCCCACCTGATCGGTCTCACCAAACGGTTTGCCCGCGCCGATCTCCTGGCCAAGCTGGAAGCGGTCGGGGTTCCGGCCGGGCCGATCAACTCGCTCGCCGACGTGTTCGCCGACCCGCAGGTCGTCCATCGCGGCATGAAGATCGCCATGCCGAGCCCGGCGGCGGCCGGCGGCTCGCTGCCCGGCCTGCGCACGCCGATCACCATCGACGGCGCCCGCATGGCCTCGGGTCGCCCCTCCCCGCGGCTGGGCGAGCACACCGAGGACATCTTGCGCGAGATCGGGATCGAGCGGGCGTCGGACGATGCGAAGGCGCGGCCGGCGCGCAAGGCGGCAAGCTAAGCCATCCCGGCGGCGCCGAAGCCCGGGGCGCCGGCGAGCAGGCGCTGCAGCCCGGCCTGGGTGAGGTCGGCCTGCTCGGCGGCAACGCCGGCGCGCGCGCGGGATGTACGCACCAGGCCGCGCATGGCGAGGGCCTCGACGGTTGCGGCCGCGACCGCCGGTGCCGCGCGCGAGCAGCCGTAGAAGCTGCCGAACCGGTAGAGCCGCCCGGCGGCGGCAATCGCGGCCAATGCGCGGACCATGGCGGGCGAAACGTCGGTTGCTATCGGCATGACGGCCCTTCGGTCTTATTCGACTTTCGCAATTTTCGTTGCGATAAAGCTACAAAAGATTGCATAACTATCACCTGCAGCGCAATAGCATCGCGTGGCCCGACGCCTTCGGCGCGCGAGCGCCGGCGATTCTCACCCGGCCGCCGGGCTGGGCCGCAGCCGGTGCGGCAGGACCACGCCCTTGATCATGACCTGCTCGTTGTCGACGACGAGCGGACGCCGCAGGCCCTCGTCCAGGCTCGCGGCCACCAGATAGGGCGGCTCGTAGAGCCGCATGACCGTCTCGGCCGCGGCCCGGCGCCAGTCGTAGACCTGGGCGCAGACCGCGTCGCCGGCTTCCGGCCGGCGGCCGAGATCGACGATGACGATGTCGCCCGGCAGGAAGCCGATGCGCTCGAGCGAGCGGGTGCGGATGGTCCACGGATCGGCGGCTTTGCGGCCGCCGATCAGAGCTTTCAGGGCCGCCGTTACGGCCGGATCGGCGCCCTTGGCGTCGAACGGCACCGCATCCTCGCCGAACCCGCGAAACGCCGACGGGGCGGACGGATCGCCGCCGAACAGCGCCTGGATGCCGCTGTAGTCCTGCAGCTTGCGCAGGGTGCGCGCATGCAGGGTCGCGGTGCTGCCCTCCGCCTCGTTGAGAAGCCGCGTGAGCGTCGAGGGCGCGATGTCGAGGTCCTTGGCGATCCGCGTCGGCCGCTTCCCGGTGCGCTCGATGACCTGCCGCACATACTCGCGATGGAGGCGCGAGGTCTCCTGGTCGGCGCGGGGCAAGGCAATATCCCAAGGGTGATTTGCGCTCTCGCTACTATGCAACACAGTTTAGCGGCCGGCATCTTGTTAGTTTCCACTGTGTAGAATTGCTTTTTTCAATCGTCTGATTGCCGATATACAATAAAGCCGAGTATTTGCCGGACGAGACAGCGCAGGATACGCATCGCACCGGCGCCGCGCGCCCGGTCGCGGCGGAATTACGCAAAACCGAAGCGTGATTATTTCGCCGGGGCGGATTTTTTCGTCGCAAGTCTGATCAGCAGGCCGGCGCCGACGACGAGGGCGCAGCCGTAGCCGAGCGCGCGGGCGACCTGCATCCAGTCGACCCCGGTATCCATCACCTTGCGCGGCAGCCAGGTCGCGATGTCGGGCACGACCGAGAGCAGCACGACCGCCAGCACCATCAGGATGACGAACGGCAGCACGCCCCAGACCACGTCGGAAAGCGGGATGTCCGGCGCGATGTTCTTGATGACGAAGAGATTGAGGCCGACCGGCGGATGGATCAGGCCCATTTCCATGACGATGGTCATGATCACGCCGAACCAGATCAGGTCGAAACCGGCCGCCTTGAGCGGCGGCAGGATGATCGGCGCCGTCATCAGGATGATGGAGACCGGCGGCAGGAAGAACCCGAGCACGACGACCAGCAGCAGGATGGTGACGAGCAGCACCCAGCGCGACAGCTCCAGCGAGACGATCCATTGCGCCGCCGACTGGCTGATGTGCAGGTAGCTCATCACGTAGGAATAGAGCAGCGACATGCCGATGATCAGCATCAGCATGGTGGATTCGCGCAAGGTCGCGGCCAGGATCGGCGCCAGCTCGCGCGGGGTCCACACGCTGTAGATAGCGGCGATCAGCAGCAGCGCCAGGACGGCGCCGAGGCCGGCGGTTTCCGAGGGGGTCGCATAACCGCCGTAGAGCGCGATCATCACGCCGGTCAGCAGGATCACGAACGGCAGCACGCGCGGCAGCAGCGCGAACTTGTCGCGCAGCGACAGCTCGTCCTCGCGCAGCAGCTCCGAGTAGGCGCCCCCGCTCGCGTGCAGCGCCTGGGCGCGGCGATGCTCGCGCCGGAACTGCCAGACCGCATAGGCGGCGAACAGGACGACGAGCAGCAGCGCCGGGCCGATCGCGGCGAGGAACAGGCGCCCGAGCGACTGCTCGGCGGCGACCGCGTAGAGGATCATGGTGATCGAGGGCGGCAGCAGGATGCCGAGGGTGCCGCCGGCCGCGATGATGCCGGCCGCGAAGCCGCCGGAATAGCCGCGCTTGCGCATTTCCGGGATGCCGGCCGAGCCGATCGCCGAGCAGGTCGCGGGCGAAGACCCGGCCATGGCGGCGAACAGCGCGCAGGCGAACACGTTGGCGATGCCGAGCCCGCCCGGAATACGGTGCATCCACGCGTGCAGGGAACCGTACAGGTCCTGGCCGGCGCGCGAGCGCCCGATCGCCGAGCCCTTGAGGATGAACAACGGGATCGACAGCAAGGTGATCGACGCCATCTCCTCGTAAACGTTCTGGGCGATGGTATCGACCGAGGCCGCCGGCATGAAGGCGACCATGAACAGGGTGGCGACCGCGCCGAGCGAAAAGGCGATCGGCATGCCGGAGAACATGACGATGAGGGTGGCGGCGCCGTACAGAAGCCCGATCGACAGGACGCTCATGGGGCGCGATTCCGGCGCACCGCGACGGCAGCGGCCTGCGCGATAATCTGCGCCAGGATCTGGACGCCGAGCAGCGTCATGCCGACCGACATCAGCGAATAGGGAATCCACAACGGGGCTTCCCAGGTGGTGGTGGAGTGGTAGCCCTCGACCGCGGCCTCGTGCAGCAGGGTCCAGGATTTCCAGGCGAAGTAGGCGCAGAACGCGAAGCTCACGACGTCGACCAGGAGCTGGCGGATGGCGTTCGTGCGGGCGGACAGGAGGCCGACGATCGCCTCGATGCCGATATGGCCGCGGCGCACCTGCACGGCGGCGCCCGACATGAACACCGCGCCGACGATCAGGAAGACCGACAGCTCGTCCTGCCAGTCGGTCGGGACATGCAGGAAGTACCGCGCGAACACGCTGTAGCTGAGCACGGCGGCGGCGACGACCAGCGCCGCCGAGGAGACGACCACGACCGCATAGTTGATGGACCCGAGCAGCCGGTCGAGCGGGCCGGCGGCGTCCGCAACGGGCACCGCCGGGACCGCGGTCTCGATCGCCTCGAGGCCGTGCACCATGGCCGCGTCTCCAGCCAGATCAGGAGACGTGAACCTGCTCGGCCAGCTGCAGCAGCTCGGCCGCGAGCGGCGTCTTGGCGGCGTAGTCCTTCCACGCCGTGTCGCGGGCGATCGCGCGCCATTTCTCGACGGTCGGCTCGTCGAGATCGTGCACCGACGCGCCCGCCTTGGCGTAGACCTGCGCCACCTTCTCGTCGTCCGCGATCGCTTCCTTGGTGCCGAACGCCTCCATCTCGGCGCCGAGCGCCATGATGACGTCCTGCTGGCTCTTGTCGAGCGCGTCGAAAATCTGCTTCGACATGATGAGCGGCTCGAGCATGAACCAGTAGGACTTGCCGCGGCCGGTGGTCAGGCTCTTCGACACTTCCTCCAGGCGGAACGAGATCAGGCTGGTCGAGGAGGTGATCGCCGCGTCGCAGGCGCCGGTCTGCATCGCCGCATAGATTTCGTTCGACGGCGTGGTGAGCACGGCGGCGCCGGCCGCCTTGAGCACCATGTCCATCTCGCGGCTGCCGCCGCGGACTTTCAGGCCCTTGGCGTCCTCCGGGTTGATCATCGGCTTGTCGCGGGTCACCGCGCCGCCCGCCTGCCAGATCCACGAGAGGATGACGGCGCCCTTGTCGGCCACGAAGGTGCCGAATTTCTGGCCGACCGGCGACGTCTTCCACGCCGCGCCCTGCTTGTAGGAACTCACCAGCCCGGGCATCAGGCCGATGTTGAGCTCGGAAAACTCGCCGCCCGCGTAGGAGATCGGATAGAGGCTCACATCGAGCGCGCCTTTGCGCAGCGCCGAGAACTGCGCCACCGTCTTCATCAGCGAGGAGTTGGGATAGACCTGCGCCACCACGGCGCCGTTGGTCCGCTTTTCCAGTTCGGCCGCGAACTTGCGGCACAGGCGATCGCGGAAATCGCCCTCGTCGATGGTGCCGCCAGGGAACTGATGGGAAATCTTCAAGGTATGGGCGGGCGCGGCCGACCCGAGCCGGGTCGCGGCGATATAGGCGGGCGCGGCCAGCGCGCCCGCGAGGACATGGCGTCGGTTGATGGTCATGGCGGATTCTCCCTCGGGCCGGTTTCTTGGACGAAGCATCGGCGCCCGGTTGCGGCGACCCTATCAGGTTCGAGCGTGCTGCGCATCGCCGGGCAACCGCGTATCGCAGACCGGTGCGGCGGATGCAACCACGCGGCGACCGCGCCCGCTGCGGCGAACGGTCCGGCAGGTATTTCTATTCCCCGCAAGCGCGCCGGACAGACTGTAGGATGGGTTGAGCGAAGCGAAACCCATCATCTGTCCAGCCGGCGCAGGGCTACGATGGGTATCGCTTCGCTCAACCCATCCTACAATCTGCTATTCCCCGCACACGCCCGCCGGTGCGCCGGGCAGCGGGGCGAGCTTCAACGTGCGGGCCGCCGCGGCGCCGACACGATAGATCGGCGTCTCGCTCGTGCCCGGCGGCATGGCGAGTATCCCGGTGCCGATGAAGCTGCCCGGTGAATCCGGTTCGAGCGCCGCCGCGATAACGCCGGCCGCCGGCTGATTCATCGGCACGTAGAAGGTGCCTGCGGGCACGGTCAGGGTTTTGGGTACGAGTTCGATCTCGACCGACTGGTCGGGGTTGATGCTCTCGCGATTGCCGGCCTTGGGAGCATTTTTCAGAATGAAGGCCTCGACCTCGATGGTCACCGACGCAGTCAGCGCACAAATGCCGATCGTGTTGAGCGGGAGGGGATTCCTCCACGTTATCACGGCATTCCCCGGCAAAAGGTAGCCGGCAGGTCGCGGGCGCGTCACCGTCGGCGTGACGGCGCGGGAGTCCTTGAACTGCACCGTTGTCGGCTTGTCGGCCGCGGTCGCCGGATCGAGCATCGGCAGATCGACCGGCGCGACGGCGAGCCGGTGCGCGACGATCAGGTCGGCGCGGTCGGCGGCGCCGGCGCGGCGCGCCTGCACGACCGTGTCGCGCAGCCGCGCGGCCTCGGCTGCGGCGGTGGCGATCACCGCCTGCGCGCCCACCACGTGGGTGGCGACGCGGCGCTGGAATCCCTGCAGGCCGACGCCGACCCCGCGCGTCTCGATCAGGAACGACACCGCGCCCATCAGGCCGAAGGTGTTGCGGGCGATGCCGGGCGCGTTGCCGCCCATGGACACGAGCCTGTCGTCGGGGCGGTAGCTCGTGGTGTGATACCAGAAGCTGGTGAGGCCGTACGTCTTCCAGGCGCGCTCGAGCGCCGGCCGGAACAGGCCGTCGGCAAGCGACGTGACGGCCGGATGCACCATCGGGTGGGTGGCGTAGAGATACATGGCGTCGCTCGCCTCGATGACGGCGAACTTCTGCAGCCAGCGGTTGGCGACCGAGAACTCGTGGGCGTCGATCACCACGTCGGGCGGCAGCGCGATGAGCTTGGCGTGCAGCGCGGCGCTCTCCGGCAAGGTCAGCAGGATGTGGTCGCGGTTGAGGTCGGCGCGGCTCGCGGTCGCGCGGGTGAAGGCGGCGGCGCCGTCCGGATTGGCGCGCGGCACCACGACCACGCTCACCTTGTCGAGGAACGGCTTGAGGTCGCCCTCGGCCAGCATGGCGGCGAGCGCCAGCATCGCCTCGCCGCCGGCGGGCTCGTTGCCGTGCTGCAGGCCGATGAACCACAGGATCGGCCGGCCGAGCGCGACGATCGCGGCCGGGTCCGAAAGCCCCTCTTTGGTGAACAGCAGATAGGGAATGTCGCGGCCCTGCTGGGAGCGGCCGAGCGAGCCGAGCACGAGGCCCGGCACCCGCGCCTGCAAGGCGGCGAGCCAGGCCTCCATCTCCGCCTGCGAGGTGAAGTCGTTGCGGCCGGGCTTGAGTCCCGGCGCGTCGAGGGCAATCGGCACGTCGGCATAGCGGGCCAGCACCGCCGCGCTCTGGCGGTATTCCGCCGCGCGGTCGAGCTCCTGGGCGAGCGCCGGCAAGGCAACCAGGGCGATGACGGCAAGCAGCGATAGCGATCGTTTCATGCAGTTCACGCTAGCCCACTCAACGCGCCGTGCAAGCCGCCGTGCCTGGGAATGCCCGGCAAATTCGGCTAAGTTTCTCGCCTTGCGCGCGGCGAGCCGCGCCAAGGTGCAAAAGGGGAGGATCATGCGTCATCTGCTTGTCTTGCTGGCGGCGGCGTCGATCGCCGGTGCGGTGAGCGCGCCGGCGGCGGCTCAGGGCCGCCCGCCGATCGAGACCACCAAGGTCGAAGGCACCGACAACGTCTACATTTTCCGCAACGTGAACCACCAGTCGATGTTCATCGTCACCGGTGACGGCGTCATCGCCACCGATCCGATCGCCTACGGCCGGCCGACCGGCGGGCAGACCTACGTCGACGAGATCAAAAAGGTGACCGACAAGCCGATCAAATACCTGATCTACAGTCACCATCACTACGACCACATCGCCGGCGGCCAGGCGTTCAAGGACGCCGGCGCGCGCATCATCGCCCACAAGCGGGTGACCGAGCGGCTCGCCCCGCTCGCCGATCCGCACACGGTGCTGCCCGACGAGACGTTCGACAGCAAGAAAACCATCACGCTGGGCGGGACGACCCTCGAGCTCGTCTACCTCGGTCCCAACCACTCCGATTCCAACATCGTCATGTGGCTGCCGAAGGAGAAGCTCATCTTCCTGGTCGACACCATCCCGGTCGGAGCGGTGCCGGGCCTCGGCATGATCGACTTCTATCCGTTGGAAGCCGAGCAGTTCATCACCAAGGTGCTGGCGATGGACTGGGACCGGATGATTCCCGGCCATCCCGGACAACCCAACGGCCGCCTCGGCACCAAGCAAGACGCGCAGAACATCCTCACCCTGATGCAGGAAGCCTCCGCCGAGATGAAGAAGCTCGGGCAGGACGGCAAATGCTGGGCGCAGGCGGAGAAGGAGTTCAAGCTGCCGAAATACGCGGACTGGCCGGGCTATGAAGCCGGGCTGCCGCTGATCGCGCGGCGCTATTGCGGCCTGTGGGGCCGCGGCACCTGAGCCTTTCGGCTAGCCGCGCCAGCCTCAGCTGCGCACGCGGCCGCCGTCAACGTTGAGCGTCTGCCCGGTGATGAAAGCGGCATCGTCGCTGGTGAGGAACGATACGGTGCCGACCAGATCCTCGGGCACCTCGCCGCGCTTGATCGCCTGCATGGTGGCGACCAGGGCGAATTCCTCGTCCATGCTGGCGAGACCGGCGCGCGGCGTGCGCGCCACGGTGCCGGGCGTGCGCGTCAGGCCGGGCGAGATCGCGTTGACGGTGATGCCGTGCGGCCCGAGCTCGGACGCCAGCGCCCGGGTGAAGCCGACGATGCCGCCCTTGCTGGCGACGTAGTGCACGAAGCCGGTCACCACCGAGCCGAGGGTGCTCGACGCCATGTTGACGACGCGGCCCCAGCCAAGCCGCTTCATGCCGGGCACGAACGCCGCGGTGACGAGAAAAACGCTGTCGAGATTGATCGCCATCAGCCGCCGCCAATCGGCGAACGTCATGGCGTCGAACGGCTGCGGGGGAAAGATGCCGGCGCAGTTGATGACGATGTCGGCGCGGCCGAACCGCTGCTCGACCGCCGCCGCCATGGCGGCGACCGCGTCCGGCGACGTCACGTCGCAAACGGCGGCGAGCGCCTGCCGGCCCGCCTGCTCGACCAGCCGCACCGTCTCGTCCCCCGGCGCGACGTCGGCGACGACGATGTCGACGCCGTCCTCGGCCAGCCGCCGCGCAAAGGCCCGGCCGATGCCGTTGGCGGCGCCGGTGATGACCGCGACCTTGCCCTGGTGTCCTTTGCCCATGCGGTATTTCCTGGCGAATAGTGGGTAGCGAACAGCGAATAGTATAGAAGGTCGTTCCTTGCTACTCGCTATTTCGCGTCCCACCGGTTACATTGCACGCATGGCGAACAGGACAGCATCCAAGCCGGCCAAGGACAAGCGCCGCCGCACCACCCAGGTGCCCGTCACCACCATGGAAGACGTCCCAGTCCTCTCGGCGAGGGAGCGCGCGGAGTTGTTGACTTCGCTCGATCGGGCGCAGACGCGCGCCAAAGCGGGCAAAGCCGTAGACTATGACCCCAACACCTTCCAGAATCGGCTGGTCGGCATCTACCGGGGTGTCAAGCGGTAACCTTTCATGGCCTACCGCGTGCGGATCGATCCGGTCGCCTTGCGCCAAATCGAGCAATTTGCCGAATACCTACGCGATTACGACGAAGAGTTCGCAATCGAACAGATCGATCACCTTGACCGCATCCTGCGCGTGACCCTCGGACAATCGCCGCTCATGTGGGGCTACTTCCCGCTCACCGGGGCACCTTATCGCGGGTACCTGTTCCGCGTTGGCCGCCGGACACAATACTGGATCATCTACACCGTCGACGAGGATGCCGGGACGGTCGACATTCTTTCCTTCAGGAATACGGCCCGCGACCCGAAAACAATCGATTTGTAGCCGCCCCGCATATTGAGCGGCGGATAGTGAATAGCGCCGCCACAAACACCAACGTCATCCTGAAGGTGGCCGCCGAAGGCGGCCCTCGAAGGATGGAAGCAAGCGCGCTTGTGGCCATCCTTCGAGGCTCGCTTCGTGAGCGCTCAGGATGACGCCGCAGTTTGTTGCGGCTCACTATTCGCTATTCGCTACTCGCTATTCGCCGCTTTCTACTCACAGCCCCAACAAGCGCGGCAGCCACAGCGAAATCGCCGGGATATACGTGACCAGCATCAGCACCGCGAACATGACCCCGTAGAACGGCCAGATGCGCCGCATCACCTCCTCGATGGTCACCTTGCCGACGGCGCAGCCGACGAACAGGATGGCGCCGACCGGCGGATGGCACAGGCCGATGCCGAGATTGAGCATCATGATCATGCCGAAGTGCACCGGGTCGACGCCGAAGTTCATCATCACCGGCAGCAGGATCGGCGTGCAGATCAGGATCGACGGCGCCATGTCGACCAGGCAGCCGAGCACCAGGAGGAGGATGTTGATGAGGAACAGGATGACGTTCTTGTCGCTCGAGATGGTGAGGAAGAACGCGGTGATCTTGCCTGGCATCTGGGTAAGCGCCATCACGTAGCCGACGCTCGACGCGCAGGCGATCAAGGTCATCACCATGGCGACCGTGCTCAGCGTGCGGTGCACGAGCGAGGGCAGGTCGCGCCAGCGGTAGTCGCGGTAGACGAACATGGTGACGAGGAAGGCCCACACGCAGGCGACCGCGCCCGCCTCGATCGCGGTGAACACCCCGCCGAGGATGCCGCCGAGGATGATCGCCAGCGTGATCAGACCCCACAGCGCCTCGACAACGATCTTGCCGGCGTCGCGCAGCGGCACCATCACGCCGCGCGGATGGCCGTCGCGGTAGGCGATCACCAGGCACAGGACGATCAGCGAGAAGCCGAGCAGCAGGCCCGGCACCACGCCGGCCATGAACAGGCTGATGATCGAGATGGTGCCGCCGGTGGCGAGCGAATAGATGACGGCGTTGTGGCTGGGCGGCACGAGGAGCGCCTGCACCGAGGCGGTGATGGTCACGTTGGTGGCGAACACGCGCGGGAAGCCCGATTTCTCCATCTGCGGGATCATCACCGAGCCGATCGCCGAGGTGTCCGCCACGGCGGAGCCGGAAATGCCGCTGAGGAAGGTGGTGGCGACGACGTTGACCACCGACAGGCCGCCGCGCACGCGCGTGAAGCCGACCAGCACGTCGGCGAAACGCACCAGCCGGCGCGCCATGCCGCCTTCCGCCATGATGGCGCCGGCGAGCACGAAGAACGGGATGGTCAGCATGGCGACCTTGCTGACCCCGTCGGAGATTTTCAGCATCACCGCTTCGAGCGGAATGCCGATCCAGGCGGCGCCGGCGATGGCGGCGAGCGCCAGCGAATAGGCGATCGGCACGCCGATCAGGAAGCACGCGAACATGGTGACGAGCAGAACGAAGATGTCCATCGCGCGTCCCCTACTCGAAGGCGACGCTGTCGCCGTGTCCGGGCACGGGCGCCGGTTCCGGCGGCGGCCCGATGAGGACGCGCTCGGCGACGAACAGCAGCAGGATGGCGCCGCCGATCGGGATCGGCAAATAGGTCACCCCGACGGAGAGGAACGGGAAGTCGGCGATGCTGTTGTCCCAGGTGGCGTCGACGAGCTTGACGCCCCAGTTGACCATGAACAACGCCATCGCGGCCATCAGCGCTTCGACCACGAGCCCGACCGCGCGGCGCGGCCGGTCGGGCAGCATGCCGACGAAGAAGCCGACGTTCATGTGCAGCCCGCGGCGGTAGCACGCCGCCGCGCCGATGAAGGTGAGCACGATGGTGAGCAGCACCGCCATCGGCTCGGGCCACGAGGCGGCGGAGTTGAGCACGTAGCGGGTGAACACCGCCCACGGGATCACCGCCGAGATGAGCACCAGCGCGACCCCCGCCACGATCACGCAGGCGAGGTAGAGCGCGGCCATGGCCGTGCGGAATGCATGCGACATCGTGATCCCCCCTATCCGCACCTCGCTCCGGCCTCATGGTGAGGAGCCGCGCGCAGCGCGGCGTCTCGAACCATGCAAGTGCGTCCATGCTTCGAGACGGCCTCCTTCGGAGGCCTCCTCAGCATGAGGCGGAGAATGTTTCACGCCCGATGAAGCAACGCCAATTACTGGACGTCCTGAATCCGCTTGATCATGTCGGCGTACTTCGGCCCGTATTTGTCCCACACCGGCTTGACCGCCGCCTGGTAGGGCTTCTTGTCGGGCACCTCGATGATCTGGATGCCGGCGGCCTTCGCCTTCTCGATCGCCTGCTGCTCGTACTTCTGCCACAGCACGCGCTCCTCGGCTTGCGCCTCGCGGCCGAATTTCCTCAGCATCTCCTGCTCGTCCTTCGACAGGCTGTCCCAGGTCTTCTTGGAGAACACCAGCATTTCCGGGACGATCAGGTGCTCGGTCAGCGTATAGTACTTGGCCACCTGATAATGATTGTCGAACACGAAGCTCGGCGGGTTGTTCTCCGCCCCGTCGACCACGCCGGTCTGCAGCGCGCTGAACACCTGGTCGTACCCCATGGCGACGCCGTTGCCGCCGAGCGCGTTCATCATGTCGACGAACATGGGATTGCCCATGACGCGCACCTTGAGGCCCTTGAGGTCGGCGATGTCGCGGATCGGCTTCTTGGTGTCGTAGATGTTGCGCGCGCCGGCATCCATCCAGCAGATGCCGATGAGGCCGGCCTTGGGGTTGTTGGTGACCTTGTCGAGCAGCTCCTGGCCGATGGCGCCGTCGATCACCTTCTGCATGTGCGCGGTGTTGCGGAACAGGAACGGCAGGTTGAAGACGTTGAGCTCGTCGATCACCGGGCCGAGCGCGCCGACGCTGACGCGGGCGAACTGGATGGCGCCGACCTGCGCCTGCTCGATCGCCTCCTTCTCGCCGCCGAGCTGCATCGAGGCGAACATCTGCACGCTCAGGCGGCCGTTGCTCGCCTTGTCGAGCTTCTTGCCGAGGTCCTCGACCGCGACGACGGTCGGGTAGCCGGCCGGATGCACGTCCGAGGCCTTGAGCACCAGCTTCTGCTGGGCGGACGCGGCGCGCGGATGGACGGCGAAGCCGGCGCAGGCAGCGGCGGCAAGGCCGAGCACGGCGCGGCGGTCGATCGAATGATGCTTCATGGGACTCCTCCCCTCGTTGGATTTTGCGACGTATTGCCCGCGCCGCAGCGGCGCGGACAGAAAATTCTTGTCTTCATTTCGCCTGCTGCCCTGTTCGACCAGTTCGCGGGTGGCTTCGCAAGGTCGCGCGACGCGGTCGACGAGCGTCGTTCCCGTTGCTGAGCTGCTGCTTATATACTAGTATACTAGTTGAGCAAGCCCGCACCGAGGCCGCGACCGTGCCCACAATCCGACGGCAGACCGAAACCCCGCCGCATCCCGGCAGCCGGCCGCGCGCGAGCAACGCGGCGCATCTCGTCTATCGCGCGCTGCGCGACGACATCGTGTCGATGCGCCGCGAGCCGGGCCAGCCCATCGTCGAAAAGGAGATCGCGCTGGCGCGCGGGGTGAGCCGCACGCCGGTGCGCGAGGCGCTGCTGCGGCTCGCCGGCGAGGATCTGGTCGAGATATTTCCGCAATCGGGGACGTTCGTGGCGCGCATTCCGGCGAGCGCGCTGCCGGAGGCGATCCTGATGCGCACGGCGCTCGAGCAGACGACGGCGCGGCTGGCGGCCGAGCGCGCCGCGGCCGCCCACCTCGGGCGCCTGCACGACCTGATGGACCTGCAGCGGCGGGTCGAGGCGCGCGGCGACCGCGACCGCTTCCATGCAGCGGACGAAGCGTTTCACGCAGCGATCGCCGACGCCGCCGGCCACCCCGGCATCTGGCGCTTCATCGAGCAGGTGAAGATCCAGGTCGACCGCTATCGCCGGCTGACCCTGCCGGTGCCGGGCCGCATGCGCCTGGTGCTCGACGAGCACGCAGCCGTGGTGGCCGCGATCGAAGCGCATGATCCGCCGGCGGCGGCCGCCGCCATGGCGGCGCATCTGGAAGGCCTGCGCGCCAGCATCGGCGACGTGCGCGACCTCAATCCGGAGTATTTCGTCGACGGCGCGCTGCCGCGCGCCGTGTCGGCGTGAGCGCGATGGCCAGCACCGACGCACCCATCGCCGAGCGGCTCGCCGCCTACCGGCGGCTGTTCGATCTCACCGGCAAGACCGCGCTGGTGCTCGGCGCCGCGTCGGGCATCGGCAAGGCCTCGGCGGAGGCGCTGGCGGCGCTCGGCGCCGCCGTCATCTGCGCCGACAAGGACCGGGACGGGGTCGAGGCGACGGCGGCGGCGATCACCACGCGCCGGCGCGCCGAGGCGCATGTGGTCGATGCCGGCAGCGGCCCGGACATCGAGGCGCTGGCGGAAATGATTGCGGCGAAGCATGCGCGGCTCGACATCGCGGTGACGACGCCGGCGATCCACGTGCGCAAGCTGATGCTCGATTACACCGACGAGGAATACGACCGCGTCGCCGACTTGAACCTGCGCGGCACCTTCCTGTTCCTGCGCGCGTTCGGCCGCCTGATGACGCGGCAGGGCAGCGGCAGCCTGATCGCCTCCTCGTCGGTGCGCGCGACCACCCTCGAGCCGGGGCTCGCCATCTACGGCGCGACCAAGGCCGGCATCATCCAGATGGTGCGCGGTCTGGCGTCCGAGGTCGGCCGCTTCGGCGTACGGGTCAACGCCATCGTGCCGAGCATCGTCGAGACGCCGCTGGTCGATCCGCTCAAGGCGCGGCCGGAGATTTTCCAGGCGCTCGCCGTCCATACGGTGTTCAATCGGTGGAGCCAGCCGAGCGAGGTCGCGGCGTGCGTCGCGTTCCTCGCCTCGGACGCGGCGAGCTACGTCACCGGCAGCGCCTTCCTGGTCGACGGCGGCTGGACCGCGATCGACGGCCCGCCCACCGGGCTGACGCAGACGCATCAGCAGCCCGCATGAGCACGCACTGCCCTCGCAGCGTGTGATTGCAAACTGAGAGTATCGAGGTCTATCTTTCTGCGCCGCAGCCGGGGCGCGGCTGGCGCGCGCGATCGCGCCGGTTTTCGTCCATCGCTCTTGCGATCGTCGCGCCTTGCGGACGGGAGCTGAACGGCCCGGGTGCCGTCAAGCGCAAGGGGGTGCGCAATGGGTTCGAACGCCGTCATCGACATCGCCATCGGGCTCATGCTGATGTACCTCGTGCTCAGCATGCTGGCCACGGTGATCAATGAATTCATTGCGACCCAGCTCAGCCTTCGCGCTTCGACCCTGAAGGACGGCCTGCAGCACATTCTCGATGACGTGACCTTGCGCAAGGCATTCTACAGCCACGGTCTGATCGCGACCGGGAACGACGCAGTCGGCGGCGGCAACCACGTGTCCTACCTGTCCGGAAGAACGTTCGCCTTGGCGGTGCTGGGCAGCCTCGATCCGACCAAGCCGCTGCCGACGTTCCCCGAGATCGAGAGCGCGATCAAACGCCTGGCCGACAGCAATATCCGCGACACGTTGCTGGCGCAGCTCACGACCGCCAACGGCGACCTGGAAAAGCTGCGCGACAACCTTGCGCACGCCTTCGATGCGATGATGGATCGCGTCTCGGGAATCTATAATCGGTACCTGAAGTGGATATCGCTCGCCGTCGGCCTCGCGATGGCCGGCTTGATGAATGCAGACACCATCAAGGTCGGGACGTCCTTGTGGAAGGACGGGTCCGTGCGCGCGCAGATGGTCGAGGTTGCCGGATCGTTCAAAGCCAACCCCGCGGCAGGCGGATCGGGCGCCGGCCTGTCGGACGTTGAAAAAGCGATTAGTCAGGCGCAGGAGACCCTCAGGCCTCTGCCGCTCGGGTGGCCTGACCAACCGAACCTGCGAAGTGCCGGCTCGTATATCATGAAGATCGTCGGCCTGCTGTTGACGGGATTTGCAATTTCCCTTGGCGCACCGTTCTGGTTCGACCTGCTGGGCAAATTCATGAACCTGCGCGGCACCGGCACAAAGCCGGAGCCGACGCCGGCTGCGGCTGCGGCTCCAGTTCCGGCTCCGGCTGCAGCTCCAGTTCCGGCTGCGGCTCCCGTGCCTGCGGCTCCAGCTCCGGCGGCAGCGGCAGCACCTGCGCCTAACCCAGGGCCTTAGATCGTTTCGCCTGCAGCAGACCCAACTCGCCGAAAATTTCCGCGTTGTGCTGCCCGAGCTGAGGCGGCGGGGCATCGACGCGCGGACCGCCGTGCGCGAACGTGAAGGCGGCGACCGGCACGCCGAACGAGCCGTCGATGCCGGCGGCCTGGTCGTGGCGGTGAATGATGCCGCGGCTTGCAACCTGCGGATCGGCAATCGCCTCTCCCATGGTGCGCACGCGCGCGGCCGGCACGTGACGCGCCTGCAGGAACTCCTCCCATTCGGCGGCGGTGCGCGTGCGCATGATCTCGGTGAGCACCGCGACCTCGCGCTCGTGATCCTGCTCGCGCTCGTCGTTGCTGCGCTTGATCATGTCCGGCCGCTCCAGCACCATCCACAGGCGGCGCTGCTGGCGCAGGTTGCTGGCGCCGATCATCAGCAAACCGTCCTTGGTGTCGTAGGCGCCGTTGGTGGCGTGGGCGTGGCGGTTGCCGTGCGGCTTGGGATGCACGCCGTTGCGCAGATAGCCGGTCACGTGCGAGCTCATCAGGATCATCGCCACGTCGAGCATCGCCATGTCGATGCGCTGGCCGCGCCCGGTGCGCTCGCGCTGGAACAGCGCGGAGGCGAGCGCGAAGGCGCCGGTCAGGCCGGTGGCGTAGTCGATCGCCGGGGCGCCGAACTTCACCGGGTGCACCTCCTTGGTGCCGGTCATCGCCATGATGCCGGAGGTCGCCTGGATCACGTGGTCGTAGGCGGTCTGCTGGCGGCGCGGGCCGGTCTGCCCGAACGCGGAGAACGAGGCGTAGATGAGCCGCGGGTTGATCGCCGCGAGCGCCTCGTAGCCGAGGCCGAGCGCCTCGAAGGCGCCGGGGCGGTAGTTCTCGACGAACACGTCGGCGGTGGCGACGAGCTTCTTGAGAATATCGCGATCGCCCGCGTCCTTGAGATCGAGGGTGATCGAGCGCTTGTTCGACGCCTGGGTCAGGAACGAGGTGCCGAGGTTACGGCGGTTGAGCGCCTTGTCGGTGCCGCTGGTGCGGCTCTGGTCGGGATCGTCCGGATGCTCGACCTTGATCACGTCGGCGCCCAGCACCGCGAGCTGGTAGGTCGCGAACGGCCCGGCGAGCACATGCGTGACGTCGATCACCCTGATGCCTTCGAACGGTCGCGTCATCGCGCTCTCCCTGTGCGGCTGCCTGCGGCGAGCATACAAGGATCGGGCAGCGAGCCGAAGTCAATCCGACGGGGGCTCTCCGCTTGCCCCGCCTGAGCGCCTCTGCCAGCCTCCGACTCGCGCGGGCCGGCCGCGCAGCAGCAGATCCCACGGCCAGATGCCTGCAACCATGCGGAACATCGGCGTCATTTCCGATACCCATGGCCTGCTGCGGCCGCAGGCGGTCGCCGCGCTGCAGGGGTCGATGCTCATCATCCATGCCGGCGACGTCGGCAGCCCCGACATCCTCGATGCGCTGCGTCGGATCGCGCCGGTCGTCGCGGTCCGCGGCAATGTCGACACCGGCCCGTGGGCCGAGCGGCTGCCGGACACCGAGGTGGTGCAACTCGACGATTCCTCCGTGTACGTCCTGCACATCCTCGACGAACTGGACCACGATCCGCCAACGGCCGGATTCCGGGCCGTGATCAGCGGGCATACGCATCGGCCGAAGCTGGAGCGCAAGGACGGGGTTCTCTATTTCAATCCGGGCAGTGCCGGACCGCGGCGCTTCGATCTCCCCGTATCCGTCGGACGTCTCGTGCTCGCCGAGAGCAAGGTGAAGGGCGAGATCATTAATTTGGATGTTTGACCCTGATTTTGCGCTTGCCCTGTAGCCCGGATGACCCTCGCGAAAGCGAGGGGATATCCGGGACTTCCCCCGCATCTCGCTGCGCTCATGCGGGCTACTAAACATCGCGCTTTTCGGCCGGAATCGCGATAAGCTCCGTGCGAGCCGCCGCCCCCGGGGAGAGGCCGATGACCGCGCATCCGACCTTCAGGCCGTTCAATTTCCAGGACTGGATCGCGCGCAACAAGGGTTCGCTCAGGCCGCCGGTCGCCAACAAGCAGCTGTTCGACCACAAGACCGGCATGACCGTGATGATCGTCGGCGGCCCCAACCGGCGGGTCGACTTCCACGACGATCCGGTCGAGGAGTTCTTCTATCAGCTCGAAGGCGACATGGTGCTGAAGATCGCCGAGCAGGAAAAAATCTACGACGTGAACATCCGCCAGGGTGACGTGTTCATCCTGCCGCCGCACGTGCGCCATTCGCCCCAGCGCCCGGTCGAGGGCTCGGTCGGCCTGGTGGTCGAGGGCACGCGCACCGATGGGATGCGCGACGGCTTCGAGTGGTTCTGCTTCCATTGCGGCGCGCGGGTGCATCGGGTCGAGGTCAAGGTCGAGGACATCGTCAAGGACCTGCCGCCGCTGTTCGCGGCGTTCTACGCCGACGAGACGGCGCGCACCTGCAAGACCTGCGGGACGGTGCATCCGGGCAAGACCCCGCCGGAGAACTGGATCGCGGCGTGAGGCGGCGACGGCGACAGCGCAATAAAACAAAGATACACGCAGGAGGACGGCATGAGGGCATGCGGTTTCATTTTATCATCCCACGGCCTGGTCGCCGCGGCGGCGGCGATCGTATCGGTGGCGGCGACCTACGGCGCCATGACGTTCGTCACCCCGTCGCGGGCGCAGGCCCCGCCGGCGCCGACCCAGCGCACCGAGGTGATGACGCAGACGCTCGCCGACCTACCCGGCCGCGAGGTGCGCATCACCCTGCTCGACCTGATGCCGGGTCACGCGAGCCCGCCGCACCGCCATCCCAATCATCACGTGTTCGGCTACATCGTCGACGGCACCTACGAATGGAAGATCGACGAGGGGACGGTGAAGACGTTCAAGCCGGGCGAGGCGTTCTACGAGCCGCCGGGCGTGCTGCACGCGGTCTCGCGCAACGCCAGCGCCACCGACCGTGCCAAGGTCGTGGTCTTCATGGTCGCCGACGCCAAGCAGCCGAGCACGGTGGTGGAAGGCCAGAAGAAATAAGCGAACACGGAAATCAGGCGCGCGCCAGCGCCGGCGCACGCTCCGCCTGCACGGCGCGAAACGCCGCGACGGCGCCGTCGACGTCGCCGTCGGCGATGTGGCGGTGGGTCACGAGCCGCAGCTGGGTGCGTCCCCAGGTGCCGGCGCGCAGGCCGCGGCCGGCGAGCGCCGGGACCCAGGTCGACGCGTCGGCGCCGGTCGCGGCGAGGTCCACCATCACGATATTGGTCTCGACCCGGTGCGGATCGACCAGGCGCGGGTCGAGGGCATGCAGCCCCTGCGCGATCTTGCGGGCGCGGCGGTGATCGTCGGCCAGCCGTGTCACCATGGCGTCGAGGGCGACGATGCCGGCCGCCGCGATGACCCCGGCCTGGCGCATGGCGCCGCCGAGCATGCGGCGAAAGGCGCGGGCGCGCTCGATGAACGCTGCCGAGCCGCACACCACCGAGCCGACCGGCGCGCTCAGGCCCTTGCTCAGGCAGAAGCCGACACTGTCGGCGTGGCGGGCGATGTCGGCGGCCGGCACGCCGAGCGCGACCGCGGCGTTGAACAGGCGCGCGCCGTCGACGTGCACCGGCACGCCGTGCTCGTCCGCGGCCGCGCGCACCTTGGCGAGCGACGCGAGCGGAACCACCGCGCCGCCAGCGCTGTTGTGGGTGGTCTCGACGCACACCAGCGCGGTTGCGAGCCGCGCCGGCGACAGGCGCGCGCTCAACATATCGCGCAACGCCGCCGCGTCGAGGCTGCCGCGCTCCGCCGGCACGACGCGGTGAAACAGGCCGGCCAGGCGGGCGATGCCGCCCATCTCCGAGCGCAAAATATGGCTTTCGGGATCGAGCAGCACCTCGCCGCCGTCGCGCGCATGGGCGAGCAGGCACACGAGGTTCGACATGGTGCCGCTGGCGACCAGCATCGCGGCCTCCTTGCCGGTCATGGCGGCGGCCTTCTCCTCCAAGAGGCGCACCGTCGGGTCGCCGTCGCGCGAGTCGTCGCCCAGTTCGGCGCGCCGCATCGCCTCGCGCATCTCCTCGGTCGGCAGGGTCACGGTGTCGCTGCGCAGGTCGATCATGGGTTCTCTCGCAAGTTAGAGCATCGACAGCTCATAGCGCCGCAGCAGCCGGTAGACGAGCGCCACCGGCACGATGGTGCACAGGATCAGCACGGTTGCGGCCGCCGCCGCAACCCCGGCGCTGGTGCCTTCGAGCGCCTGGAACATGGCGACCGTCATGGTGGTCCACGGCCCGCTGTAGAGCACGACGGTCGCGCTCAATTCGGACGCAACGGTCACGAAGGTGAGCACGCCGCCGCCGACGATGCCGCCGAGCATCAGCGGCACGGTGATGCGCAGGAAGGTCTTAAGCGGCGCCACCCCGAGGTTGATCGAGGCCTCTTCGAGGCTGGGATCGATCTGGTGCAGGATCGCGCTTGCGGCGCGCACCGAGAACGGCAATTTGCGCACCATGTAGGCGATGATCATGATCAGCGCGGTGCCGGTCAGGATCAGCGGCCCGTGGCCGAAGGCGAGGATCAGGCCGATGCCGAGCACGGTGCCGGCGACCGCGAACGGCGCGGTCGCGGCGAGGTCGAGCAGTGCGGACAGGCGCGAGCGCCGGCGCGCGATGACGTAGCCGATCGGCACGCCGATGAGGGTGGCGCCGGCCGCCGCCACGACGGCGAGCATCAGCGTGTTGCCGAGCGGCCGGTACGAGCGCTGGAACAGCTCGGCGAAATTGCCGAGCGACAGGGCGTATTGCAGCACCGGCCCCCTGAAGGCGAGAAACGAAATCAGCACGACCGCCGCGAACGGCACCAGCGCGGTGGCGACGACCGCCCAGCAATAGAGGCTGCCGAGCCGGCGCAGCGGCGCGCGCACGGTCAACAGCGGCGCCGGGCGCCGCGCCGCGGTGGCATAGCGGCGGCGCGCGAGCAGCGCGCGCTGGGCAAACAAGGCCGCGACCGTGCAGGCGATCAGCAGGACGCCGAGCACGCCGGCCGCTGCCGGATTGTCGGCGGTCTCGCCGACGAACAACTTGAACGCCTCGACCGAGAGGATCGGCTTGTCCTCGGCCAGCACGAACGGCACGCCGAAATTTTCCAGCGCCTCGATGAACACCAGCAGGCCGCCGGCGAGGATCGACGGCAGGGCGAGCGGCAGGGTCACGGTGCGCAAGATGCGGCCGCGCGGCGCGCCGAGGTTCTGCGCCGCCTCCTCGACCGAAGCGTCGATCGCCTTGAACGCGGCGACCGCGGGCAGCACCACGTAGGGATAAAGCGTGAGCGCGTAGGCGGTCACGATGCCCTTGAGGCCGTAGATCGACTCGAACGGGATGCCGGCCGCGCGCAGCGCGCCGGTGACGATGCCGGCGCGGCCGAACATCAGCACCAGCGCATAGGCGGAGACGAAGGAGGGCAGCACCAGCGGCAGCGCCGCGAGCGCCAGCAGCGCGGACTTGCCGGCGACCGGCAGCCGGGCGACGCAGAACGCGAACGGCACCCCGATCAGAATAGCGAGCGCGGTCGCAGCGACGGCGACGACGAGGCTGTTGGACAGCGCCTGCAGGAAGAACGGGTTCGTCAGCACGCCGGCGTAGTTGCGCAAGGTGAACGCCGTGCCGGCGGGATCGAGCACGCTGGCGCCGAACACCTTGAGGACCGGATAGAGGAAGAACAGGCCGAGGAAGGCCGCCGCCACGGCGCCGATCGCGGCCGGAAGGGCATGGCGGACGAGCGCGGCGGTCACGCGCCGTCTCCCAGCACGACGACGCGCGCCGGGTCATAGGCGAGCGTGACCTTGCCGGTCGATGCCGGCGGCGGCGCCAGCGCCAGCGCCAGCGCGGCGAGCGGCGTGCCGTCGGCAAGCCGCACCACGAAGCGGGTCACGGCACCGAGATATTCGATCTCCTGCAGCGTGCCGGACAGCACGCGCCATCCCGGCGGCGGCGCTTCGCCGTTGCCGAGCAGGCGCAGCGCCTCCGGGCGCAGCGACAGCGCAACGCGATCGAGCGACGGCGGCGCCGCGAGCCGCGCCCGGATGGTGGTTGAGCCGACCAGGACATCGGCCACCGCGCCGTCGCGCCGCACCACCGCGCCGCGCAGCAGGTTGGTGGCGCCGACGAAGCTCGCCACGAACGCGCTCGCCGGCTGCTCGTAGATCGCGCGCGGCGCCGCCACCTGCTCGAGCCGGCCGGCCCGCATGACGGCGATGCGGTCCGACATCGCCAGCGCCTCTTCCTGGTCGTGCGTGACGTAGATCACCGTGATGCCGAGCGTGCGCTGCAGGGCGCGGATCTCGCCGCGCATCTCCACCCGCAGCTTGGCATCAAGGTTCGACAGCGGCTCGTCGAGCAGCAGCACCTCGGGCTCGATGACGACCGCGCGGGCGATGGCGACGCGCTGCAGCTGGCCGCCCGAGAGCTGATGCGGCCAGCGCCGGGCGAAGCCGTCGAGCTGCACCAGCTTGAGCGCGCGCTCGACCCGGGCCGCGATCTCGCCGGCGGCGAGCCGGCGCGCCTTGAGGCCGTAGGCGACGTTGCCGATAACGTCGAGATTGGGGAACACCGCGTAGTTCTGGAACACCATGCCGGTGTTGCGGCGATGCGGCGCCACGTCGTCGACCCGGCGGGCGCCGAACAGGATGCGGCCGCGGTCGAGCTCGCAGAAGCCGGCGACCATGCGCAGCAAGGTGGTCTTGCCGCAGCCGGAGGGGCCCAGCAGGGTGAAGAACTCGCCGTTGGGGATGGCGAGCGACACGTCGTCGACGGCGCGCACCTCGCCGAAGTTGCGGGCAACCCCGTCGATGGTGATGGCGGTCACGCCGATCCTTTGCAGCGATCGACTGGAATCGCGGTAGGGTGGGCAAAGGCGGCCTCGGAGGCTTTGTTTGACGCACGGTGTCGGCTCCGCCGTGCCCACGCGGTCGGGTTTTGCCGAACGGCTCCGGCGGCGAGGCCCCGCCGCGTGGGCACGGCGGAATGCGCACCGTGCAAATGTATTGAGACCGTGGCCGCCTTTGCCCACCCTACGGAACGCGTCGATCCCATCGGAACATGCTCTATCGCGTGCGCCGGACGAGGTCCTGGATCTTCTGCAAAGTCTCGGGCCGCCGCGCCGCCCACGCTTCCTCGTCGTAGGCGGTCGTCTTCACGGCGGCGAGCGCCGGCATCCGGCCGGGCAGCTGCGACAGATCGAGGTCCTGGCGCGCGGGCCGGCGGAAGGCGAAGCGCAGGATCGCCTCGCGCACGTCCTTGCGGGTGATGTAATCGACGAAGGCTTGCGCCGCCGCCGGATTGGGACCGTCCTTGATGATGGCGACGCCTTCCATCTGGGCGACCGTGCCGTCCTGCGGATAGACGACCTGCACGGGCGCGCCGTTCGCGGCCCACAGCAGGCCGGCATATTCGAGCGACATGCCGAGCGCGAACTCGCCGTTGCCGACGCCCTGGAACACCAGGGTCGAGCGGTTGAGCACCTTGGTGTTGGCGAGCAGCCGGCCGACCTTGTCCCAGCCGGCGTCGCCGCCGCCCCACAGGTCCGCCAGCATGGTGAGGTTGGTGAAGGCGGAACCGGAATTGGCCGGATCGGTGAAGGCGATCTTGTCCTTCCGTTGCGGATCGAGCAGATCGGCCCAGGTCTTCGGCCCGGCATCGGCGGGGACGAGCTTAGTGTTCTGCAGGATCACCAGCAAATGGACGTTGGTGCCGATCCAACGATCCTCCGGATCGCGGAACGCGGCCGGCACCGCGTCCTTGTTCTTCGACGCGTAGGGCGCGAGCAATGCGCGGTTGGCGGTGAGCAACGCCCGGCTCACGCCCCATACCACGTCGCCCAGCGGCCGCTCGCGCTCCGAGGCGATGCGGCGGAACACGACGCCCGAGCCGCCCTCGACCGGCTCGACCGCGATGCCGGTCTCGCGGGTGAATGCCTCGAACACGAAACGATCGAGGTTCGCATCGTTCGCCGAATAGACGACGAGCCGGCCCTGCGCGGCCGCGGGGCCGGCGAGCGCCAGCGCCGCGAGGACGAGCGCACAGGCGGCAATGCCGCGTCGGGTCACCATGGATCCTCCCTCATTGCGCCAGCACCCGCGCGGCGGCCGCGACCCCGGCCCCGGCCGGCGGCGGATGGCCGAGATCGCGCAAGGTGCACTCGAGATGGTGCAGATCGGTCAGTATATCGCCGGCGTCGACCCACCCCATGGTGCCGAAGCGGATTATCCGGCCGGACAGCCTGGTGCGCTGCCCGGCGATCACCGTGCGATAGCGCGCGTGCATGTGGCGCACGATCGCCGACCCGTCGAGGCCCGCCGGCACGCAGGCCGCGGTCACGGTCGGCGACAGGCTCGGCGCGGTCGGAAACATCGGCAGCCCCAGCGCCACGCAGCCGGCGCGCAGCGCCGCGGAGAGACGCAGGTGCCGCTCGAGCACGGCCGGCAATCCTTCCTCCTCGATCATGGCGAGCGCCTCGCGCAAGCCGAGCACCAGCGGCACCGGCGGCGTGAACGGCGTCTCGCTCTTGGCCAGCGCGGCCTTCATCCGGCGGAAGTCGAAGAAGAAGCGCGGCACGCCGCGCGCCGCATCGACGACGCGCTCGGCCTTTTCGCTCAACGCCGCGAAGGCCAGCCCGGGCGGGCACATCAGCGCCTTCTGCGAGGCGGCAACCAGCACGTCGACGCCCCATTCGTCCATGCGCATGTCGATCCCGCCGACCCCGCTCACGGAATCGACGACGAACAGGCTCGCCGTCGCGCGCACCGCCGCGCCGATGCCGGCGAGGTCGGCGACCACGCCGGTCGAGCTTTCGTTGGGCACGCACACGACCGCGCGATAATCGCGCGCGCGCACCTTGGCGGCGACGGCGGCGGGATCGGGCGCCTCGCCCCAGGGAATCTCCAGACGATCGACGCGCGCGCCCATGCCGTCGGCGATGGCGGCGAAGCGCTCGCCGAACTGGCCGGCGACCACGACCAGGACATCGTGGCCCTGGTCCACCACATTGGCGAGCGCCGCCTCCATGGCGCCGGTGCCCGACGCCCCGAACAGAAGGACGTCGCGCTTGGTGCCGAAAATCCGCCGCAACCCGCCTGCAGCTTCGGCGAGCACCGCATGGAATTCCGGCCCGCGATGGTTCAGGACCGGCAACGCCAGCGCCGCGCGCACGCGCTCGGGGACCGCGGCCGGCCCCGGCAGGCGCAGGCGATAGCCCGGCGGGACCAGGGTGCGCAGAACCGGCGGCGGGGAGCTGACGTTCACGGCTTGAATCTCCAAGGGTCATTCATTTGCACAGGCGACCGGCGCCGACAACGGCCGCCGCCGGTGCCCGGCTGCCGGTTGCACACAAAGGCCCAATCGCCCGTTGCCCATCGGAAAGCGGCCTCTATAATGAAATAAATAACAAGCACGCCGGGGCTGGGACGATGGTGACAACCGCGGTCGATTATGCTCATGCGGCGTTCGATTTGATCGACGATTTCGAGCAGACAAAAACACCCGAAGAAGTTGTGGAGCGGCTCGCCTCCGCGTTGTCGGTGTTCGGCTATTCGACCATCCTGATCGTCGGGGTGCCGGAGCCGCCGCAGCGCGTCGAGCCGTATTTTCTCATGAACGGCTGGCCGCGCGGCTGGTCCGGGCACCGTGCCAACGCCAGCTATTATGCCGACGATCCGAACTCCGCCTGGTGCCGGCGCACGATCAATCCGTTCGAATGGTCGAAGGCAATGTCGGCGCCGGAAATTGCCCCGCGCGCCGCGGTCGTGCCCACGCCCGAGGATTTGGCGATGAAGACCGCCGGATTTCTGGTGCCGGTCATCCGCGCCAGCGGATCGACGTCCTGCGTGACGATGGCGGGAGAGCGGCCCGAGTTCGAATCGCGCGCCAAGCGCGCGGTCTACATGCTGAGCCTCTACGCCCACGCCCGGGCGGTCTCGCTGCTCGACTGCACCGACGGCGCCGGGCCGTGGCGCGAGCTCACCTTGCGCGAGCGCGAGGTGCTGCAATGGATCGCGGCCGGCAAGTCCTCCTGGGACGTTTCGGTGATCCTCGGCATCAGCGAGCGGACGGTGAACTGGCTGATCGCGCGTGCCACCCGCAAGCTCAACGCCGTCAACCGGACCCATGCGGTGGTCAATGCCATCCGGACCGGCCAGATATATATTTAAATAAAAGTCAAGTGTCATTTTTGACAGTCGACCCCCGCCGGTCACCCGCGGTTAGCTAACGTCCGCAGGAACGCGAAGGGGAACGCGATCATCGGGTCGGCCGCGCCGCCGGTCGATCGAAAAAACCCTTCCGGCTGCACGAGTTACCAGCGGATCGGTACCGATCCGATGCGAAAGGATTGAGGTAGGCGACGATCCGGAAAGGTCGAGTCATGAGTGACGACGTCAAGCGTTGCATGAACCGGACTGCCAGGGCCAAGCCGAGGATGCCGGAGGTGGTGAACCAGATCGTCTCCAAGTGCGACCCGGCACGGCTCATGGAGATTTACTACTGGAGCGAGGAGCCGGGCCTGCTGGAAATCATCCGGGCGGTGGCCGGACTGTCGGAGACCGCGCGGGAATCGCTGGAATCGTTCTTCGCGCTGGGCGGTGATCCGCAATCGATCATCGCCTCCTGGGAGACAGATGGACGGCTCACGCTCGAATCCAACAATCTGGGACGAGCACTGGAGGTAGTAGGATACTTCTTAGCGGACCCGAGCGGCATTAACAGAGAATCCGAGCCGAACTGACAAGCTACTCGCGGAATCTGTGCGGGCTTGGTAGTGTATCCGATGACGCGATCCCGCGAGGGGCGGGCGCGCCCAGTCGGAGATTTACATGGCCACGCGAAAGCCCGATCCAGTCGATATTGAGGTTGGACAGCGTATCAAGATTCAGCGCCTTGCCGCCGGTTTGTCGCAAACCGAGCTCGGCGAGAGCATCGGGGTTACATTCCAACAGGTGCAGAAGTACGAAAAGGGAGCGAACCGGGTTGGCGCCGGTCGCCTGACGCAAATCGCCCGGGTGCTCAACATCCCGGTCAACACGTTTTTCGAGGGGCGCGACGCCCTCGAAAAGGTCGCCGCCCAGGGCGTCGAGTCCCCGCTCTCGCTGATCACCCACCCGCACGCGTTCCGCTTGCTGCAGGCCTATTCGACGCTCAATGACGGCGAGCTGCGGCGCTCCATCGTCGAATTGGTCGAAAGGATTGCGGTGAAGACCGGGGGCCACACGCCGCGCCGCAAGCGCCGGTACACACCCCGCCATTCCTAACGCATCGCATTGACTTGAGGCGCGGGGTGGCAACCGATCGAGGACCCGCCGCTCCGCGTTGACTGCTCTCCGCTGTGGTCCCGCCCAGGCTCCGGTTCGACGCTCGTTCCCGCGTCGCCGGAGGCTACGCCGCAGTCGGTGAGGAGTTCACGGCGCCATGGGATCGAAGAAACCGGACCTGATCGACGTCGAGGTCGGACAGCGCATCCGCATCCAGCGCCTCGCCTCCGGCCTGTCGCAGAGCGAGCTGGCCGAGCGCATCGGCGTGACGTTTCAGCAAGTGCAAAAATACGAGAAGGGCACCAACCGGGTGGGGGCCGGCCGCCTGACCAGGATCGCGCGCGTGCTCAACGTGCCGGTCGGCTCGTTCTTCGACGGGCGCGAAGAGATCGATCAGGTGGCGCGGCAGGGCCTGGAGTCGCCGCTCGCCGCCATGGCGCAGCCCTACGCGTACCGGCTGCTGCGCGCCTACGCGACGATCTCCGATCCGGACTTGCGCCAGACCATCGTCGATTTCGTCGAGCGCACCGCCAGCCAGCCGTTCTCGACCGGCCCCTGGCCGGAACGGCCGCGCTCGCGGCGGCATTGACCGCGGCGCCGCCGGTTTCTCCCGCGTTGCCGATCGCAATCGATGTCCGCCATCCAAACGCTGACCGCCGGCGAATTGCTCCGGCGCTATCGCCGCCGCGAACTTTCGCCGGTCGAAGTGGTGCGCGACGCGCTGGCGCGCATCGAGCGCTGCAACCCGGTCGTCAACGCGTTCCTGCTGGTCGATAGCGCCGGCGCGCTCGCCGCCGCCGCCGCGTCGGAAGCGCGGTGGAAACAGGGCATGCCGCTCGGCCTCGTCGACGGGGTGCCGGCGACCGTCAAGGACAACATCTGGGCCAAGGGCTGGCCGTCCCGGCGCGGCTCGCGCACCAGCGATCCGGCGCCCTGCGCCGCCGATGCGCCGGCGGTCGCGCGCCTGCGCGAGCACGGCGCGGTCATTCTCGGCAAGACCACCCTGCCCGAGTTCGGCTGGATCGGGGCCTGTCACAGCCCGCTCACCGGCATCACCCGCAATCCGTGGAAGCTCGACCGCACCACCGGCGGCTCGTCCGGCGGGGCGGCGGCGGCGGCGCTGCTCAATCTCGGCCATCTCCACCTCGGCACCGACGGGGCGGGCTCGATCCGCATTCCGGCCGCCTTCACCGGCGTGTTCGGCATCAAGCCGAGCTTCGGGCGCGTGCCGGCCTATCCGGCCTCGCCGTTCGGCGTGCTCGCCCACCAGGGACCGCTGACCCGCACGGTCTCCGACGCCGCCCTGATGCTCGCGGTGATCGCGCAGCCGGACGCGCGCGACATGACTGCGTGGAACACGCCGGCGCCGGATTTCCGCATCGGGCTCGATGACGGCGTCGCCGGCCTGCGCATCGCCTGGAGCCCGCGGCTCGGCCATGGCGCCAGGCTCGATCCGCAGGTCGAAGCGGCGACCGCGCGCGCCGCCCAGGTCTTCGCCGACTTCGGCGCCGTGGTGGAGGAAGCCGATCCCGGCCTTCCCGACATGACGGAACAGATCAAGGCGTTCTGGGGCGCGATCTCGGCAACGGTGCTCGACGGCATCCCGCCGCAGCGGCGCGGCGAGCTCGACCCGGACTTCCGGCGCCTCGCCGAGGATGGGCGGCGCTATTCGGTCGCCGACTATGTCGCCGCCTATCACGGCCGCGCCGAGCTCGCCGAGACCATGCGGCGCTTCCACGAACGCTACGACCTCCTGCTCACCCCGCAAATGCCGATCGGGGCGTTGGAGGCCGGGCGCGTCACGCCGGCCGACGGCAGCTACGGGGACGAGTGGATCAACTGGTCGCCTTACACCTATCCGTTCAACCTGACCCAGCAGCCGGCCGCATCCGTCCCCTGCGGCTTCACGTCGGACGGCCTGCCGATCGGCCTGCAGATCGTCGGTCCGGCGCGCGCCGACCATCTGGTGCTGCGCGCCGCCCGCGCCTTCGAAAGCGCGCGGCCGTTCGCGGTCCTCGACGCGCCGAAGAATTGAACGGGTGTCACCGCGCGATCGCGTAGGCCTGCATCAGGCGCGGGGTCGCGGCCGCCGACATCGTGCCGCCCTCGCGCGCGACCGCGCAGACGCGTCCGAGCGCCCACGGCCCCTCGACGGTTATCTGGTGGCCGCGCTTGCGCAGGGCCGCGATGGCCGCGTCGCCGAAGCGTTCCTCGACCACCAGCCGGCCCGGCTCGTAGCCGCGCGGGTAGAACGAGCTCGGCCAGTGACGGCTGGTGAACAGCGGCGCGTCGATCGCGGCCTGCAGGTCGAGGCCGTGATGGACGTGACGCAGGAACACCGCGAGCGTCCACTGGTCCTGCTGATCGCCGCCCGGCGTCCCCATGGCGAGCACGGCCTCGCCGTCGCGGGTGACCAAGGTCGGGGTGAGTGTGGTGCGCGGGCGCGCGCCCGGCCGCACCGTCGAGGGATGGCCCGGCTCGAGCCAGCCGATCTGGCCGCGGGACGAGATCGAGAAGCCGAGCTCGGGGATTGCCGGCGAACCCTGCAGCCAGCCGCCCGAGGGTGTCGCCGAAATCATGTTGCCGAAGCGGTCGGCGACGTCGAGGTGGACGGTGTCGCCCCATTCGACCGGCAGCGGCGCGAAGGTCGGCTCGCCGGCGCCCATGCCGTGCGGCGTCTCGGCGCCGGCCATGGCCAGCACCCGCGCCATGCGCTCCGCCGCGCCGGGAAGCGCGCTCGGCCGCTGCTCCAGCGAGGCGGTCGGCGCGACGAGCGCGCGGCGCTTGCACGCGTTGGCGTCCGACAGCAGCGCGGCGAGCGGCACGTCGACGAAGCGCGGATCGCCGTAGAAGACTTCACGGTCCGCATAGGCGAGCTTCATGGATTCGACGAGGGTGTGCACGAAGGCGTCGCCGCTCGGATCGAGCGCGGCGAGATCGAAGCCTTCGAGGATCAACAGGGCTTGCAGCAATGCGGGCCCCTGCCCCCACGGCCCGGTCTTGTGCACGCGCAGCCCGCGATAGACCGACGACGTGGCGGGCTCGACGGTTGCCCGGAAGGTTGCGAGGTCCTCGCCGCGCAGGACGCCGCGGTTGCGCCGGCCGGTCGAGTCCATCAGCTCCTGGGACGCATAGAAGCGGTCGACTGCCTCGGCAACGAAGCCGCGATAGAAGGCTTCGCGCGCACGCTCGATCTGCGCCACGCGGTCTGAGCCGGCGCTCTCCGCCTCGGCGACGATCCGGCGATAGGTCGCGGCAATCTGCGGCGTGGCGAAGAACGTTCCCGGCGGCGGGACCGCGCCGCCCGGGCACCAGACCGCGGCCGAGGTCGGCCATTCCTCGGTGAAGAATGTCTTCGCCGCCAGGATCGAGGCGGCGATGCGCGGCAGCACCGGAAACCCGTTCTGCGAATAGTGCAGCGCGTAATCGAGCACGTCGGCGAGTCGCCAGGTGCCGTGGTCGCGCAGCAGCAGCATCCAGCCATCGAACGCGCCGGGCACGACCGACGGCAGCAGGCCGGTGCCGGGCATTTGCTTCAGGCCGAGCGCGGAATAATGCGCGAGGGTCGCGCCGGCCGGATAGGTGCCTTGGCCGCAGATGACGAGCGGCGCCTCCGCGTCGCCGCGCTTGAGGATGATCGGCACCTCGCCGCCCGGGCCATTGAGGTGCGGCTCGACGATCTGCAGCACGAAGCCGGCCGCCGCCGCGGCATCGAACGCATTGCCGCCGCGCTCGAGCACCGCCATGCCGGCCGCCGAGGCGATCCAGTGGGTCGACGCGATCGCCCCGAACGTGCCGCGCAGCTCGGGACGGGTGGTGAAGGGAGGCTGGGGCATGAGGTCTCCGGTCGCTTTGCTCAGGCCCAATCTGGGTCGGTCATCCGCCGTCTAAGGAGTCGAGCCAGCCGGTAGATCATAGCGAATGATTTCGATGTCATCGGGTTCCGACCTGAAGGTAACCTCAAGGACCTTGTTCACAAGATTCGAATCGCGATCAAGATCATCCATCGCGACCGAGAACAGCTCCAATTGCAAATCGAGATCCATTCCGACCGGGCCGTTCAGACAGACCAGGCCCGCATGCAACTCGGTCTTCGCATACTCGCCTCTCGAGCCGGGCGCTGCGGCGGGACCGCGAAAGTCATACGCGTTGCGCGTGACGAACACCCAGTCCCCCGCGAGAATCACGGGCAAGAGGTTGTGGTCCTGCCAGTCCGCCTTGCCGAGCCATCGCAAATGGGACGCGTCGTGGTGACCGCGCGCGCGAGACCGATGGGTCAGCTCCTCGCTGAGGCACGCGTCGACCAGGAATTTCATTTCAGTGCCGGCGCGACACTACCCGGTGCTCGCCGGCCTTGGAGCCTTTGGGAAGCACGTCGAGGATGCGACGCGGACGGCCGCGCGGAGGATTGGCTTGCGCCCAAATGACCGACAAGTCCAAACTCTCGGGAGAAAGCCCCGAATAGGCCTTGAGGATTCTTGCCCGCGGAATGCCGTTGGCAACCGAGGCGGCAAGGTCGTAGGGGGAAATCCGCGTTCCGCGCACCACCGGTGCCCCTCCCATCACGTTTTCGTCACGCACCACCGTTCCTTCAGCCGATCTGAGCTTCGCGAGACGTTCTGCGACCCTGTGAAAGAATGGCCGCAGGTCCACCCTTAAGAAATCATCTTCTACGATAAGCGCCGATTTTTGCGCGCTCAGCAATCCGCCGATCAAATCGAGCGTCTTGCGGCCGCCGATGGATTGAATCCGCTCCCAGGCCTTGCCGATGACTCTTGTTCGCTCGTCGGCCGTTAAACGGCTGCTGGCGGCTGTATCGAAATAAAACGTCACGAAGGGGCATGCAGACACCAGCAGCATCCGGCCCCCGGCCGGATCGTAGCCATAAAGCGGCGCTGGAAGAATTTTGTCCTCGAACGTGCGGTTGAGGTCCCTGAGCGTGACCCCCGCGACATAGGCCGCTTCGGGCAATTTCAACAGTTCCGCAGGCATGACGATGTTCCCGTAATTCATCCGGTCCATCGGATTATATAATGCGGTCCGCCCCCAAGGCAAGGGCCGCCGAACGGCGCCGGGTTGCATACCTGCGCTTTGGCGTTTTTGCCTAACGCGCTGCCACCGGCGCCGCGCTGCCGGCCGCCGGCCGGTCGTGGAGATCGACCGCGAGGTGGACCGCCACGTCGACCACGGTCTTGAGCACGATCAGGATCACGAGCGGCGCCATGGTGCCGAGCAGTATCGACAGGAAGCCGCCGAACAGGACGGCGAGCTGCATGATGACGATGCGGGCATAGAGCGCGCCGATCTCGCCGCCCAGGCTGCCAGCCTGGACCTGCACCCGGACGAGACGATGGGGAAACAGCGCGTGCTCCAGCCGTTGCAGCATCTCCGGCCTGATGACGTGGAACAGGAACGACACCCCGCGGCTGAACGCCAGCCCGGCGAGCGGAAGCCACAGCCGGCTCTCCACGATGATCTGACGGATGAAATCGCCGGGCCCATGAATCCTGTCCGCCCAGGCACCCGCGAACATGACCCACAGGAACAGAAAATGCACGGCCATGAATATGCCGGCGTGCACGACGAAGAATGCGACGATCGCCCAGGGCGAGTTGATCGATTGTCCGCCCGAGCTGATCCGCAGGTCGTCGAGCCGCTCGCGCGGCGTCACTGCGATGCGCGCCATGGTCCAGAACGCGATGATCGCCGTGTCCATCCAATAGAGCATCAGCAGCAGGAACGCGTCCCACTGCCAGAACGCGACGCCGGCCAGCGGCAGCAGGTTGGCGACGACGAGGACGAGCGTCGAGGGATGCAGCAGATAGCGCGGCCGCAGCAGGCCGGTGAGATCGATGCGGGCCGAGATGTCGGTCATGGCGTCCGGGCGCGTCAAGCAACGGCGCCGTGCATCCGCGCGCGGATGCCGGCTTGCGGCGGTTTGGACGCGAGCGGAAAGCGCGCTACTTCGGCGCGCTCCAGGCCTTGTAGTCGGTCTCCGACACGGTCGGTAATTTCTTGATGAAGGCGACGATGGTCCAGATTTCCCGGTCCGGCACCTCGATGGCGCCGAAGCTCGGCATGCCGGTCATGTTGATGCCGTTCTTGATCACCCAGAACAGCTCGGGCGGCTGGCGCTCCTTGACGACGTCCTTGAGGTCGGGCGGATCGGGATGCAGCCCCTCGGAGAACTTCGCCCATTCGACGCCCGGTCCGCCGTGGCACGTGGTGCAGCCGCGCGTGGCGTACGCCCGCGCGCCCGCCTGAATGTTTGCCGGATCGTCGAGGGGAATTGGCGTCGCATCGGTCGCATGGCGGCTGATCGATGCCGTGCGCACCTTGATCAGCGCCCACTTGACGATCGCAGGGTCCTCGGCTGTCCCGGCCACGCTGTAGAAGCCGCCGAAGAAATACACGCCGGCCGCAACCGCGACCACGATCGCCAGGAAACCGATGAACGCGAGGAGCTTCATGCCGCAATCTCCCGGGTACCGGTCCAACTATCCGGGATCATATCGCAGGCCCCGGATGCGACAAGCAGCCTGGGGCGCAATCGCGAAAGCGTGAGGGCCGGCGCCGACGTTTCACGGAGCGACATGCGGGGCCCGGATGCCGCGCTACGCGCTCACCCGGGCTACGTTCGCCCTCACGTCTTGTAGTCGGGTTCCTTGCGGTCGAGGATGCGCTTGAGCGCCTCGAAGTGCCAGATCGCCGGCTTCTTGCCGCCGTAGTCACGCCCCTTGCGGAACTCGGCGATGGTGCTGTCGATGACCTGCTTGGGCAGCTGCTTGAGCGGCTTGCCGGTCCACATGGCGTAGAGCTGCACCTGCGCCACGCGCTCGAGGTAATAGAGCCGGTCGTACGCCTCGGCGACCGTGCGGCCGACCGTCGCCACGCCGTGGTTCGCCATCATCAGGATGGTCTTGTCGCCGATGATCCCGACGAGGCGCTCGCCCTCGGCCGGATCGAACGCCGGGCCGTCATAGCCCTCGTCATAGGCGGTGTGGATCAGCGTGCCGAGCTCGGTCTGGCCGATCGGGAGGATCTGCGGGTCCTCCAGCCGGTTGAGGGCGCTGGCGTACGGCATGTGGGTGTGCAGCACCGCGGCGGCATGCGGCAGCAGCCGATGCATGGGCGCATGGATGCAATAGCAGGACTGCTCGATCTCGCCCTCGCCGGCCTTGAGCGTTCCGTCGTAGCCGACCTCCATGAAGCAGCTCGCCGTCACCTCGGACCAGTGCAGGCCGAACGGGATCTGGTAGTAGCGGTCGTTGGCGCCGGGCACGCGCAGGGTCAGGTGGTTGAAAATGCCCTCGTTGAACTCGTGCATCACCGCCAGCCGGTGGGCGGCGGCAAGATCGACCCGCGCCTGCCACTGGGCCGCACTGACGTCGACGCCCGTCTCGATCGATTCCAAAAGCATGGTCGGTCTCCCGCAGCTGTTTCGCCGCCAGATTCCGCCACGGCGGCGGCCGCGTCAATGCCGATTGCGGCCCCCGTCCCCTGTGCCGCGCAACCCCCAAATGCCGCGCGCGCAGCCCCAGGATTGTGCCTTGGCGGCCGGGTGCGCTAGGTTTCCCGCATGGGGCGCCCGCCGGGGACCGCGATCATGATCACGGCGCTGGCGGCGCTCGCTTTCATTCTCTCCAACAGCATGGGCGTCATGGCACAGACCGTTTCACCTGCGATCGTCAAGGAGCTTGCCCCGACCGGCAAGCTGCGCGCGGCCATCAACTTCGGCAATCCGGTGCTGGCCCAGAAGGATCCGGCGACCGGCGACGCGCGCGGCGTGTCCGGCGACCTCGCCCGCGAGCTTGCCCGGCGGCTGGGCGTCCCCGTCGAGTTCGTCGGCTTCGACACCGCCGGCAAGGTGTCCGGGTCGGCGACGACCGGCATCTGGGACATCTGCTTCCTCGCCATCGATCCGGTACGCGCCGCCGACATCGCCTTCACCGGCCCCTACGTGGTGATCGAAGGCGTCTACATCGTGCCCAAGGATTCGCCCCTGCAGACGGTCGCCGACGTCGACCGCGCGGGCGTGCGCATCGCGGTCGGCAAGGGCAGCGCCTACGATCTGTTCCTCACCCGCGAGATCAAGCACGCGACCCTCGTGCGCGACTCGAGCTCGGGCAAGTCCCTCGACATGTTCGTGCGCGACAAGCTCGAAGCCGGCGCCGGGGTGAAGCAGCCGGTCGTCGCCTTCGCCAAGTCGCATCCGGACACCCGGGTGATCCCCGGGCGCTTCATGGCGATCGAGCAGGCGATGGGCACGGTGAAGGGCCGCGACGCCGGCGCGCGCTACATGCGCGAGTTCGTCGAGGAGATGAAGGCCTCGGGCTTTGTCGCCAAGGCGCTCCACGCGAGCGGCCAGGGCGACGCCGCCGTGGCGCCGCCGACGCCGGTGAACTGAGTCGTCATTGCGAGCGAAGCGAAGCAATCCAGGAACCGAGCTTCCTGGATTGCTTCGTCGCCCTGCGGGCTCCTCGCAATGACGGTTCAACCGCTCTTCCCCTCGCGCGGCTCGCTGACGCGGTCGGCGAGCGCCATGATCAGCATCGCGAGCGCAAATGCCAGCAGGATGCCGACCACCCAGCCGAGCTTGATGTTGTCGACGCTGCGGTCGATGTCCATGAACCATTCCAGCACGTTGACCGCCGCGATGGCGGCGATCGAGCCGAGCAGCTTCTGCTTGAGGCCGGAGAACCCGATCCCGATCAGCCCCTCCGGCCAGTTGGCCAGCTTCGCCGGATCGATCCGCGCGACGAAGTTCTCATAGCCGGAGCAGACCACGATCAGCAGCAGATTGGCGGTGAGCGCAAGGTCGACCAGCTTGAGAACGCCGACGATGATTTCTTCCTCGGGCGCCGCGCACGTGCAGCACGAAGTCGCCGAGCTTGACGATGAAGGCGTAAAGCAGCGCCGCCAGGCCGACGATCAGCCCCAGCAGGAACGGCGCCACCAGCCAGCGGCTGTTGAGGACGATCTTCTCGATGGCGCGCTCGATCCGGTTCATGGCCGCCTCCCGGGGGTCGTTCCCATACACCAAATCGGTAGAATACGCGACGCGCCCGCGTGGCCGCCGGATAGACCCGTCCAATGGGAGCCGCCGATGAACTGGCAGAGCGAGCTCGAGGAGCTGCGGCGGCGCGAGCGCATGGCGCACGCCATGGGCGGACCCGACAAGGTCAAGCGCCAGCACGACGGCGGCCGGCTCACCGTGCGCGAACGCATCGACCGGCTGGTCGACGCCGGCAGCTTCCACGAGGTCGGGACGATCGCCGGCCGCGCCACCTATGACGCGGCGAACGAGCTTGCGACCCTGGCGCCGTCCAACTGCGTGTTCGGCCGCGCCGCCGTCGACGGACGGCCGGTGGTGGTCGTGGGCGACGATTTCACCGTGCGCGGCGGCTCCGCCGACGCCACCATCCGCGAGAAGCCGCTGATGGCCGAGATGATGGCGGCGGAGTTCCGCCTGCCGATCATCCGCATCATCGAAGGCTCCGGCGGCGGCGGCTCGGTGAAGACGATCGAGACGACCGGGCGCGCCAACCTGCCGGGCGGGGTAGGCACCGCCATGGGCTTTCACTACACCGGCGCCAACCTGGCGGTGGTGCCAGTGGTGGCGCTCGGGCTCGGCTCGGTCGCCGGCCTGGGCGCGGCGCGGCTTGCCGCCAGCCATTATGCGGTGATGACCAAATCCTCCGCCATGTTCGTCGCCGGCCCGCCGGTGGTGGCGCGCATCGGCCAGGATCTCGGCAAGCAGGAGCTGGGCGGCTTCGAGATCCAGACCAGGAGCGGCGCGGTCGACGAGGCGGTCGAGACCGAGGACGAGGCCTTCGCCTGCGCGCGTAAATTTCTCTCCTATCTGCCGAGCTCGGTGCACGCCCTGCCGCCGAAGGTCGAGAGCGACGACGATCCGCGACGGCGCGAGGGCAGCCTGATGGCTGCGATCCCGCGCGACCGGCGCAAGGTCTACAAGATGCGGCCGATCATCGAGGCGCTGTTCGATCGCGGCACCTTCTTCGAGATGGGGCGCATGTTCGGCCGCTCCGTCATCACCGGCCTCGCGCGCCTCGACGGGCACGCTGTCGCCGTGATGGCGGGCGATCCTTATTTCTACGGCGGGGCCTGGACCGCCGACGCCTGCCAGAAGGTGGTGCGCTTCGTCGACCTGGCGCAGACCTTCCATCTGCCGGTGGTCTATCTGCTCGATTGCCCCGGCTTCCTGATCGGGCTCGAGGCCGAGCGTGCCGCCACCATCCGCCACGGCGTGCGCGCCATGACGGCGATCAACCAGACCAGTGTGCCGTGGTGCACGATCATCGTGCGCAATTCCTTCGGCGTTGCCGGAGCCGTGCATCAGCCGGCCGGCCGTCTCGCCTTGCGCTACGCTTGGCTCTCTGCCTACTGGGGCTCGCTGCCGCTCGAGGGCGGCATCGAGGCGGCGTATCGGGCCGACATCGACGCGGCGCCTGACCCGGCCGCCAAGCGCACCGAGATCGAGGACCATTTGAACAAGCTGCGCTCGCCGTTCCGCACTGCCGAGACGTTCTGGGTCGAGGAGATCATCGACCCGCGCGACACCCGCCCGCTGCTGTGCGAGTTCGCGCGCCTGGCCGCGCCGGTGCTCGCGCCCGGGCCGTCCACCTTCGCGATGCGGCCGTGAGGGGTGGCGCGATGGCGCAGACGAAAGTTCTCTCCGACCTCAACGCCATGGTGTGGAAGATCGAGGTCGCGGCCGGACAGCGGGTGAACGCGGGCGACACCCTGATCGTGCTCGAAGCGATGAAGATGGAAATCCCGGTGACGGCGCCGCGCGCCGGCGTGGTGACCGCGGTCCTGGTGGCGGAGAAACAGATGGTCGCCGAGGGCGAGGCGCTGGCGGTGCTCGAGGGAGCGGCGTGACCTTGACGGAAACGGCTTCACACACGCGCACCGCGACTTTGCCGCAGGCGATGGCGGAGGCAGTGGCACTGCAGCGCCAGGGGCGGCTGCAGGAAGCTGCGACGATCTACGCCGCGGTGCTCGCGGCGGACGGCAACCACGTCGACGCCTTGCGCAACCTGAGCATCGTGCGCCGGCAGGAGCGCAAATTCGACGAAGCGATCGTGCTGATCCGCCGCGCCATCGCGGTCGCGCCCAATTGGGCCGAGGCGCACGACCAGCTCGGCAACATCCTGCAGGCGCTCAACCGTCCCGCCGAGGCGATCGACTGGCACCAGCGGGCGATCGCCCTGCGGCCGGACTATGTCGAAGCCTACAACAACCTCGGCATCGCGCTGGCGGCGCTGCACCGCCCCGCCGACGCCATCGTCCAGTACGAGAAGGCGCTCGTCCTCAAGCCGGACTACGCGGAGGTGCACTATAACGAGAGCATCGCCCGCCTCGGCCTGGGAGACTTCGCCGCCGGCTGGAAGAAATATGAGTGGCGCTGGGAGCGGGCCAACTCCCAGCAACAGCGGCGGAACTTTTCCCAGCCGCTGTGGCTCGGCGAAGCAAACCTCGCCGGCCGGACCATTCTGCTGCACGCCGACCAGGGCCTCGGCTGCTCGCTGCAATTCATCAGATATCTGCCGCTCGTCGCGCGCCGGGGCGGCAAGGCCGTCGTCGAGGTGCAGCGACCGCTCGTGCCGCTGCTGGCCGGGCTGCGCGATGCGTCGGCGGTCGTCGCTCGCGGCGACCGGCTGCCGGACTTCGACTGCCACTGCCCGCTGCTCAGTCTGCCGCTCGCGTTCAACACGACGATGGCGACGATCCCGGCCGACGTTCCCTATCTCGCCGCCCCGGCGCCGGAAATCGCGCGCTGGCGTGCCCTGCTGCCGCGCGACGGCGCCCCGCTTGTCGGCCTCGCCTGGGCCGGCAATCCCGGCCACGCCAACGACCACAACCGATCGGTTGCGCTGCGCCGCTTGCTGCCGCTGCTGCGCATGCCGGGAATCCGTTTCGTCAGCCTGACGCATGAGCTGCGCGCGGACGACGCGCAACTCCTCGACCCGGCGAACGTGCTGCGGATCGGCGAGCAGGTCGCGAATTTTGCCGACACCGCCGCGGTGGCCGCGTGCCTCGACGTGGTGATCACGGTCGACACGGCGATCGCCCACCTCGCCGGCGCGTTGGGCAAGCCGACCTGGGTGCTGCTGCCGTTCTCGCCGGACTGGCGCTGGTTCCTCGACCGCGCCGACAGCCCGTTCTATCCGACCGCCCGGCTGTTCCGCCAACCTGCCGCCGACGATTGGGAGAGCGTCGTCGCGCAGGTCGGCGATGCCTTGAACGCCCTGCCGCAACGCGCCAGATAACAAATGCGATGAGAAGAAGTTCGCAGTTGGAGCGGCATCGTTCTTGCCTGTGGACATTGCGGCCGCAATCATGGACCGTTGCGGCCGGCCGCGAGGCGATGTGATGAAAATTCGTGCAGGCTACGAGATCATCTACGACTCGCCACAGCAGGCCCCCAAGGTTTTCCTGCTCAACGTCCATCCCTCGCGCGTGCCGGACTTGGTGACGCCGGACCGGATGCAGTTCGAGCCGGCGGTCGCGTCGACCCAGTACATCGACAGCTTCGGCAATATCTGCACCCGCGCGGTCGCCCCACCCGGACCGTTCCGCGTCTTTGCCGACTTCACCATCGCGGACTCCGGCCTGCCCGATCCAGTCGTTCTCGACGCGCGGCAGCACGAGATCGCCGAGCTGCCCGACGAGCATCTGATCTATCTGCTGGGAAGCCGCTATTGCGACACCGACCTGATGGCGGACACCGCGTGGTCGCTGTTCAAGGAGACGCCGCCCGGCTGGGCGCGGGTGCAGGCGATCTGCGACTACGTGCACAAGCGGCTGGTCTTCGGCTACGGCTACGCGCGCCCGACCCGCACCGCGCGCGAGGGTCATATCGAGGGCCGCGGCGTTTGCCGCGACTTCGCCCACCTCGCCATCACGTTCTGCCGCTGCATGAACATTCCGGCGCGCTATTGCACCGGCTATCTCGGCGACATCGGCGTCCCGGCGGTCGACGAGCCGATGGATTTTTCCGCCTGGTTCGAAGCCTGGCTGGGCGGGCAGTGGCACACGTTCGACGCGCGCTACAACGTCCCGCGCATCGGCCGCATCCTGGTCGCGCGCGGGCGCGACGCGACCGACGTGGCCATCTCGACCACCTTTGCGCCGAGCAAGCTGGTGAAGTTCGACGTCGTCACCGACGAGGTGGCGGAATTGTAGCGCGCATTAGCTTAGCGAAGCGTGATGCGCCGGTTCAACGCGGCGGATTACGCCTTCGGCTAATCCGCCCTACGCGTCCCTCTCACTTATGCTTAATGAACGTGCCGTTGCGCAGCTCGGCGACCGCCTGCTGCAGCTGCGCGTTGGTGTTCATCACGATCGGGCCGTACCAGGCGACCGGCTCCTCGATCGGCTTGCCGGATACCAGCAAAAAACGGATGCCGTCGTCGCCGGCCTCGACCGTCACCTCGTCGCCGCGGTCGAACAGCACCAGCGAGCGGTTGCCGGTGCGTTCGCGCACCAGGGTCTCGCCGTCGGCGCCTTCCTTTTCGGTGAGCACGCCGAACGGCCGCGACGCGTCGCGGAACGTGCCGGAACCTTCGAACACATAGGCAAAGGCGTGCCGGTCCGTCTCCACCGCCAACGTCTTGCGCCGGCCCGCCGGCACGAAGACGTCGAGGTAGCGCGGGTCCGCCGCGATGCCTTCGACCGGCCCGCGCTTGCCCCAGAACTCGCCGCAAATGACGCGCACGCGGGTGCCGTCGTCGTCGTCGATCTGCGGGATCTCGATGCCGGGAATGTCCTGGTAGCGCGGCGCCGTCATCTTGAGCGACGACGGCAGGTTCGCCCACAGCTGGAAGCCGTGCATGCGCCCGCGCGGATCGCCCTGCGGCATTTCCTGATGCAGGATCCCGCTGCCGGCGGTCATCCACTGCACGTCGCCGGCCCCCAGCGTCCCCTTGTTGCCGAGGCTGTCGCCATGGTCGACGGTGCCGGCCAGCACATAGGTGATGGTCTCGATGCCGCGGTGCGGATGCCACGGGAAGCCGGCGCGGTAGTCGTCGGGCCGGTCGTTGCGGAAATCGTCGAACAGCAGGAACGGATCGAACTCGGTCGTTTCGCCGAACCCGAAGGCGCGGCGGAGCTTCACCCCGGCGCCTTCCATGGTGGGCGTGGACTTGACGATCCGCTTGACGGGTCGAATAGACATGGCGGGCTCGCTTGTTGGAACGTGTTGGAACGGTTCCGGCCCTATCTGGGGACGCAACGGCGGATCGTCCAGTCGGTGCTCGGCGCGCCTGCGCGCGCGGCCGTCGCACGTTTTCGTTATCGTCCCGGCGGCGCCACTGCCTCGCCCTGCATCCCGGCGCGGTCGAGCGCGCGGCGCACGCTGCCCGACGCCTTCGCGGCCTCCATGAAATCGCTCGCATAGGCGAGCGCCGCCGGACGGTTCTTCGGCACGGCGATGGCGATGCCGACCTTGTGAAAGGCTTCGCCGAGAATGCGCGCGCCCGGCACGGTGGCGGCGAGCGGGCGCAGCGAGTCCTTCGACAGCGCAAAGGCGTCCGCCTGCGCGGCGCGCATCATCGCCATGGCGTCCCCGACCGACGCCACCGGCGCGATGGTCGCGCTCTTGAGCGCGCGGGTGGCGCTGCGGATGGTGGTGGTGTTGGCGATGCCGATGACGCGCACCTGCGCCCGGTCGACGTCGGCGAGCGTCCTGATGTCGGAGCCGGGCCGCACCAGATAGGTGCTCTCGCCGAAATAATAGGCCGGGCCGAAGTCGACCTTGGTCTTGCGCTCGTCGTCGACCGGCATGAACGTCACGTCGACCGCGCCCGCGCTCGTCGCCTCGGTCACCTCGCCGGAATTGGGCGCCACCATGAACTCGATCGGCACGCCGAGCTTGGCGGCCAATTCGTTGGCGAGGTCGACGGTGACGCCGTGCGGCCGGCCGTCCGCATCCTTGGTGACGAAGAAGGCGGTGGCGACCGGCGCGTAGACCACGCCGACCCGCAGCTTTCCGGTGGGAGCGATTTCCTTCAAGGCGGTCTCCTTTGTGCAGGCGCGCCGACGGCCATCGTCGCCGTCGCCACGACGACACTGGCGTCAGCTGATGCGGCGAACACTATGTCGTCTTGCGGTTGGGTACCGGCACGCCGGCGATCTTCACGTTGACCGCGCCGAGGTGGACCCGGCTGGTGAAGAACAACGTCTTCCAGTCGTCGCCGCCAAAGCCGATATTGGTGGTCGCCGGCTGCCCGTGCACGATGCGGCCGAGCTTCTTGCCCTGGGGATCGAGGATCCAGATTCCGCCGGAGCCGCCGCAATAGACGTTGCCGGCCGTGTCCACCTTCATGCCGTCGGGCACGCCCGGCTCGCTTCCGCGCAGGTCGGAGAACACCCGGTCGGTCTGCCGCGCCAGGGTGCCGTTGGGCAGCATGTCGAAGGCGCGGATGTGCCCGCGCCGGCTGTCGTTGATGTAGAGCACGCTTTCGTCGGGCGAGAACGCGAGCCCGTTCGGCAGGATGAAATCGTTGACCAGGAGCGTCAGGGTGCCGAGGTCCGGGGTGAGGCGGTAGACGCCCGCAAAGGTCAGGTCCCACTGCTCCTGCGGGTTCGGCGCGGTCCACGGATCGGTGAAGTAGATGGCGCCGTCGGACTTGACCACCACGTCGTTGGGCCGGTTGAGGCGCCGCCCCTGAAAACTGTTGGCAAGCACGGTGAGGCTGCCGTCGAGCTCGAGCCGCGTGACCCGGCGGGTATCGTGCTCGCAGGCGAGCAGGCGGCCCTGCAGGTCGCGGGTGAGTCCGTTGGCGCGGTCGGTCGGCTCGGAGAACAGCGTGACGCCCTGCCCCGGCGTGTACTTCATGCGCTTGCTGTTGTGGATGTCACTGAACAGCAGATAGCCGCCCTCCTTCCACCACAGCGGCCCTTCCGCCGGTCCGAGCGCGCCGCCGAAGCCGTCACCCAATTCCTTGATCGGCTCGGCCGTGGCGATGATCTTGTCGAGCTCAGGCGCCAGCTGCTCGATGCGCTTGACCCCTTGCGCCCACCCGGCGGAGACGCCGCCCGCGAGCGCGAGGCTGCCGGCCGCCGCGGCCGTTTCCAGCACGTGCCGGCGCGTCATGTCGTGTCCGCTCCTCATGATCTCCTCCCTCATGTCTTCTTGTCGGCCACTATAGCACGGCGCGGATGGCCGAGGATTCACTTGACCTCGCACGGCCCCGACTTGCACGCCGCGTCGGCCTCGTCGAGGAACTTGGTCCAATCGCCGGCGCTCCCCCGCCGACGCAGAACAGCACGACCACGGCGATCCGCGAACAAAGGCGCATCGTTTCCTCCTGCCAAGACAGGTTGATGGTTCAACGCGGTCATTATGGCACGCGTCGCGGGGAAGTGGTTGATCGGTGCAGCGATTCCGCCGCGGCCTTCGCAAACCGCCGCAACAAGGCTAGGGTTGCGTCCCCATGCATGAACGGAGGAAACGACGCCATGATCCATGTGGTCGCGATCATCACCGCCAAGCCGGGACAGCGCGAGGAGGTGCTGCAGGCGTTTCGCGCCAACGTGCCGGCGGTCCATGCCGAGCAGGGATGCATCGAATACGGCGCCACCGTCGACGCGGATTTCGGCGGCATCCAGACCAAGTTCGGCCCGGACACCTTCGTGGTGGTGGAAAAATGGGAAAGCCCCGAGGCGCTCAAGGCCCATGCCGCCGCGCCGCACATGGCCGCCTACGGGGCCAAGACCCGGCCGATGCTCGCCAACCGGGTCATCCACGTCCTGACGCCGACCTGAAGCAAGGAGAAAAGGCATGAGAACCGCGCCGCGCCGCCGCGCCGCCGCGCTTGCGGCCATGGTGGCGTTCGAGATCGCCACGCCGGCCGCGGCGCTGCCGTTCGCGGCGCGTTCGGGCGCGCCGGCCGCCGCGACCGACATCATCAAAGTCGCGGCAGCTCACCGCAAGCATCACCGCCGCGGCTATCCGGACGGCGGCCCGCCCGCCTATCGGGCCGCGCCGGCCCCGGCCCCCGGATGCCCGGGCTTATATTCCTGGAATCCCGCCAACCCGAACCGCGGTTTCTGCGATCCCGGCTTCGCCTATCACGGCAACATCAACGGCTGCGTCATCGACCAGGGCTACGGCCGGTGGGCGTCCTGCGACACCCTGCGGTGAAGGCAACCTTCGCCGTCAGGCGGCGTGCAGCACGAAGTCGACGTGGATGGCGTCAAAGGAAAAGACCACGAGGCCGTCGTCGTCCCGCTGCAGCACGCCGGCATCGAGCAGGGCATGCACGTCGCCGTGCACGGCCTTCACGTCGCGCTCGACCCGGCGGGCCGCCTCGCGGATCGACATCGCACCGGCACCGGCCATCGCGCGGATGAGCTCCCACCGCTTGGGCGTCATCAGGGAGAACAGCAGCTCGGGCGACGCGAAGCTGACCCGGGGGCCCTGCCTGGTCCCGCGAAACGCCGCCCTGGCGCGACGCTTGACCTCTTCGGACGATGACACCGCAAACGTGACCGTCTTCATCGCGACCTCCATGCCTCTACGTCGCTCCAAAAATCCGTCAGAAGCGCGTCGTACGTCGTGAAGGCATAGGACTCTTCCTTGTCGTCGATATGCCTATGATCGCCCTTGCCGACTTCGTTGTCGTAACGGCGCACGCATGCGCCATCGACGACGAACGCGAGTCGATACTTGAATGTGTGTCCCGAGCTCGGAAGCGGGACCGGCACTCGCCAAATGACGATCTCGACGAACAAGCGCTCAAACAATACATGCCGTTCATTCATCAGAGCTTCGGCCTTCATGTTGGAGAATATGACAACGATCGGCGATGTTGTCAAATGCTCCAACACGCGGGGCCAAGATTCGTGAAGCGAATAAGCTTGGAGTGGCTGAGCGGAACCGTGCGCGCAGGATGTCATCCGTGAACGAAACAACAAACCCGCAACCCGACCGAGCAACCACCACCCCCGCGGTGAACTCGTGGAACGAGTGGGACCCGCTGCAGGAGGTCATCGTCGGGTCGGCGCGCGGGGCCGCCGACATGGGCTTCGAGCCCGCGCTCTCGCCGTACTTCCCGCCCGGCAGCCAGGGGCGGGCGTTCCGCGGCGGGCCGGTGCACCCGGCCGTGGTGGACGACGCCGAGCGCCAGCTCGACGGCTTCGCGGAACTTCTGACGCGGCGCGGCGTCACGGTCCGCCGCCCCGACCCGGTCGATCACGCCCGCGCGTTCAAGACTCCCGACTGGGACGCCCCCGGCGGACACGCCAGCGCCTGCCCGCGCGACTGCCTGCTGGTGATCGGCGACGAGATCATCGAAGCCCCGATGGCGCAGCGGGCGCGCTACTTCGAGTTCCGCGCCTATCGCCCCCTCGTCATGAATTACTTCCGCGCCGGCGCGCGCTGGACCGCCGCACCCAAGCCGCGCATGGCCGATGATCTCTACCGGGAGCGCGCCGCGTCCGCGCAGGATCCGTTCGACTTCGCCGCGGGCCCGTTGCTGAGCGAATCCGAGCCGGCGTTCGACGCCGCCTGCTTTGCCCGCTGCGGCCGCGACATCTTCTGGCGTCCCGATCTCGTCAGCAACGCGGCGGGCGCCGCGTGGCTGCAGCGGCATCTCGGCCCGGGCTTTCGCATCCACCGCATCGCGTTTCGCGAGCCGACGCCGACGCACATCGACACGACCCTGGTGCCGGTACGCCCCGGGCTGGCGCTGGTCAACCCGGAACGCCCGTGCACCGACGGCGCGCTCGATCTGTTCACGGCGAACGGCTGGCGCATCGTCGCGGCGCCGCCCTCGGTGCGCACCGGCCGCGCGCCGGCGCGCGACGTGAGCAACTGGATCTCCATGAACATCCTGATGCTCGACGAGCGCACGGCCGTGGTCGAGCAGGCGGAGACGCCGACGATCGACCTGATGCGCTCGCTCGGCTGCGAGGTCGTCCCTTGCGAGTTCGACCGCGTCTATCCGTTCGGCGGCGGCCTCCACTGCTGCACCGCCGACATCCGCCGGGACGGAAAGCTGCAGTCGTATTTCCCGACACTGGATAAGGGATCGTAGGGACTCTACCACGCCGCGTCGAGCAGCATGCGAACCGTCGGCGGACCGTCGATCTTACGCGGGTTGGTATGAACCCAGCGATCGTGCATCGAATGTTCGGCGATGGAATCGAGCTGGTCCGGCTTGACGCCGACGTCGCGCAGACGGCCCGGCAGGCCGAGGTCGGCGATCAGCGCGGCGACCACGTCCGCGGCGGGCGCGCCCGGCTGGCCCAGCGCCTCGCTCACCAGGGCCTGGCGCTCGGCGTTGACCTGATGATTGAAGCGCAGCACGTGCGGCAGCATCACGCATGAGGTGTAGCCGTGCGGCACGCCGGCGGTGCCGCCGAGCACGTGGCCGATGCCGTGGCTCGCGCCCTTGGTGACGCCGGTCTGCGCGCCGACCATCGACATCCAGGCACCCAGCTGGCAATCGAGCCGCGCCGCGACGTCGGATGGATCTGCCTTGACGGCCCGCAGGCCCGCACCCAGCAGGCGCAGCGCGTGGAAGGAAGCGCCGTCGGACATCGGCTGGCTGTTCACCGAGCACAGGTCCTCGACCGCGTGATCGACCGCGCGGATTCCGGTCGACAGCCACAGCCATTGCGGCGTGTGCACGGTCACGCCCGGATCGAGAACGACCGTGCGCGGCGCCATCAGGGGATGCGCGAAGCTTTCCTTGACGTGCCGGATCGTGTCGGTGCATCCGGCAAACGCCGTAAACTCGCCGGCCGAGAGCGTCGTCGGGATGGCGATGAAGCGCGCGCCCGGCGCCTTGACCGGCGGGCGAATGGTGCTGCCGTCGGCGGCGGTCGTCGCCCGGTAGGCGTCGAGGGCGGACGGCTGCGTAACGTCGTTGCCGAGGCAGAGCCCGACCATCTTGGCCGCGTCGGTGATGGAGCCGCCGCCGACCGTGAGGATCAGGTCGGCGTGCGCTTCGCGCGCGGCGGCCGCGGCTTCGACCACGTCGGTGCGCGGCGTGTGGGCGCCGATCTTCGCGGTCACCCCGGCACAGCGGTTTCCCAACACGCCGCGGATTCCCGTCACCACGTCGGTGTCGCGGGCGAGCGAGCCGCTCGCCAGCACATAGACGGCGCGCGCCTCCAGCCGATCGACCTCGGCGCCGAGAACATCCGCAAACGGCCGGCCGTAGATCACCCGGTCCATGGCGGGATAGCGATAGACGCCGCTTTGCATCGTCGTCCTCCTGGGTCCGCCAAACAGGGCGGAAACCTCACACCCGGTTCCGCTCGATCAGCTGCCTGGCGATGATGATGCGCTGCATCTCGTTGGTGCCCTCGCCGATCACCAACAGCGGCGCGTCGCGGTACAGCCGCTCGACGTTGAACTCCTTGGAATAGCCGTAGCCGCCGTGGATGCGCATGGCCTCGAGGCTGTTCTCGATCGCGGCCTCGGTCGCGGCGAGCTTCGCCATGCCGGCCTCCATGTCGCAGCGTTCGCCGCGGTCGTAGGCGGCGGCGGCCCGATAGGTGAGCAGGCGCGCGCCTTCCAGGCGCGTCGCCATGTCGGCGAGCTTGAGCTGGATCGCCTGGTGCTCGCAGATCGGCTTGCCGAATGTCTTGCGCACCTGTGAATAAGCGATCGCCTCCGTGAACGCCGCATCCGCGACCCCGACGCCGCGCGCGGCGACGTTGATGCGGCCGAGCTCCAGCCCGCTGAGGATCTGCTGCAGCCCGCGGCCCTCGACGCCGCCGATCAGGCGGTCGGCCGGCACCCGGTAGTCGTCGAAGCTCAGCTCGCAGGTGTCGATGCCGCGGTAGCCGAGCTTCTCGAGCTTGCGGCCGACCGTGAAGCCGGGCCCCTTCTCGGCGATCAGCAGGCTCATGCCCTTGTGGCGCGGCTTCGCGTTCGGGTCGGTCTTGACCAGGAGCCCCAGGCAATTGCCGTAGAGGCCGTTGGTGATCCAGGTCTTGCGGCCGTTGACCACGTAGCCTTCGTTCGTGCGCTTCGCCACGGTGCGGATGCTCTGCAGGTCGGTGCCGCAATCCGGTTCGGTGAGGCCCACGCCGCCGCGCAGCTCGCCGGCCGCGAACCTCGGCAGGAAGGCCGCCTTCTGCTCCGCGGTGCCGTTGCGCTGCACCGCCGCGGCCAGGATCAGATGCGAATTGATGATGCCACTGAGCGACATCCACACCGCTGAGATCCGCTCGACGATGCGGGCGTAGGTCGTGGTCGACAGGCCAAGGCCGCCGTAGTCCTGGGCGATGGTGCAGCCGAACAGCCCCATCGCCTGCATCTTCTCGACGATCTCGGCCGGATAAATGTCGTCGTGCTCGAGCGCGTGGACATGCGGCCGCACCTCGGTCTCGAGAAACTTGTCCACCATGTCGAGGATAAGCCGCTCGTGCTCGGCCTGTTGCCCACCGGCAGTCGCGTCGTTCATGGCCTCCCCTCCCCCAGAATGCCGGCCCGGGCAGGCAAAAGACCTCGCACGAAGGCGGGGCGCGTAATGCCGTGCCTGCCGAGGCGCTTGGCAGTGGACCGCCCGTATACTAAGCCGTTAATGCGGCCACCAGGAGACCATCGCATTGAGCGTCGCCGATCGCAGGACGGAGCCGGACAAATCGCGCCGGGCGCGCGGCCGGCTAAAGATCGGCGACGACTGGAACGCCATCACCATCATCGCCCTCTCCCAGAGCAGCCCGCTCAAGGCGATCGCCGAGCTGGTGGAAAACAGCATCGATGCCAAGGCCCGCACCGTGACGATCACGCGCGGGCGCGAGCACGGTCGGCATTTTCTCGCCATCCGCGACGACGGCCAAGGCGTGCCGCGCGACGGCGAGGGACGGCCCGATTTCCGTTACGTGGCGACGCACATTTGCGACTCGGTCAAGCGCCGCCTGAAGGCCGACGGGACCGCCGGTGTGCAAGGCGAGTTCGGCATCGGCCTGCTCAGCTTCTGGACGCTGGGCGACGAGCTGACGATGACGTCGACCGGATCCGACCAGCGCGCATACCAGATGGTCATGCGCAAGGGCGACCCGAGCTACGCGGTCGCCCCCAGGCGGGCGCTGTTCGGCGACGCCGGCACGGAGGTGCGCATCGCGCCGCTGCTCGACGGCATCCGCGCTTTGTCGGGAGAGAAAATCCAGTGGTACCTGGCCGCCGAGCTGCGCGACCGCATCCGCCAGACGGGCGTGCGCATCAACGTGGTCGACCGGCTCGCGCGCAAGCAGTATGCCGTCGAGCCGCGCCAATACGAAGGCCGGCTGCTGCATCAGCTGCCGGCGGTGCGCGCGCCCCTCGGGGATATCTACGTCGAGCTCTACCTGAACGAGCCGGCGGACGCCAACCGCGTGGCGCTCTATCGCCACGGCACGCGCGTCATCGAGGACCTCGCCGGCTTGGACGGCTTTGCCCATCCGCCCTGGACCTTGCGCTATCTGCAAGGCCACGTGGACGCGCCGTTCCTCAACCTCACGCCGGGCACCCGCAGCGGATTCATCCACGACGCCGCCTATGCGGCCCTGTGCGCGGCGCTGGTGCCGCTCGAGCGCAAGCTGGTCGAGATGATCGAGGAGCAGCGCCGCGCCGAAGAGGAGCAGGCGAGCCGGCAGCAGTTGCGCACGATCCAGCGCGCCTTCCGCGAGGCGCTGCTCGCCCTCCCGGCCGAGGAATACGACTGGTTCGACATTCACGCCCGGACCTTCCGACCGGTTGCTGCCGGCGCTGCTGCGACGGACGGGGAGGCGCAATCTCAACCGGGCGGCTTCGACGAAGCGGTGCCTGGCGCGCCTGAGCCGGCGTTGGGCGAAGAGCGGCAACGACAATTCTTCGAGTTCGCCGGGCCGCTGTTCAGCGTCGCGGTCTCACCCGCCTCGAGCATCGTGCGGGTCGGCGAGAAAAAGGAATTGCGCGCACTGCCGCGCGACAAGTCGCGGCGGCGCGTCGAGCAAAACCTGGAATTCCAGTGGCATGTCGTCGAAGGCCCCGGCGCGCTGACGAGCGCCCGCGATCAGTCCGTGACTTTCCTGGCGCCAGCCGAACCGGGGCTCGTCCGGGTCGAGGTGAGCGTGCGTCAGAACGACATCGTCTGCCGCGGCGAGGGGCTTATCACCGTCACCCACGAACTGCTCGCCCAACTCGGCAGCGCGACCGGCTCCTCGCCCGGGCTGCCGGGCTACACCTTCGAGCGCGCGGCCGGAGAGTCCTGGCGCTCGCGCTTCGACCCCAAGCGCAACGTCATCGTCATCAACAACGGGCACCGGGATTTCGTCTACGCCTCGCGCAACAAATCCCTCAAACTGCGTTACCTCGTGCGCCTCTACGCCAAGGAATTGGTCATGCACAACTTCGTCGGCCTGCCCGCCGACCAGCTGCTGGAAAGAATGGTCGAGCTGTCCCTGCGCACAGAGGAACATTTATGAACGGGCGCTGCATCCGATCGTCAAGGGATCTGGAAATGACCCGCAGCGCATGCACGCGGGAGAAATCGCGGTCGTGCGTCACCAGGGCAGTCGCATTGACTGCCAATGCACTCGCTGCCTGGACGGCATCTGCCAGCCTGAGCCGGAGCGACGCCCGCAATCTCGCGGCGCTTTCCGCGATATCGACGGTGAGGTCGACCATCTGCCAGGACTCCAGGATCGCGCGGTAGCGTCGCGCCAGCGCCTCGTCCCCTGCCCGCAGCGGTCCGGTCAATACCTCAGCGAGCGTGATGGTGGTCACCGCAAAGCGCAAGCGTCCAGCCGCATGGGCGGCAAAAATCGGCTTGAACCGCGGCGCGAACTTCTGATGGCTCTCGAGGAAATAGATGATCGGCGCGGAGTCCATCATCAGGAGCGCCTGCTCCGTTCGTCACGCAGCCGGCGGATCGTACGGGCACTGTTCTCTCCCCACAGACCGCGACCGGACCCCTCCATCGGCATCAGCGGTTGCTGGCGGACGGCAGCGCCGTGGGCCTCGATCGGCACCAATGCGGCAACCGGCCGGCCATGCCTCGTGAGAATCGTGGACCGGCCCTTCTCGGCTGCCTTGAGGAGATCCGGCAGCTGATTGCGGGCCTCTTCCGCGCCTTTGCGCCGCATTGGTTGACCTCTCGCTGGGGCCATCCGTACAGCACCGTACGGAAATATCAAATGGTGCGGTAGGGCGGAGAAAAGGTCTCGTCACCCACCTCGCGCCTGCGATGCTCCCTCTCTCCCTTGCGGGAGGAGGCGGCGGCGCCGCGAAAGCGGGCGGAGCCGGATGAGGGACCGTCACTCCGCGGCGTGCGGGCTCGGAACGACTTCCGGCGCGGGCGGGTCGAGCGCTTCGGCGAGGCGGGAGCGGGTGGCGCTCCGTCCCCGCCACTGTGCCAGCCGTTCCATGTAGAGGTAGATGACCGGCGTCGTGTAGAGCGTGAGCCACTGCGAGACGATCAGGCCGCCGACGATGGCGATGCCGAGCGGCTGGCGCAGCTCGGAGCCGGCGCCCTGCCCGAACGCGATCGGCATGCTGCCGAACAGCGCCGCGAACGTCGTCATCATGATCGGCCGGAAGCGCAGCAGGCAGGCCTCGTGAACAGCCTCGCGCGCGCTCTTGCCCTCGAGCCGCTGCGCCTGCAGGGCGAAGTCGATCATCATGATGGCATTCTTTTTGACGATGCCGATCAGCAGGATCATGCCGACGATGGCGATCACCGAGAGGTCGTAGCGCAGCAGCCACAGCATGAGGAGGGCGCCGACGCCGGCCGCCGGCAAGGTCGAGAGGATGGTGATCGGATGGATGAAGCTCTCGTACAGCACGCCGAGCACGATGTAGACGACCAGGATGGCGGCGGCGACGAGCAGCGGCATCGACGAGAGCGAGGCCTGGAACGCCTGCGCGGTGCCCTGGAACGAGCCGGTGAGCGTGGGCGGCGCGCCGAGCCGTTCGGTCAGGCGCTTGATGGCGTCGACCGCCTGGCCGAGCGCGGCGCCCGGCGCCAGGTTGAACGACAAGGTCACCGCCGGGAACACCCCCTGGTGGCTCACCGTCAGCGGCTCGATCTTCGAGGTGTAGCGGGCGATGGCGCTCAGCGGCACCTGGGCGCCGTTGGGCGCGGCGACATAGATCTTCGACAGCGCCGCCGGATCCTGCTGGAACTGCGGCTGCACTTCGAGCACGACCTTGTACTGGTTGGTCGCGGTGTAGATCGTCGCCACCTGGCGCTGGCCGAAGGCGTCGTTGAGCGTGTTGTCGATCAGCGACGCCGACAGCCCGAGCCGCGACGCGGCGCTGCGGTCGACCGTGACCGCGAGGTGCGGCGCGGCGGACTGCTGGTCGGAGGCTACGTCCTGCAGCTCCGGCAGCTTGTTCATTTCCCGTTCGAGGATCGGCGCCCAGTGGCTGAGCTCGTCGAGATCGGTGTCGGTCAAGGTGTACTGGTACTGCGTGCGGGCGAGGCGGCCGCCGACCGTGATGTTCTGCGGCACCTGCATGAAGAATTGCGCGCCTTGCACCGACGCCACCGCGCGGCGCAGGCGCTGCACGATCTGGTCGGCTGTGGCGGTGCGCTGGTGGAACGGCTTGAGCTGGAAGAACACGCGGGCGGTGTTCTCGCCCGGGTTATAGGTATAGGCGCCGCCCAGCGAGAAGACGGAGGAGACGTCGGGGTCGCGGCGCACGATGTCGACGACCTCGCGCACGACCAGCGCGGTCGAGCGGAACGACGCGTCCTGGCGCGTGTCGACCTCGCCGAACACGAAGCCGGTGTCCTGCTGCGGGAAGAAGCCTTTCGGGATGATGACATAGAGCCAGCCGGTCGCGCCGATCAGGGCGAGGGTCGCCAGCAGCGCCAGGAACTGGTGGCGGAAGACGAAGACGAGGCCGCGGTCATAGGTACGCAGCATCGCGTCGAAGGCGGCCTCCGCGATCCGGTGAAAGCGCCCGGTCGGGTGCAGCCCCTGCTGCTTCAGGGCGCGCGAGCACAGCACCGGCGTCAGGGTGAGCGAGACCACCGCCGACGCCAGCACCGCCACCGACACGGTGATGGCGAACTCGCGGAATAGCCGCCCGATGATGCCGCCCATGAAAAACAGCGGAATGAACACCGCGATCAGCGAGAAGGTGATCGAGATGATGGTGAACCCGATCTGCCCTGCTCCCTTGAGCGCGGCCTCGAACGGCCGCATGCCCTGCTCGATGTAGCGCACGACGTTCTCGATCATGACGATCGCGTCGTCGACCACGAAGCCGACCGAGATGGTCAACGCCATGAGCGAGATGTTGTCGAGGCTGAAGCCGCCGACATACATGACCGCGAAGGTGGCGAGCAGCGACAGCGGAACCGCCACGCTGGGGATCACGGTCGCCCACAACGTCCGCAGGAACAGGAAGATGACGACGATCACCAGGCCGATCGTCAGCAGCATGGTGAAATTCACGTCGTGCACCGCGGCGCGCGTGACCTCCGAGCGGTCGGCCACCAGGTCGACGTGGACCGAGGGCGGAATCGACTGGCGCAGCTGCGGCATCAGCGCCTTGACGCGGTCGACGAGGTCGAGCGTGTTGGCGCCCGGCGCCTTGTTGATGGCGATGCCTTCGGCCGGCAGGTTGTTGAACCACGCGCCGATGCGCGTGTTGAGCACGGAATTGACCACCTCGCCGACGTCCTTGAGGTGCACCGGGGCGCCGTTGCGGAAGGCGATGATGACCTCGCGGAAGGCGGCCGCGTCCATCAGCTGATCGTTGGTGTCGATGGCGGTCACCCGGTACGCGCCCTCGATCTGTCCGGTCGGCTGGTTGACGGTCGCCACCGCGATCGCATTGCGCACGTCCTCGAGGCCGATGCGGTACGCCGCGAGCGCCGCCGGGTTGACCTGGACGCGGGCCGCGTAGGGCTTCTGGCCGAAGATGAAGACCTGGCCGACGCCCTCGATCGTGGACAGCCGCTCGGCCAGCGAAATATTGGCGTAGTCGTCCACCTTGTAGCCGGGCATGGCGTCGGAATGGATGGCGTAGATCAGCACCGGGAAGTCCGCCGGGTTGACCTTCCGGTAGATCGGCGGGTTCGGCAGATCCTTCGGCAGCAGGCCGCTCGCCGCGTTGATGGCGGTCAGGACGTCCCCGGCGGCGCCGTCGATGTTGCGCGACAAGGCGAATTGCAGCGTGATCGTCGTGGTGCCGACGCCGCTGAGCGAGGTCATCTGGTCGAGGTTGGGGATCGCGGTGAATTGCTGCTCGAGCGGCGTGGCGATCGCCGACGCCATCTTTTGCGGGCTGGCCCCGGGGTAGCTGGCCGACACCGTTATGGTCGGGAAATCGACGTTGGGCAGGGGCGCGACCGGCAGCAGCCCGTAGGCGACGATGCCGAACACGAGCACGCCCACCATCAGCAGCGCCGTCGCGATCGGGCGGCGGATGAACGGTTCGGAGATGCTCACCGGCGCTGGCCGCCGTCCGCGTTGGCGGCGGCGCCCGGGGGTCCCGCGTCGACCCGCGCGCCATCGGTCAGGCGGAACTGGCCGTTGATCACGACGCGCTCGCCCGGCGCCAGCCCATCCGTCACCGCCGCAATCCCGTCCTGGATCGCCGCGACTTCCACCGGCTTGCGCCGGACCGTCTCGCCCGGCCCGACCACGTAGACGATGTAGCCGTCCGGCCCGTCCTGCACCGCCTGCGCCGGCACCGTCGGCACCGCGCGGCGGGTGCTGAGGATGACGCGCACATTGACGAATTCGCCTGGCCACAGCCGCTCATCCGCGTTGGCGAACTGCGCCTTGAGGTGGATCGTGCCGGTGGCGGCATCGATCGAATTGTCGATCAGGGTGAGCTGGCCGCGCGCCAGCGCGCGCGTATCGTCGGCGGAAAAGGCGTCCACCGCGAGCGGCGCCTTCTTTTGCTGCTGCCGGATGTCGTCGAAGCTTTGCTGCGGCAGGGTGAAGCTCACGAACACCGGCCGCACCTGCGCGATCGTCACCAGCGGCGTGCCCTCGCCCGCGCGCACCAGATTGCCGATGTCGACCAGGCGGGCGCCCAGGCGACCGGAGATCGGCGCCGCGATGCGGGTGTAGTCGAGGTTGAGCTGGGCGGTGTCGATCTGCGCCTGGTCGCCGTCGATCGCGGCCTTGAGCTGCCCGACCTGCGCCGTCTGCTGGTCGAAGCTCTGCTGGGTCTGGAAGCCGCGCGACAGCAGCTTCGTCGAGCGTTCGAGATCGAGCTGAACGCTTTGCAGCTGCGCCACGTCCTTGTTCTTGGCGGCCCGCGCCTGGGCGAGCGCCGCCTGGTAGGGACGCGGATCGATCTGGAACAGCGCGGTGCCGGCCTCCACCTCCTCGCCTTCGGTGAAATCGACCGCGATGATCGGCCCGTCGACGCGGCTTCTGATCGTGATGGTGTTGAACGCCTGGACCGTGCCGATCCCGTGCAGCAGGACCGGCACGTCCTCGACCTTCACCACGCTGACGCTGACCGGGATGGCGGGCGCGGCATCCGGGCCCTGCGCCGTGGCGACCGGCGCCGCGCGGTCCCGGGTCGTCCACACGCCCAGGGCGCCCGCGGCGAGCGCAACGCCCGCAAGGACGGTCAGGCGCGCTTTCACGCCGCCGCCCCGCTCAATGCCGGCACGGAAGAACCAAGAGCCATGGGCATTTCATACCTTATCCATCCGGCCCGGCAAAGCCGCGTAACTATAGCCGGAAATGAGGTATCGGACTAAAGTTCTCAGGGCGCGTCGGCGCGAATGCGCGCCATGGTTACCCCGCAAACATCGGAAAGTTGACATGCGTCCGCAGCCCGAGGCGTTCAGCCTCGACGTCCCGCCGGCCGACATCGCCGATTTGCGTGAGCGCCTTGCGCGCACCCGTTTTCCGGACCAGGCGCCCGGGCCGGCCTGGGCCTACGGCACCGACGTCAAGTGGATGCGGGAGCTCATCGCCTATTGGCGCGACGCGTTCGACTGGCGTGCCCAGGAGGCGCGGCTCAACGCCTTCCCGCAGTATAAGGTGCGCCTGCACGACATCGATCTGCACTTTCTCCATGTCGCGGGCAATGGTCCGGCGCCCTGCCCGCTCCTGCTCTCCCACGGCTGGCCCGGCTCGGTGTTCGAGTTCCTCGAGCTGATCCCGCGGCTCACCGATCCCGCCCGCTTCGGCGGCGACCCCGCCGACGCCTTCACGGTCGTCGCGCCCTCGTTGCCGGGCTACGGCCTGTCGTTTGCGCCCGGGCAGCCGCGCTTTTCGGTCGCGGCCATCGCCGAATGCTTCGCCGACCTCATGACCGGCGCGCTGGATTACCAGCGGTTCGGCGCGCAAGGCGGCGATTGGGGTTGTTTCATCATCTCGCGCCTCGCCTGCACCCATGCGGACCGACTCATCGGCATCCACCTCAACGCGATGCCGCTGCGGCGCGACCCCAAGATGGTGGCCGATCCGACCCCCGAGGAGCGCAAATACCTCGAGGAGCTCACCGTATTTCTCAAGGAAGAGACCGGCTACCAGTGGATCCAGGGCACGCGCCCGCAGACGCTCGCATTCGCGCTCACCGATTCTCCGGCGGGGCTTGCCGCCTGGATCGGCGAGAAATTCCGCGCCTGGTCGGATTGCGGCGGGGACGTGGAGTCGGTGTTCAGCAAGGACGCGCTGCTCGCCAACATCAGCCTCTATTGGTTCACCGGCGCGATCGGCTCATCGTTCTGGCCGTACTACGCGCGCATGCACGGGCCCTGGCCGATCCCCGACGGCGCCATCGCGGTGCCGACCGGCTACTGCGAGTTCCCGCGCGAGATCCTGCGGCCGCCGCGCTCCATGGCGGCACGTACGTTCACCGACATTCGCCGCTGGAGCGTCATGCCGCGCGGCGGGCATTTCGCCGCGATGGAGCAGCCCGAAGCCTTGGCCGCGGAGATGCGTGAATTTTTCCGGCCGCTGCGAGGTGCTGCCCACGAGTCCCGCATGTCGGCCGGTCACCCACCTGGGCAGTGAGCAGGTTTTGCCTTACACAGAGGGCTCATCGTGAGGCCATGGCGTGAGCACGCTCACCGTCACTGCCAAAGGGCAAGTCAGACTGCGCAAGGACCTCTTGCGGCATCTCGGCGTGCATCCGGGCGAGAAAATCTTGGTCGACAAGCTTCCCGACGGTCGGATCGAGATGAAGGCGGAGCGGCCGGCCGGCAAAATCTCCGATGTCTTCAACTTGTTGAAGCGGCAGAATGGCCCTTCCTTGTCGATCAAGAAGATCAATGACGTCGCCGCACGGGGCTGGCGCGGCAAAAGATGAAAATTACGGCCGATAGCAACGTCCTCGTTTCGGGCCATGATGGGGACGACAAGCAAGAGCACGGCGAGCCCGCCCGTCTGCTGTCGTGAGTGCCGTCCCGAGCGCCGCTTTTAAGCCGCTGCGGCGGGCATGACATCCCAACGGAGACGATGTGAACACCATGACGAAGACCCAGGCGTTGCGCCGGCTGTTGAAAGAGGACGGCTTCATCTACATGCCGGTCGCCTATCACGCGCTCGGCAGCCGGCTGATTCAGGACACCGGCTTCAAGGCGGTCTACAACGGCGGCTTCGCGACCGGCGGGACGCGCTGCACGTCGGAGCCGCTCTTGACCATGGACGAGCAGGTGCGGGTCGCCGGCGACGTCGCCAACGCGGTCGCGATCCCCGCGGTCGCCGACGGCGGGGCGGGATTCGGCGAACCGCTGCACACCATGCGAACGGTGCGTGAGTTCATCCGCGCCGGCGTCGCCGGCATCCACATCGAGGATCAGCTCTATCCCAAGCGCGCGCATTATCACAAATACGTCGCCCACGCGGTCCCGCGCGGCGAGTTCGTCGACAAGATCAAGTTCGCCTGCCGCGCGCGCGACGAAAGCGACAAGGACTTCGTCATCATCGCCCGGACCGACACCTGCCGGTTCGAAGGTCCCGACGAGGCGATCGCGCGGATCAACATGGCGGCCGACGTCGGCGCCGACATGGGGCTGTTCTTCCCGCGCGATCTTAAGGAAATGCAGCGCGGCCCGAAGGAAGCGAAGGTTCCGCTGGTCTATGTGATCAGCCGCGGCAATCGCGACGGCCGCCCCCTGCCCTCCGCCAGGGAGCTCGCCGACATGGGCTACAAGGCCGCGATCGACGCGCTCACCCCCCTGCTGGTGAGCTTCCACTTCGTCAAGAAGGCGCTGCAGGACATCCAGCGCAGCGGCGACTTTGCCGGGATGACCGCGCAGGAGAACGTCGCCGCGCGCCAGCAGATCGAGGACCTGGTCGGGCTCGAGCAGTTTTACGAGATCGAGGAAGCCACCGTCGAAGAGACGCGCTGGGGCAAGCGGTGACGCTGCACATCGGATTGATCGGCGGCATCGGCCCGGCGGCCACCGACTATTACTATCGCGGCCTGATCGAGGGGCATGGGTTGGCCGGCCGCCGGCTCGAGCTGACCATCGCCCACGCCGATGCGCGCGAGCTGGTCGCGAACCTGGCCGGCAACCGGCGGCAGGCCCAGGCGGCGGCGTTCCTGCCGCTGGTGCGGCGATTGCAGGCCGCCGGCGCGCAGGCGGTCGCGGTGACGTCGATGGGCGGCCACTTCTGCATCGGCGAGCTCGAAGCGCAATCGCCGCTGCCGGTCGTCAATGTGCTCGGCGCGCTCGATGCCGCGATCGCCGCGCGGCGGCTCGCCACGGTCGGCCTCATCGGCACCCGCATGGTGATGGACACCCGCGCCTACGGCCGGATTACGGCGGCGCAGATCTTGTTGCCGGACGAGCCGGAGCGCGAAGCGGTGCATCGCGCCTATGTGGAGATGGCGGTGCCCGGCCGCGTCACCCCGGCGCAGCGCGAGGTGTTCTTCGCCGCCGGGCGCGCGCTCGCGGCCCGCGGCGCCGAGGCGATCATTCTCGGCGGCACCGACCTGTTTCTCGCCTTCGACGGCGAGGCCTGCGGATTTGCGACGCTCGACTGCGCCCGGGTTCATGTCGAGGCGATCCTCGCTTGCGCCGCGGCGGCGCGCTGAGCGTGACGCGCAGCCCGGCCTGATCAGGAATCGGGTGGGCGCGCCGCCCCGGGCGGCCTAGCTCATGCCCGCGACCGTCATGGGGGAACCGATGTCGACCCGTATCGTAAGCAGGACCTATGGGACGGTCGGCGCCGACCGGCAGAAGCAGATGAGCGGCCTGGAGTTCGTGCAGGGGCTCGCCGATGGGACGCTGCCGCTCAACACGATGGCCCGGACCCTGGGTTATGACGTGACCGAGGCGGCGCACGGGCGCGTCGTCGTCACCGCGCAACCGACCGGCGCCCATCTCAATCCGGCCGGCACGGTGCACGGCGGTCTGGCGGCGACGCTGCTCGACAGCGCCATGGGGCTCGCCATCCAGTCGACGCTGGAAAAAGGCGTCGCCCAGACGACCCTGGAGTTCAAGATTTCGCTGGTGCGGCCGATCACGCCCGACACCGGCCCGATCAGGGCGGAAGGCACGGTGATGAGCCGGGGCCGCCGGGTCGGCACCGCCGAAGGACGGCTCACGGACGGCACGGGGCGCCTGCTGGCCCATGGCACGACCACCTGCCTGATTTTTCCAAGCTGAAGACGTGGGCGCGCTTTCGCCGCCGGTCGGGAAGACGCGTCACGCTCGCTTCTCGGAGCATCGTGGCGCAGGTCACCGCCGCCCTCGGGACGGCTCGAGCCCGTTCAACCCGCATGCATTTGCGCGCGGCAAGAGAGGCCGGCCGCACGGCCGGCCTCCCATGGCCTGGTTGCAGGCGGCTGGCGTCAGAACCCGTTGGTATTGGTCGGGTCGTGACGGTCCTTCATGTAGCTCTCGTCGGGCTGTGACCAGCCGGGCTGACTGGGCGCCGCGGACGCGCTGGCGATGAACGTCAGCGCCGTGCCGGCGAGGACGAGCGCGGTGACGAGGGCTTTCGTGGTCTTGGCAAGCATGGCGGTCTCCTTTCGGTTGCGATGCCGAGGAGACCGCATGCTTTCGATTATTCCGCGGGCGATCCGTTCGCATCGCGAACGCGCGATCACGATGCCGTGGCGCGGGCGTGAGGTCTGTAGCTATTGATTCTCAATCCGGTCGACGTACAAGGTTACATCTCATCGGCGGCCGCCGGCACACATGCGCCTTCGTGCGGAATGCGCCGCACGCGTTGCGATCGGACATGGGAGAGGTGGATGACTGCGCGGCTGATGGTCCTCAACGGGCCCAATCTCAACCTGCTTGGAACCCGCGAGCCGCACATCTACGGCTCAACGACACTCGACGCTGTGAAAGCGAGTTGCCAGAAATTTGCAAAGTTTGCCGGCGCCCAGCTTTCCTTTCATCAATCCAACCACGAAGGCGTGCTGGTTGATCTCATTCAGGCCGCCCGGCAGGAGGCGGACGCGATCATCATCAATCCGGCCGCCTACTCATTCACGTCCATTGCAATGCTGGACGCTTTCAAGATCTTCGAAGGGCCGATCTTCGAAGTGCACGTTTCCAATATCCACGCGCGTGACGCGCTGCACAGCCACTCGATACTGTCGTCTGCCGTGAAGGCGGTGATCGCCGGACTTGGTCCCTACGGGTACATCGTGGCGATGCAGGCAGCGCTGCACGCCCTGGGAAAGATGCCGCCGAGCTTTCCCGCGGCGTTGCGCGAAGTGCCCCGCTGACCAAACCGTGCCGCCTGGACGCCGGAGCCGACCGAACGCCATGGCGCCGTGCTGGGCAACCTGCTCGCGCTACCCGGCGTGTACGGCAATCTCGTGCCTGATGCGCATCTCGCAGCCCTCGCGATCGAACACGGGCTCGCTTTGTGCTCGACCGACGGCGACTTTGCTCGATTTCCGGGACTCACCTGGCTCAATCCGCTTTCCGCTTGAGCGGACTCACCCCGGTCTGCCGATCGCGGACGTGCGCGACGCGCGCCTCACAAGGCGGCGCCCGTCGCGATCAAATCCCGTAGGACGAGGAATCGCCGCGTGCCGCCGATCGGGAGAGGCGCCTGACTCTGTGCTTGAGAGGATTTGCAGCGGGCACTGACGCTGCCGCCAGCTTCGGTTTGGGGACCGCCGCGAGACGGTCGACCACGACCAGCCGATCGACTTCTCCCCGCAAGTAAGCCTGCAGAAAAGCCGGATAGTCGCGGAAGGCCACGCAGCCGTTCGACTGGCCGGTGGAACCGAGCATGTAGGAATGCGCGAGGATTCCGTCGCGCCCGAACATCTTGCCTTCGTCGGCCGGAATGAGGCGCAGCGCCTGCACGCCATGGAACCGCTGCTTGCGCAAGACGAGATCATAGACGTTGGGCGGCGTCGGCCCGCGGTTCTTCATCGTGACGAAGCGCGGCTCGTCCCGGCCGCGTCCGAGACCGGAGTGCGCTTCCAACCTCTGGCCGTTGGGCAAATAGACGACATGCGCGGCAATGTCGTAAATCGCGGTGCGCTCCTCCGGCCGAGACAGCGGCAGCGACGGCGGCGCGCGCTCCGCCCGCAGCGAGCGGGACGCCGGCGCAGAGGCAACGTCGGGCCTCGGTTCCTCATGTCGCCGGTAATAGGGAAACCCGGCCGTGAACCGCTCTTCGAACGATGCCCGCTCCGACGCGGAGTCGAGCGAGCCGGTGACGTCGATGTCGCGTTCCGAGATGTCGCGTTCCGAGCTCCCCTCGATGGGCAGGATTTCCGCCGCGTTCGGGGAGAGCGACGCGAGCGTATATGACCGGGCCGGCGCGAATGCCGAATCGCCCAGCCGCGCGACCAGCGTTTCCATGTCGCCTGGACCGGCGGCGCGCAGCCGCCAGTCGACGCAAGCAACCGCCAGCAGGGCGATAAAGGCAACGAAGACCGATCCCACCCCGGCCCTTACAACCGACCGTCCCATGCTCCCCCAGTAGTCCCCTTACCGGATAAGGCACCTTCCCTGAGGCGGAGACGACAGTGCAATTGCGGCAAAAATCGAGCGCGCATGCTGCCTGGACCCGCCCTAATAATGAGTCGTATCCTTCCATTGGTTAATTTTTTGCCACAATTATGCGGACGGCCCCTGCCCGCGCTCTTGGACGTGGGCCCGTTACGCAAGATTTAGTCGAAGCTTTCGTAGCCCGGATGACCCTCGCGAAAGCGAGGGGACATCCGGGTCTGCTCTCGCCACGCGCAGTCCCGCATATCGCTACGCTCATGCGGGCGACTTGCCATGGGTGCCAGGCGGGGAAAGCCGCGCGTCACGCCCGCTTCTTCGCCTCGAGCCTGTCGGAGAGCCAATCCGCAATGTACGCGATGCCGATGGTCAGGTTGTCGCCCTGGCAGTGCTCGTAGCCGCCCTCCTGATAGGTGAACACCTTGAGGGTCTTGTCCTTGGCGCCGACCGCATCGAACAGCGCGCGGGCATCCTCCATCGGGATTTGCGCGTCGCGCTCGCCGTGGGTCAGGAGATACGGGCACTGCACCTTCTCGGCGACGCCCGCCAGGCGGAAACCCTCGAGCCTGGCGAGCGCGTCGTTGATATTGGCGACGCCCAGCACCCACATGATGTGCTCGCCCGGAACCGAGAGCGACGCCTGGAACGCCGTGTCGACGCGCTTCTTCCAGGTGGCGTGATAATCCCAGATCGCGCCCCACGACACGCACGCCTTGAAGCGCGGCTCGAACGCGGCGGCGCGCGGCGCGTAATAGCCGCCGAGGCTGATGCCCATGACGGCGAGGCGGCTGCGGTCGACGTCGCGGCGCGTCTCCAGGTAGTCGACGGCGGCCGTGCCGGCGACGTTGGAGTCGAACCGCGCCGGCATGGCGCGGAAGCGGATCGCCTCGCCGGTTCCGGGACCATCGACGATCAGGACGGCGATCCCGCGCTTGACGATTTCAGGGACCCCGCGGAAGTACTGCATCTCCTTGGTGATATCGAGCCCGTCGAAGAACACGAGGGTGGGCAGCGGCGCGTCGCCGGCGTCGCGTGGCTTGACGAAATACGCGGGCAGGCTCTTGCCGCCTTCGAACGGCACCTCGACTGCTTCGATCGCCAGGAACGGCACGTGGCCGATGCCCTGCTTGAACAGCGCGACCGCCCGGGCGAAGGCCTGCTGGCTCTCCTCGGTGCGCGGCTGCAGCAGCCGCTCACCGGTCTGGTAGTAGTTGGCCGCGCGCATATACGCGGCCGACGCCGTCGCCGCGTGGCCTTTGGCCTCGGCCGCCTCGGCGAGAAGCGCGACCTTGGCGGCCATGGCGCTCCATTCGGCAAACCAGGCCGGCCCCTCGCCGGCGCGGGATTTGAGCGCGGCGACGACCTTGTAGACCTCGCCGAGATCCGAGCCGCCCCACAGCGCCGTGGCGATGACGCCGCGGATCGCCGCCGACCACGTGTAGTTGCCGGGAAACAGCATCAGGGACGCATCGCTCTTCTCCTGCGCCTCCGCCGCGCCGCCGTGCGCTCCGTCCGCGAGCGCGCCCGCCAGCCCCGCCGCCGTCAAACGAAACAGGTCGCGTCGTTCCATGGGTGCCTCCTGACTGAATAATCGAACGAAACGGCGCCGAACGACCGTCGCGCTCAGTAGAGACGCTCGCGAATGCTCTCGGCGACGAACGCCTCGGCCTTGTCGCCGTCGACCCCGGGAACCTGGTCCGCGATCGCCCGGCCGAGGCTCAGCAGGCCGTCGCGCGACGGCCAGTGCTCCGGGTCCCACAGTTTGGCGCGGATCAGCGATTTGCCGCAGTGGAAGAACACCTGGCGTGCCGTGACCTCGACCACGGCGCGCGCCGCCTTGCCGTTCACGGCGAAACGCTCGCGCAGGGCCGTGTCGGTCACGATGCGGGCCTCGCCGTTGATGCGCAGCGAGTGCGGATGGCCCGGCACGAAGAACAGCATGCCGATCTTCGGATTGACGACCAGATTCCGAAAGCTGTCGACGCGATTGTTGCCGGGCCGATCCGGCATCAGCAGCCGATGCTCGTCCTCCACGACGACGAAGCCGGGCGGATCGCCGCGCGGTGACGCGTCCGGCCAGCCGTCCGCATCGGCGGTCGCGATGACGAGGAACGAGGATCTGGCGATGAACGCCCGCGCCTGCCGATCGATATGCGCAAGCTCCTTCTTGGCGGCGAGCATGCTCGGCTGCGAATAGACGGCCAGGAGCTCGGTCAGGCTGCAGATTTCCGCCATGCATCACCCCGTTCCGGCCGCGGCTTCGGGCATCGGCCGGGATTCCCCGGATGCGTCCCGAGCCGGCGCGCATTTCACGATTTTTCCGCAACCGCCGGGGTGTAACATGGGTTCAGGCAGCGCAACAGGCGGCTGCCGGGACAATTGAGGACGCATGATCACCTACGACCTCGCCGGCAAGACGGCGCTCGTCACCGGCGCCGCATCGGGCATCGGGCTCGCCACCGCGGCGATGCTCGGCCGCAACGGCGCCACGGTGGCCGTCAATTTCCTGGCCGACGATCCGCGCGGCAAGGACGCCGTCGCCAAGCTCGCGGCCGCGGGGCTTAAGGCGATCGCGGCGCCGGGCAACGTCGGCGATGCGGCGGATTGCGAGCGCATGGTGAAGACGGCGATCGCCGATCTCGGCCGCCTCGACCTGCTCGTCGCCAACGCCGGCACGCCCGGCACCCGCCGCAAGATCGAGCCGCACGAGCTCGATCTCATAACCGAGGATCTTTGGAATACGTTGCTGCAGGTCAACCTGCTCGGGGTCTTCCGCTGCGCCAAGGCCGCCGCACCCGCGCTGAAGGTCGCCCATGGGGCGATCGTCAACACCGCGTCCATCGCCGGTGTCGGGCGCGCCGGCAGCAGCCTGTCCTATTCGGCGACCAAGGCCGGTGTCGTCAGCCTGACGCAGAACCTGGCGCGCGGTCTTGGCCCACAGGTGCGCGTCAACGCCGTGGCGCCCGGGGCGGTCGACTCCACCTGGATGGTCGAATGGACCGAGGAGCAGCGCCGCGCGTCCATCGAGGGCGCCACGCTCAAGCGGCGCTGCACGCCGGACGACATCGCCGAGGTCATCGTCTTCCTCGGCTTCGGTGCGGCGATGGTGACGGGCCAGACGATCGTCATCGACGGCGGCCTGACATTGTGAGGCGACACGATGACCGCCGTCGCCGTCGCCAATTGGCCCGGCGCGGATGCCATTGTTCTTGCCCAATTCGGCGATCTATGCCGGCGTCGGGGGCGTGTAAATCACCCCGCCGCGCCGCTGCCTTCGATCTCCAGCAGGCTCTTCTCCGCCTCTGCCGCGCTCTCGTAGATATGCGGGGCGACGCCGCGCTTTTGCAGCGCGCCGCCGAGCTTCATGCGGAGGAACCCGGAGGTCGTGTAGCGCGTGACCTCGGCGTAATATGTGTCCATCAGCCCCCGCACCATGGCCGAGTATGCGTCGAGCAGCGCCGGATCGATGGTGAAATTGTCGTAGTTGACGATGGCGTAGACGCGTTTTCCCAACGGCGCCAGGCGGTCGGTGACGATCTGGCGGATGCGCTCTATGTCGGCTTCGTCGCGCACCGCGAAGCGCTCGAGATTGACGAAGAAATGATTCGTCGTCTCGTCGTAGGTGAACCGCTGCACGAGCGGGATCGACAATATATGGTCGCGCAATTCCATCGGCCCGGCCGCGAAGATGCGCGGGTCCATCAGGACGGGCGGCTGCGGCATCAGCGGCGTGAAATCCATCTTGCCGAGAATATCCTTCTCGAGATCGACACCGGGCGCGATTTCCGTCAGCTCCAGCCCGTCCTTGGTCAGCCGGAACACGCAGCGCTCGGTGACGTACAGGACGGGCTTGCCCGACTTTCGCGCGACGTCCCCGCTGAACGTGACGTGCTCAACCTTGTCGACGAACTTGCGGATGGTGCCGTCGCGCACGATCTGCAATGCGCCGTTTTGACAGACGACCTGCATGTCGCCGCAGACGAAGGTGCCGGTGAACACCACCTTCTTGGCATTCTGGCTGATGTTGATGAAGCCGCCGGCGCCGGCGAGGCGCGGCCCGAATTTCGAGACGTTGAGCGAGCCCGACCGGTCGGCCTGCGCGAGGCCGAGGAACGCGATGTCGAGGCCGCCGCCGTCGTAGAAATCGAACTGGTAGGGCTGGTCGATCACCGCCTGGGTGTTGATCGCCGCGCCGAAATCCATGCCGCTCGCGGGGATGCCGCCGATCACGCCGGGCTCCGCGGTGAGGGTAATGAGATCGGCGACCTTTTCTTCGTTGGCGATGGCGGCGACGCCTTCGGGCATGCCGATGCCGAGATTGACGATGCTGTTGGGTTCGAGCTCGAGCGCGGCGCGGCGCGCGATGATCTTGCGCGGTCCGTCTTCCATCGGCGGTAGCGACCCCGTGCGCGCGCGCATCTCCGAGGAATAGGCCGGATTATATTGCGTGGCGAAGGTCTGCCAGTGGTTTTCCGGCTTGGCTACCACGACGCAATCGACCAGCACGCCCGGCACCTTCACCTGCCGCGGATTGAGCGACCCGCTTTCGGCGACGCGCTCGACCTGCGCGATCACGATGCCGCCGGAATTGCGCGCCGCCATGGCGATGGCGAGCGCCTCGAGCGTCAGCGCTTCCTTCTCCATCGTCAGATTGCCGTCCGGGTCGCCGGTCGTCGCCCTGATGATGCCGACGTTGATCGGGAATCGCTTGTAGAAGAGATATTCCTCGCCGTCGATTTCCATCAGCCGGACGATGTCCTCCTTCGTCTTCGCGTTGAGCTTGCCGCCGCCGTTGCGCGGATCAACGAAGGTGCCGAGGCCGACGCGGGTGATATGGCCGGGCCGGTGCGCCGCGATGTCGCGGAACAGATGCGTGATCACGCCCTGCGGCAGGTTGTAGGCCTCGATCTGGTTGGTGACGGCGAAATGCTGCAGCTTCGGCACCAGGCCCCAGTGGCCGCCGATGATTCTGCGCACGAGCCCCGCGTGCGCGAGATGGTTCAATCCGCGCTCCTTGCCGTCGCCCTGGCCGGCCGCATAGACCAAGGTCAGATCGCGCGGATGGCCGGGCGCCGAGGCTTCGGCGCCCTGCGCGGCGAGGAACCGCTGCTCGATGGCGATGGCGATTTCCTCGGCGAAGCCGATGCCGACGAAGCCGCCGGTCGCCAGCGTGTCGCCGTCGCGGATCAGCCTCACCGCGTCGGCGGCCGAGACGACCTTGCCTTTCTCGTCGCGCTTGAGAAACGGGAGGGCGGGATGTTCCATCGCGGGTTCCCCGGCGCCCGGCGTCGGCGCGTCGGGCGATTTCAGCCCTGGTCTTTCTGCCGCGTTTCCGCGGCGTAATAGACCGAAACGACCGTGATCAGCGCGAGCGCGATCATGTAGACGGAGATCGGCCACGTCTCCGGCTTGAAGGCGGTCATCAGCCCGATGGCGACGAGCGGCGACAGCGCGCCGGCGAAGATCGAAGCAAGATTGTAACCGAGCGACACGGCGCTGTAGCGCACTTTCGTCCCGAACAACTCGGACAGGAAGCTTGCCTGCGGGCCGTACATGGCGGCGTGGCCGACAGCCAGGCCGAGGACGATCGCGATCCAGCCGAGCTGCGGATTCTTGGTTCCCAGCAGCGTGAACAGCGGGAACGACATCGCGGCCGAGAAGACAGCGCCGAAAATATACACCGGCCGCCGCCCGAGACGATCGGAGAGCGCGCCGAACGCCGGGATCGTGAAGGTTTCGATCGCCGCGGCGATCAGAACCCCGTTCAATATGTCCTGCCGGTTCATGCCCAGCGCCTGCGTGGCGTAGGCGAGCGTGAACGTCGCGTAGATGTAGAAGAAGCCGTTTTCCGCGAAGCGGGCGCCCATCGCCAGCAGGATGTTCTTCGGATACATGCGGATCGCGTCGACGATCGGCATTTTCACTTCCTGCTTCGCGTCCTTGATCTTCTGGAACTCGGGCGATTCCGCGATCGTGAACCGGATCCATAAGCCGACAACCACGAGGACGATGCTGAACAGGAACGGCAGCCGCCAGCCCCAGGCGTAGAGCTGTTCGTCGGTCATGCGCGAGGACACGATCGAGAAGACCAGCGTGCCCAGCACCAGGCCGAGCGGCGCGCCGAGTTGCGGCCAGCTGCCGTAGAATCCCTTCTTGTTCTCGGGCGCGTGCTCGACCGCCATCAGCACGGCGCCGCCCCATTCGCCGCCGAGACCGAAGCCCTGGATCAGGCGGCAGCCGACCAGCAGGATCGCCGCCCATACGCCGAGGGTCTCATAGGTCGGCAGCAGTCCGATCGCCGTCGTCGCGACGCCCATGATCAGCAGGGTCAGGTAGAGCATCGTCTTGCGGCCGATCTTGTCGCCGAAATGGCCGAATACCAAGCCGCCCAGAGGTCTTGCCACGAAGCCGAGCGCGTAGGTCGCGAACGCGAGCAAGGTGCCCATCATCGGATCGAAGGTGGGAAAGAACAGCTTGTTGAAAATCAGCGCGGCGGCCGTTCCGTAGAGAAAAAAGTCGTACCACTCGATCGCCGTGCCGATCAGGCTGGCGGCCGCCACTTTGACGTGCGACGTCGGTTTTGCTGCGCTCTGGCCGCTCATGTGTTCGACCGGAATGCTCATGTGTCGGCTCCCATCGATTGATCCGGGTGGAATTCCAGTTCGGCGTTGGCCGCATTAAGGACCGTCGGTCGCCATCAGGAGGCTGCGTCGACGCAATAGAGTGCCTTTCCGCGCTCGGCTCAGCGACAGCAAGACATTGTAGGGCAGCCCATGATGACTGCCTATCCCGCACCAACATTGATTTAGATCAACGCGCCGTCCACCCACCCGGCGGAATTTCGCCGCGCCAAGAGTCTTCCGCGCGCCGAACCTTCACGCGCCAAGTCGTTTACGCGCCAAGCCTTTCAATAGGCCGAGGATCGTCGCGCGCTCCCTGCCGACAACGATAAAGCCACGGCCGCGAACGCCGGGGTTGCTTACTGCGCGGTCAGGCCGCCGTCGACCACCATTCCCGATCCGGTCATGAAGCCCGCGTCGTCGGACGCCAGGAACACGATGCCGAGCGCGATGTCCTCGGCGACGCCGAGCCGCCCGATCGGATGCTGCTTGATCGCCGTGCTGCGGGCACCTTCGACGTCGTTGCTGCCGGCCTGCCGCGCCCGCGAAACGAACGTCTGCGCGCCCATGTCGGTGTCGATGACGCCCGGATGGATCGAGTTGACGCGAATCTTCCAGCCCTTGCGGCCGAACGACAAGGCCGCCGACTTGGTGAACAGCGTCACGCCGCCTTTGCTCATGGAGTACAGCGGGTCGAGCTGCGAGCCGACGATGCCGGCGACCGACGCCAGGTTCACGATCGCCGAGCCGTGCCGGCTCGACTTGCCGCTTTCGGCGAGCGCCGGGGCGCACACCTTCGTGCCGAGCCAGACGCCCGTCATGTTGATGGCGACGAGGCGGCTCCAATCCTCCATCGTCGCGTCCATCAGGTCCTTGCCGAGGAAGATGCCGGCGTTGTTGACGAGAATGTCGAGCTTGCCGAACTGCTTGGTTGCCGCGGCGACCGCAGCCGTCCACGACGCCTCCGTGGTCACGTCGAGGGCGACGGCCAGCGCCTTGCCGCCGGCGTGGGTGATGTGCTCCGCCGTCTCGCGGGCGCGGGCGGCCAGCACGTCGCCGATCACAACCGCGGCGCCCGCCGCCGCCATCTTGTGCGCCGTCTCGGCGCCGATCCCCCGCGCCGCACCCGAGACCAGTGCGACCTTCCCATCCAAACGGTTCATGTGAGCGTTCCTCCAAGGGTTCTGGTCTGCGGGCCGTCAACGACGGAGGTCAGTCATGCGCCCACTGCCGGTTGACGCGATAACCCGCGCGGTCCAAGGGTCTGGCATGACTACGGTCGTCAACGTCTCGCACCGCCCACTTTTGCCGATTCTGCTGGCGCTGGGTGGTGCGCATCTGCTCAACGACCTGATCTCGTCGATGATTCCGGCAATGTACCCTCTTCTCAAGGAGGCGTACCGGCTGGACTTTACACGGGTCGGGCTGATCACGCTTGCGTTCCAGGTGACCTCGTCGCTGCTGCAGCCGGTTCTCGGCTTCGTCACCGACCATAAGCCGTGGCCCTACGCGATGGTTGCGGGCATGGCTGCAACGCTGTCGGGGGTGGTCGGGCTTGCGTGCGCGGGCAACTACGCCATGGTGCTCGTCTCGGTGGCCATGGTCGGGCTCGGTTCGGCCGTGTTCCATCCGGAGGCCACGCGGATGGCGCGCCATGCGGCGGCCGGCCAGCACGGCTTTGCCCAGGGTATTTTTCAAATCGGCGGGCATGCGGGATACGCGATCGGGCCGCTGCTCGCCGCGATGGTCGTGGTCCCGCGCGGGCAGACGAGCATCGCGTGGATGTCGGTGGTGGCGCTCGCCGCGATGGTGCTGATGGCATGGACAGGCGCGCGCTATTCCGAAATGCGCAGGTCACAGATCGCGGCGACGGCAAAGCGTCCGGCCGGAACAGCCGAGCCGATCCTGTCGGGCCGGCCCGTGCTGATGGCGATGACCGTCCTGATCGTTCTGCTGCTGTCGAAGAACGCGTACACGGCGGCGTTCACGTCCTACTACACTTTCTACCTGATCGAGCAATTCGGCGTGACGGTGCAAGTCTCGCAGGTCATGTTGTTCCTCTACCTCCTGGTCGGCGCGCTGGGCGTGATGATCGGCGGCATGGTCGGTGATCGGATCGGTCGCCACAGCGTGATCTGGATCTCGATCCTCGGGTCGCTGCCCTTTGCGCTTTTGCTGCCGTATGCGGACCTGTTTTGGACCGGTGTGCTCAGCGTCGTGATCAGCTTGATCATGGCGAGCGCGTTCTCGTCGATCCTCATCTATGCGATCGATCTGGTGCCGCATCGCGTCGGCCTGGTCGGCGGGCTGTTCTATGGCTTGGCGTTCGGACTCGGCGGGCTGGCGGCCGCGGCGGTCGGCGCGCTTGCCGACCAGATCGGCATCATTGCGGTGTTCAAGCTTTGCGCCTGGCTGCCGGCTTTAGGATTGCTGGCTTTCATGCTGCCGCGGCCGTCATCAGGGCGGTGAGGCCCGGGCCTCGGCCCGGACATGGCGTGGCGGCGGCGAAATTGGCGTGTCGCTTTTCGCCTCGCTACGCGCCCCTCTGGCGCAATCGCGTCGCCCGACCGCGCGTCGCTAGACTAGAACTCGAACTCCGGCCCATCGACATACCGGAACCGTTCCAGCGCGTCCGCGCGCAGGGTGAAGCCGAGGCCCGGCCGGTCCGGGGCATGCACGGTGCCGTCCGGGCGAATGTCGAACGGCTCGTTGAAGAGCTCCCACATCATCGGCATGTAGCCTTGCGTCACCTCGAGGATGTGGCAGTTGGCGGCAGCCATGGCCACGTGAATGCTCGCCGCAAACAGCACCCCGCTGCCCCAGGCGTGCGGCGCAAGGCGCACGCCGTGCGCCGAGGTCAGCGCCGCAATGCGCCGGATCTCCGTCATGCCGCCCGCGCGCGCGACATCCGGTTGCGCGATGTCGAGGGCCCGGCGCTCGAGCAGATCCTGGAAGTCGAACCGCGTGAACTCGCGCTCGCCCGATGCGATCGGGATGGTGGTGGAACGTCGCACCTCGGCCTGACCGGCATGATCGTCCGGCGACACCGGCTCCTCGAACCAGGCGATGTCGTAAGGCTCGAGTTCCCTGGCGAGCTTGATGGCGGTCGAGACTTCGAGCGAGCCGTGCGCGTCGACCATCAGCTCGACGCCGGGGCCGAGCCCGCGGCGGGCCGCCTTCACCCGGCGCACGCACTTGGCGATCGAGAACCCGTCGTGGCCGACCACGCGCATCTTGGCGGCCGTGAACCCCTTGGCGGCGTAGCCGGCAAGCTCCGCCTCGGCCTCGTCGCCGGGCGCCCAGCCGCCGCTGGCATAGCCGCGCACCGCGCTTCGAACCGCGCCCAGCGCCTGGTAGAGCGGGATGCCGAGCGCCTGCGCCTTCACGTCCCATACCGCGATGTCGACGCCGGCAATCGCCTCCATGATGACGCCGCGACGCCGGCTTTCATCGGCTTGCGTGATGCCGCGCGCCAGCGCCGGCGTGCTGCGCGACCCGTTGTACATCTTCTCGTAGATGCGCTCGGAGAACATCGGGTCTTCGCCGACGACTTCCGGCGCCAGCTCGTGCGCGACGATAGCCGCGGCGATCGGCGGCGATCCGAGCGCTGCGCCGATTCCGGTGAGCCCGTCGTCGGTCTCGACACGGATCAAGGTGGCGTCGCTCTTGACCTTGGTTCCGAGATCGGTGCGGTGACGCTTCTCCGTCGGAACCGGCGCCGACATGGGGACAGCGGACAGCTTGACGATTTTCATGGATGCTTCTTTCCCGACCGGGTGTCTCTCAGCAGCGAATAGCGAGTAGCGAGTAGCGAATAGTAAGAAAGAAAAGGTTCTATTCGCTACTCACCATTCGCTACTCACCATTCGCTAGATTTCCTCTACCACCGTCATGATCTCGCGCGAGCGCGGCACGCCGGACCACGCCTGGTCGAAATCGGCGACAAGGCGCTTGATCACGTCCGGCGCGGTCCCCCGATCGAGCGCGGCCCGATCGGCGAACCGATAGTACGCGGCATGCACGGCCGGATCGGTCTCGCTCCAGCCGCGCCACGCCTTCTCGGCACCGAAGGATTTCGCCGCGTCGGGCAGATGTTCATTCCGGTACCAGGCGTCGAACGCGGCACGCTTGGCCGGATCGGCGACAGTCGCACGGACGATGAAAAGGCACTTGGGCATGGAGTCCTCCAACAGCGGGCGCAGCTCTGTTGCGATGAATATCGGCCGGAAGGATCCGCGGGATCCGTTCGACCCGTAGGGCGGATTGGCCATAAGGGCGCTTACGCCCGTCTTCGCGGGCTATAGCGTAATCCGCCATTGAACCGTCCACAAACGGCGGATTACGCCCCCGCCTTCGCGCTAGGGCATGACCTCGGAACGCTTCGATAGGACACCGATGGTGATAAGCGCCGCGCGCCGTGGTCGCGCACCTCGGCGCTCAGCCCCGCCGCGCCGCGGGATTGACGTGCCGGTCGATCGCCTTGACGGCGTCCAAGGCGCTGAGCACGGCACCTTCCTGCCAGCCGCTCCAGAAGGTGACCTGATCGCCGGCGATCTGCAGGCGCCCCTGCGGCGCGCTGAGGATCTCGGCCGGGCGCTGAAAACGCTTGTCGCCCTCGTTCGCCCAGCCCATGCGCTCGAACTCCATGTTGTCCCAGCCGATCGCGAGCCCGTGCTCGACCGCCTGCGCGTAACCCTCATGCAGCCGCTCGCCCTGGCCGCGCGCGATCTCCAGCCGCTCCGCGACGGACTTCTTGTTGAACGTGACGGCGGGATCGCCCCGCATATAGGCGCCGGTCAGGACGCCCTTGCGGCTCAGATAGCCGTCCGACGGGTACCAGATCTGGTCGATGGTGTCGGTGGTCCAGGAGATGCCGCCGTAGATCTGGTCCTTGGTTTCCCAGAACCGGTCGGCCTGCCAACCGACCTTGCCGGCCACCATGATCGGCAGGTCGCGCGCCGCCTGCTTGACGGGGTCCGGCAGGTTGGTGGTGATATCCTTGAAGATCGGCATCGGGATGGTGGTGACGCAATAGTCGGCCGCGAGCACGCGGCGGCCGCCCTCCTCGTAGGCGACCGTCACCTTGTCGTTGCCGACGTCGATGCCGAGGACCTTGGCGCCGAAATGGACGAGCCCCTCGATGGTTCCGGCCTCGCGGGCGAGCGGCTGGCGCGCAAAGCTCTTGACGAACTGATCCATGCCGCCCACCGGCTCGAGCAGCGAGGTCTGCCAGGAATAGTCGCGGTCGCGGAAGATCCAGTTGTCCCAGACGTCGGAGCGCAGGATCTCCTCGAGCTTAAGCGGGCTCAGCGGCTTGCCCGGCTGGGTGGCGGCGCCCGGCGGGATCTCATAGCCGGCCCACCCGTGCTCGTTCTGATAAACATAGGTCGGCGGATTGCCCTCGACCTTGGTGAGGTCGCCAAACTGGGCCAGCATGGCGTGCAGCTTTCCGAGATCCTCCTTGGTGAGCGGCAGGTCGAGCCCCGGCTTGTTGATGCATTTGTCGAGCAGCTCGGCCACGTGGCCCTGCAGGTCGTAGAGCGAGCGGCGCACCTGGTCGGTGCGGCCGTTGCCGACGCGGCCCGAATGCATGAGGTTGGCGCGGCTCGCGAAGATGTAGGGCTGCAGCTTGACGCCGAATTGCCGGCAATAGTCGATGACCCGCACGTGATGGTGCGGGATGCGGCCGGGCCCGGTGTTGAGGTACAGGCCGTCGTCGAACGCGCAGACCTGCGGGTCGTGGCCGAGCTCGTGAAAGATGTCGCCGCGCCTCAGCGTAAGGCTGCGCCCGCCGATGCGGCGGCTCGCCTCCAGGATGACGCAGTCGTAGCCGGCCCGGTCGAGCTCGTAGGCCGCGCACAGGCCGGCGACGCCGGCGCCGAGGATCGCCACCGACTTGCCCTTGCCGGAGTCGCCGGGCAGCGTGAGCGCGGCGCCCAGCGCCGGCGGCGGCCGCAGGAAATCCAGCACCGCCAGCGTCTCGTAGACCGCGCCGGCGCCGCCGATCCGCGCCATCGAGCCGAGCAGCATCCGCCGTGTGACCGCCATCGCCGTGCTCCGTGGTTGGTTGGTAGGCACGCGCAAGGTAGAGCAACCCTCGGACGTGTTGCAATATCTGGTTGATCAAAAATGGTGTCCAGCCCGTAGCCCGGATGAGCGGCGTCAGCCGCGATATCCGGGGCCCCGCATATCGCCATAGCCTGTCGAAGACGGGCGTAACCGCCCTTATGGCTCGTGCGGGCTACCAGCTGTGCAGCGATCCGTTCGTAGGCTGCAAAGCTGGTCGATCCCTGCTTGCTGACAACCATTCATTGTGTCATTGTCCTGACACGCGAAGCGCGAAACCTTGCCTGGATCGGGCTCCGAGAGCGGGCGAAGAAAAAGAGGAAAACCCGCCGGGCTGCTCTATCAGGTGACGGGCCTCTGTACGCTGAAAGCGAGGCGGTCGTATGGCGAAGCCCACCAAGGCCGAGGGTGCGAAAGCGTTGAAGGCCGCGGCCGCAGTCATGCAGGCGCTGTGCGACAAGTGTTGCGAAGAATGTCCGCCGGCCAAGTGCAAGAAGGAAGCGCAAGCCATAGTCGACGCCATCGTCGCGGCGTGGAATGACAATTACGGCAAAGGGTCGAACGACGGCAAGGACAACATCGGGGGCTATCTTTGTTGGGATTGGGCCAGATTTTTCCGGGACGCGGCCCTTAAAACGAAACCAAGTTGCTGGAAAGTAAACCACGAGATGGCTTGGAAGGGCCCGCGCAAGCCGGATACATGGCAGGTATGCCACTATTGGGTTGCCCTGTACGCCTGCAAAAAGACGGACGAATGCAAGGTCATGATCGACGACAGCTGGTTTGACGGCGATTTCGTTCACCGGCCGCGTTGGCCGGGGAATGGTTGGCCGCGCGGGACTAACAGGATCCCAGCCGTCACGCCGAAGAAGTAGCAATTGCCAGCATTGTGCTTCTCGGTAACCTGGGCTTTGTTGGGGATTGGATTTCGAATGCACCGAGGCAGGTTGTCGACGTAGCAACCGAGGGTCAGAAGATGACAAAAAGTGCCGCGCAGGCAAGAATCGCCGTTGGCATGGATCGGAACGACGCTGCAAAGCTACTGCGTCGAGCTGGCGCCAAGGTAACGAAGATTGACGGTCTGCCGCCGGAGTCCGCCGCCAACTACAGCGGCGCCGCTTACGAGACTCCGACCGGCGGCTTGCTTATCGTCAACTACTACCGGGCGTCTCCCGCGGCTCCTTACCATATCTCCGGGTTGAGTCTGTGTAAGGATCCAGATGTACCCAAGGTCAGGCGCGTCTGGCGGGATGTGAAGATAGTCAAGGTATAGCGGGCTGTTTGCGGGAAGCTCATTGTTCTTCGATTGAGGCTCCGGACCTTCGAACGCACCCGGCGGCGCGGTGCATCTCGGTTCAAGCCGACGTTACCCGGCACGGGGCGCGCTCAATGCGGGCTGCGAGGCGTTGCGCTCGTCTCCCGAACTTCGACCTCGATCGCGTCGAGCAGCGCCTGCGCAAACGCGCGCGGAAGATCGCGGGCGATGAACACCAGGCGGCTGCGGCGATCGTCCGACGGCCAGCGCTCGAGGAAGGCGGGCGCGTGGAACATGTGCTGGACGCCGTGAATGACCGCCGGCCGCTCCGGGCTTTCGGCGATGGCGACCATGCCTTTCAGGCGCAGCAGGTCGGCGCCGCAATGTTCGGCCAGCACTTCGAGGAACAACGTGAGCGCCACCGCCGGGATCGGCTCCTCGCGGATCAACGCGAAACACGCGATCCGTTCGTCGTGGCGGTTGCGGTCGTGGGCGCCGTGATGCCGGTGCGGCTCCTCTCCCAGTCCGGCCAGCTTGGTTGGATCCCAGATGCGCGCGTCGAACAGCCGGGCCGGATCGATGTCGCCGAACGCGGCCGGCAGCACCGGCGCGGACGGGTTCAGCGCCGCGAGCCGATCCGCCAACAGCGCCGGAGTCTCCGCCACGAGATCGGTCTTGGTCAGCACCAGCCGGTCGGCGACCGCCACTTGCTTGACCGCTTCCGGCTGCCGCTCCAGCGTCTGCGCGCCGTGCACCGCATCGACGGTGGTGACGACGCCGGCGAGCACCAGGCGCTCGGCGAGCGCGTCGTCGCTCATCACCGCATGCAGGATCGGCGCCGGGTCGGCCAGGCCGCTCGTCTCGATGACCACGCGGTCGAACGGCGTCACCGTCCCTTCGTCGCGCCGGCGCAGGATGTCGGCCAGCGTCAGCACGAGGTCGCCGCGGATCGTGCAGCACAGGCAGCCGGTCTGCAGGGTCACGAAGCTCTCGTCGCTCGTCGCGATGAGGTCGTGGTCGAGGCCGATCTCGCCGAATTCGTTGATGATCACCGCGGTGCGGGCAAACTCCGGGCTCTTGAGCAGCCGTCCTAACAGGGTGGTCTTGCCGCTGCCGAGAAATCCGGTGAGCACGCAGACCGGGATCATGATGGCATCCGTATTCAAATCGGCGGCACCAGCCGCGACGGCGCGATGCGCAGCCGGCTCGGCTGGTGATCCGGATCGACGACCCGTCGCATCAGGCGCAGGAGGCCGGCAATCGAGGTGACGCCGCGCTCGCGGCGATCAAGCGTCACCGTCCAGCGAAACGGTGCTGCGCCGCGCCCAACCAGCAGGGTCTGTCCGCCCGCCGTCAGCGTGATGCGGTCGCCATCCCGCGCGACCCTTCCGGCGACGTGCCAGACCGCAAGGCTTGCCGCGAGCAGCCGGTGAACGAGCTCGACCCTATCTTCTTGGCTGCCGCTGCCCGTCATTGCGAGGAGCCCGAAGGGCGACGAAGCAATCCAGAGAGTGCGCGATTGCTCTGGATTGCTTCGCGGAACCTGTCATCGGGCCGGCCACTTCGGGCCGGGCCCGTTGGCTCGCAATGACGGCAGCGTGTCACAGCGCCGGCCCGGCGATGATCTCGGCCGGGATCTTGCGCTTGAGATAGCGGCCGCTGCCGGGTGCACCGAAATACTTGCCGCCTTCCACCATGACCTTGCCGCGCAGGATCGTCGTCACCGGCCAGGCGAAGATGTCGTGGCCCTCCCACGGCGAATAATCGGACTCGTGCAGGTCCTCCTTGCGGATCTGGCCGCGCCGGGTCGGATCGAGGATGGCGACGTCGGCGTCGCTGCCCGCCGCGATCGCGCCCTTGCGCGGATAGAGGCCCATGATCTTCGCCGCGTTGGTCGAGACGAGATCGACATAGCGCGGCAGGCTGTAGCCGCGCCGCGTCACCATCTCGGTGTACATCACGGCAAGCCGCGGCTCGACGCCGGAGTTGCCGCCGGTGGTGTCGTCGATGCGGCGGCCGGCAGTCTTCATCTGCAGCGAGCAGCACAGCTCGTCGGTGGCGACGCAATTGATCGCGCCCGAGACCGTGCCGTCCCACAGCGCCTTCTGGTCCTGCTTCGACTTGAGTGACGGGTAGGTGTGGTAGATCTGCCCGTTCGGCCGCCGGTAATCTTCCGCCGAAAAGAGCATGTACTGATGCAGGCTCTCGCCGTAGACCGGCAGGCCCTTAGCGCGCGCATCGGCGATCGCCGCGACGCCGGTCGCGGCGCTCACGTGCATCATGTAGATCGCAGTGCCGGGCACGCTTTCGGCCAGGCGGATCACGCGGCGGAAGCTCAAATCCTCGGACAGCTGATTGTGCACCTCGGCGAGGTTCTCGAACCCGACCCGTTGCTCGGCGATCAGCTTGGCGTACATGTGCATGACCAGGTCGTTGTCCTCGGCATGGATGACGCCGAGCCCCTGGTGCGCGGCGAGCACCTTGAAGATCTCCCAGATGTCGCCGAAGTCGACCATGCGGCCTTGCCGGCTCGGCAGGATGTTGGTGGTGAAGATCTTCACCGTCGGGTAGCCGGCCTGGATCGCCTCGGCGAGCTCGCCCATGTGCTGTGCCGGCGGATCCGCCGAGGCCATCAGGTGATAGGCCCAGTCGCATGCGCTCTTGTTGACGAAGTCCTGGTCGCGCGATTCGATCGATGCCCGAATGCTGCGCTCCGGCCGCCAGTAGGCGAAATCGATCAAGGTCGTGGTGCCGCCCCACAGCGCCGCCTGCCCAACATGGTCCGGCCCCTTGGTGGTGAGCGTCGTGCCGTCCGGCAGGATCCACGGATGATGCATGTGGACGTGCGGGTCGATGCCGCCCGGGATCACGATCTTGCCGGCCGCATCGATCACCCGCGCCGCGGTCGCGTCGGCGAGCGTGCCCGGCGCCGCCACCGCCGCGATGGTTTCGCCTTTTATCGCCACGTCGCAGCGCGCCACGCCTTGCGGCGTCACCACGTCGCCGCCGCGAATGATCAGATCCAGCATGGCGTCATCCTCCTTTATGGCGAGCCGCGTCACCGCCAACGTAGTCCGTGGGCCAAGGGAATATTTTTCGCAGTACTGAACGCGGTAGCGCATCTGTCGAGCTATACGCTCTGCCTGCCGGCTCTCGGCACCTTCGCGGCAGGCGTTGTCGCGATCATCCCCAATACCACGACACAATGGTGAAGCGCTCGCCGCGGGTGACGGGCGTCACCTCATGGGTGGTCTCGGCGCGGAAGGCGACGAGCGTCCCCGGCGCGGGCGCGAGCGGCACGCGCAGCGGCCGGCGGGAGTCCGGGCCGTGCAGGACCAGCGATCCGCCACCGTATGTGTCGGGCAACGGCGCGTCCGACTGCGCGTTGAGGAAGATCACCGCCGAGATTTTGCGAGAGCCCGTCGCGTCGCGCGCGAGCGGCGTGTTGTCCTGGTGGGCGACGAAGAAATCGCCCACCCGGTAGTGCAGGAAATGCGGTTCCTCGCAGTCCGTCAGCGTCAGCGCGAAGTGCCGCTCGATCGCGTCCTTGCGCGCCGTCAGCAGCCGTTCGACGCACTCGCACGTCGCCGGCGGGACGGCCGCCCGCGTGGTCCGGCGCACCTCCGGTGCAACCGATCGGTGATATCTCCCCCCGGACACCGTGGCCGGATCGCCGCCGGCGGCGCGCATCTCGGCGCGCATTTCGGCGCAGGCGGCGGCGCCGAGAGCGTTCGGAATATCCATCAGGTCGATCATCCGGCGAGGCATATCAATGAACCGGTCGGAGGCCCAGCCGCGTCGCCGTCGCCTGCGCCTGCAGGGCGAGCTCCATCACCCTGAAGCAGTGTTCCTGCGTCATCGCCGTTTCCGTCCGGTCGAGCACGTCGGCAATCAGATTCGGATAGTACGGCCGCTCGGCGGCGCTGCAGTCGATGTAGCGCGTCGATTTGTTGTCGACCAGGAACAGGTGGTCGGTGCCGGAACGGCCGGCAATGTCGATGTTCTTGCGCAGCTCGATATAGCCGTCGGTCCCCAGCACGGTCAGCCGCCCGTCGCCCCAGGTCGCCAGTCCATCGGGTGTGTACCAGTCGACCCGCGCATAGCCGCAGCCACGCTCGCTGCGCAGCAGCATCTCGCCGAAATCCTCAAAGCCGGGGTCGCCGGGACTGGCGAAGTTGCCGACCGAGGCGCTGACGATCTCGGCGTTGTTCGAGCCGGTGAAAACGAGAAATTGATCGATCTGATGGCAGCCGACGTCGCAGAGGATTCCGCCGTACTTGTCGCGCCGGAAGAACCAGTCCGGGCGCAAGTGCCGGTTCAGCCGGTGCGGGCCGAGCGCCACGGTCTGCACCACGCGGCCGATCGCGCCGCCCGCGACAAGCGCGACGGCGCGCGTGGTCGCCGCCGACTCGAATCGCCCGTAGCATACCGACCAGATGCGTCCCGTCTCGGCGACGACGCGGCGAAGGCCGCCGAGCTCTTCGGCGGTGGTGCAGCCGGGCTTGTCCGTCATCACGTCCTTGCCCGCCCGCATTGCCTCGATCGCGACCGTGGCGCGATCGCAGGGGATCGCCGCGGTGAGGATGAGCTGCACCGTCGCATCCTCGAGCAAGCGCCGCTTGTCGGCGACGCGCGGAATGTGCGGATAGCGCTTGACGAAGCCGGCAAGCGGCTGCGGTTCGCCGTCGGTCCAATAACCGGCGCACGCGCCGCCGAGCTCGAGCAGCCGGCCGGCCATTTCATAGATGTGACGGTGATCGAGGCCGATCGCCGCGAACCTGATCGGCCGTGATTGTGGCTGTGCCATTCATTGGTCCCAAGCAAGTAGCCCGCATGAGCGCAGCGACATGCGGGAACAAATAATTGGAAGAAAAAGACCCGGATGTCGCCATAGCCCGTCGAAGACGGGCGTAACCGCCCTTATGGCTCATCCGGGCTACGCTGGACTGCTATGCGCCTACAAACCGAGGGCATACGACGGCCGCCGCGGGTCGGCGCCGCCCTTCATGACGCCGGTCTCGTGATCGGCGACGATGGTGCACACGGCGCCGGCCATCCAGGTCCAGTCGGGCCACCAGTCGACCTTGTGGCCGAGCCGCGCGAGCGCGTCGCCGGTCGTCTTGTCGATCCGGCTCTCCAGGTTGAGGCGGCCCGGATGGTAGGCATGCGGCTCGAACGACGAGGGGAAACTGTAGGAGGCGACCCGTGGCGCCTCGACCGCTTCCTGCGGCTCCATCCCGAACAGATGGACGTTGAGAAAGACCTGCAGCATGGCCTGCGTCTGCACGTCGCCGCCCGGCGTGCCGAACGGCATCGCCATCTTGCCGGGCTCGATCGCGATCGCCGGGTTGGGGGTGAGCCGCGGCCGCTTGCCGGGCGCGACGCCGGACGGATGGTCGGGATCGGCCCAGTTCTGGCTGCCGCGCGATGACGGAATGATTCCCAGGCCCGGCACCACCGGCGCGGTGAACGAACCGTCGCTCGGCGTCGCCGAGAACACGTTGCCGTGCCGGTCGATGGCGCAGACATAGGAGGTGTCGAGCTCGGGCGCGTGCCAGGCGCGCTCCGGCACCAGTCCGGCGCCGCGCCGCGCCGCCGCGCGCGGCTGCGGCACCGGGGCGGGATCGCCGGGCGGCGGCATTTCCGGCCAGGCGCGATCGGGCCGGATCTGCTCGCGGCGGCGTTGCGCATAATCGTGCGACAGCAGCGCTTCAATCGGCACGTCGACGTGCCGCGGATCGCCGAAATAGGCCTCGCGGTCGGCAAAGGCGAGCTTCACCGCCTCGGTGATGCGATGGAGATAGCCGGGCGAGTTGTGGCCGAGCGCGCGCAACTCGGCGCCGTCCAGGAGATTGATGGATTGCAGCAGCGACGGGCCCTGGCACCACGGACCGCAGGCATAGAGCCTGATCCCGCCGAACGACGTTTCCACCGGGGCCTCGACGGGAGAGCGATACGCGGCGAGATCGTCGGCCGCCAGCAGGCCGCCGTTCGCCGCATGGAACGCGACGATGCGGCGGGCGATGTCGCCGCGATAAAAAGCCTCGCGCGCCGCCTCTAAACCCGCCTCCCGCCCGCGCTGCCGGGCAGCCAGCTCCTCGTCGGCCATGAACTGGATGGTGGCGGCCAGATCCTTCTGCACGAAGATTTCGCCGGCGCGCGGCGGGCGTCCCTGCGGCAGGTAGAGCGCGGTGTTGGAGGGAAACGCCCGGTACTCCGCCTCGTGCTCGGCGATGATCTCGGCCATCAGCGGATAGACCGGGAAGCCGTCGCGGGCGAACGCGATGGCGCTGTGCGCCACCTCGCCGAAGCTCATGGTGCCGAAGCGCTTGAGCGCGGTGATCCAGGCATCGGGCGCCGCCGGCACGACGGTGCGCAGGATGCCGGTCACGATCCTGCCGCCGTGGTGCTTCTGGAAATAGTCGCGCGTCACGGCTTTCGGCCATGGGCCGAGCCCGGCGATGGTGATCAGCCGATCCTCTTTGGCCGAATAGATGATGATCGGCGCCACCCCGGCGAAGTTCACATATTCGGGCTGCACCACGCCGAGCGCGATGCCAGCCGCCACCCCGGCGTCGATCGCATTGCCTCCGGATTCGAGAATGCGAAACCCCGCCTCGGCGGCGAGATACTGGCAGGCGGCGACCATATGGCGGGTTCCCATGATGGTCGGGCGATGGGCTTTCATGGCGTCCTCCGGGGGAAAAACTGCGCGCATCTTAGGTCGACGCTTGCCGTTGCGCGACTGCCATTTCGCATGGCCGGCATGCCGCCTTGGAGCATGACCCCGAATGCCTGCCCCGAGCGGCCTTGCCAGCCGGCAACGTGCTTGCGCCTGGGGCCCCGTGGGGAGAACAATGGGGAGCGAACCAGCAAAATTGCTGTCGGACCGCCAGTCGTGGAGAATGAGATGGACCTCGGATTGCAGGGCAAGCGTGCGATCGTGACCGGCGGCAGCCGGGGCATCGGCAAGGCGATCGCGCGGGAATTGACGCGCGAAGGTGTGGATGTCGCGATCGTTGCGCGCAATAAGGGGGACCTGGAGGCGACGGCGCGGGAGCTGGCCGACGCGACGAACCGGCGCGTCATTCCTCTGGCAGCCGACGTCACCAGCAAGGAGCAGGTGGACCGCATGGTCGCCGAGGCGGCGCGGCAACTGGGCGGACTGCACATCCTGGTCAACAGCGGGTCTTCGCCGGGCGGCTCGGCCACCGCGACCGGTCCTATCGAAACGGTCGTCGACGAGGATTTGCTGCAGGACTTCAACGTGAAATATGTCGGGGCGCTGCGCTGTGCCCGGGCGGTCATTCCCGTCATGAAAGAGCAGGGCTGGGGCCGCATCGTCAATATCAGCGGTGCCAATGCGCGCAACGCCGGAAATCTCAGCGGCGGGGCACGCAATACCGCGTTGGTGCATATGACCAAGACGCTGGCGGTGCAGTTCGGCCGTCACGGGATCACGGTCAACTGCATCCATCCGGGCACGACCCGCACCGAGCGCACGCCGAGCCTGCTCGCCGCCCGTGCCAAGCAGCTGGGCGTATCGCCCGAGGAGGCCGAGCGGCAGGACTTCGCGCCCGATTCTCCGCGCGGCAATGCCATCTGCCGCATGGTGGACGCCGCGGAAATTGCATCCGTCGCGGTCTTCCTCGCCTCGGAAAGGGCCTGGGCGGTCTCCGGCGAGCTGGTCGCGGCGACCGGGGGAGCCGGCCGGAACGTTTACTATTAGAGCATGATCCCGAAAAGCGGGTGCTCCAACAATAACCGACGGGCCGTCGGCGAAGCGCCCTGCCCGGCCGCCGGCCGGTGCCGTTGCCTGACACGTCATCCTTCCAGCACAAGCCGAGGAGAGGCCAGTGGCCCGCATTCCGCCCGTGACGAGAGACGCCGTTCCGCACCAGGAGCAGGCCGCGTACGACGCCTTCTCGGCCAGTCGGGGCGGCGAGCCGAAAGTCGGGCCCTATTCGCTCATCGCGCACATGCCGGAGATGGCGCAGCGCCTGGAGGTGCTGCGCACGTACCTCCGCCAGGAGGCCAGTCTCTCCCAGAAGCTGCAGGAATTGGTGATGCTCACGGTGGCCCGCGAAATGAACTGCGGGTTTATCTGGTATGCGCATGCGGCCGCGGCGCGACAGGCCGGGGTGCGCAACGACGTCGTCGACAACATCAGGGAGAAGCGGGCGCCGACCAACCTGGCCCCCGACGAGCAGATCGCCGTCGCCTGTGCGCAGGAACTCTTGCGCGATCACAAGGTCGACAGGGCCACGTTCGATGCCGCCACCGCCCGGTTCGGCCAGCGTGGCGTCATGACCCTGATCAACCTCGTCGCCTGCTACGCCGTGCTGGCGTACAACATGAACGCTTACGAGCTGGAAGCACCGGCGCACGCGACCGAGCCGGCATTGCCGGCATGATTGTTGAGCCGCGTAGGGTGGGCAAAGGCGGCCGAAGGCCGCGTGCCCACGCGGACTGTTTGTTTGACCGAAGAACGCGCGGGCACGGCCGCTGCGCTGCCTTTGCCCACCCTACGACGGGCATGTCGGCCGCGCTCACACGACCGCAACGCAATCGATCTCGATGTCGAACGGGCCGGGCCAGGACGGCACGTGCAGAAAGATGCGCGCCGGCGAGTCGACCGGAAAGTAGCGCGCGTAGATGTCGTTGAACGTCGCGAAGTGGGATTCGTCGGGCGTGCAGTAGACGTTGCACTTGACCACCCGCTCGAGCGACGAGCCGGCGGCCTCCACGCAGAGTTTCATCTGGTCGAGGACGATCTCGGCCTGGCGTTCGAACGGCAGCCGCCTGACCTCGCCGGTGTGCGGATCGAACGGCGGCAGGCCGGAGACGTAGACGGTCTCGCCGGCGATGATGACCGGAAAGATCGGACCCTTGCGACGCCGTTCCAAATAGGTCGAGAACGGCTCGACCCGCAGCGGCACCCGTTGCATGGCTTGCTCCTGGCAATTGACGTCGGCATCACCGTAGGAAGCAAGGCTCCTGCTGTCGCCGGCGATCGGTTCGGCTCGGGCCGAACCGTCGCTGCTTGCCGGCCGGCGCGCCGCGGCGGTAGAGTCCGGCATGGTCGCCGCCGCAAACATGGTGGAGGTGGCAGCGCTGGTCGGCGACACCGCGCGCGCCACGATTCTGGCCGCGCTCATGGGCGGCCAATCGCTCACCGGCAGCGAGCTCGCGTTCCTCGCCCGCATCGCGCGCCCGACCGCGAGCGAGCATCTTGCCAAGCTGGTGAACGCGCGGCTGGTCGCGGTGAGCAAAAAGCGCCGTTTCAGCTACTACCGGATCGCCTCGCCGCTGGTGGCGCAGATGCTGGAGAGCATCATCGCGGTGGCGGCGATCGAGGTGCCGCCGCGCCATCAGCCGCGCTCGGCGCAGGACGAGCGGCTGCGCTTTGCGCGCACCTGCTACGATCATCTGGCGGGACGGCTGGGCGTCGCCATCGCCGACGCGCTCGCGGCGCAAGGATACATCGTGCTCGAACAGGACGGCGGCGAGGTGACGGACGCCGGCGCCGATTTCCTGCGCGGGTTCGGCGCCGACCTGACGTCGAAGGCGCGCAGCCGGCGCATTTTCTGCCGCCCCTGCCTCGACTGGAGCGAGCGGCGCCATCACGTCGCCGGGGTGGTCGGGGCGGAGATTTGCCGGCGCTGCCTGGAGCTCGGTTGGATTGCGCGCGAGCGCGACACGCGCGCGGTGCGGATCACGCCGGCGGGCGATGCCGGATTGCGGGAGGCGTTCGGATTGAGCTTTGACGACAGTGAACCGGTGCGGCAGCGCGCGGCCGGGTAAGTGTTGCCAATTACCACAGCTGCGCGCCGAACTGCTCGCGAAAGGTGCGCTGGCCGTTCGGGGTGATGGCGACGGCGCGGGTACCGCGGATGCGGCGGATCCAGTCCTTGGCGAAGCTGTGCGCGCACAGGGCCGCGCCGACGCTGCCAGCGAGATGCGGCCGCCGCTCGCTCCAATCGAGGCAGGGGCGGCACACGATGCGGGCCGCGCGTCCGCTGCGGCGGGCGGTGAGGGCTTCGACGTCGATGCCGATGCGGTCGAAAAATTCCAGGCCGGCGTCGGTCACCAGCCCGCCGTCGCGCGCGAGCTCGACGCGCCCGCCCTCCCCCAGCGCATCCGCCAGCGCCACGCCGAGGCGCCCGGCCAGGTGGTCGTAGCAGGTGCGCGCCGTCCGCAAGGCGGCGTCGCGCGGGCCGACCACGAGCGGCCGTTGCGCCGGATCCGGCACCGAGGCGACCTGCATGATGCTTTCGATCATCTGGGCGACCGCCGGCGTCGCCAGCCGGTAGTAGCGGTGGCGGCCCTGCTTCTCGACGCCGAGCAGGCCGGCGGTCGCCATGCGAGTGAGATGGCCGCTCGCGGTCTGCGGCGTGATGGAGGCGACCTGCGCCAGCTCGGTGGCGGTGAGCGCGCGCCCGTCCATCAGCGCGTGCAGCATGGCGGCACGGGCCGGATCGCCGGCAAGCGCGGCGACTTCCGCGAATCTCGATTGGCTGGCCATGGCCGACCTCCTCGCTGGCATCGCGATCTCTTAACGCCCCTCCCCGCCCCGATGTTTCGGCCCGCACCGTAACATCGTCACCCGAACGGCATGTTGAGCAGGGTCGCGGCATTGCCGGCGAACAGCTTGCGCCGATTTGCGGCGTCGAGGCCGAGTTGCTCGATCGACGCGATGGTCGGGCGGATGGGGCCGAGCGGCGCGTCGGTCGCGAACACGACGCGGTCGGGGCCGAAGAACTCGAACCCGCATTTGATGCCGTGCACGCCGCCGAACATCGCGGTGTCGGCGTAGAAGTCGTGGAAATAGTCGAGGTGCGGCCGCTGGAGCGACGGCAGGATCGCCGCATAGTCCTCGTCCGAGGTGCGCGCGCCGAGCACGGCGAGGCCGGGGCCGACGCGGCCGTCGTAGAACGGGATCATGCCGCCGCAATGATGGGTGATGATCTTGAGCTTGGGGTGGCGGTCGAAGGTGCCGGCGAACACCAGCCGGGCCATGGCGACCGAGGTGTCGTACGGCCAGCCGAAGCACCACCACATTTCGAAGCGCGACTTCGCCTCGGCCGGATAGTCCGGCATGCTCGCGTTGCGCACCGGGTGCAGCCAGATCGGCAGGTCGCGCTCGGCCAGCGCGGCGAACACCGGGCGGTAGGCCGGATCGTCGAGCGGGCGCCCGGCGACGTTGGTGAAAATCTGGATGCCGCGGGCGCCGAGCTGGTCGATGGCGCGGTGCGCTTCGGCGATCGAGCCGTCGACGTCGGTGAGCGAGACGGCGGCCGCAAACGCCGGAAAACGGTCGGGATGGCGCGCGCACAGCTCCGCCATGGAATCGTTGGCGATGCGCGCAAGGGTGAGGCCGACCTCGCCCTTGGCGAGGTCCTCGATCGGCGGGTTGGGCAGCGAGATCACCTGGCGGTAGTCGCCGAACTCGTCCATCTCGCGAAAGCGCGCGTCGAGGTCGAACAGCTTGGTCACCGTGCGCAGCCGCTTGCCGAGGTTCTCGAGCTGCGGCGACACCCGGGTCATCTCGGCAAAGAATCGGTCCGGGTAGATGTGGGTATAGATGTCGATCAGCGGCGCCACGGACAGGCTCCCTCAGATGTCTTCGAACGGCAGGCCGACGTAATTCTCGGCGAGGGTGGTGGCGCCGGCATGCGAGCCCGCCACGTAGTCGAGCTCGGCGAGCTGCATCTGGCGCTCGAACGGCGTGTGGTCGCGGAACCGATGCAGCATCGAGGTCATCCACCAGGAAAAGCGCTGCGCCTTCCACACGCGCTTGAGGCAGATGTCGGAATAGCGGTCGAGCAGGCGGGTGGAGCGCTCGGCATAGAACGCGCCGAACGCGCGCGCCAGGACGCGCACGTCGGCCGCCGCGAGATTGAGCCCCTTGGCGCCGGTGGGGGGAACGATGTGGGCGGCGTCGCCCGCCAGGAACAGGGCGCCGTAACGCATCGGTCCGGCGACGAAGCTGCGCATGGGCGTGACGTTCTTCTGCAGCACCGGGCCTTCAGGGAGCGCCGGCGTGTCGCCGAGCCGCAGGCGCAGCTCCTGCCAGATGCGCGCATCCGGCCAGTTGGCGATGTCCTCGTCGACGTCGCACTGCAGGTAGAGCCGGCTCACCTGCGGCGAGCGCATGGTGAACAGCGCGAAGCCGCGGTCGTGATTGACGTAGATCAGCTCGGGCGACACCGGCGGCGATTCGCTCAAGATGCCGATCCAGCCGAACGGATAATCGCGCTCGTAGACCGACAGCACGCCATCGGGGATCGCCGGACGGCAGATGCCGTGGAAGCCGTCGCAACCGGCGACGAAGTCGCACGTCAGCGTGTGTTCATGACCGTCGTGGCGAAAGCGGATGGTGGGCGCCGCACCGTCGAGCCCGGCAAGCGCGAGCGCCTCGGCCTCGAACCGGATGTCGCCGCCCTGCGCCAGGCGCGCGGCGATCAGGTCCTTGACCACCTCGGTCTGGCCGTAAATGACGACCGCCTTGCCGCCGGTGAGGTCGCTGAGCGCGATGCGGTGGCCGGCGCCGGCGAAACGCAGCGCGAGCCCGTGGTGCACCAGGCCCTCGCGCGCCAGCCGCGCGCCGACGCCAAGCGTATTCAACAGGTCGACGGTGCCCTGCTCGAGCAGGCCGGCGCGCTGGCGCTCCTCGACGTAGTCGCGGCTGCGCGCCTCCAGCACCACGCAGTCGATCCCGGCGCGGTGCAGCAGCTGCGCCAGCAGCAGGCCGGCCGGCCCCGCTCCCACGATCCCGACCTGCGTGCGCATGCAAACCGTCTCCCGCGGCCGAGGGTCTCACCAATCGGGCCCGCTTTCAATCAGCCGCGATCCGGATGGGCCGGCCCCCATGCGCGGCGCAGGGCCGACCGTCGGGCGGAAGATGGAACGATGTACGGGGGCTCCCCCGCATCGTAGGCTATCGTCCTTCCCGGCCGTATCGGGGCCATGAAAATCTGCTTTCGAGGACTAGCGTGAAAGCCGACCTCAGCCGTACGACCTTTCACCCCTCCAAACACTACAGTAGTGTCGTGGCGCAGCAAGGCCGCGTGCAGCTCGACGCCGACGCGAACGAGCAATCGTCGATCGCGCTCCACTATTTGCGCCGTTTGGCCCGGGACCTTATCGGCCCGTGCGGAGGGCCGGCCGACCGCCTGGGATTTGCGGTCACGCCGCTCGATGCACGCCTCACCGGCGGCGCGGCCGATTGGGCGATCGGTGCCGGGCGGTACTACGTCGACGGCATAACGTGCGAGCTCGACCCGGCCGCGGTCGCAATCGATTTCCCGCGGGCAAGCAGGAATCAGGTGCAGGCCGCGGAACCGACGCTTGATGGCCTCCGGTTCGCACGCGATCAATTGGTGCAGCTGTTTGACGCCCACGCGCGTATTGCCCCGGTCAATGCGCGGATCACCAACGTCGCCTATGCCGGGGAGATTGCCACCCTGACCCTGACGGATGTGGGGGCCCTGGCAAATTCGAAAGCGCCGCGACTGCGGCGCATCACGACGTTCCTGACGCAACCGCACTTTGCCGTACCAGGGTTGGAAAGCGGCACGTTCCAGATCTATCTCGATGTGTGGGAGCGTCTGATCACGCATCTCGAGGACGACTCCATCCGGGACGTGGCGCTGAACGGCGCCGATACCTCGGCGCGCGCCAAAATCGTCTGGCAAGTGAAGGCCGTTCCGACAGCCGCAGCGGAATGTCTCCTGCCGGATACCCTTGCCGCGCAGCTGCAACCGGCAAACCGCGGGCGCTTGCGGGCGCGGGCAAAGTCGACAACGGCTCCCGAGCTCCCCGCGGGCAAGAACTACACGGGCCTCGAAAACCAGCTGTATCGCGTTGAAATTCACAGCGGAAATCTTGCGGCGCCGAGCCCGGGGCCGACCTTCAAATGGTCGCGCGAGAATGGGGCCGTGGCGTTCGCGATCGTGAGCGGAGGCGGGACCGACACGCTCGTGCTCGAAACGCTCGGTGACGGCGCTCGGTTCGGACTTAGCGAAGGAGACTGGGTGGAGATCGAAGACGACGCGTCCGTGCTGGAGAACCGGGCCGGGCCCCTGCTTCGGATCAAGGCAATCGACCAAACCGGAAACACCGTCGTGCTGTCGGGCGATCCGGCCGCCGACGTGGGCGGCGACGCGTCCAAACATCCGCTGCTGCGACGATGGGACTACGGGTCCGGCGATCCGGCCGACGGCGGGCCTCAGCTGAGCGATCACGACCATGCTTGCCTGATTCCAGCCCGGGACACATGGCTCAGCCTGGAGAACGGGGTGCAAATTCAATTCGTCGATCCGGCCAACTCGGTCTATCGCACCGGCGACTACTGGCTGATCCCTGCGCGGGTCGCCACCGGCGACGTGGAGTGGCCGACGCAAACGATCCCTCTCGGTCCAGACGGCATCAAGGAACCCGTCGCTTCTCCGCCCGACGGGGCCGACCATCATTATGCGCCCCTCGCCATCATCAAGTGCGACGGAAACGCGATCACCGTCGAGAACGAATGCCGGCGTCAGTTCGCGGCAGCGGCGCTGCCCATGCGGGCGCCGTCCGCTGGAACGTCCGGCGGCGCGGCGGAAGGAACGTAGGGTGGGCTGCCTGCCGCCAACCGCGTCCCGCGGCCGAAGGCCTCACCTATCGGCCTCGCTTTCAATCGGCGACCCGGCGTAGCCCGTAAGCGTGACACCGCCTCGCCGCCGCCGGTCGCTTCTCGCACTCGCGCTTGCCGTTGCGATCGCCGCGGCGCTCGTGCTCGCGGCGGTCAACGGCCGCGCGTTGCTCGACCGCTTTGCGCCGTTCGACCTCGACCGGCAGCCGGACCGGTTCACCGGGCTTCACCTTTATCTCTTGCGCAGCGACCCTGCGGCCTGCTTTGCCGCGCTCGATCGCGGCAAGGTCGACTACGTCCCCGCGCCGGCACGGCCGATCGAGAACGGCTGCGGCTACGCGGACGCGGCGATCCTGCGGCACGCGGCCGTCTCATACGGCGGCGACCTGCTGCTGCGCTGCGGGGCGCTGATCCCGCTTCTGCTGTGGCAGCGCTCCGTGGTCGAGCCGGCGGCGCAGCAGGCGTTCGGCGAGAAGGTGAGCGCCATCCGCAACTACGGCACCTATTCGTGCCGCAACATCAACCACGCGCCGGGCGAGCGGCGCAGCCAGCACGCGACCGCGAACGCCATCGACATCTCCGGCTTTCAGCTCGCCGGCGGCACGCGCGTCAGCATCGCGCGGGACTGGCAGGATGCCGGCACGAAGGGCCGCTTCCTGCACGCGGTGCGCGACGGCGCCTGCCGCTTCTTCGGCGTCGTGCTGTCGCCCGACTACAACGCGCTGCACCGCGACCATTTTCATCTAGACGCCAGCCGCTGGCAGGTGTGCCGGTGAGACGAGCCGATCGACAAACTTTCACGGCCGCGCCTACTCCACCTTGGCGCCGGAGAGCTTGATGACCTTGACCCCCTTGTCGGTCTCGGCGGCGATGTGCGCGGCGAACGCGGCGGGGTCGAGGTTGATCGGCTCGGCGCCGATTTCCGCGAGCCGCGCCTTGATCTGCGGATCGGCAAGCGCCTCGTCGGCCGCCTTGTATAGAGTGTCGACGACGGCCGCCGGCGTGCCCTTCGGCACGCCCATGCCGAACCAGGCATAATGTGCCACCTCGTGCGCCGGCTTGTGGGCGGTCGGGTTTGCATCTAGAGTTTTCGCCCACAAGCAAAAAACAAGCTCAAACATCACCGGGAGGAACGGACCATGACTCGTATCGATCGGCGGAAGCTTCTCAAGCTGTCGGGCGCCGGCGCCGTGGCGGCCAGGACCGGCGGCATGGCGGCGATCCTCGCCGCCGGGCGGGCGCCGGCCTTCGCCCAGGCGACGACCCTGCACTGGCTGCGCTGGAACGATTTCGTGCCGGCCTCGGACCAGCTGCTGCGCAAGGAAATCACCGCGGAGTGCCAGAAGGCGCTCGGAGTCAAGCTCAACATCGAGACGATCAACGGCAACGACATCCAGGCGCGCATCACCTCGGCGGTGCAGTCCGGGTCGGGCCCCGACGTCATCTGCGCGCTCAACAACTGGCCGCAGCTCTACGGCGAGAGCGTGAGCGACGTGAGCGACGTGGCGGAGGAGATCGGCAAGGCCCAAGGCGGCTTCTACGAAACGTCGAAAACCGTCGCCAACGACGGCAAGCGATGGATCGGCGTGCCGTGGTGCATCGTCGGCCTGCAGATCGCCTATCGCAAGTCCTGGTTCGAGGAGATCGGCTACAACAAGTTCCCGCAGACGTGGCAGGAGCTGCACGAGGCCGGCAAGAAGCTCAAGGCCAAGGGCCGCCCGCTCGGCCAGACGCTCGGCCACACCTTCGGCGACGCGCCGGCCTTCACCTATCCGTACCTGTGGTCGTGGGGCGGCAAGGAAGTGGAGGCCGACGGCAAGACCGTCGTGTTGAACAGCAAGGAGACGGTCGAGTCGGTCAAAGTCATGGTCGCCTTCTGGAAGGACGCGCACGACGAAGGTGGGCTCGCCTGGGACGACACGAGCAACAACCGGGCCTTTCTCGCCGGCACCTGCTCCGCCACCAACAACGGCGCGTCGATCTATATCGAGGCGCTGCGCAAGCCGGACGCCTACCAGACCGAGAAGGGAACGCCGCTCAAGGGCGACATCCTGCACGCCCCCCTGCCGAGCGGCCCGGCCGGCCAGTTCAGCTTCCACGTGCCATTCACCAACATGGTGATGAGCTATTCGAAGAACCAGAAGCCGGCCAAGGACTTCATCCGCTGGATCAACTCGAAAGACGTCTACGAACCATGGTTCGTGTCGCAGAAGGGCTTCTCGGTCGGCTCGACCACCGACTGGGAGAAGCACAAGCTGTGGAACGACGACCCGGTCATGCTGCCGTTCAGGTCGGCGGCGCGCACCGGCCGGTTCGCCGGCTATGCCGGCCCGTCGAGCCGCAAGGCGGCCGAGGCGCTGACCAAGTACATCCTGACCGACATGTACGCCAAGGCGGTGCAGGGCATGCCGGCCGAGGAGGCCGTGAAGGCGGCCCATGCCGAACTGGTGAAGATTTACGCCTGACGCCAGGGGCCGACGTTCATTGCGAGGAGCCCCGCAGGGGCGACGAAGCAGTCCAGGAAGCCGGCGCCGAGCCCTGGATTGGCTTCCCCCGCCTTCGCTAGCGCATGCACACATCTTTCTGTTCCCCTCCCCCCGCGCGCGAAGCGCGTGGCGGGGAGGGGTTAGGGGTGGGGGGCGTTTCAGCAAATTCGGAGCCAGAATAGTCCCCCCCACCCCGCCCGCCTTCGCTTCGCTACGGCGGTCGACCCTCCCCGCCCAACGGGGCGGGAGGGTAGGAGCAAGCGTCGCCATCGGTGCCATATCAATGCGTTCCGAGATGTGTGCATGCCCTAGCGCCTTCGCGGGGGCTAAAGGCTTTCGCTCGCAATGACAATTGCTTGCGTGCGGCCATGCGAAGCTTGTGTCGCATTGGCGTTGCATCTATAGAGTCCGGGAGAAAAACATTTCCCAATAGACTGCCAGGGAGGAAACCATGGCCCGCATCAGTCGACGCACCATCCTCAAGGGTACCGGCGGAATGGCGGCGATTCTCGCCACCGGCCGGGCGCCCGCCTTCGCGCAGGCCACCACGCTGCACTGGCTGCGCTGGAACGATTTCATCCCGGCCTCGGACGAGGTGCTGCGCAAGCAGATCATCCCCGCCTGCCAGAAGGATCTCGGCATCACGCTCAACATCGAGATGATCAACGGCAACGACATCCAGGCGCGCACCACCTCGTCGATCCAGTCGGGGTCCGGGCCGGACGTCATCTGCGGGCTCAACAATTGGCCGCGGCTCTACGCCGAGAGCATCGCCGACGTGAGCGATCTCGCCGAGGAGATCGGCAAGGCGCAGGGCGGCTACTACGAGGAATCGCGGGCGGTCGCCAACGACGGCAAGAAATGGGTTTCGCTGCCGTGGTGCGTGCTCGGCGCCCTGATCGCCTACCGCAAGTCCTGGCTGGCCGAGGTCGGCTTCGCCGACGGCAAGTTCCCGCAGACCTGGGAGGAGTACCAGACGGCCGGCAAGAAGCTCAAGGCCGCCGGGCACCCGGTCGGCCAGACGCTCGGCCACACCTTCGGCGACGCGCCGACCTTCAGCTATCCGTACCTGTGGTCGTGGGGCGGCAAGGAAGTGGAGGCCGACGGCAACACCGTCGTGCTCGAGGGCAAGCCGGCGGTCGACTCGGTGAAGTTCATGACCGCCTTCTGGAAGGAAGCGCACGACGAGGGCGGGCTGGCGTGGGACGACACCAGCAACAACCGCGCGTTCCTGTCAGGCACCATCAGCGCCACGCTCAACGGCGCCTCGATCTATCTGCTGACCAAGCAGAAGCCCGACACCTACCAGACCGACAAGGGCACGCCCATGCGCGACGACATCGCGCATGCGCCGCTGCCCAAGGGCCCGGCCGGGCAGTTCGGCTACCACCTGCCGATGTCGAACATGCTGATGGGCTATTCCAAGAACCAGAAGGCGGCGAAGGACTTCCTGCGCTGGATCAGCTCGAAGGACGTCTATCAGACCTGGTTCAACTCGCAGCAAGGCTATTCGGTCGGCGCCACCAAGGTGTGGGAGAGCGACCCGCTGTGGCAGAAGGATCCGGTCATGCTGCCGTTCCGCTCGGCGGCGGCGGCCGGACGCTTCCCGGGCTACGCCGGCCCGGCGGACCGCAAGGCGGCCGAGGTGCTGAGCAAGTACATCATCACCGACATGTACGCCAAGGCGGTGCAGGGCATGCCGGCGGAAGAAGCGGTGAAGTGGGCGCACGAGGAAGTCAAGAAGGTCCACGCCTAAGGCGCGGCGATGCGACGCGGGTTCTGAATGATTGGCTCGGGCCATGCACTTGCTCGTCATTGCGAGCGAAGCGAAGCAATCCAGCGCGGCGTGCGCCGCGGCTGCGGCTCCTGGATTGCTTCGTCGCCCTTCGGGCTCCGCGCAATGACGGAAGCGGACGTATAGAAAGGCAGCCGCGATGGCCGTGAGCTATGCCGTCAGTTCCGCAGCCTACGCCGGCACGCCCAAGCGCGGGCCGGTGACCCGCCTGCTCGAGGACGAGCGCTGGCTGGCGGTCGTCCTGCTGCTGCCCACCGTCATCCTGCTCGGCCTGTTCATCGCCTACCCGTTCGTCGAGGGCGTGATCCTGTCGGTGACCGACGCCAAGGTCGGCGTCGCGGGCAAGTTCGTCGGGATGGCGAATTTCGACAAGATCTGGAACGACAGCATCTTCCGCGTCGCGGTGCGCAACACCTTCGTCTATACGATCGTCACCACGATCTTCAAGCTCGCGCTCGGCCTGTGGCTCGCCATGCTGCTCAACCGCCACTTCAAGGGCAAGGCGCTGACGCGCGCGTTCATCCTGCTGCCGTTCATCATCCCGACCGTGCTCTCCACCTTTGCCTGGAAGTGGATGTTCGATCCCACCTTCAGCGTCATCAACTGGACGCTGTTCCGGCTCTCGCTCATCACCGGACGGGTGAACTGGCTGGGCGACCCGGATCTGGCGATGATCTCGATCATCATCGTCAACGTCTGGCGCGGGGTGCCGTTCTACGCCATCAGCCTGCTCGCCGGCCTGCAGACCATCAGTCCCGAGCTGCAG